>TARA_R110002012_G_scaffold108069_1_pt1 | contig 65649 bp, 61 predicted proteins | sample TARA_R110002012 | Tara Oceans TARA_R110002012 (sample SAMEA4396515) | marine metagenome | biome: Westerlies Biome; feature: [DCM] deep chlorophyll maximum layer (ENVO:01000326); material: water (ENVO:00002006), including particulate matter (ENVO:01000060) such as... | depth 40 m
CCCGCCTGTAGAACCGTCTGCCAAACGATAAACCATGAATCCACCACCACCAAGATTACCAGCAAAAGGATAGGTAACTGCCAAAGCCATTTCGGTTGCCATCATCGCATCAAAAGCATTACCTCCCTTCTGAATTATGCCGAGACCAATAGCTGAAGCTTCTTCACGTGCAGACACCACCATTGCATTCTCGGAGATTTCTCCAACTACCCTTGGAGAGAGAATTTTTGACTTGGTACAGGCCTGAACAAATATGGCTGATCCTGCGATCAGCCATAGTACTTTATTAATTCTTATTTTCATTCCTCAATCAGCGTTTCATTGAATAGTTTGAGAATTCTTTTGTATTCATCCGTCCACGAGCTGGGTTCTACAAATCCGTGATCTTCCACCGGATAAATAGCCATTTCCCAATTGTCTTTGCCTAGCTCTATTAATCGTTGAGAAAGCCGCACTACATCTTGAAAATGCACATTTACATCTACCATACCATGAGCCATTAATAGATTTCCCTTCAAACCTTCGGCAAAATAAATAGGGGAAGAGCGTCTATAAGCAATTGGATCTTCTTCAGGAGTATTTAAAATGTTGGCTGTATAGCCATGGTTATAATGAGCCCAGTCTGTCACTGAGCGAAGTGCTGCTCCGGATTTAAATGTTTCCGGAGCATTGAAAAGTGCCATCAACGTAATGAATCCACCGTAGCTTCCTCCATACAAACCAACTCGTTCAGGATCTATCCCATGAGAAGCAACTAGGTATTTTACGCCATCCACTTGATCAGAAAGGTCTTTTCCACCCATGTGACGATAAATTCCAGTTCTCCAGTCACGTCCATAGCCAGCTGATCCACGATAATCAATATCCAAGACTGTATATCCCAAATCAGTTAATAGATTGTGGAACATGTATTCTCTAAAATAGCTGCTCCACCATTTGTGAACGTTTTGCAGATATCCTGCTCCGTGTACAAAAACTACAGCTGCCCCATTCTTTTTAGCTGGATCTGGGGAGTAAAGCCTCGCAGGTACTTGTGCTCCATCTTCAGCCGTGAACTTAACTATCTGTGGGTCTCTCCAATTGTAAGCTTTGAACTCCTCGCTCTGTCCTTCAGTTAGTTGGACGGCTTGTGCACCTGACTTATTATCTTGGAGATAAAGTTCAGCAGGCTTATTACTGTAAGAATAAATGATTGCAAGTTTTTTTTCATCTGGAGAAAGGGTGACTTCATTATTGCCAGTCATTGAAGTAAGCTTTTCCATTTTACCTCCCATAAGAGGCATTTTATAGAAATGGCGCTCTCCGGGATCTACTTCAGATGTAGTCAGGTACCATGATTTTTTATCTTTAGATAGAAAAGGGTCAAATACTTCGTAGTTACCTGAAGTCAGAGCTTTCTTTTCTCCGGTAGTTACGTCCAGTAGATATAGGTGAGAATATCCCGTTTCTTCAGACTGAAAATAAATATTCTTATTATCAGGAAGCCAGCCCAAAGTTCCACCATAAAAAGATCGACCAATTCCTGGGCCCGAGATCCAAGCTTCATCTCTTTGACGATCAAGAGTTTTTAACTTTCCGGTTTCCAAATCCACTGCAGCAATCCAACGGTCTTTGTTGTCTACCGAACTGATGTTTACAATTGCTTTTTTTCCATCAGGAGAAAAATATGGTGAGGACAACATTACATCTCTTTCTTTTTTCTCCCAGGTCTTATCGGGATAATCTCTTACATAATCAGGTAAATCTGTGATACCAGTAAGATCAGATGTGGTCAAAAAATAAACAGTGTCGCGGTTAAGATCGTAAATTCCGATTTCAATTTTAGTGGGATCGTTTCCTACTTTGGAGCGCGCGTTGAGATCTGTGGTGTACCCTGAAGCATCTACATAATCAGGAACTTTGGTGTTTTTATTATTAGCTGAGTTATAGATAGAAAATGTAGCGTAATTTCCGTCAGGTGATAATTGCAGGTTAACTGGTGATTTGCCTTCAGTATAGTAGACAAATTCTTCCTTATCTGATTTAGCAAAATCCTCCCGATATTCTCTTCTCATTTTATCCTTTTCTTTCCGCTCATTCACCACATTTAAGAGTTCGAGATTTTCTGATTCTAGCCATTCTACTTTAGCATCGTCTTTGGACTTTTCTTTTGGCTTAGATTCAGTGGAAATGTTAGTGACTTTTCTTACAGTTTTAGAAGCCCGGTTCCAAATGTAAATGTTGCTTTTGGAGGCAAATGCTATTTCCTGATCGTTGGCAAGGAACTTCGGGTCAGAGAAGTTTTCGGGCCACTCGATCAGCACATCGGAAGTATGATCTTTCATGTTTTCCAGCATTAATTTTTTATCCAACTGGTAAACACTTAATGATTTATCCGAATTAAAATCTGAATCGTTCCGCTCGTTTGACTTTAATTCTCCCCAGCCGACTTTAGAGACAGTGGACTTATCCGAAAGATTAATTTTATAAAGAGAATCAGCAGGGTCTAAATCTTTATTGTACCGGAAATATATTGTCTGCGAATCATCACTCCATGTGGCGTTGGAAGGGAAGGTTCCCATCCAACTCGGGTCGCGCATAATATAATCTACACTTAAAGTTGACTGCGCATTTGCTTGAATAAGGGTAATAAAAAGCAATGGCAGAAACAGTAATTTTCTCTGCATAATTTTAAGGATTTGTTTATTCTGTAATCAATTTAGGGCCTCTATAAACTGATCGAGCTCAGTTTCTATGCCTGCAAGGTGGGTTTTAAGACTTGCATACAGGGTATGATAATCATCCGGGTTATTTTCTATTTCTTCCAACAATTTTTTTGTTTTCTGAGCTCCAATATAACTCATAGTTGGTTTTGCTTTATGACATCTTTTTTTGACGGTTTGAAAGTCATTTTGATCGTAAAAAATATCCAGTTCTTTTAAATCCTTGATATTGGTGTCCAAGATAATCTGAACCATCTCCCTGATCATATCAGGCTCGTCTTCGCCAAAATAATGATAAATTGATTGCTCACTTATGAATTGATACATGGTAGGACGAAAAGGTTTTAAATTATAAAAATTGCATTTGGAACAAAGTTCATAAAATTAAACACAATTTTGAAAAAGTATAATTTTTAGACAAGGTCTTTCAATAATTCATGATTATTGCTGAGACATTTATTTTGATTAATTAGTTTTGCATCAAACTCGAGTCAGAAATTAACTACCAAATGCCCAGGAATAAGAAGATATTTTTGATCCTATTTGTGATTTTCATGCTGATCATGTGTTGGATTGGATACGATATTTCCCAGAGAACGACATTTCCTGGCTCCAAAAGAAATCTGGAACAGCGGATACAGGATGACTTGGAAAAGGATGTAAAAAAATAGCGTCTGCTATTCAAGTAAAATAGAATACACTCAATCGGCAGTTCTGCCGAGAAAATACCAAGTCAATGGATAACTTAATGACCCGCCAACTTGACCTCATTTTACGTGAGGGGGAGGTGGATTTTGAGCGGGATTTTGAATTAGAAATAGTATCAAAATATTTGGATCAAAAAGGTCAGAATTGGCTAGCCGAGATCTATGAAGATCTGGGAGGAGTTGGGAAAATTCCTTTGCTGGAGAAATTAAAGTTTGATTTCAAAATTGGAAGGAATTTGTTCGTGTATGATGAGGAATTTCACTTCAATAGATATCGACTAGTTACTTTCAGGTCAGAGCTTTACACGGAGTTGAATTTCCCTTTTTCTGAAATGCAAAAACGTCTTTGCCGGACTTACGAAAAGGATTGTCTGAAAGTAGGATTACAGCAAAGAATCTGGAATGGAGCTCCTATAGCTAAGCATTGTTTTGGTGAAGCAAGTGAGCCAGGGGATTTTTCGGGTAATGGAGCAATAGGATGGAAGCTTACGGCTTATAATGATGCTCAATTTGACTTGCAAACCAGAATTCATGGATATAAACTTTTTAGGATTACACCATTCGAAACACTAATGACTGGAGGATCTTTAAAGCGACTGGATCAACTTCTCATTAACCCTAAGGAGGAACAACGGGCGATGCTGTTGAATTGGTTTAATAGGAAATATCAATCCTAAACGAAAAAGAGTCGGTTTTCAAACCAACTCTTTTTCGTTTTATAGATAATCCAATTAAGAAAACAACCCAAAAATTTCCCGATTTACTTTTTCCACCACGAATGAGAAATCGGCTGGATTCTCCACGAAGTCAAGGTTATTCACATCTATGATCAATAGTTTACCTTCCTTATAGCCAGCAATCCATTCTTCATAGTGTGTATTCAGGTTTTTCAGGTAATCTATCCGCATAGTTGTCTCATAGGTTCTACCTCTTTTTTCGATCTGACCTACCAATTTGGGAATATCAGCTTTGAGGTAAATCAGCAGATCCGGAGCTTTCACGTGAGCGATCATACTGTCAAATAAACTGAGGTAATTTGCATAATCACGCTCAGCCATAAGCTGACTTTTATAAAGATTAGCCGCGAAAATATAAGCGTCTTCATAGATCGTCCTATCCTGAATAGTAGGCGTGTCACTTTCTTGAATCTTCTTGATTTGATTGAATCGGGAATTGAGAAAATAAACCTGAAGATGAAAGGACCACCTCTTCATATCTTCATAAAAATCAGTAAGATAAGGGTTATTATCTACAGCTTCGAATTCAGCTTTCCAACCATAGTGTTTGGCTAGTTTTTCGGTGAGCGTAGTCTTTCCGCTACCTATATTTCCAGATACAGCAATGTGCATGAGTTCTTATTTTGAAAAGCGAGGAGACACAATTGAATCTTTGCTTCCAGCCGTGTATTTATAGAAGCCTTCACCGGATTTCACTCCTTTGTATCCAGCCTGCACCATATTTACCAATAAAGGACAGGGAGCATATTTTGGGTTTCCAAAACCCTCATGAAGGACTTTAAGGATAGAAAGACAAACGTCCAATCCAATAAAATCAGCCAACTGCAATGGCCCCATCGGATGCGCCATTCCAAGTTTCATTACGGTATCAATTTCACTTACGCCCGCCACACCTTCAAATAAAGAATAGATCGCTTCATTGATCATTGGCATCAAAATTCTATTTGCCACAAAGCCTGGATAATCATTGACTTCCACAGAATCTTTAGAAAGTTTGCTGGATAAAGTCATAATCTTGGCTGTGACCTCATCAGAAGTTGCGTACCCACGGATCACTTCCACCAACTTCATCACCGGAACAGGGTTCATGAAGTGCATTCCAATAACTTGTTCAGGTCTTTTGGTAGCAGCGGCTATTTTCGTAATAGAAATCGAGGAGGTATTACTAGCTAGAATAGCTGAATCAGGACTGTATTGATCAATTTGTCGAAATAGATCTAGTTTAATTTCCATATTCTCAGTGGCAGCTTCCACTACCAAATCGGCGGATTTTATTCCAGCTTTAAGGTCGGTGAAGACCTCTATTCTTGCTAACGTGGCTTTCTTATCTTCCTCCGATATGAGCTCTTTGCTAACTTGTCTATCCAGATTTTTAGCAATGGTGCTAACAGCTTTGTCAAGAAATTCCTGCTTAATGTCGACCAAACTAACCGCGTATCCATGCTGGGCGAAGACATGAGCTATGCCATTTCCCATGGTGCCGGAGCCTATTACTGAGATATTTTTCATGTTGGGGTGATGATGTGTAAAGTTAGGATTTGGGTTTAAAATCAACGGATTTTACCAGTTGAAGAGTTCAAAGCTAATTCCGACTGCCAGCAAATCCAATTTTTTAACTTTCGATGTCCGACTTTGTTTGTCGCAAAACTTCAGTTTCAAAATGCGATTAATAGCTACCTTTGGAGCATGAAAGAACTCGGTTTAATCTCAAAACTACCCATCAATAGATTTACAGACTTCGGGGCCTACTTGGCTCTGAGTTCCGGAGAAGAACTTTTACTACCAAAAGGATACCTTCTTGGAGAGGAAAAAGAAGGGGACTTAATCGAGGTGTTTGTATACACAGATAGTGAAGACCGTCCTGTGGCTGTCACACAAAAGCCGCTGGCACTATTGGATGAATTTGCAGTTTTGGAAGCCAAGGAAGTTACCTCATTCGGTGCCTTCGTGGATTGGGGATTGCCAAAAGATCTTTTTGTGCCCAAATCAGAAATGGGTAAAAACATGGAAGTTGGTCAAAAATACTTGGTTAAGGTTTGTGTTGATTTTAAGACCAATAGATTAATTGGAGTCAATAAGTATAGAGATTTTCTACGCTTGGCTCCAATGGATTGGGAAGAAGGAAAGGAGCTCGAAGGAGTGATTTTCGAAGAAACTGATCTGGGTTTCAAAGTCCTAATCGATAATGAGTTCGAAGGCTTACTTTTTAAAAATGAAGTTTTCCAACCTCTGGAGCTTGGTGAGAAAAGAAAGGTTTACATCAAAAAGAACCGTGAAGACGGGAAATTGGATTTGCAATTATTGCCTCCTGGTCGTGTGAAATACGACGAAGGATCGGAAAAAATACTTACCATATTAGAGGCTAAAGGCTTTTTACCTTTGCACGATAAATCCGCTCCTGAGGAAATCCAGCAGCAACTTGGCATGAGCAAGAAGCATTTCAAACAATGCATAGGACAATTGTACAAAGCAAGAATGATCCAAATAGAACCTGATGGAATCAGACTAAATGCATCGAATTAAGCTTAAGAATATCCGTAGGCGTAATGCAGAGAATGGCTCTATTTCGGAGACTGGCGATGGGTGCCTTGATCAGGTTTGGTGATTTGATCAAGATATTCAGCCAACTTTCGTCATCCCAGTTTTTTCCTGCAATAAATTGCTGATAATCCGGATGAGCTCTGTTGAGTAAATCTTTCGCTCTGAGGTTGAGTTTTAGTAAAAGACTATTCCATTGAGTAGGAGTGAGCCTCTCTTTGCTTAGATCTATTCTATTCACGAATGGCGAAATTGACTTGGCATAAGCTAGGGTTTGCTTATCTACAAGCTGCGACGGAGAATGGTAGAAATACAATTCTGAAGGATGAGTTTTCATAGCTATATGGGTTTAATTGTTTATTAAGATACTGAATATCTATAGCTTATGAAAGAATTATTTACCGATAATTATTAGTGTACCTTATTTAACTTCCAGAGAAATTGGAAATTGACCTTAATAATTTCAGAAAAGAAAGCAAATCAGAATATTCTTCTAACCAAAAACTGAAGGCCAGACTTAAAAAAGTGAAGCCAAAAATTTTGGACGAGACATTCGAGAAGCTTCATGAAGAGGCTTTTGAGGAAATAGACTGTCTGGATTGTGCAAATTGCTGTAAAACCACAAGCCCCATATTTCTCAATACAGATATTGATAGATTAGCAAAAGTTTTTAGGATGAAAAGCAGTGCTTTCATCGATGAATATTTACATCGTGATGAGGAGGGAGATTTTGTGCTAAATTCTTCTCCCTGTACTTTTCTTGGAGAAGATAGTAAGTGTTTGGTCTATGAAGACCGACCAAAGGCCTGCCGGGAGTATCCGCATACCAATCGTAAAAAAATGCACGGTATTTTAGAGCTTTCCCTTAAAAATACACTTGTTTGTCCAGCAGTTTTCAAAATTTTCCAGCAGATTGGGAAGGAATATAGGAAGTAATACTTTTCTTTTGCTTTTTTGAAACCGTAAACCTATTGATAATACTATGCAAAATCAGGAAGCACATTTCCTTGGAGTGGATGTGGGGGGAACTCACTTGAAAATCGGCCTTGTAGACAGAGAAGGCAATATTTTAGACTTTGTGAAAGAAGATACCACTTCTTATCGTGATCATCCTGAAGGTTTTGGACCTGCATTTATAGCAGGTTTGGAGAAATATCTAGCTAAATATCCTACAGTAAAACAAGTAGGAATAGGCCTCCCAGGCATGATTTCTAAAGACAGAACTACTGCTATTGAAATTCCTGCCATCCCAACGTTGAACGGGTATAATCTAAAGAAGAATCTAGAAGCAAAATATCCAAAACATGAATTTTCCCTAGAAAATGATGCAGCAGCAGCCGCTATCGGAGAGTTTTATTTTGGAAAAGATGACCCATCCCAAAACTTCCTTTTTATCACTATGGGAACTGGAATTGGCAGTGCCTTGGTGCTGGATGGAGAAGTTTTTAAAGGCTCCCGAGGAAACGCAATGGAAATGGGACATATGCTCTCTAAAGGTGCTGCTAGATTGGAGACGTTGATCGGAAGACAGGGGATATTAAATATTATGGCCCGTCTCATCGATGCTTATCCAGAGAAAGCCGGTGTATTGGTAGGAGCTGAACTTGGAACTCACTTGCTTGTCGATACTGCGAAAGCTGGAAATCCCGTATCACTCATGGTTTTTGAGGAGGTTGCAAGGATTTTGGGAGAAGCGATTGTATCAGCTATACGCATCTTGGATGTCACGGATGTATACTTTGGAGGAGGCATTTCTGCAGGTTTAGAGTATATGATGCCTACACTAGATCGAACGATCAAACAATACCTTTCCCAGTATTATGGTAAGGACTTAGTTTTGAAAAAAGCAACTTTAGAGAACAACGCAGGAACGCTCGGAGCAGCAGCGCTGTGTTTTATGGGTTCTGGGTTGTAATAGTCACCTCGGAAACTTTACTTATAGCATTTAGTCGAAAAAGAACTCTCAGGGGTTCTTTTTCTATTTTTACACCATCGCAATTACCGCTGGGTTCAAGAAAATAGAAGAAAAAAGTCTGGCTCTTATCCACCAACTCTACCCGGTCCGGACGACCGAATGTTTTGATCAAAGCTTGGTTGTCTACTCCCAAATAAGAATGTTTCAATCTTTCAAGTTCTTCGAGGTCCTGAATTCTCAATCCTTTGCAGCCATAATGGTCAGACTTCCAATTTTCCATATTCATGCTTCCGGTATCCCTTTTTTGACTACAGGAAAATGCAAGAATGATGATAAAAAAGGAGGTGAAAATTCGGGAAATTGGACGCATTCTATAGAGAATCAGTAGGGATTTGAGAGTTGATTTGGTGATTTTTCCAAAGCCAAAGGAAGGAGGCAAATGAATAAAAACTTAAAACTCCCACTAGAATTTGCAAAGGTAGGAGAGATTGGACCAAGAAAAAGACAACGGCTACAAAAGCCAGAATTCTTATTACTTCCTGAGGTACATACCAGCCTCTTTTTTCAAAAACTCCAGAAAAACTCACCGTACTCCAAATTATAATCAAACTCACAAATAATTTCGGTAGCCACGTGAAGCTGTCAACTTTGAAAAGGAAAAAACCTGTAAGTAGTAGAACAAGAATATATTGAGCAAAAACATACCAATTCAGTGATGCTGGAACAACAGTGTCAAACTTTTGGTAATCATATTCTATTTCTTTTGGAGCTCTGTAACCACCTAAATATTCTGGCAACCATCCAGGTTTATTAAAAAGATATTTTACTCTGTCTGACAAATGCGGGATTTGCTGCAGCTCATTTTTCATGCTGGCATAGTGAGCTAGGTTTACCCACAGAGGATTCCAGCTTCGCACAGGAGTAGTGATTCCGTAGGTTGGCTTTTCCTCTTCCCTTTGAAAAGTGCCAAACCATTTGTCAAATATGATAAAAGTACCTCCATGGTTTTTGTCGATATACTTTGGATTTCGACCGTGGTGAACCCTATGATGGGAGGGGGTATTCATAAATTTCTCCAAAAACCCCATTCTGTCAATAGCTTCTGTATGAATCCAAAATTGATAAAGCAGATTAATGCCAGAAGCCAGTACCAGCATGACTGGATCAAAACCTAAAAGTGCAAGTGGGAAATAGAAGAAAAACGTCCAAATAGTTTGTGTACTGCTTTGGCGAAGTGCCACAGACAAATTGTATTCTTCACTGGAATGATGCACCACATGGCCTCCCCAAAATAGATTAATCTCATGACTCATCCTGTGAGCCCAATAGTAGCAGAAATCATATAGAAAAAAGAGCAGTAGGAAAGTCCAAAAGTTGTTGGAAATGGTGAAAAACGAAAGATGCTCATAGATCAGTGTGTATATACCAATTGAAAGGATTTTGATAAATACACCGGTGACTTGCGAGATTACTCCACAATTGATGTTTGTAATAGCATCATTTAGCCGATATCCGGGATGTTTTTGGAATCTGAGTGCAATCATTTCTACAGCCATCAGAATGAAATACATAGGAATCGCTAGCACTACTGGACTGATGTTCATTATTTTGGGCGTTTTTGCGAAGCAATCTGTCAAAGATAAAGATAAAACGAACAATGATAAGTCGGATTCAGTTTGACCAAATCCTTTATATTAGCGCATTCAATTCCCCTCAATTATGTATTACCGATTCGGAAAAGCCTTTTATTTCCTCAGTGTTGCCCTATTCATTTTCTTTCTTCTTTATTTCTATTCTGCTCTGCCTGAGAAGGTGAGTTACAATTTTAGCGAAAATGGTTTATCGCCCGAAAAGCTAAGTAAAGGCACTTTTTTTTATGGAATGATTGCCATTTTTATTATAATGAATGTGATTGTTTTGCTTCCTCCAAAGTTGCTTGAAACTAAAAGTCATCAAGGACTAACGCGGGTTTTCCCGCTAGGGGATAAGTTTCGGGATTATTTCTTGGGGTGGTTCTATTCATTCGGAGGTATTCTCAATATGAGCTTGGGCATGCTAGTTCTCTATATCCATGCCATCAACAATCAGGAAGAAATAGCAGCAAGTCAATACAGTTTCTTTCTTTATCTATTCCCAGGGTTGTTTGTAGTTTGGGGAGTTGGTTTGATAGCAATTCTTATGGGGAAATTTAATCAGGTGAAAAATAAGTCTTGAGCACATTAAGTATTAATTAAAAACATGGCTGGAGAAGTAAAATATACAGAAGATAGTATTAAATCCTTGGATTGGAGGGAGCATATCCGACTCCGACCGGGAATGTATATAGGTAAACTTGGCGATGGAAGCGCGCAGGATGACGGTATCTATGTACTGGTGAAGGAAGTGCTTGACAACTCCATCGATGAGCATATGATGGGGTATGGTCGAACGATCGAAGTGAAGATTACTGAGCACAAGGTGGAAGTACGTGATTATGGTCGTGGTATTCCTTTAGGAAAGGTCATCGACTGTGTCTCTAAGATAAATACTGGGGGAAAGTATGATTCCGGAGCTTTTCAAAAGTCTGTAGGATTAAATGGGGTCGGTACCAAAGCGGTGAATGCTTTGTCGGATTTCTTTAAAGTTCAGGCGTACAGAGAAGGTGAGACTAAAGTCGCAGAATTCGAAAAAGGAATTCTTGTAAATGATGCACCTATTGTTAAATCCTCGGACCGTAATGGCACCAAGATAGTTTTTATTCCTGATGGAGGGATTTTCAAAAATTACCACTTCATCCCTGAATATCTGGAAAACCAAATCTGGAATTATGCTTATCTGAATGCCGGTCTTACGATTAATTATAATGGTAAAAAATACTTTTCTGACAGGGGTTTATTTGACTTGCTTTCCAATAAAATAGATGAGGAAAGTCAGCGCTATCCTATCATTCATTTAAAAGGGAATGATATTGAAATGGCGCTTACTCATTCCAATCAGTACGGTGAAGAATATTATTCTTTCGTAAATGGTCAATACACTACGCAAGGAGGGACGCATTTGGCAGCTTTCCGGGAGGCAGTGGTGAAGACTGTTCGAGAGTTTTTCAAAAAGGATTACGATGCATCTGACATCCGTCAGAGTGTGGTGGCTGCGATTTCAATACGTGTGCAGGAGCCTGTATTTGAATCTCAGACCAAAACCAAACTGGGCTCTCAGTCCGTAGGGCCGGATGGGCCGACTGTCCGAACCTTTATTAATGATTTTCTGAAGACTGAGCTGGATAATTACCTCCATAAAAATCCTGCAGTAGCGGATGCTCTTTTGAAAAGAATCCTTCAATCTGAGCGTGAAAGGAAAGAGATTTCAGGCATTAAAAAGCTGGCGAATGATCGGGCGAAAAAAGCCAATCTTCATAATAAGAAGCTGAGGGACTGTAGAGTGCATTACGATGATCCTAAAGCAAATGAAGAAGTTAAAAACAACACCATGTTGTTTATAACGGAAGGTGACTCAGCTTCAGGATCTATCACCAAATCACGTGATGTGCAGACTCAAGCAGTATTTTCTCTTCGCGGAAAGCCACTAAATTGTTTTGGGATGACCAAAAAAGTGGTTTATGAAAATGAGGAATTCAATCTTCTTCAACATGCCTTGAATATTGAAGATGGGATAGAAAGTTTGCGCTACCGGAAAATTGTAATCGCGACTGATGCAGATGTCGATGGCATGCATATCCGTCTGTTAATTATGACTTATTTCTTGCAGTTTTTCCCTGACTTGGTTAAGAATGGACACCTATTTATTTTGGAGACACCACTATTTAGGGTAAGAAACAAGAAAGAAACGATCTATTGCTACTCTGATGAGGAGCGTCAGCGGGCTATTCATAAACTTGGCAACAAGCCTGAAATCACCCGATTTAAGGGATTGGGGGAGATTTCTCCAGACGAATTTGGAGGATTTATTGGCGAAGATATTCGCTTGGAACCTATCATTCTCAACAAGGAAACCAAGATTGTTGATTTGCTTACTTTTTATATGGGCAAAAACACGCCTAACCGTCAAAACTTTATCATCAAAAACCTTAAAATCGAAAAAGACTTGGCTCTGGAAGATCCTAAGAAGGCTGAAGTTGAGGACGAAGAAAACGAAGCGGCATAGATTAATGAAGCAAAAAGTTGAGCTGATTGATTAAGATTTGGAAAGTTGTTGAGGCTTTCAACTTTATAAATACTGGACAATACTATGAGTGAAGAAAACAACTTACCTAAGAATGGAGATGATTCCCTGCACAATTCTGTCCCGGTGACAGGAATGTATAAGGAGTGGTTTCTGGATTATGCTTCTTATGTAATACTGGAGCGTGCTGTCCCTGCTGTAGAAGATGGTCTGAAACCTGTACAGCGAAGAATCATGCACGCCATGAAAGAGATGGATGATGGGCGATTTAACAAGGTTGCTAACATCATCGGTCAGTCTATGCAATTTCACCCGCATGGCGATGCTTCAATTGGCGATGCTATAGTAAATATGGGTCAAAAGGACCTTTTGATAGAAACTCAAGGTAACTGGGGAGACGTACGGACAGGGGATCGTGCTGCAGCTGCCAGATATATTGAGGCGAGGCTGTCAAAGTTTGCTTTGGAAGTGTTATTTAATGCCCAGACTACAGAGTGGCAACTTTCTTACGATGGGAGAAAAAGAGAACCAGTAACTCTTCCTGTCAAATTCCCACTTTTGCTTGCTCAGGGTGTGGAAGGTATAGCAGTTGGGCTTTCCACGAAGATTCTTCCACACAACTTCTGTGAGTTGATTTTGGCATCTATTGAGGTATTAAAGGGAAATAAGACCAATGTTCTCCCTGATTTTATCACAGGTGGATTTGCTGATTTTTCTGAATATAATGAAGGTCTTCGAGGAGGAAAAGTAAAAGTTAGGGCAAGAATTGAAGAGGAGGATAGTAAAACTCTATTAATAAAGGATATACCATTTGGTGTGACTACTGATTCTCTGATAGATTCTATTCTGAAAGCTAACGATAAGGGTAAGATCAAGATTAAGAAGGTCGTCGATAATACAGCTAAGGATGTAGAGATAGCAATTCAATTGGCACCTGGAGTTTCTCCTGATGTGACGATTGATGCTCTGTATGCTTTCACAGATTGTGAGGTATCCATTTCGCCAAATGCATGTGTGATTATCAAGGATACTCCGGTTTTTCTCACAGTTAATGAAATCCTGGAATATAATACCAAACAGACCAAATCTCTTCTCAAGCGGGAACTAGAAATCCGTAAGGCCGAATTGATGGAGAAGCTTCTTTTCTCTTCTTTGGAAAAAATATTCATAGAAAACAGGATATATAGAGACATCGAAGAGTGTACGACTTGGGATGATGTATTAAAGGCTATCGATGAGGGTTTAGACCCATACAAACCTGATTTTTACAGAGAGATCACAACAGATGATTTGGTTAGACTCACAGAGATTAAGATCAAGCGTATTTCCAAATTTGATACCTTCAAAGCTGATGAGTTGATGAAGCGTCTTCAAGATGAATTAAAGGAAGTCAATCATCACCTGAGGCATTTGACTGATTATGCGATTGCTTATTACGAAAACCTATTGACTAAATATGGCAAAGGACGTGAGCGTAAGACAGAGATCAGAACATTTGATGCTATACAAGCAAATACTGTTGCGGCATCCAACGCCAAATTGTATGTGAACCGGGCCGACGGATTTGTGGGCTACGGGCTCAAAAAAGATGAATTTGTATGTGACTGTTCTGATCTGGATGATATCATCGTGATTCGGAAAGATGGTGTTTGCATGGTGTCCAAAATCCAGGAGAAGAATTTTATGGGCAAGGATATTCTGCATGTAGCTGTATTCCGAAAAGGAGATGAGCGAATGGTTTATAATTATATCTATCTAGATGGATCTACCGGTCGTGCGATGGTGAAGCGGTTTCAGGTTCTGGCTGTTACCCGCGATAAGGAATATTTGCTCACCAAAGGAACTAAAGGAAGTAAGCACCTTTACCTTACTGCAAATCCAAACGGCGAGGCGGAGATCATTACTGTTTATTTGACTCAGGGAGCCAAAGCCCGAGTCAAGGTTTTTGATTTTGACTTTGCTACCATAGATATAAAAGGAAGGGGAGCAGGAGGCAATATTCTCACCCGATACCCGATTCGGAAAATCCAGTTGAAAATGGAAGGAGTTTCTACTTTGGGTGGATTGAATATTTACTATGATTCGGTTGTTGGTAGATTGAATACGGATGAGCGGGGAGAGTTAATTGGTAATTTCCTAGGTGATGACAGGATTTTGGTTTGCTATAAAAATGGAGATTATGAGCTGACCACCTTTGAATTGACTAATAGGTATGATGCTCCAAATATCGTGTTGATCGAAAAGTTTGATCCAGATAAAGTGCTGTCTGCTATATACTTCGATGGTGGTAGTAAAACCTATTATATAAAACGTTTCCAGATTGAGACAACTACGTTGAATAAAAATTTCAACTTCATTTCAGACCATAAGAACTCCTATCTAAAACTTATTTCCACAGAAAAACAACCTCAGGCTCGTGTCACTGTGATCAAAGGGAAAGTGGAAGAGGTGATGGAATACGACTTGGATATGCTCATAGATATCAAGGGATGGAAAGCCTTAGGCAATAAGTTGAGTACGTATGAAATTAAAACACTTAGCTTGATTGAATCAAAAAAGGCAGAGAAGGCAGAGGAATCTGATTCAGACCCGGATGAAAATGAAGCCGATGCTGACGACGATCTTGAAGTAGGTTCTACCATAGATTTGAAGATTAAGAAAGATGATGAAGAACAACTGGGGCTATTCTAATAGCCCCAATCTTTAGATGGAAATACCAAATCAATTGCAACCTATAGATCAAGGCTGGCTGGATTATTTGAGCCAATACATCACTGATAATAAGAAATCAGTAATGGAGAAAGTTTTGGCTCAAAGAACACGATTCATCACAGTGGTACTTGAGGATATTTTCAAGCCTCATAATGCCAGTGCAGTTCTCCGTACATGCGATTGCTTTGGAATCCAGGATGTTCACGTCATTGAAAAAATGAATGCATATAAGGTCAATCCATTTGTAACCAGAGGAGCTTCCCAGTGGATTGATCTTCATAAGTATTATAATAAAGAAGGATCAGCAGTTCAGGATTGCTTCACTACTCTAAAAGCAAGTGGCTATAAAATATATGGAACTAGTCCTTTGCCGGGATCAATATCTATTCATGATTTAGAACCTGATGAAAAAATAGCGCTAGTTTTTGGCAACGAACATGAGGGAATAAGTGAAGAAGTTCGTGAAAATGTGGACGGGTTAGTTCATATTCCGATGCATGGGTTCACGGAGAGTTTTAATATTTCCGTGGCAGCATCTATTTCATTGTATGAATTGATGAAGAAAGTCGGGAAGTACGACCACCCTGGTTTTTATTTGACAGAAGAGGAGAAACAACTGCTTAGAATGAAATGGTATCCATCGGTTGTCAAAAGAGCCGACCTTCATGAGAAAGCCTACTTAAAAGGAAAAAAGCGTTAATTCTTTTTATGAAAGATTGAGTTGATCTGTTCGTTAAAAGGAGTTTTTTGAGTCCTGCTTTTTGCTTTTTGACGTTGTCTCTGTTTTTTCTTTTGCTCTTTACTTTTTACCAACACCATGCGGGCGGAAATCCCCACCTGACCTCTAAAGAATTCTTCTCTTCCTATAAGATTGATATTGGGTTTATAGTCCACAGAGATGACGGTATTCAGAATGGTAAGTTCCAATCCACCAATCAAATCAGCTCCTACAGTCGTATTGCCATAGGTATGCAGTACCTGCTTGCTCTCTTCGTCTTTTATGTAGCTTTCTTCCACTCCAAATGATGCCCCAGCTCCGTAATAGTAATTAAATCGCTTGGAAATTATAGGATGATGCTTTTCCACCAAAGCTGAGAAAGTTGTATTAAGATTAAAGTCAGATTGGAGGATTGCTTCTATCGATACCCTCTTGGAAATTCGTTGTTGCGCAGTGAACCCCACGGTTCTGTATTGGTTATTATTTCCAAGCCGTAGACCTACAGCTGTTCCATAACGCTGCGCTTGAGAGATGGACATCGATGCAAAAAGCAGGAAGAAAAGTAGGGAAAGGCGTGTTTTCATAATTTAATACTTGTTTTTCAAGTCATCGAGATAACTCTATTGAGAATTTTCCGGTCAACATTATCCCAACTGTTATTAGTAATCTGAGTGATATTTTAAATAACATCTCACAAGAATGACCGTTGTTCAATAACTATTCCAACCTTTTCATGAGATAGAAGAGGAATAAAAAAGTCCCCACTAGCATGCTGCCAATGAGGACTCTATAATTCTGATTGCTGGTAATTATGATTCAGAAACTACAATCTTTTCGATTTTGTCTCCCGCTTTTATCTCATCGATAATATCCAGCCCTTCTACGACCTTACCAAAACAAGTATGGTTTCTATCTAAATGAGCTGTATTGTCTCTACTGTGACAGATAAAGAACTGAGAGCCACCTGTATTTCTTCCAGCGTGTGCCATGGAAAGTACACCACGATCGTGGTATTGGTTTTCTCCATCTAGTTCGCATTTGATGTGATACCCAGGTCCGCCAGTTCCATTTCCTTTAGGACAGCCACCTTGTATTACGAAATTTGGTATAACTCTGTGAAAAGTCAAACCATCATAAAATCCTTTGTTTGCCAGGTCAATAAAGTTTTGGACTGCTATAGGTGCATCCTTTTCGTAAAACTCAACTTTCATTGTCCCTTTTTCTGTAATTAATTCTGCTGTCTTCATTTTTTCAGGTTTTCGTTATGTCCTAGTCAGGAATTTTGAATTCTTAGGTGTGCAAAAATATAATAATTAAGATAATATATGGAACATAAATTATCTCATACACGATTTTCAGAACTCTAGCTGGTTTAGCATCACTTTTTTCAATGTGCTTAAGTGTCGAAAAAATAATTATTAAAGTTTAAACTGCTAGTAATCAACTTATACTGTCTGATATGATCTAATATATCCTATCAATTCTACCCAAAACCTTCCTCAAAAAATGGCTGATTAAGCTGATTCTATCAGCTTACTAAATCAGGAAAAAGAGGGAATAAAATATAATTGACTTTCCTAAGTCAGCTTTTTAAGTGAATATTTGGGTATACAATCTGAAAATTGTCTGTATAAAACTACTAAAATTCATAAAATATAAGTCAAAAAAAGTGCTTTTATTTCAAATACAATCGATTGTATATGAAAAACAGATTATTATTTTGGAACGTACTTTTGGTAATCATCCATAATTGATTCTTTACTAATATTGTAATTTATTAGTTGGCCTCAATGCCATAATTCAGTGTCTTTTACTTTGGAAACAAGACTTAAAAAGGTTTATCATTGTAAAATTGATTTCACCCAAATAAAACAATCCTTGGAAAAAGACCTCACTACTGAATTTGATGAGCCAATGCTTTTTGGTCATCCAAAAGGCTTATTTTACTTATTTTTTGCAGAACTCTGGGAGCGCTTTAGCTTCTACGGCATGAGGGCTTTACTTACTTTATACATGGTAGAGGTCATCTTTGAAGCCTTGAGCGATAGAGATTATGCTACCGCAGCAGTTTATGCATCTTATGGATCGCTCGTTTATGCTTCCACAGTGATAGGCGGTAGAATTTCAGATAAAATTCTGGGAATGCGTAATTCCATCTTTCTTGGAGGTGTGTTAATGTCACTCGGGCATTTCGTTCTTGCCGTAGAAAATAACGTAGCCTTTTTCCTAGCGCTATCACTTATTATAGTTGGTAACGGATTCTTCAAACCAAATATTTCCACTTTTGTAGGAACCTTATATCCTGATGGTGATACCAGAAAAGATTCCGGTTTTACCATTTTCTATATGGGAATAAACATTGGTGGTTGGGTGGCACCTTTGCTTTGCGGCTGGCTGGCAGTTACCTATGGCTGGCATTATGGATTTGCTCTGGCTGGTTTTGGAATGCTTTCTGGGCTGATATTCTTTTGGAGTGGCATTCGCAACGGCGTATTTGGAGACAAAGGACTTCCTCCGACCTCAGGGGAGATTGATCGGAAAGTTTTAGGGATTAAAAATAGGTACTTAATTCCTTTACTGTCAGTCTTGACTGTACCAGTCGTAGCCTACCTGTTGTCTTCCTACAAACCACTAGGAAGTGAAGGTACTTTCTTTGGCGATCAGGACATAGTAAATGTGATTTTCAAAATAATTGGTGTCGGTATTTTAGCTTATTTAGCTTATATCATTTTTCAATCAAATAAGGAAGAAAGAGGGAAGCTTATAGTAGCGGTTCTAATCACTGTTTTCATGACCATTTTTTGGGGCTTTCATGAACTTTCAGGAAGTGTGATTACGCTATTTGCATCCAGGAATATTGATTTAGGAGGAATTATGACTGCTTCCCAAACCAATTCATTGAACTCGATGTGGATTATTATTCTTGCAATTCCGATTTCCTTACTTTGGACTTTTCTTTCCAAAAAGAATTTGAATCCAAGAACACCTTTCAAATTTGGAATGGGGTTGCTATTCGCAGGTCTTAGCTTTTATATTTTACACATTAGTAAGAATAGTGCAAATGAAGCAGGTTTGGTGCCTTTTGCCTATTTACTGTTGATGTACTTCTTGATTTCCATTGGAGAGCTATTTATGTCACCAGTTGGACTTTCTAAAATTACAGATTTGTCGCCCAAGCGCATTGTTGCCTTTATGATGGGAGTGTGGTTTTTATCTTCTGCATTTGCTTTTCAGGTAGTAGGATTTATCGGAAAGCAACTAGCGATAGAAAGTACTGACAAGAATATTGGTGGGTTTGAAACACTAGGCGTCTATACCGATGGATTTTTGTTGATAGCTAAATATTCATTGGGGGCAGGAATTTTAATTCTAATTGCTTCACCATTCATTAAAAGGCTAATGGGAGACGTGCACTAGATGCTCGGTTATAATTAGAATCAACACAAAAGAGGCTGTCTATAATCGACAGCCTCTTTTGCTTTGATGTTATTGAGATTTTATTTGCTTTCTTTTTCTGCTACCCAGGACTTGATTTGCTTCAGCATATTATCCAAATCTTCTCTGGTATACAGTTGCCCATCCTTAATCACGTCATGAATGCTCAATGTCGCTGAGATATCCTCAAAAGGATTACGGTTTAGCAAAATTAGATTTGCCTTTTTTCCTGATTCAACAGCGCTAAATTCAGTAATCCCAAAGTAATCAGGTCCATTGATCACAGAAGCTTGTAAAGCTTGCAGGGGTGTAAGCCCAAATTCCACAAACTTTTGGAGTTCTAGATGTATAGCTAATCCTGGGAAATCGTAGGTGTTTAGGTACCCGGCATCTGTGCCAGCAATGATTTTCATGCCTGATTTTTGAATCAGGGGAAGTAGGGACGAAACTTTCTTAAAATTTTCATTTCTTTCCCTGGAAACCTCTGCAGATTCTCCAGCCATTCTCTCAATTCGCCATTGATAACTTTCCTTTAGCTTTGGCCCCAGATAATTCAGAATAGTATCATGAGCAAAGTCATTCTCATCCAGATAGGCGATATTATAGCTGATCAGAATTGTGGGAACAATCCCAGTTCCCTGCTCAGCTAATTTTTGAAAATTCGCCAAAGCAACCGAATCATCGTATGTGGCAGCTTGAAGTTTTGCTGCATCTGATATAGTTAATTCTCCAGAAGCTATTCCTGCTGATATTTCGGGTTCAAGAGGAGTGGTAGCCCTCATCATATAGGATAGATGCTCTATAGTCTTTTGTCCTGCTTTAGAAACCTGACCTAGGGTAAGTGCTGCTGGGATATGACCCGAGACGCTATATCCTCTTAAAGAGGCTTTTTCGACCGCTTTAAGAAAAAGATCTGGAAGAAGCGTATTGTCCGTAATCTTAATAAAGTCTACATTCAGTTTATCAAGTGAATCAAGTGCCTGGTCTAATTCTTCCTCTGTTCCTACCTCCAAATCGCCTGGCCAGATAGATGCTATTCCTTCTATCTTTGGACCAGATGTTAGGATTTTAGGACCTATTCTCGAGCCATTGTTTATTTCATCCCGCCACTTAAGCACTTCCAGACTTATATCTCCAGCAGAAGCACGAACTGTGGTGACTCCAAATGCTAAATATAGAGGTAGAAGCTGTTCATTTTCGTCTATATATTCTGCTCCGCCGAAGTGAACATGGTTGTCCCAAAGTCCTGGCATTAGAAATTTCCCATGAGCATTTAGCTCTTCTTTTGCCTTATACTTTTCAAAAAGTGAGGAATCTCCAACTTCTACAATGGTTTCAGATGATATGAAGACAAATCGGTTCTCCATCATCGACCCTGATTGTATATTTAATACAGTTGCGTTTTTTATTACTAGATCTACGGATGATTTTGAATGGCAACCGGAAATTATCAGGCCTAAAACAATGACTTGTTTGATTCGCATAGTTAGAATAAACTTCCCTGAACGGTAGTCTTCTTAGTGGCCTGAATGGTTCCCTTAAGCATTTCCTGCATTAATCGTAGGAAACCTGGTTCCCAATTCTCAGCATGAATTTTATGGTCTTTCGCTTCATACTCTATAGGGCCAAGCATTTTTTCGTAGCCTATGATCATGCTCCAGATTGTGTAAAAAGCAATTTCTGGTTGAAGTTCCGGGCGAATACTTCCGTCCTTTATTCCTTGGCTGACCATCATGATGCCAATTTTTGCTGGCTCATGATGCGCTTCCAAAAGTTTTTGAAAGTGCACTGACTCCAATGTTTTAGGATCGATAAGCTTTCTGGTTTCAGCATTATTATATTTCTTCAACAAGTCCAGAAAATTCAGAATAGCATCGTAATAGACCTGATTTGCTTTGGCAAAAGCAACAATTTTGACCAAAAGTTCTGAAAGCATTTCCAGCCCTGATTTACCTTTGGACCTGTACACGTCCCGGAACTCATCCTTGAACTGATCGAATGCTTTTTTGGTCAAAGCCATAAAAAGATCCTCTTTGTTTTTATAATAGAAATAGGTGAGACCCTTGCTGATTCCTGCAGACTTTGCCACATCCTCCATTCTTGTGGCCAGATAGCCTTTGGAAGTGAAAAGTGAAACTGCTGAATCCAAAATTAGTTTTTCTTTATTTTTCTCTCCTGCCATAAGGTTTTTGTTTTCTAAAAATTGATCCCAAAGTTATTAAACAAGGGTCAAAACTGAGCTTTTACTTAGCTATATTTTATCTAGATTGAAGAAAAAAAGGCTTTAGGGGATTTCCTAAAGCCTTTTCTGTAGAAATTAGAAAATTAATTTACTTCCACTATGTAATAATTTTTCTTGCCTTTCTGAACAAGTAAATACTTGTTTTGAAGCAAGTTCAATTTTATATCAGAATTTGGATCGGTGAGCTTTTCCTTATTTACACTCACTCCGCCTCCTTGTATCATTTTTCTAGCTTCGCCTTTAGAAGTGAACACAACTCCTTTAGTGATATCTCCGAAAAGCTCCAGAATTGAACCTAATGATTCGTACTCATCTTTGTCTATTTGAACTTGAGGCACTCCATCAAAAACTTGAAGAAAAGTACGCTCATCCAAAGCAGCCAAATCTTCGGTAGAAGATTTGCCGAATAAAATTTCAGAGGCTTTCACTGCCATATCAAAATCAGATTCACCATGAACCATGATGGTGATTTGTTTTGCAATTTCCTTTTGCAAGGTTCGTAGGTGAGGAGCTTGAGCATGTTCTATTTCCAAGCTTTCTATCGTAGCTTGATCCAAGACTGTAAAAATCCTGACATATTTGGAAGCATCCTCGTCGGATACATTCAGCCAAAACTGATAGAAAGCGTAAGGAGAAGTTTTCTCTGGATCTAGCCATACAGATCCGCCTTCAGTTTTACCGAATTTGGTGCCATCGGCTTTTGTGATTAAAGGAACCGTCAAGGCATAAGCCGATCCTCCGCCCATTCTTCTGATCAATTCTGTACCTGTGACGATATTTCCCCATTGATCAGAACCACCTAGTTGTATGGAGCAATTTTCATTTTTCCACAAATGATAAAAGTCATATCCTTGAATCAACTGGTAGGTGAATTCTGTGAAGGAAAGACCGTTTCCATCTTCCAGACGTCTTTTTACAGAGTCTTTAGACATCATATAATTAACGGTGATATGCTTTCCGATATCACGAATAAAATCCAAAAAGCTAAACTTAGACATCCAGTCATAATTGTTGACAAGTTCTGCTTTGTTGGTTGTGGATCCTTTGAAATCAAGGAATTTGGCTAGCTGATTCTGGATGCAGGAGATATTGTTATCCAATGTGTTTTTATCCAGAAGATTTCTTTCCGCTGATTTGAAAGAAGGATCACCAATCATACCAGTCGCACCGCCGACCAAGGCAAACGGTTTATGTCCTGCGCGCTGAAAATGTAAAAGTGTCATTACCCCAACTAGGTGACCTATATGTAAGGAGTCTGCCGTCGGATCAAAACCCAGATATGCAGACGACATTCCTTTATTAAGATGCTCTTCGATCTCGGGGGTCATGTCCTGAAGCATGCCTCTCCAGCGTAATTCTTCTATGAATGAATTCATCTAATGGTTGATTTTTCGAGGTGCAAATATAGTCTAGTCTGCCAAAGGAAAGAAGGAAAGCTATAAGGCATTCCGCGATTATTTAAAAATCTGAAACAAGCCTATAATTTACTTACATGTAAAACCGCCTCATTCAAAAATGGTTTTTTGCTTACTTTCAGCGATAAATTAATTTCCTATGAATTTCAAACGTTTGATTGTTTTTACACTTTTAGCTTGTGCTATTGGTACTACGGTTTTCGGCCAAGATTCACCCAAATGGATACGATATCCGGCTATTTCACCCGATGGCTCTCAGATTGTATTCACTTACAAAGGGGATTTATACATAGTAAGTAGTAGTGGTGGTGATGCCAGGCAGCTCACTTTTCATGAAGCACATGACTATAAACCTGTTTGGAGCCGGGATGGGAATCAAATTGCCTTTGCTTCAGACCGCTATGGCAACTTTGACATTTTCGTGATGAGCCCTGCCGGGGGAGCAGCAACTAGACTTACTTACCATTCCAATGACGAACAGCCATTTGAGTTTAGTGCTGATGATCAATCCGTGATTTTTGGTACCAGCCGAATGGACATCGCCGAACATAGACAATATCCTACTTCCTCCCAGCCTGAATTATACTCAGTTCCCAGAGCTGGTGGTAGAGTGGATCAGGTGTGGACCATTCCTGCTGAGTATGTGCAGAGCAATAAAGATGGTAGCAAAATGCTTTACCACGATAAAAAGGGTGGGGAAAACGAATGGCGCAAACATCATCAGTCGGGAATTGCCCGGGATATATGGATGTATAAAAAAGAAAGTAATTCTCATACCATGCTGACTAGCTTTTATGGTGAAGATAGAAACCCGGTTTTTTCTCCAGACGAGTCCGAGATCTATTACTTGAGTGAGGCAAATGGAAATTTCAATGTCTTTGCCATGAACATTTCTAATCCAAAGGAAACTGCAGCCTTGACTTCGTTGCAGAAATTCCCTGTGCGCTTCCTTAGTATTTCGAATGATGGATTGATGAGTTTTAGTTACGATGGGGAATTATATACTTTGAAAAAAGGAGAGGAGCCTAAGAAACTAGAGGTGACCATCAAGACCCAAGCTATTAGCAATTCAGATAGCTACATAGAAATCAATGGTGGAGTGAGAGATATGTCTATTTCTCCTGATGGAAAAGAGATCGCTTTTATTGCTAGAGGAGAGGTTTTCGTGACATCGGTCGACGGTGCTTTGACCAAGAGAATTACCAATACGCCAGAGCAGGAGCAGTTTGTGGAATTTGGACCAGATGGCAAGTCAGTGATTTATGCTAGTGAGCGTGACAACAAATGGAAGATATTTCAAAGTACTAAGATGCGGGCAGAAGAGCCATTCTTTTTTGCATCCACACTCATAGAAGAGAAGCCTCTGATTAGTTTGGAGGGTGAAGTCTACTTACCAAAGTTCTCTCCGGACGGAAAAAAACTTGCTTTTGTAGAGGATAGAAGGACGCTGAAGGTGATGGACATGGCAAGCAAAGAGACGGTGACGCTTATGACTCCAAACCAGCTTTTTCACATGCGTGATGGTGATCAGTATTTTACGTGGAGTCCAGATTCTAAGTGGTTGCTAGCTACCTATAGACCTACTATGGCTAACTCTGAAGTGGTGCTTTTGGATGCTTCAGGAAAAGAGGAAATGAGAAATTTGACAAAGAGCGGCTATGGGGACGATGCAGCAAAGTGGGTTAATGAGGGTAAGCAAATGCTTTGGTTCTCCAATCGTGATGGGCTTCGTAGCTATGCCACCAGCGGACAAAGCCAGAATGATGTCTACACCATGTTTTTTGATAAATCCGCTTGGGATAAGTTCACTATGTCTAAAGAGGATTTTGATCTCATGAAGGAGATAGAAAAGGCCAACAAAATGGAAGGTGAAAAAGGCAAAGACGAGAAAGACGAAAAGAAGGATCATAAAGACAAGGCCGTAGAGCAGTTAAAGTTTGACTGGGAAGGGATTGAAGAGAGAAAAGCCAAATTGACAATCCATTCTTCTTCACTTGGGGATGCGGTATTATCTAAAGATGGTGAGAAGCTCTATTATTTAGCAGCATTTGAGAAGGGAATGAATCTCTGGAGTACAGACTTGAGAACCAAAGCGACTAAGCAGGAGCTCAGCTTGGATGCTAGTAGAGGAAGTTTAATGTGGGATAAGGATCAAAAGAATTTGTTCTTGCTCAGCAATGGTACTATTTCTAAAATCAATCCAGATGGGATGAAGAAAGAAGCAATCAAAATTTCCGGTGAAATGACCTTTGATAAGGATGCTGAGCGGGCATATATGTTTGATCATATTTGGCTCAGGACAAAGGGTATTTTCTATACTCCTGATATGCATGGTGTGGATTGGGAAATGGCGAAGGTAGATTATGCAAAGTATATTCCTCACATTGGTAATAGTTACGAGTTTGCAGAGATGATCTCTGAAATGATTGGAGAATTGAATGTTTCACATGCTGGAGCTAGATATTCTAGATCCATAGATTTGGCAGATGAAACCGCTTCCATTGGCATTTTCTGGGATTATAAGTTTAAAGGAAATGGTATCAAAATCACAGAAGTCATAGCAGGAGGACCCTTGGACAAATCAGATCTAGCCATAAGAAAAGGAATGATTATAGAGAAAATAGACGGCCAACTGATAAGTCCGGAGGCTGATTTCGCAAAATTCCTTAATCGAAAATCTGACAAGTTCACGTTGATTGAATTGTTTAATCCAGAGACCAGCGAACGAAAACAACTTACCATTAAGCCAATATCATTGCGGGAAGAAGGCCAACTACTTTACAAGCGATGGGTGAAAATCAATCAGAATGAAGTAGATAGTTTAAGTGGTGGCAAATTAGGGTATGTACATATCCCCGGCATGAGTGATGGCCCTTTTCGGAATGTATATGAGGAAATGATGGGTAAATATCATGACAGTGATGCGGTAGTAGTGGATACGAGATTCAATGGAGGTGGCGACTTAGTAGCAGATTTGGCGATGTTCTTTACAGGTGAAAAATTCCTTACCTATGCCACCGAAGCTAGAGAAGTGGGATATGAACCTACAGCTAGGTGGACCAAACCCACACTGGCTATGTTTAATGAAGCTAATTACTCAGATGGGCATTGCTTTGCATGTGGCTACACGGATTTAAATATTGGTAAAACAGTGGGGATGCCAACTCCAGGAACTTGTTCATTTGCTGGGTGGGAGAGTCTACCTGATGGTGGAAGATGGGGGGCAGTTCCTATTTCTGCCAAAAATAAAGCTGGTGAGTGGTTAGAAAATAATGAAACGCGACCACAATTTGAAGTTAAAAATATGCCTGGGAAAATTGACCAAGGAGTAGACCAGCAATTGGAGAAGGCTGTGGAAGAGCTTTTAAAAGAAGTAAAATAGAAAAGCAATAAAAAAAACCTGGTAGTGATACCAGGTTTTTTTATTCACTTATTCGAAAAGGATTACTGATACGATTTAGTATTCAGCGTTTCATCATTTTTGAAGAATTCAGTGAGTTTTCCGAAGGAATTTTCGAAATATCCATCCAACATCTTCTTGATAATGAATGAACGGTATTCATCTTTCGAAACGATTGGGAAGTATTCGTGACTTTTACCGTAAGACTTGTGACTTACAAACCCTTTGCGTTCCAGGATTCTAACAATCGTAGAAACAGTGTTGTAAGCAGGCTTAGGCTCTGTCATGGGTGTTAGGATGTCTTTGACAAATCCCCGCTCGATTTCCCAGAGGATCTGCATGATCTCTTCTTCGGCTCTTGTTAATGGTTTCATAAATAAGGCGTTAAGTTTTAATTGCGAGAAAATTATTCGTTTAGTTTCACAATTGCAAAAAAAACCACCTTTACTTTTAATATTTTTTATCTAATGATAATTGACGTTCATATAGTAATTAAACTATTTCAACAAAAAATGGGACATTTTTGCCCCACTTTTTACGCAGGTCTCATCTTAATTACTCTAGTCAGATGTAACAATTTTACGATTGGATACGTAGGATCGAATTCGTACCATTTCACAGCAAAGTTTGGTCTGTTTGGAAGCTTGTGGTGATTGTTTTGAAATAGCTCTCCAAGCATGAGCACATCTAGCAACAGGCTGTTTTTTGAATGGTCATTATTGTCAAAATTTGCATAACCATATTTGTGGCCACTCCAGTTAACAATAGCTCCATGTACTGGACCCATTAAAAAATGTATAGGAAGCAAAAAATACATCCACCAATGTGTGCCTGGTAAGTCAAAGACAGAGATACACAGTACGTAAATTGCCACATACAGTAATCCCCAGCTTACTCTTACAAGCATCGTATCTGCGAACTTGTCAAACTTGTTCCAATCAGGAATATCCTTAGAAAACCTTTCTTCGGGCTTTAATCGAAAAGAAAAATACTCATTGTAGATATTTTTAGTTTTCCACATCATTGTAAAGAGGTTCTCTGTATGATGCGGGCTATGAGGATCTTTAGGTGTATCGCTATAGGCATGATGCATTCTATGAAGAATCGCATAAGCTCTTGGAGAAAGATATGAACTGCCCTGCCACATCCAGGTGAAGAAATAGAAGAATTTCTCCCAATATTTGTTCATGTAGAACATTTGGTGGGCGGCATATCTATGTAAGAAGAAGCTCTGGCAAAACAGGGAGAAATACCAATGCAGCAAGAAGAATATTATGATTATCACTCGGCTCAGGTTTTATGTTAAGATTACAAATATAAGGTAATGCAAATGAAGGAACGAATTTCAAACCCAATCCATTTTTTCTTTAAAAGATGATATTTGTCAGGTTAGGAAAAATAATTCCTATTACCTGACTTTATTTTTGTGGAAAGTAAGGATCTCATTGAAATTTTTGGATTTGAATATTCTTTGGGGTGTGATAGATTATCTATTAACAATATTCAAACCATAAGCATGTTTAACTTATTCAATGGATTTTTGTTGGCGGTCTGTTCACTTAAAAAATCAATCCTGTTTACAGTCTTTCAAAATCATTTGTGCTTTGGGAAGTTTCAAAAATATGCTTACTGTTATCTACTATCTGAAAAGTTTTGAACTTGCCAAAAGGCATAAATTCCCTGCATATCTGGGGTCATGACTTATGAAGGGTGATGGAAGTGTTTTGTGGAGCAGTAGTAAATTAAGCCTGTGGAGAGTTGCTTCCTAATTGCTTCAAAAACGGTATACCCACATGACTAGTGAAAATTCCCCTAATTATTAAAAATTGCTTTTCAAACTTTTCAGTTATTGCTAACTTTTTTGTGGAAATTTTTTTCAATGTTCACAATTGTCCAAAAGTTAGGAATTAGGCTGTATTGGGCATTTTTAAAAGAATATGATTTGTTATTCGCTCGTTTTCAGGATATTATATTCCTTAGAAATGCTCAATTAAATAACAATTTCTTTATCACGCATTGTGGTTTTTATTAAATTCCTTAAGATTTTGATATTATATTACTATATCATTTAGTACTATTGAATTGCTAATCCCTTAAAAGTTTATATTCTTTAAATTTTTGACCTATGTCAATCTCAAACCCAGGTTTTGATCCTGCTCGCATTGATGCGCTGAAGGAAGAGCTAGGAAAGCTCAACAAAACGTTTAGAATCATTCCCGACGAAGAAAACTCCGATGAGTTTGTGAATTTCTATTTCATTGGAATGTACCAAGGAAAAGAAGTCATTTACGATGCGGCATTATACACCTTACGCTTACATCATGCCAGTGAAGTATATGAACTTGCCGAGCACAAAGCCGCTCAGAAATTTCCAAATTTCAGTGGAATCTCCTACGAGGAGGATGAAAATGGAAATTTGAAACCCTTAACCAGTGAAGAAGAAGAGATAGGCTGGTTTATCACAGAAATCATTATGGAGATTGAAGAGGAAGAAAGTGTGAAAGTGCAGGAGTTTGTTGATGTGGACACCCATCATGATTTTGGAATCGGTGTAGATGCAGCTCTCAATGTTGACCACATAGATGAAATGGTAATTTCAAAATTTATTAAGGAATTCAATGACGATACATTGGAACTTGATGATACCATGTATGCTTTTCAATCCGAAGAAGAGGACATAGAAGATTAATTAAATTTGAATTAGAAACCAGTAATTACGCTTGCTCACCCCAAGCGTTTTTTTATGCTGAAAATTGCCTACTCATCCATTTATAAACACCAATTACCAGAAGGTCATAGATTTCCGATGGATAAGTATGAATTACTGCCAGAGCAATTGTTGTATGAAGGAATTGTTGGCGAAGAGAATTTCTTTGAGCCACAGCCAATTGATGAAAAGTGGATTTTAAATACGCATACAGCCGAATATTGGACAAAACTTAAAAATCTGAATTTATCCAAATCAGAGATTCGGTCTACTGGATTTCCTCTTTCCGAGAAATTAGTCCATCGTGAAATCAGTATTTTGGACGGCTCTGTACAAGCTGCTATATATGCATTGAAATATAGAATAGCGATGAATATAGCGGGAGGCACACATCATGCTTTTGCAGATAGAGGGGAAGGTTTTTGTCTTTTGAACGATATTGCTGTGACTGCTAATTATTTAATCGAAAATAAATTAGCCAAAAAAGTTCTAGTGATAGACTTGGACGTTCATCAGGGAAATGGAACAGCTAGTATTTTTTATGCTAATCCGGACGTATTTACTTTCAGCATGCATGGTGAAAAGAACTATCCCATGAGGAAAGAAATCTCAGATTTGGACTATGCAGTAGCTGATGGTACCGGTGATCAGGAATATCTAAGCATTCTTGAATCTCAACTTGAGCTAATCCTAACTGATTTTTCTCCTGATTTCATTATATATCAGTCAGGTGTTGATGTATTGGAAAGCGACAAGCTAGGAAGGTTAGCTATGACTTTGGAAGGGATTAGAAATCGAGACGAAATTGTCCTGCAACTGGCTAAATCCCTTAATGTGCCTATCATGTGTTGTATGGGGGGAGGATATTCTCCTAGCGTATCGAAGATTGTAGAAGCTCATACTCAAGTTTATAGACTTGCTCAGGATCTTTATTTTTAAATAGAGAATTTCAATTTTTCCCATAGATTTAAAGTCGATTCTTGTAAAATCAATACTTTCTTTATATTTGCGCCCTTGCAATCAATAACATGAACAAAGTGAAAAGAGGATTAAAACTAATCGGTGCATTGAGTCTTGCTACAATGCTTTTATACGGCTGCGATAAAGCTGGAACTTCTACCGCGACTGGTGAAAGCGCTTCTAAAGAAGTAATACAAGGCGATTTGAAAGTTGCTTACGTTTACACTGATAGTGTGATCAACAAGTATGATTACTTCAAGACCAAGTCAGAAGAGCTAACCGAAAAAGGAAAGAAATTCGAAGGTGATCTTCAGGGAAGAGCTAGCGGATTCCAGCAGGAAGTTCAGACTTTCCAACAAACAGGTAATAATATGACTCCGAATCAGGCCAGAGCTAAGCAAGAAGAACTGGCTAAAAAAGAACAAAACCTGATGACTTACCGTGACAATTTGATGCAAGAATTATCTGCTGACGAAGCTGCGCTTTACAGTGAAGTTTACGACAGGGTTCAGAAATACCTGAAAACATACGCTGAAGAAAATGACCTTGCAGTGATTTTGAGTTACACTAGAGGTGGAGCTGTTTGGTATGGCAACGACGCATTGGACGTAACCTCCTCAGTAATCGAAGGATTAAACAAAGAGTATACTGCTGCACCTGCAGACACAGCTAAATAAGCTGAGTAACTCTTTCCAAATATTTAAACCCAGCTTAGGCTGGGTTTTTTTGTGGGGAAAAATTGGGTAATTTTGGAGCTCTAACGAAAATTTATAGAATGAAAATCACTGAATTTTTAAAGCACAATTATAGACATTTCAATGCTGCTGCGTTGATAGATGCAGCTGAAGGATATAAAAGCCATTTGGATAAAGGCGGGAAAATGATGGTAACCCTTGCGGGTGCCATGTCTACCGCAGAATTGGGTATTTCTTTGGCGGAGATGATCCGTCAGGACAAGATTCAAATTATTACGTGTACAGGCGCCAATTTGGAAGAAGATGTGTTCAATTTGGTGGCACATGACTATTATGAGCGTATTCCAAATTATCGTGAGCTTACTCCGGCACAGGAGCAAGATCTGGTAGAGCGACATATGAATCGCGTGACTGATACATGTATTCCAGAAATGGAAGCGATGCGAAGAATTGAAAATGTGATTTTAGAAGAGTGGGTGAAAGCAGATCAAGCTGGAGAAGCATTTTTTCCACATGAATTTTTCTATAAAATACTTCTCTCCGGAAAGTTGGAAGGATCCTATCAAATTGACCCTAAGGATAGCTGGTTACTGGAAGCAGCTAAAAAGAACCTTCCTATTATAGTCCCAGGCTGGGAAGATTCTACTTTGGGTAATATGTTTGCAGGTCACGTTATCTCAGGTGACGTGAAGAATGTACATACAGTTCGAAGCGGAATTGAATATATGATGTATCTCGCAGAATGGTATACAAATACCGCAACTGACGAAAGTACTATCGGATTTTTCCAGATTGGCGGGGGAATTGCAGGAGACTTCCCTATATGTGTGGTGCCGATGTTGCATCAGGATTTGCAAAGGGAAAATGTTCCGCTTTGGGGCTACTTCTGCCAGATTTCTGATTCGACCACTTCTTACGGTTCATATTCTGGAGCTGTACCAAATGAGAAAATCACCTGGGGCAAATTAGGAATAGATACTCCGAAATATATCATCGAATCTGATGCAACGATCGTAGCGCCTTTGGTATTTGCCATTGTGCTGGATCAATAAACTATGAGAAAATTCAATAACGTATTCTTAAAAGCAAGTGGCGCAATGCTACTTGCTTTTTGTTTTTCTTTTCATCTGGAGGCGCAGACAATTATGTCATTGTCTGGAGCCAATAGTCCTCAGGATGATATGAATCCCGTGTGGATAGGCGATAACACCTTGCTATTTACCCGCGCTTTTCATCCAAATAACGTAGGGGGAGTGTCAGATCCAGGTGATATCTGGATGAGCAAAAAATCTGAATCAGGTGCATGGGAAGAGGCAGTACATCGTACTGACCTCAGTACAGACGGGTATGATTTTTCACTTGGTCTAGAGGATTTTCTTACACTTTTGGTTTATCATACGGGTAGTGAAAAGTTTGGTATTTATCAATATTCGAAATTTGGAGCGGACTGGAATTTTCTTCGCCAGGTAACCATGGAAGGCCTAGATAGCCTTTCCGGTCAAGTTACGGGGAGAGTTGCATCGGGAGGCAATGTGATTTTCCTATCGGGAAAAGGTAAAGATTCCAAAGGAAACGAGGATATCTATGTCAGCGAGAAAATTGGTCCAACGGAGTGGTCAAAACCTGTCAATATAGGTTCGGCGGTGAATACGTTGGGTCAGGAAATGAGCCCTTTTTATGACTCGAAGTCTGATGAGTTATATTTCTCATCAAATATGCATGAAGGTGCGTCTGGAAAGGACATTTTCATTTCAAAGCGAATGGGATCGGGCTGGAATAGCTGGAGCAAACCAGTAATTTGGGAACAGATCAGCTCCCCCGGATCTGAAGTATCTGTTACATTTATCAATGATGAAGAGGTGGTATGGACAAGTACTCAGAACAGTGATGGATTTGCTGATTTGCTAACATTTGAAACAGTGGTGCCACTAGTCATCCCTGAGGAATTTGTTGCTGCAGTCGATGAATCTTTAGAGTCAAAGTCTCAAACTTCTCCACCTAAGAAAACTAGCATAGTTCCCATTTATCCTTCCTCTTCGGTTGGTTTTCCAGAGGTTAAAGTTACTGAAGAAGAAATTAAAGAAAACCCTATTTCTTGGTTTGTAGTAGATGCCAAAAATAAAACTTTGGTTCCATTCACAATTAACTGGAAGTCTGGGGAAAATACTATTGCTAGAAATTCCTCTGATTCTTTAAAACTATCAGAATTGCAAAGCTCGGCAGTGAAGGAAATTAAGGTTGTTGCTGAAGGTTATTTTCCTAAGGCTATCTCTATAGACGAAATAAAAACTGGTGAACCCACAGTAGTTCTGATGACTAAAGCAGAATCTGGAAGTATTGTGTTGCTGGAAAATGTGAATTTTAAACGTGGTACAGCAGAACTGGAAGGTGAGGAGACCAAATCATCATTAGCTGAACTAGCAGAATTTCTATTGGAAAATCCTGAAATGAAACTTAGAATACATGGCCATACTGATAATGCGGGTGATCCTGGATTGAATAAAGGACTTTCTTTGGAAAGGGCTGGTAGTGTGAGAGATTTTTTAATTGAAAAAGGTGTCGCTTTTGAAAACCTCCGGATATCAGGATGGGGTGGGACCAGACCTTTGGCTTCTAACTCTACAGAAGTGGGAAGATCGAAAAACAGGAGAGTAGAATTGGAAGTAGAGCAATAGGTTAAATTAAGTAACTCGAACTTAAATCGGTTCCAGATTTATTTGAATCCATTAAAACTCAAAAACGGCTTTGAAATCATCTTTCAAAGCCGTTTTAAATTTATAGAGAAAAATCTCCTCTATAATTCCGTTTTACAAACTGGTTAGCTAGTTCAAAATTGGTAACCTTCATATTTGGCCCATCCCAAACAAGTTTGATACCTCTTCCAGGATAATCAAATTCCTTAGCATTATCAGGTTTCGGAGCTCTGTAATCGTAACTTCTAATTGCTAGATTTCCCATCAGTACAGATTCAGTAAGTGGGCCGGCTATAGAAAACGGTGAACTTAGGTTTTTGTATTCTTTAGATCCATATCCTGCAATACATGCTTCTACCCAATTTTTATAATGGCCCGTATCGCCACCTGGAACTCGGTAAAGTGTCTCAGGAACATTGATATCTTTGGTTTTTGAGGTAGGAAGTAATTGTGGGTTTATTCCATATGTGGAACACATCATTTTTCCTTTTGTACCTTCTATGATTACACCATTTCCTCCATCACCCATTTGCTCATTAGGTTCCAATTCTTCTGGCCTGTTCGGCTGAATACCACCGTCCATCCAGTGGAACTCTAGATCTTCTTTACCTGGTCTATCAAAACGCAAGGTAATATGAGAGGAAGGAGGGCAGCTTTCAGGAAAATATCCTCTTTGGAATTCTCCTACATAAACGGATCCTACAGAGCATTCAGCAGATTTGGGATATCCTAGACCAAGTACTCTGAATGGAGGCTCCATGATATGACATGCCATGTCGCCAAGTGCTCCCGTCCCATAGTCCCACCAGCCTCTCCAATTAAAAGGGACAAGGTTTCCAACATAATCTTTATACGGCGCAGTCCCAAGCCAAAGATCCCAGTCCAAATCAGCAGGCGGTGTCACAGGTTCTGTAGGCCATTGAATTCCCTGAGGCCACACAGGTCTGTTTGTCCAGGAATAAACTTTAGTTGCTTCACCAATTAGCCCTGCATCATACCATTCCACCATTTTACGTACACCATCACCGGAAGATCCTTGGTTGCCCATTTGGGTGACAACTTTGTATTTTTCAGCAGCCTGGGTTAGCATTCTTGCCTCGTAGATATCGTGTGCTAGCGGCTTTTGCACATATACGTGTTTGCCAATTTTCATAGCTGCCATCGCAGCAACAGCATGCGTATGATCGGGAGTAGATACACTTACTGCGTCTATGTTATTTCCCTCCTTATCCAGCATTTCTCTGTAATCCCTGTAGTAATTAGCTTTTGGATGCAGTTCCCTGCTACCCTTCGCTCTGGAATCGTCCACATCGCATAACGCAATGTAATCCACTTTTCCTGTTTGGGTGATTCCACGAACATCACCTCCGCCCATTCCGCCTACACCTATACTTGCTACTCTAAGTTTGTCACTTGGAGCAATAAATCCTGGTCCACCTATAACATTTCTTGGTACTATGTAAAATCCTGCAGCTGCCAGCGCAGAACCTTTTAGAAATTTTCTCCGGGAATTCCCAGAGCTTGAGCCTTTACTTTCCATTAGATCAATAGTTTTGTTAAAGAGGGTTTTTGCGTTATTTATATGAATACAAATGAATTTTTTATTTGAGAAATTTGAAATTATTAAAAACGAGGCACATTCTTCACCCCATTCGTAAAATTCATACTGCTATTTCTAGTTTTAACTTTTGTAATTCTAAGTTTGACTGTTTTATTATAAAATCGATTAGGATTATCGGGCTTATTAGAAAAATTAGATTAAGTTTACTTAAACCTTTACTCTATGAAAAATACCTTATGGTCATTGGCTGCACTTGCAGTATTTTCTATTAGTTCATGCCAAGAAAAAGAAACAGTAAAGCTTGAAGAAACAGGGATCATCCCAATTCCCAGGTCGATTGCTTCTGCTTCGGGGAGCTTTGAACTTGATGCAGAATCTTCAGTTCAGTTAATAGGTAATAGTTCTGATTTAACTAGGGTCGGGAATTTTTTAGCTGAAAGATTGCGACCAGCTACCGGATTTGATCTTCCTGTTTCTGCTGAGACTGGGGACATAATTTTGGAATTGACTAATGGGGAAGCTTCTGAAAAATATACTATGGATATTTCAGATGATGTAGTAAAAATTTCATCTACCTCCGAAGCCGGTCTCTATTATGGTACGCAGACCCTAATCAAAGTGCTGCCCGTTGAGATTGAAAATACTTCTGTGGTAGACGTAGACTGGACAATAGGAAATGGTACGATAGTAGATGAACCAGAATTTGCTTATAGAGGATCTATGCTCGATGTTGCAAGGCATTTCATCAGTGTCGAGGATGTTAAGCATTACATTGACCAGATGGGTAGTTTGAAATTCAATTACCTGCATTTGCATTTATCAGATGATCAGGGATGGAGAATTGAGATTAAATCTTGGCCTAAGTTGACTGAAATAGGTGGTAAAACAGAAGTTGGTGGGACTGAGGGAGGTTTTTTCACTCAGGCGGATTACACTGAGATCGTGAAATACGCTGCGGATAGATTTATCACAGTAGTTCCTGAGATTGATATGCCAGGGCATACAAATGCAGCAATGGCGTCCTATGCGGAGCTAAACCCTGGAGTGAATTTGCCAGACGGAGATTTTTCTACAATGACAGAGGGCAAAATTGATTTTGACATTCTGGATAAAAATCCTGAGCCAGCGGAAATATATACTGGAATCGAGGTTGGCTTTAGTACGTTCGCTACCAATAAAGAAATCACCTACACTTTTGTAGAAGATGTGATCAAAGAATTGGTTGAGCTCACACCAGGCCCGTATATCCATATTGGTGGTGATGAATCACACGTAACTGAAAAGGATGACTATATATATTTTGTCGAGCGAGTACAGGAAATAGTTACTAAATATGGCAAAAAGAGCATGGGTTGGGATGAAATCGCAACAGCTAAATTAGCCTCGGGTACAGTGGCTCAATTCTGGGCGAAAGAAGAAAATGCAAATCTGGCAAAAGAGCAGGGAAATCAAATTTTAATGTCTCCAGCGAAAAGAGCTTATCTGGATATGCAGTACGACTCTACCACTCAGCTTGGTCTACATTGGGCAGCTTATATAGAGCTTGATGATGCTTACAATTGGAATCCTTCAACTTACGCTGAAGGGATAAATAAATCAGATATTTTGGGCGTTGAGGCACCATTATGGACTGAGACATTGGCCGATAGATCAGATATAGAATATATGGCTTTTCCTAGACTGGCAGCACTTGCAGAGGTGGCATGGTCATCACCTGATCGGAGAAGTTGGGAAAGTTTTCAAAAAAGAGTGGCAATCCAGGGTAAACGCTGGGATATCAATGGAATAGGATTTTATAAATCACCAAAAGTCAATTGGTAAGTAAAATCAAAGAACTCAAAGACCCGGCATACACCGGGTTTTTTGCTTCTTACAAATCCATATTCTTTGAATTTCATTAAAATGAACCTAATATGGATGTTAATTTTAAAATCATCAGATCAAGTAAATTAATTACAATAACTGGAAAACATTAATGGGCGAATATATTATTTCCTTTGCTAACTGGATTTGGGGAACACCGATGCTTGTCATCTTAATGGGAGGGGGATTGGTACTTTTAGTTCATTCTGGCTTTGTGCCTTTCCGAAAGATCGGTCATGCTGTAGGGTTACTTAGTGGGAAATATGACGATGATCTTGCTCCCGGTCAAATATCCTCTTTTCAAGCTTTATCTGCAGCTATTGCAGCTACAGTTGGTTTGGGAAATATTTCCGGAGTGGCGATCGCTATAAATATGGGTGGTCCAGGAGCTATTTTCTGGATGTGGGTTTCTGCATTTGTAGGAATGGCTACCAAATTCTATACATGTAGCCTTGCTATTATGTACAGAGGAAAGGATTCTGAAGGCCAAATACAAGGAGGTCCCATGTATGTCATTGAAGAAGGAATGGGAAAAAAGTGGAAATTCCTTTCTATCATATTTTGTGGGGCAGGAATATTAGGATTACTGGCAATTTTCCAAGCCAATCAATTAACTGCGGTACTGAGAACAGTAATTCTAGAACCTGCAGGATTGGATGAAGGAGATAAAACTAGATGGATAATAGGCATCACTATGATGGTTTTAGTGGCTATTGTAATTCTTGGTGGAATCAAAAGAATTGCGGCAGTAGCATCCAAAATGGTCCCTTTCATGGTAGGTCTATATTTTGTCACCGTTGTTATAATTGTTTTCAAATACATAGGTGATGTGCCTGACATGCTTTTAAAAATAGTAACTGATGCATTTACAGGTGAAGCTATGGCCGGTGGAGCTGTTGGGGCAGTAATTATCGTTGGAGCAAGAAGAGCTGCATTCTCAAATGAAGCTGGTATAGGTACAGCTCCTATGGTACATGGAGCTTCCAAAAATAACGAACCAATTCGTGAAGGACTCATAGCTATGCTTGGTCCATTTATAGATACTGTGGTTGTATGTACGTTGACAGCATTAGTGATCATGCTAACGGGAGTCTGGGAGTCTACGGAAAAAGACGGCGTAAGATTAACACTTGCTGCCTTTGATATGGCTCTACCTTTTTATGGAAGATACCTTTTGATGATTGCTGTGCTGATCTTTGCGTTATCTACTATGTTCACCTATTCATATTATGGACATAAATGCTTTGGCTATTTATTTGGAGCTAAAAGGGCGGATTACTATAATTATTTCTATTTGATCACGATTGTAGCTGGGGCAGTAGCATCCCTGGATGTGGTAATCAGTTTGGTAGATGGAATGTATGCGATTATGGCTGTACCAACCATGATCTCCACCTTTTACTTAGCTCCAAAAGTGCGGGTGGCTATGAAGGATTATTTCCAGCGAATGAAAAGTGCCTAATTATGAATATTCTCATTTCTCCTAATGCATTCAAAGGCACCATGAGTGCTCTGGAAGCTGGAGAAATTATCCAGGATTTCCTTTTCAAAAATTTCCCACAAGTAAACTTAAAATTGCTTCCTATTGCGGATGGAGGAGATGGGACTTGCGAGTTATTAACTCAAATATTAGATTTAAAGAAGAGGTCTGATATGGTACTTGATCCCTTTGGTAGGCCTGTGGAAGGTTTCTATGGATGGGATGAGCACACTAAAACTGCTTATGTGGATGTCTCTACTGCCTCGGGCATAGCTATAATTGGGAAAGAACCATTGAATCCTTATGTAGCTTCTACCTATGGAACTGGACAAGTAATCCGGGCTGCAATTGATGGTGGAGCAGAACAGATCATATTGGGTCTTGGCGGCAGCGCTACTGTTGATTTAGGGATTGGCATTTTAGCAGCTCTGGGTATTGATTTTTTGGATCAAAATGGAAGAGAACTAATCCCGTTTTCGCCAAATTATCTTTCAAAGATTAGGCATATTCAGAAATCTCCTAGAATTCCGAAGATTAAGATTTTATGCCTCTGCGATGTTAAAAATAAATTTTTTGGTGAGAAAGGAGCAGTTCCCGTTTTCGGACCTCAAAAAGGAATTATATCAACTGAGATGGAATCTTATGAATCAGTCTGTAAATCAGCAGTTTTCCAGATTTTTCAAAAGCAAAAAAGAACTTTTGAAGATAAACCTGGCTTTGGGGCTGCTGGAGGAATTGGGCTGGGACTTTCAGCATTTTTTGAAACTGATATTAAGCATGGTGCGCAATACTTTTTTGAAAAGGTAAACCTTAGTGAGCAAGTGGGTTGGGCAGATCTGATAATCACCGGGGAGGGGAGGTATGACAATCAATCTAAAGAAGGTAAAGCTTGTTATGAATTGATGAAACTGGCTCAAAATCAAAATAAAAAAATTGCCTTAATAACTTCCGGGAATGAAAATGGCATTGAGGAATTCGATCAGGTATTGAGGCTACCTGACTTAGATTATAATCAATCAAACTTTAGGGATAGGGCGAAAGAAAACCTCCGTGCTTTGCTTACAAACAAACTTTCTCTAGATTTCTGATTCATGTTTATTAGACTCTATGGTGATCAGCCATCCAATTTTTAATGCTTTTCTTAATTTCTTTAGGTGTCGTATTTTCTTTGATCACTTTTTCCATCAAATCAATAAGCTCATCGTCACCGGCAAATCTTAATGCTATAAGTTGAGCCGAAGTAATTAGATTTTCTTTCTCATAAAGTGTTTTACCAGTGAGAAAAAAATAACGTTGCCTCATCTCCATACGAATTATTCTATTCTGGTTTTTGATACCGTGAATCCGGGGTAAGTAAGAAACCAATAGAACTGTTATTGCTAAAAGCAGAGCATAAATACTATCCGAAGCGGATTCGGTTGTGCTAAAGTCCAACCTTACCAGTGTCCAAATTAGAAAAATTAGAGCCATGGGGAGTATCACGAAGTGATGTAGTGGAAAGTACTTTGCGTGATTCTCAAAATTCTGGGTTGTTGTCATATATAAGGGCATAAAAAAAGGAGGCATTAGCCTCCTTTTTAAGTAAAATATAAGTTTTTAATGATCTGCTTTTTTCTTCTTTGTGAAAGTACTTCTAGTATCAATTGCAGTGATCCCGGCTCCAAGTCCGATTAGCACACATACAATTACAAGGAAGGTTTGGGCTCCTCCAGCAATTGGAGAACTGAAAACGTCAAGTAGTATCATGATCAATTTGTTGATTTTCTAAAGATAGCTCGAAGATAATTTCTTAAAGCCAATTAACCAAAGGAATCTAATTAATCGAATTGATCGTCATCGAAATCTTCTTCGTCTTCATCGTCATCGTCGAAATCCATAATGTTGTCATCGACAAATTCATTTTCCTCATCAAGATCATAATCATCTTCGAAATCACTTTCGAATTCCTCTTCATCATTGAAGTTGTCGTCATCTTCGTAATCGTCGTCAAAATCCTCCATAGTAGTTTAGATAGGGGTTTTTAATAGTTGAACGTTACGAATTAAAAGAAAAATTTATTTAGCACCATACTGGAGATAAATTTTTTTTCAACTTTTTTAGGTCAAGCCCTTTTCACCCCATTTCATTATTCTTTTGATAGGTAATTTCCATAATTGATCAATGATGGAATTTTGGATATATATCAAAACTTTATAATAAACTTCAACAAGTTTAAATTGATTTGATTATTAGTAATTAACCTATTTACGAATAATCAAATTTTGACTAGGCGAATATTGATTTAATGATTTTTTTTATGAGGGGCTTGGAGAGGTAATCTTTAACAACACTGTATCCACTTGCTTTGTCAATGTCTCTTTCGTCCACGGAACTACTCAAAATGTAGATTTGAGCTTCGTTCTTATCAGTATTAAAGCGGTCTAAGAAATCCCAACCAGTCATTTCTGGCATATTTAAATCCAAAAACAGGTAATTAGCGTTTATAGAGTAGATTTCTTGAAGTGCAGCTTTGGCACTCTGGAACTTATAAAATTTACACGGTTCATTTACATTCCTGGAAATGAGTTTTTCAGTAACAAATGTACTGATGGGATCATCATCTATTAAGACAATTGTTAGCATTAAAGTGCAAAAATTAGTGGCTGAAATACATTATAACTACTACAAAAGTAATAGGTAATTATATTTTTACAAATATTTTGCCAATTAAGAGTGAATTGTTTTATATTATTTTATAAGCGGTACCAACCTGACATTTTCAAATCAAGTCATTTCGAATTTCTGGCTAACAATTATTTTCTTTTGTAAAGAAAAATTAAAAAATATAAGTTACTGCTACTCAGATTCGTTCATGTCATATAGGAAGGATTCAATAATTTTATCGGTAGTTTTAAGAACCTTCTTGCTCTTGGTTTTCTCTGAAGTGACTTCGGTAACCCCTGTCAAAGTCATCAATAATTTATCTTCTTTAGAATCTATAAAATCGACTATTACTTGCACCAATTCATAAGTTGTGGTTTTAGTACTATTGCGATTGTTGTAGTATGGATTATACATCCACGGATCCCAAACTCTATATCCCCAATAGGGATAAGTATTGTTGTTTTGATAAGTCTCTCTCTTTCTTGTATCTTCGTTCGAGGTATACCGAATGACTAATTCCGGTCCGGTTTTATCATAAACTAACCCTTGAGATTCAAGCGCCTCTTGCAGGTGAATCTGCACTTGTTGATCTATAAATTGCGAGGAAAACCCTCTCATACCTATCTCCTGATTGATAATGACAAATGAGCTGTATTTTTTTCTGATAGGGGTTTCAATATTTTCTTTGAAAATATCAATAGAACTGCATGAGCTAAATATGAGTGCAGAAAAGAAAATAAGTGAAATGAAATATGGATTCTGGCGATTCATTTTTATTAGGCTTTTCCTTCCAAAACGTGGAATCGATTAGAAAGTTAGATTAAGATGTTAAGTAAAAACTTCTGCCTAATATTTATGAATTTTTGTTTGCCTTCAATTTCAAATGCTAATTTTGGTCAAATTATACGAAATGAATAGACCTGATTTTGATGATATTTTTATGGAATTGGCGGTCAACTTGGCCAAACGTTCCCATTGTATAAAGAAGCATGTGGGAGCCGTTCTCACAAAAGATACCCGGATAATTTCTATAGGTTATAATGGACCTCCTGCGGGTACGCATAATTGTGATGTGGAATTTCCTGATCGGGGCTGCGCAAGGGATAGTAAAGGTAGTTGCTCATTGGCTCTCCATGCTGAGCAAAACGCAATTCTCTATGCAGTTAAAAATAATACAACTGTGGAAGGTTCTACTCTTTTTGTGACACTTTCTCCCTGTCTTGCCTGTTCTCGTATAATTTTCTCAATGGGAATTTCTAGAGTCATATATCTCTATTCTTATGCCGAATATAAAGGGATTGGATCAGATGAAGGGGTGGATTTCCTACGCAAATTTGGTGTTCGGGTAGATAAGTATGAAAAGACGCTGGAAGTCAATGACCAATTGGTTTAGAGAAAATTCACTTCGGGTTGAATAGAAATATCAAATTTCTCTAACACTGAATGCTGTATTTTCTCCGCCAGTTTTTTGATATCGTTCCCATCCCCATCTCCAAAATTCACTAAAACCAATGGCTGCTTACTGTGAACGCCTATTTCTCCAAATCTCTTTCCTTTCCAACCGCACTGCTCAATAAGCCAGGCTGCTGGAACTTTTATACCTTCTTCATTTGGATAGCCGGGAATAGATGGGTATTGACTCTTTAATTGTTCAAAATGTGTATTAGGTATTGTTGGATTTTTAAAAAATGAACCCGCATTTCCAATTTCCTTAGGATTAGGGAGTTTGGATTGACGGATTTGAACTACTGCATCAGAGATTGCTTTTAGGCTGAGCTCATTTATTCCTGAGGATTCTAAAGTTTCTTGAATTGCACCGTATTCAATATGGTATTCAGGTTCTTTTTTCAGTCGGAATACTACCGAACAAATCACGTATTTATCCTTTAGCTTGTTTTTGAAAACACTTTCTCTGTAGCCAAATTGGCACTCATCAGCATTGAATTCTTCGATCTTTAAGCTATCGATATTGAGAGCTTTTAAACTCCAAAACACATCTTTGATCTCCACTCCATAAGCCCCGATATTCTGCATTGGTGAAGCTCCCACAGTTCCTGGAATTAAGGATAGATTTTCTATTCCAGCCCAGTTATTCTCTATTGCAGTGAGAACTAATTGATGCCAATTCACGCCTGCTCCAACTTCTACAAGATAAGATTCATCTGTCTCTCCGATAATTTTGATTCCTTCAATTTCTATTTTGATTACTAGGGTATCGAGGTTTTGTGTCAGTAAAATATTGCTACCACCACCTAAAATTAATGCTTTGATTTTCTGATTTTTAGCCCATACCAACGCTTCTTTGAGCTCATCAATTGATTTAGCTTCAGTAAAAAATCGGGCAGATTTATCAATTCCAAACGTATTGTATGCCTTGAGGGAGATGTTTTCTAGTATATTCATATATGGAGAGTGCCTTGCGAAATAAGCAAGATTTTGTTCCAATAGGAAATGAATTTACCCATTAGAAGTTTATTCCGCCCAAATAGACTTTGATAAGAACGCCATATGAAGGATAATTTACAGCCATATAAACTTTCTGCTTGTAAAGCTAGAGTGGCCTTTGAAAACATATTAATAAACAGATGAAAGAATTGGTTATAAATGGCGTGCGTATCAGACCTGGCCAATCTATGAACATTGAAATTGCAATCGCCAAACTTCCCACCCACACCTTAATTGATCTGCCCATTTTCATTCGCTCCTCAAAGAAAGATGGTCCTGTAGTATTGATTAGTGGGGGAGTGCATGGGGATGAAATCAACGGTGTCGTGACTGCGAAGCGTTTATTAGAAGAGGTAGACGAAGGACTAGAACTTTTAAGAGGCACCTTAATCTTTATTCCCTTGGTGAATATTTATGGATTTCTCTCAAACAGCAGAACTTTTCCGGATGGCAGAGACTTAAATAGAAGTTTTCCAGGAAGTAAAAAAGGCTCTTTGGCTGGTAGTATCGCTTACATCATAAGCAGCGAAATCATCCCACAGATTGATTTTGGAATAGACTTCCATACCGGAGGTCGTATGCTTACCAATTTCCCACAAATCAGGGTGGATTATAAGGACAAAGTTGCCTTGGAGTTGGCTAAAGCTTTTGGTACTCACTATGTAGTCAATTCAAAATATATTGAAAAGTCATTCAGGAAAGAAGCTTACAAAGCGCGAAAGCATATTATGGTTTTTGAAGGAGGGGAGTCTATGCGTCTGGATGAATATGGTATTGAGGAAGGCGTGAATGGAACTAAGCGTATGTTGGCCAGCTTGGGAATGCTTGCCGATGCACCTCCAGCTCAGGAGAGCATTTTTTTAAAAGAGAGTAATTGGGTCAGAGCAAAGGCTTCCGGGATTTTCAATTCGAGCGTCAAGGTAGGTGAATCAGTACGTAAAGGGCAGATCTTGGCACGGATTTCGGATCCTTACGGGCAGGTGAAAATTCCTGTCAAAGCTCCAACAAATGGTCATATTATAGGCATGAACAATATGCCAGTAATCAATGTTGGTGATGCATTAGTGCACATTGGTAGGGAATAAACATAACAAAAGAAATATAGTAATCTATCTATCAGATTTTTATGGAGTTATCACAAGCTTTTCAAAGCGTAAGAAATCACTCTTTATTCCTTTGCGAAAACTTAATTACTGAGGACTACAGCTTACAGGCATCAGAAGAGGTAAGTCCTCCAAAATGGCATTTGGCTCATACCACGTGGTTTTTTGAACAGTTTATTTTGGTGCCGAATGAGCCCAGTTATGTGGTTAAACATCCCCAGTTTAATTTTCTTTTCAATTCCTACTATAATTCCTTAGGTGCAAGAACCGCAAGAAATCAACGAGGCCTAATGTCACGACCATCTGTAGTGGAAGTGAAAACCTACAGAGCCTATGTAGATGATGCGATGCAAAGGCTTATAGAAAAAAAGAATCCACTTATCGATGATTTGGTGATTCTAGGAATGAATCATGAGCAGCAACATCAGGAATTATTGATTACTGATTTAAAGTATAGTTTGTGGTTCAATCCGCTGAATCCAAGTGTAATGAATATAGGTGAATACGAGTATGAACCTGATTCAAATTGGATTTCAATAAAGTCCGGAATTTATGAGATAGGTTACAATGGAAAGGATTTCTGCTATGACAACGAGCTTAATCCGCACAAGGTATATATACAAGACTTTGCAATTTCATCATCCCTTATTACCAATGCAGAGTACCTAGAATTTATAAATGCTGGAGGATATGAAAGTCCTGCCTATTGGCATGATGAAGGTTGGGCTTGCGCCAACGAGCTTAAAGTAAAAGCACCACTCTATTGGGAGAAGAAAGACGGAGCTTGGTTTTATTATACGCTGGATGGTTTGAAAGAAATTGATAAAAAAGCGGCTGTTGCGCATGTGAATTTCTACGAAGCTTCTGCATTTGCTGCTTGGAAGGGAATGCGGCTCCCCACTGAGTTTGAATGGGAGGTAGCTCAAAATCAATTTGACTGGGGAAAAAGATGGGAATGGACAAACTCTGCCTATCTGCCTTACCCAGGTTTTACAGTAGCTCCTGGAGCGATAGGAGAATACAATGGCAAATTTATGATTAATCAAATGGTTCTGCGAGGTGGGTCTGTCGCCACTTCTGACGGGCACTCCAGATCAACCTATAGAAACTTTTTTCACCCAAAATACAGATGGCAATTCATGGGTATTCGACTTGCCAAATCACTCTAATTTATGAACGCAAAAAATACGGATTTTGGCACTTTTGCACAGGATGTAATGCTCGGCCTAAATTCCACTCCTAAAACTTTACCTTCCAAATATTTCTACGATGCAAAAGGCGATAAGCTGTTTCAGCAGATCATGGCTTTGCCAGAATATTATCTTACTAGAAAAGAATATGAGATTTTGGAAGGTCAGCATGAGCAGATCTTGAATTCAATTCTAAAAATTGGCAAACCTTTCAATCTAATTGAACTTGGAGCTGGAGATGGACTGAAAACCAAAATTTTACTAAGGTTTTTAGTAAACAATGAAATTGATTTTATCTACTATCCAGTTGATTTCTCCGGATCTGTGTTGGAGGAATTAGAGCAAAGTCTGGGGGAAGAAATGCCTAATCTGGAAGTTAATCCCATTCAATCAACCTATAGAGAATCACTCAAAAATCAGGAATGGGAAAATGGTCGACCTAATCTTATTCTTTTTTTGGGTGCTAATCTGGGCAACTTCGGAGTAGAGGAAGCTAAAAATATTATCGATCACCTTAGAGTAGGCACAAGAAAAGGTGACCAAGTTTTGTTGGGTTTTGATTTGAAGAAAAACCCAAATATTATTTTGGATGCCTATAATGATGAACAGGGAGTTACCCGTGAGTTTAATATGAATTTGCTTGATAGAATCAATAGAGAGTTAGATGCTGATTTTGACAGGAATTCATTTGTGCATTGGCCTACTTACGATCCAGTGAGTGGCGAATGTCGGAGCTATTTGGTTTCTCTAAAATCTCAGGCTGTATCTATAGGTGCATTAAATCAGACCTTCGAATTTGAGGCGTTTGAGTCGATCTTCACTGAAATTTCTAAAAAATACAGCTTGTCTGAAATTAGTCATTTAGCATCTTTGGGAGGTTTTGAAGTGAATCAGAACTTTCTGGATTCTGATGGTTATTTTGCGGACGTTTTATGGGAGAAAAAGTAAGTACATAAAAAAAGCACTGAGACATCAGTGCTTTCATTTTTATAACCTTTGATTTTTAGCTGAAATATCTTTTCAGTCCTTCTAATCTTTCCTCCAATTCAGCTTCAACTTTTCTGTAATCAGATTGATCTGTAAGTGGAGCATTCACAGAGAAGTAATATTTGATTTTTGGCTCGGTACCAGAAGGTCTCGCAGAGATTTTACTGCCGTCTGCAAGATAGAACTGCATCACATTCGATTTATCCATATCCAGTTTTTCAGATTTTCCGGACTTGACATCTTTGATTGTACTTTCTTTCACATCCACAATCTTCACGACTTCCACACCATTCATTTCCGCTGGTGGGTGGTGACGAAAGTCTGTCATCAAAGCTTGAATCTGATCGGCTCCATCCTTGCCTTTTTTGGTTACAGAAATTAGAGATTCCTTATAAAATCCGAACTGCGAGTAAATTTCCGCTAATACGTCGAATACTGATTTACCTTGAGTCTTATAATAGGCTATAGCTTCAGCGACCATGGCGCAAGCACTTACACCGTCTTTATCCCGTACGAAGTCACCTACCAAATAGCCATAAGATTCTTCTCCGCCACCTATAAATGTCTGCTTACCTTCAAGATCTTTGATTACAGCAGCAATATTTTTAAATCCAGTCAATACGGAGAAGCATTTCACGCCAAACCCTCCAGCGATTTTATCGATCAATTCGGTAGTCACGATGGTGTTCACCATATACTGATTACCATCAAGTTTACCCGACTTTTTCCATTGACTAAGTAAGTAATAGGTAAGAAGTGCGCCTGTTTGGTTACCGTTCAATAGCTCAAACTCCCCTGAGGAATTGGGTACAGCAGCGGCATAGCGATCACCGTCAGGATCACAGGCCAATACCAATTCCGCACCGATTTCTTTTCCCAATTTAATTGAAAGTGTCAGTGCTTCTGCTTCTTCCGGATTAGGATAAATTACTGTTGGAAAATTTCCATCGGGTTCTGCTTGTTCTTTGACAATGTTTACATTTTCAAATCCAAATACTTTCAATGCAGCAGGCACCATTTTACCCGATGCTCCATGAATTGGAGAGAAGACAATTGGCATATCCTTTTGAGAAGCAATTGCATCCGAAGCCAAGCTCAAGCCTTTGACTAGATCCAAATAAACTTTGTCAAAGTCTTCGTCTATGTATTGGAATAGCTCATCATTTTTATCCCAGTTCACATCGTCAAACGAAGTGATTTTCTTCACTTCATCAATTATATTTTTATCATGAGGAGCTACGACCTGAGCACCATCATCCCAATAGGCCTTGTAGCCATTGTATTCCTTCGGGTTATGTGATGCAGTAATCATTACTCCACTTTTACAATCGTAATGTCTGACAGCAAATGATAGCATAGGAGTCGGTCGCATTTCTTTGAAATACAATACATGAATTCCGTTTGCTGTCAATACATTGGCAGTGGTCGTTGCGAAAAGGGTATTGTTTATTCTGCAATCGTGCGTAATTGCTACTCGGATTGTCTCACCTGGAAAGCATTTCAGAAGATAATTAGCGAGTCCTTGAGTGGCCATTCCGACAGTGTAGACATTCATACGATTTGTTCCCACGCCCATAAGTCCTCTTAGTCCTCCTGTACCAAATTCCAAATCTTGGTAGAATGAATCTGATAGCTCAGAAGGATTTTGATCAATTAGGGTGCGGATTTGGGCTTTCGAATCTTCATCGATATTGCCACTAAGCCAAGTATCTGCTTTGGCTAAGATGCTGGGATCTATGGTTGTCATGTTTTAAAAATTATTGAGGTTCTAAGATATATAAATTCACAAAATATGCCACCTGTTAATTTTTTAGGTGTTGAATCTGTGGATTTTAATTTAATGATGTGGTGAATTGAAAGTTGACGAAAACTACGCTTAGGCTTTTCAAATTCTGTTTTCTAAACTAAGGTGAGATTCACTTAAGAAAATTCTGAACAACTTTGAGTTATCAATTCTCCATTTACTCATAAATTCATAAAGGGCTAAGTATTATTTTTCAAATCATCCTGAAGGTCGTCCTTTTCGCCTTCAGGCAAAGGATCAGCAGGCGGAGGCATAAAATCTCCCTCAAGTACTACTTCTTTTTTTTTTACCCTTGAATAATGTTTTTTAGGAATAATTCCGTAGCCATATCGGATCGAAAAGACTTTGGTAAATTCCGCTCCGTAGAAGAAAATCAAACACGAATAGGAAACCCAAAGTAGTACAAGAATAATTGATCCTGCCGCTCCATAAGTGGATCCGGGCTCAGCAGTGCTAAAATAAATTCCCAATAAGTATTTAGAAATTGAAAAAAGTAAGGACGTCAGCAAAGCGCCAACCCAAACTGATTTCCATTGGATTTTTGCATCGGGTAAATACTTGAATATAAGAGCAAATAATGCTGCAATCACTCCGAAGGAGATAATGAAATCTAATAAAAAGGCAAAAACGACAACGAACTCAGGTAAGATACTGCTAATGAAATCACTGAAAAAGGATAAGAGTGCAGTAAGTATAAAACTAATGAATAAGAGAAATCCTAGTACAAGAACGAACCCAAAGCTAACTGCTCGATCCAATAACATCCGATACCATTTGACATCATCATTCTGCTTTAATCCCCAAATTGAATTGATACTGATCTTCAAATGGAAGAAAACACCTGATGCACCAAAAATCAAAATTCCAATACCGATAATGGAAGCTACAGTAGACTTGCCGCTGGTCTGAGTTTCTTTAACCATGCTTGTAAGGAATTCTGCTGTATCTGATCCCATAGCAGAAGATAGCTCATGTTGTAGTCTTCCTGTCACTATGTCAACTCCCCAGATAGCTCCCACTGTATTGATTACAATAATTAGCAAAGCGGGAAGTGACAGCACTGCATAATAAGCGATAATGGCGCTTAGCCGCCATGGATCAGCATTGTTCCATTGTTTAAAACTCTCCACCATTAAGCTGGGGATATGCGTGAGTTTAAACCTTACCGGGGTCATGTTTCCCATAGTTTCTTCAGTTGCCATTAGCTCTCATTTGTATTATTTGAGGAGCCTTTTTCCTCAGTGTTGGTAAGAGAGGCTAATTCTTTGTTCAGCTGAACACCACCTTTGATTCCAAAGTCCAAAGTACGGATAGGGAATGGGATCATAATATCATTTTTATCAAAAGCTTTCTTGAGAGAAATTATTGCTTCGTTCCGAACTGCAATAAAATCCAGATTAGGCACCTCGAATTTGCACCAGATATTCAAAGTGAAATTAATTGAGCTATCACCAAACCCTGTCCAAAATAGAGTAGGTTCTTCGGATTTCAATCTGGTACTAACGTTTCTTGCAGATTCCAAAGCCACTTTTTCGACAAATTCCAGATCTTCACCATAGCTGACACCGCAATCTATTTGTACTCTACGCTGTGCAAATTCGGTGAAGTTAGTAAAGCATTCTTGAAAGAGGTAGCGATTGGGAATGTAAGCTATTGGTCCATTATATGTTTTGATTTTGGTAACCCGCAGATTGATATCGATTACTGATCCTTCATGTCCATCATGGGTTTTTATAATATCTCCAATTTTATAAGGCTGATTGAATGTGATGTAGACACCTGAAATGAAGTTGGCAGCTGTATCCTGAAAAGCAAAACCTAACGCCAGTCCGATAATACCCAAACCAGCCAAAATAGAGGAAACAGTCTTACTAAGATCCATCACAGATAGCGCTAGCATGACTCCAAAAATCAATATTGCGATAAAGATGAGCTGACTTAGAAACCGACTGATGGTTTCATTGGTGCCCAGCTTGTGTATGTAAGTTGCAGAAAGTCGTTTGAGTGTTTTCGCAATGAAAACTGTGCAGATCAGAAGGATTATCGCTAATGCAAGATTAGGTAGATTCTCTACCAGTATATCTATCCATCCGCTAAGTTTATCCGTGATTTTGTCAAATATTCTTTGGGTGTCATACCCTAACACTTCAGCTGTATTCATAAATAAAATAGGTCTTTAACCGCACTTAGGTCAAAAAAGCATGCCAAGGTAAAGTTGCCTACTTAGTTTACTTTAGTACACAGGATTTTCATGAGTTGGACTTCCTCTTCTTTATACCCATCAGTTGAGAAGTCTTTTGGCAGGCAATCCTTCAGTTTTTGAGGATTTAGACAATGGGATAGAATTTCTGGATGTAGATATGAACTTTTGCAAACAGCTACAGTATGGCCCATCTCCTCCGCCACCATTTTGATCAGGGTCGGCTCAGGTTTTTTTCTTGTTTCACTACACATCAATTCGACTTCGCAGGTATGTTTGATACAAACGCTATTTGCACCCCAGGTTCTGAAATATTTTGCTGTATAATAGTCGCCTTCAGGAGCTTCAGCACTGATATATTCGTTTAATTCCGAAGAGTCTGCAGTGTACCATTCATTATCTTCCTGATACCTGAAAAGCTCATATCCTGGTAGCTGTGAGCAATCTTTCAATAGTCTAATCAGGCGCTTATTTGTGAGTGCTACAGACCTTTGTTTACCACTTTTTGCGATGTAATTGATCAAAAGTCTAGATCCATCTTCCTTAAGATGTTTCCTTCTCAGAGTAGTAAGTCCATGAGTTTTATTACTCTCCGTGTATTGCTTATTTCCTACCCGCAGATACAGCTCATCCAAAAGTGCTGTAGCTAGAGCGAGAACTTTATTTTTATTCCAGGTTTTTTGTCGCAAATCTTTTTGATAACGCTCTCGCAGTTTGGGTAAATAAAACCCAAATTTGAGCAGGTCATCATATTTGATTTTTTGGGTGTATTCTGACCATTTCTTGTGATAGAGGTATTGCTTTCTTCCCTTTTCATCTATTCCGGTAGCTTGTAAATAGCTATTCTTTTTTGGACTGATCCAGACGTCTTTCCAGGCAGGAGGAATGACTAGATTTTCTATTCGCTCTAAATGTGATTCGTTGTCAAGCTTTTGATTGTCTTTGTCTAGAAAAGTAAATCCACGTCCCTTTTTCTTCCTGTGAATACCAGGCTGAGAATCTCTGATGTAAACGAGACCTTTTGGGAGTTCGGCTGCTGTAACCATGGGTTTGTATTGTTATAGGATATACCATTTACATTACAATACTCATGCGCAATGAGATTAGGTCTGTGGGACATTGCTCTGATTCAACAGATCCTTGGTGCCGACCCCAAGTCGCTTGATCAATTGTACAGCTTGCTTTTGTGTAAGGTGGGAGGTACGCACTTTATTTTTGTCAAAAAGTATTACGTTTCCTTCCCAAACATTTGGAGCTGAAGGAACGAAAACTACAATTTCCCCATTTTCCAGTGTATCGACATGGAAGGCGATCATCCAGCCATCTATGGGAACCAACACAACAGGGTAATCTTTATCGCTGTCTAGCCCCACGTTGGTTTGCATAGTACTTTTCATAAGTTGGTAACCTGGGAAAAGCAAAAGAATATGATTTTCAATCCAGTTTACCAGCCACTTGCCCGCTCCAAGTTTAGCTACCCATCCTGCGATAAAACAGAAAATCAGGATAATCAATAAAGCCAAGAAATAGGGGACATCAAAACTTGGACTTTCAAGCCCTAAGCTCTTGCTCAGAGAGGTTGCTATCGGTCGAAGTATGTGAATTATTTTTTCTAAAAAAATAATGACCAACACAATCGGGAATAGGAAGAAAATTCCTCCTTTTATCGTATTGGAAACGAAGCTTAGAGCTGATTTCATGGTTGTAAAAATTTAAAGAAATTACAGCTTTTCATTTAATAGTGAATAAAAAAAGTCGGCTATTGTTACCGACTCATATTTTATAAATTTCCTCTCAGCCCTTGCTCTCTTTCTATTGCCTCGAAAAGTGCTTTGAAATTCCCCTTCCCAAAAGACTTAGCACCTTTACGCTGTATAATTTCAAAAAAAAGTGTTGGTCTGTCCTGTACAGGTTTGGTAAAGATTTGGAGTAAATAGCCTTCATCATCCCGATCTACGAGGATATTCAGGTCTTTCAGTGGTTGTAAATCTTCGTCGATTTTTCCTACACGATCTAATAAATCGTCGTAGTAGGAGGTAGGCACCACTAGAAACTCCACGCCTCTTTTCCTCAATTCAGTCACGGTGTGAATAATATCATCCGTAGCAATAGCCATATGCTGGACACCGGGACCTCGGTAAAAATCTAGGTATTCCTCTATTTGTGATTTCTTTTCGCCTTTTGCTGGTTCGTTAATAGGGAATTTTACATAGCCATTTCCATTGGAAACAACTTTGGACATCAATGCTGAATATTCAGTGGAAATGTCCTCATCATCAAATGTGATAAGCAATTTGAAACCCATTACATTCTCGTAAAAATTCACCCAGCGATTCATCTCACCGAGCTCCACATTTCCGACACAGTGATCTATATATTTAAGACCGATTGGTTCAGCAGTATAAGTACTTGATCTAGGTTGATATCCTGGAAGAAAAATACCATTATAGTTCCTGCGTTCTACAAATGTATGGATGGTTTCTCCATAAGTTTTGATTGAAGAAACGACTACCTCACCATGCTCGTCGGAAATCGTGTTAGGTTCTGATGCTGAAACTGCCCCACGATCTGTCGTTTCTTTCCAAGATTGTGATGCATCATGCACCCAAAGAGCCAGGACTTTTACTCCATCTCCGTGCTTCTTGATATGCTCAGCTATTGAGCCTTCTGGATGCAAAGGAGAAGTAAGTACCAGTCTGATTTTATCTTGCTTAAGCACGTAGGATGCTCTATCCTTAATTCCAGTCTCTGGTCCCGCATAAGCGATCAATTCATATCCGAAGGCATATTGATAGTAAAGTGCGGATTGCTTTGCATTGCCTACGTATAGTTCTACGTAATCCGTTCCTTTCAGAGGAAGAAAGTCTTGACTCATATTTCAGTTATTTTGGGTTTATCCTATATAATCAAAGTTATAAAATATCCCAAAGAATATTTGGTCAAGACCGGGATTATTCCTGAGGGTTTTTATTACCTACTATCGTAATCAAAGCCATAACCAAAAAGGTTAATGCCCAGGTACCCAGGACTGAGTCCATAGCCAGCCAAAGTAAAATAAAGTAATATAAGGGTGCCAAAGCGAAGCCAATTAAAAACTTCCAGGTGGACGAGAAAACCGGATCCTTCACTCCAGGCTTTTTCCACAGCCATAACCAGTATAGAGGGAAATGGAAGATTTTCATCAGTTTATTCTTTAGCCCGGAAACATCATCCACAGGATTTGGAACTTGACCCGTTTCTAGAAACAGGCTTACATCAGCCTTTGAACTTACATCCACATTATTTTCCAGAAGTCTTTCCAGATGTTGATCATAGTTTTCATTGGGTATTTCTACCACCAGATTTTGTAATGCAACCTGAACAGACTTGGTGAGCAAGCCGGATTTTGAAACAGGCATGTCGACCGGAATTACTTCTCCGATCGTAACTCGGACTATACTTCCTGAGCGCTTATGAGCAGAGTAATCTAGTGCTACAGGTAGGATCACAGGAGTGGTTTCAGGATATTTTTCTTTTAGTCCAAAAGCTATTCTTGTAAACCCCTTACTCAGTGGGCGTAGATTTCGTATTAGACTATGACTTCCTTCGGCAAATATGATCACAGCTCCATTCTTTTGCAGGACCTCATAAGTCTGATCAAAAGTGCCTTGATTTTGCTGAATAGTAGAAAATCCATCACGAACTCTATAGACGGGTAGCATGTAGATAAAATTCAGCAGCTTGGCAACAAATGATTTTTTGAATACTGAGGCACGGGTTAAAAAATAAGGTTTTAGCCCTGTATGAGTAGCCAGAAGCAAAGGATCTATCAATGCGTTTTGATGATTTGCCACGAGAAGAATAGGAGTATTCTTTGGAACATTTTCCTTTCCCTCGATGATGATTTTTTTGAAATATCCCTTAAGAGATATCTTGACGAGGATACGAAGGAATTCATTTACTATATACTGCATTGATATTTTTGCTTTTCACAAACTGTTTTCTTGTTCAGTTTTTTGATTTCCAAAGACTTGCGATTGTCATACCTGAAATCAAGTGCCAGATACCCCACCAGGCTGTAATAATAGCCATTCCACCAAGGCCATCAAAATAAGTGAAAATCAAAACCAGCCCCAAACCTGAATTTTGAATCCCTGTCTCTATCGTGATTGTTTTGACATCAGCCAATGGAAGTTTGAATAGCTTTCCTGTAATAAATCCTGACCCCAAAGCCACGAAATTGTGCGCCAAAACCCATAGGAAGATGAGGGATATGTATTTGGTGAATAATTCAAAATTCCCTGTAAAAGCGATTACCACAAAGGCAGCGAAAATTAATATGCTCAGTGGCTTTAGAATTTTGGAGGCTTTCTCTGCAAATGTATGTGCATACTTGTGCGTAATTATTCCTAAGATCAATGGAATACCTAGGATTAATGCTACTGTAGAGAAGGCATCAGTATAATCCAGACTGATTTCTTTGAGGAGGTTTGAGGTGGGAGCATAAAATCCTGCCCACAGTGCAAAGTTCAAAGGAGTGGTGATGATAGAAATTATACTGGAGAATCCTGTGAGGCTCACTGAAAGTGCGGTGTTTCCCTTTGCCAGACTAGTCAGGAAATTGGAGACATTCCCACCTGGACAAGCTGCCACGAGAAACATTCCTAATGCTACCGAAGGAGGTGACTGCATGATGAGCACGAGACACCAGGTAAGAAATGGCAATAATAGGAACTGTGAAAATACCCCTAGAAAGAAACCTTTTGGATTTTGTATCAGGTATTTGAAATCTTCAAATCTTAAATCTAGTGCTACCCCATACATGATCAAAGCCAAGGCTAGATTGAGCAGCAGTAAATCATTGGCAGAAAAATTCAGCTGGATCGAATCCAGTTCGGTGCTTGGGTTCATTTAATTTGAAATAGAGAAAAAGATAAGACCGGAAACCATGGCAATACCAAAACTTAGCAGGGTTCCGATCAGAATGTATTCAGTGAGTTTTCTCTCTTTTGATTTTCGAAGATCGCCAAATCTAAAGACAGATTTCGCTGCCAGCAAAAAACCTACGGCCTCCCAGTGCCCAGTCACTATAAATGAAAAGACAAATAGCCGCTCCAAAATCCCTATGTACTTGCCGGCATCCTGCAGAGACTGGTCGGGCTGTGAAGGGATGGAATCAGACCATTTTTTAAGCAGGTTGGATAAAATAATTGAGGTAGGCTGAGTAAGGAAAAGTATTAAAGTGATAAGGGAAAGAATTCTCGGACTTTGTAGGATTTGCCCGAAATCAATAGAAACCTCTGTAAAAGCTACCCAAATGAGGAAAATACTTACTATATGTAAGATTTGATCTGCGATGAACCAGGTTGTTTTAGTTTTAGGCTTTTGCGCATAAAGCTTTATTAGATCTATACCCGAATGTGCTAGAGTAATAGTCAGCGCCATTGGCCATAGGCTAAAATCCCAAAGTATTAATATCACCAGCACACCATGAAGCAACACATGCAGATATAGCTTTGGCGACGTAGCTTTTCGTTTCTCCTTTTCTTTTACCCATGAGGTGGGCTGAAGTATAAAATCTCCAATGAGATGGGCGAGAATAAGTTTGATTAAAATCAGCATTACAGAAGTTGACTAAGTTTCTTTCTGAATAATTTTTCCATAGCCAAAATATCCTCTCCATTTGCGGCTTTGTAGCGTTTGCTGACAGAATTTTGGTTGATATGCAGGATTTCTCCTATCTGCGCTTGTGTACGATCTGGATTGGATAGCATTTCTGACATTAATTCGCCTGAGGATATTGACCAGCTGTCCATTTGAATGCCGGCCAATTTCAGGTAAAGATTCATTTCATCATTCCATTCTTCCCAGGGAGAGTTGATTGCTAAGGTGACCATTTCGCTTTTCAGGTGCTCAAATTTTTCACCTGACCTTACAAAAGCCTCTCCATTGCTTTCAGAGACGCTGTCAGCATTGTGAGTTTTTGCACCTATTCCAATTGCCATCCGCACGTCCACTGGAGAACTCCTTTTATTTTTGTCAGGGTAGGGAAGACTTTTTATTAGCGCTTTGATCTGTAGTGCAGCGAGTAAACTTTCGGTTGGATCTGCGATTTCCAGTTGAAAACTATCTCCACGGAAGATTTCCCATTGCTTTGGAGTTTGTCCCCAGTTGCCCAGCAATTCTTTGAATGGCTTGATCCATATATCCTGACTTTTGAGCTCGCGGGAATTGATAATATCTCCTGTTATAATTGCTGTCATAATCTCAAATATCACCATTTACGGTGATAATCCAAAATATCACCATTTACGGTGATAAATCAGAATATCACCATTTACAGTGATAAACCGGAATATCACCGTAAGTAGTGATAAAGATCAGTTAATAGGATTAGGAAAGGAGGATAAAAGCAATCGTTTGCACAAGTTATTTGGGTGTATAAATAATTAGTATTGATAGATAAGAAGAGATTGTTTAGATTAAAAATTCGTAGGTGAAATAGAATAAAAGAAAAGGCAAACACAAAATAATTGCTAATTGGTCCGGGAAATCATTGGGGCTATTTAAAACAATTATAACCATATGAAATGCTGTAAATCAGCCAATCAAGAAGAAGAGAATAAACTTAGGAAGAATAATAAAAAACCCTGTAACCTTAAATCAAAATGGAAAAAAGAAGAGAATTCATTAAGAAAAGTCTCTTAGGAACTGCCGGAATAGCCATGGCAGGAATGAGTATGAGTGCAAAATCGTACGCTTCCATCATCGGCGCAAACGAGCGGATCAATCTGGCGGTGATAGGTATCCGCGGACAAGGCAGCAATCACATCGATCAGTGGTGTGCCCTGAAAGATAATCGTAACGTAAGACTAAAAACGCTTTGTGATGCAGATGAGCAGTATTTCTCTGAGAAATCAAAAGTAGTCATCGATAAAACCGGCGTCACTCCAACCACGGAATGGGATATGCGAAAGGTACTCGAGGATAAGGAATTAGATGCAGTATCTATGGCTATTCCAAATCACTGGCACGCGCTGGGAACTATCTGGGCATGCCAAGCAGGGAAGCATGTATACATAGAAAAGCCAGCAAGTCACAATGTCTGGGAAGGCAGAAAAATGGTAGAAGCAGCCCGCAAATATGATAGAAGAGTGCAGGTAGGATTCCAAAACCGCTCCATTGCAAATGTGATGGAAGCTATGGAATTCCTTCATGGCGGAGGAATTGGGGATGTATATATGGCAAGAGGAACTTGCTTTAAGCCTCGCGATTCTTTTGGTAAAGTAGCAGACAGCACACCGCCTGCATCCTTACATTACGATTATTGGAGAGGTCCGGCGCAGATGATTCCATACAATGAAAAGAAAGTTCATTACAACTGGCATTGGCACTGGGCCACAGGAAACGGTGATACAGGAAACCAAGGTCCACACCAATTTGACGTAGCTCGCTGGGGAATGAATAAGAATGAACATCCAATTTCAGTGTATTCAGCAGGAGGAATCTACGGAATAGATCCAAATGAATGCTCTCAGGAAACTCCAAATACTCAAAGTTCAGTTTTCAAATACGCAGATGGAACCATGCTTGAATTTGAGACCCGTGGAAGATACACGAATGGCGAATCAAGCTTAGGCATCCACATAGGAAATGTGTTTTATGGAACCAAAGGTTATCTGGAACTAGACGGCGGTACTTGGAAAGCATTTCGTGAGAAAGGAAAAGAACCTTTCGCCCAATCAAAGAAAGAAACTGCTCCAGCTCCGAGTAGTCAAGTACTCGCAGCACCGGGTGGTGCCGAGCATTATGCCAATTTTTTGGATGCCATACGTGCAGAAAATAATGAAACCCTTCATTGTGATATCGAAGAAGGTTTCAAATCTTCTGTGCTTCCACTTATCGCCAATGTATCGTACCTCACCGGCCGTGAATTGAGATTTGATGGGACGACTGAAAAGTTTGTAAAGGACAAGGAAGCAGATAAAATGCTTACTAGAGATTACCGTGATCCTTACACAGTTCCAAACAAAGTTTGATTTATGAGTAATTCTAGAAGAAATTTTATGCAGAAAAGCGTAGTAGCTAGTGTAAGTCTTGCTGCTATGCAATTTCCCTTGGATGTCTTTGCCATGGCAAAGTCGAACATGAAATTCGGATTGGTAACCTATCAATGGGGACGAGACTGGGATCTTCCCACGCTGATCGCTAACTGTGAAAAAGCAGGGGTGCTGGGAGTAGAACTTCGAACAGAACATGAGCACGGAGTGGAAACAAGTCTAAATGCTGCAGAGCGTGCCGAAGTTAAAAAACGCTTTAAGGATAGCAAGGTAACTTGCTTAGGATATGGTAGTAATTTCGAATACCATAGTACGGATCCGGCAGTTGTACGAAAGAATGTAGACGAAACAAAAGAATATATAAAACTTTGCAAAGATATTGGTGCCACTGGAATTAAGGTGAAGCCAAACAATCTACCTGAAGGGGTTCCAAAGGAAAAGACGATCTCTCAGATAGCTGCTTCCTTTAATGAAGTTGGAAAGTTTGCCTCAGAATATGGGCAGTTAGTAAGGGTGGAGGTTCATGGGAATTTGACACAAGAGCTACCCAATATGAAAGCGATTTTTGAACAGGTCACCGAGCCTGCAGTGAAAATATGCTGGAACTGCAATGCCGAAGATCTACTTCCGCCTGGCCTTGAAGAGAATTTCAATTCCGTAAAAAAATGGTTTGGAGACACGGTACACGTCAGGGAATTCAATGAAGGCGATTATCCTTATCCAGAACTTTTCAAATTATTTAATGACATCAACTATGATGGCTGGATTCTGATGGAAGCTAGAACTGAACCTGCCGATCGAGTAGCTGCACTGAAGGAACAGCTGACATTATTCAATCAGCTGAAGAAGGGGAATAAATAACTTTTCCTGAAACGAATAGCACTTTTACATTTAATTACTAAACCCTAAATCCATAAATTCTATGCGGATTTTAAACAGACAAAAATACTTTACCTATCTAACGTTAGTTGCCTTATATACAATGACTTTTGCTTGTGGATCTTCTGATAAAAAAACAGAAACTGAAAAAGAAACTGAGGAAATGAAAGATAGGATAGAACTCATTAGAGATGATGCTGCAAAGAAAGTAGATGTAATCATTGATGGAGAGTTTTTTACTTCTTATATCTATCCTGATTCATTGGAGAAACCTGTACTTTATCCTATAAATACTGCTAATGGAAATGCAATTACCCGTGGATGGCCTATCAGTCCTAGGCCAGGAGAGCGGGTTGATCACCCTCATCATTTGGGCCTCTGGTTCAATTATGGTGATGTGAATGGACTGGACTTTTGGAACAATTCTTCGGCGATCACTGACAAAACCAAATATGGTCATATCGTACACAAATCCATCAACTCTGTGAAAAGTGGAAAAGAGGGAGGTGTATTGGAAGTGAGCTTGGATTGGATGAATAACGCTGGAGAGGTTCTTTTAACAGAAAACACCACTTTTATTTTCAGCGGAAAAGATGATCAGCGTACTATAGATCGGATCGCCACCTTGACGGCTCCAAACGGTGAAGTAAAATTGACAGACAACAAGGAAGGGATGCTTGGCTTACGCACAGCAAGACAGCTGGAGCATCCGTCCAATAAACCGGAGATTTTCACGGATGCTTCAGGAGTTGCCACTGATGTTCCAACAATGAATAATGAAGGAATTACTGGAATGTATTTGAGTAGTGAAGGAATTAAGGGTGATGATGTGTGGGGAACTAGAGGGGATTGGGTAAGCCTCACAGGTAAAATCAATGACGAAAATATCTCTGTAGCTATCTTAGATTTTCCATCTAACCCAGGATATCCAACCTATTGGCATGCAAGAGGATATGGCTTGTTTGCAGCAAACCCTTTGGGGCAAAAAGCATTGAGTGATGGTAAAGAGGAGTTAAATTTCAAATTGGAAAAAGGAGAATCGGCAACCTTCAAATATAGAGTTATCATCTATTCCAATGAAAGTATTTTAGAAGGTCAGGTTAGCCAGGATTATATCGAATGGGCTAAGTAAGATACGTATTTACTTTTTAGAGGGAGCTAGTTTTAATTAGCTCCCTTTTACTTTTTTATGCTAATTTTAGCCTATTAAAATCTCTCTATAAAATATCTGACAGAACCAACTTCTTGCTCTCTAGCAAGTAAATAAGCTATTCCTGCTAGGGAATGCTTTGGTTTATTTTTACTTAAACTTTATAAAGAACCCCATAAAATCGATTAAGCATAAAACGTTTTGCATACGGATTATTAATCATCGTTTGGGATTCCTTTTACCTCAAAGAAATTATAGAAAGATGAAAAATTACAATAAAATCGCTGTGATCGGCGGTACAGGCAAATCCGGAGTGTTCTTGGTTAAAGAGCTTCTTCGCCAAAATTTTAAAATTAAAGTCCTTGTCCGGAATCCCGGCAAAGTTCCATCTAAACATCCCAATATAGAAGTAATTATTGGTGATTTGTTGGATAAGAAAGCGCTACAAGCGCTAATTTCTGGTTGTGATGGATTAATAAGTTTGCTAGGGATGGGGATTCCTCACAGCGAGCCTACAATTTTCAGTAAGGCAACCAAACTAATTTTGGAAGTATTGGAAGCAAATAGGGTTAGCCGCTATCTTGTGATTACGGGACTGAACGTGGAAACTGAAATGGATCAAAAAGGAGAAACAATACGTGCAGCCACGGATTGGATGTACTCCAATTATCCGGTATCCACAAAAGATAGGCAGTTGGAATATGAGCTTCTTCGTGCCTCAAAATTAGAATGGACCTTGGTAAGATTGCCTTTGATAATGCAGACTGATGAAGCTCCGGAGATTGTTGTTTCATTGACTGATTGTCCAGGACAGTATATTTCAGCTACTAGCTTGGCTAGATTTCTTATTACTGTTTTGCAGAATGGAAGCCACTTGAAAGAGGCTCCGTTTATTGCAAATATTGAATAAAAAAAAAATGAAGCAGGCCTTTAGGCCTGCTTCATTAATTTAATAGAAATTTAACTTTTTGCTTTTACTTTACTTTTTCCAGTGAAACTGCATTCATACAATATCTCAATCCACTAGGAGCAGGGCCGTCCGGAAATACATGTCCAAGATGCGCATCACATACGTTGCAAAGCGCCTCTACTCTTACCATTCCAAAGCTTATATCTTTATGGTAAGCGACATTTTCCACCGCAACCGGCTGAGTAAAAGATGGCCAGCCTGTTCCGCTTTCAAACTTTTCATTTGAATCGAATAAAGGGGTACCACAACATTTACAGGCATACAATCCAGGCTCAAATAAGCTACAAAGCTCAGAGCTGTGTGCCCGCTCAGTTCCTTTTTGCCGGGCGACATAGTATTCTTCAGAACTTAAAATCTCCTTCCATTCCGCATCCGTTTTTTCCACTCTTTTAGGCGGTGTAGGATTTCCATTGTTAGCAAATTTTATAATGTCATTCCAGTTTAGCATATCTTTCAATTCGTTTTAATTCTAATTAAGTTGTTTAGCGTAACGCCGTCTGAGCATTACAAGTTTGGGCGAAATGTAGGTTTGGCAGAATGGAGCATCCTGTCTTTTCTGATAGTAATTCAAAAACTCTTCCTTATTTGACCTGAAATCACACAAGGACAAAACCTTGGTAATAGGTTCCTTATCCAAGATTAATTTAGCTTCTGAAAATGCTTTTTCCACTTCAGCTCTTTGTGACTTATCCAAATAGTAAATAGCAGATCTGTATTTATTGCGAAGGCTATGATTAGCCATACTTGAGTGAGATAATAAATGAATTTCTATTAGTGTTTTAAGATTTATCGACTCAGGATTATAGTTAAGAATCACGGCCTCAGAGAAACTGCTATTTTCGCCATCAGAAGCTATCCAGCCTTGTTCTACTTTATTTACTCCGGTCAGGGACTGAAATACAGCTTCTGTGCACCAATGGCATCCTCCTCCAAAACCAATCTTCTGTTCAGTCATTACATTTTTTTTCTATACAACAATGATAGAATAGCTTTTGGTTTCGCTTTGGTTTGGTTCTACTAAAGACAATCCTTCTTTTTTGGTAAACTCATGATTGGAATCTGAACTATCTGCTATGCCTAACCAGGGTTCTATGCAAACGTATGGAGCTGCAGGTTTTGCCCAAATTCCTAAGTAATCAAAATCATCAAATTTTACAGTCAAAATTGCGCCCTTTTCTTTATGGGAAAGCGTTGCTTCTTTGGATTTCAAATGCTTGAAAATTAGTGCGTCATCGTCGAATAAGTCCTTACTCAATGGAATAATATTACTATTTTCTATAAATGGTTTTGGCTCATTTTTAATCAGTCCTTGTTCGTCGATCAACCAAGTACTATCAGTTTCTTGCTGTGGAAATTGAATCCTGTAATCTTCATATATCTCTCCAGGCAGCAATGGACAGTTGAATGCAGGATGTCCACCAAGAAAATATGGCATGGGTACATTATCAAGATTGGTGATTTGATGTTTTATCTCCAACGTTTTACCTGAAAGAATGAAAGATATTTCAAGCTGGAATTTGAATGGGTAATGCTGTAACGTTTCTTGATCCCATGTCAAGCGAAATGATAGACAATTATCAGTTTGTTTGATAAGTTCAGGTTTGGAAGAATTCCGAACTAATCCATGCTTTGGCATTTCATATTTCTCAACATTTATGAGGGTATAGCCATCTTTGAGTGCTCCGACAATTGGAAAAAGTACCGGCGCCTGTCCCTTCCAGATAGTTGGGTCAGCTTGCCACATATATTCGACGCCTGTAAGTTTTGATTTGATGGAACTGAGTTCCATTCCAATTGGATTGACTGCTATGGTTAATTCTGCAGACTCTAGTGTATAATTCATGATTACTTAATTTTCGCTAAGAATTAAAATTGGTGGTAAAAAGAGATTCTATTATGGTTAATATATCAAAATTTATTTTCGTGATTCTGAAGTTTAAAGCATACATTTTTAAGATAAAATCGTTCTCCCTTCATTTAACCCCACTTAGGACTGGTATAAAACGAAGAATCTCTTAATAGATTTTTAATAAAAGATGAAAGTTGCTTCCAAAAGTATAGGGCACAATACGAACCGTACTAAAACGGCATTTTTATAAAACGGTGGAAAAACGGCCTCTCTAGCAAATGGAGAGGCTTTTTTAATGGTTTTAGCTAGGTAAACGGCTGAAATCGAAACGTCCTTCTCTTCCATCCTCTTCCATCGTGCTATCATCACAAAGGCTAATGTATGCCAAAACGGCTTAAAAACTTCCATTATGCCCGTTTAAAGTGCCTACAAAGGGGATTTAAAAGACCTTTAAAGCATTATTTTTTTATCAAAAGCAGCTAGAAAAATGAGTGATGAATTCCATTGATTTTTGCTAAATGTGTGGGTATGGGTGCCAGTTAGGGTGCCATTTAGGGTGCCAAAAAACCGTTAAAAAAACGCCTTTCAATACCCTATAGCATTATTTTTTGACAATTAAAGAGCTAATTAATGATTATTTGGTACCCTATAAAACCACATTCAAACATTTAACAAAATCAAATAAACAACTGAAAATCAAGCCATTAGGTTGATTTTTAAAGGTTTTAATTAATAAAAAGTGTGTGCGTGTGGAATTATTGGGATTTATGAAACTCTTTCTTGGTTGATTTTGGCCGGATTTCGGTAATGACTTCCTTTAACGCGTCAATTGTATCCTGCTGAGTTCTTATCACGGTTTCTTGGGCAGTAATAATCCTTTCTAGAGACTCTATATTTTTTGCCCTGTAAAAATCAATCGGGTTTACTTGCTCATTAACCTGACTAGTTTGCTTAGGGATATTTGGTATTTCCCTATCTGTATTTATCAATACAGTATTCACATTTTTTGATTCAAAACTTGATAGATCCTTTTCTATAAAATCATTGAACTTTATGTTAAAATGATTGACAAGCCTGTGAACAATATCGACAGGAGGTATCGTCCCGCTTTCATAACTAGCAATATTGCTTCTGGAAACATCTAAAATTTCAGCTAACTGAACTTGAGTAAGACCATTTATTACTCTTAAGTACTTGATATTCAATCTCAAAAAATCCATTTCAAATAATTGTTAAAATAATTGACATTATGATTTGCGTTTGTCAATATGATTGACATACTTTGTGTTAATAGTAACAAAGGTAATCAAGAACTATGAAAAAGAAAGAACCCAGGTATCCTGAAAATAAATATCTCTCAATCGAGGTATTCAAGTCAGAAATGACTCAGGAGCAGATTGCAGAGCTAATCGGATGTTCTAGAAAGACTCTCAATGAGACTATAAATGGGCATTACAAGGGTGTCAATATAATTCCCAAACTAAAGGCTGTCCTAGAATCAATATAACCACGCAATTAACCACTAGTAACCATGCAGATTTCACCTTACGAGATTTACAACAATCAGATTGGAGTACGCCTAAGTTATCTTTTAAGTGACTCCGACAAGAGACATCCCTATTCAATGGGGCTGATGAGTTACCATGCTTTTAAGCATCGAGCAAATCGTACTCCAGGATTCAGACTGAAGGAAGGAAGAGGAAAGGGAAATGAGGCTCTTGTATCCTGGAAGTGCATGCCACACGAATGGCA
>TARA_R110002012_G_scaffold321191_3_pt1 | contig 65640 bp, 49 predicted proteins | sample TARA_R110002012 | Tara Oceans TARA_R110002012 (sample SAMEA4396515) | marine metagenome | biome: Westerlies Biome; feature: [DCM] deep chlorophyll maximum layer (ENVO:01000326); material: water (ENVO:00002006), including particulate matter (ENVO:01000060) such as... | depth 40 m
GGGAGGAAGTGCTATTGTGAGTGTAGATGGCGGTAACAGTGGATGTAAATCAGGAGTATTGTGTACTGAAGACTCTGATTGCAACGACGGCGGAGGAGCTACTGCATGTTTTTGTGGCACTACGAGTATATGCGGGTCCAATTAAAACATAAAATGCTAATAATTAATTAAATTTGAAAGGTACTGGGGTAGAAGATATTCTCAGTACTTTTCAATTAATTACTGTATTTAAGTGATATAAATGTTAAATAAAGGTTTAAAAAATAATAGCGATGTTAATAATATTAAATAAATGGATTACACTCATTAATAATTTCAACTACCAATTTTTGCTATTAACCATATTAGTTATGTTAGCATTAAGTTGCGAGAACAAAACGATTACAAACCAATTCTTTATTAATGGGAAGTACAAAGGGAACGATGATACTAAATTAAGACTAGTTTACACAGATATTGATCAAAATTTGGTTATAGATACTATTCCTTTGGTTAATGGAGGTTTTACAGCAAAAGGTTTCATTCAAGATATCACTTTTGCCAAAATACTTACTCTTGAAGATATTCCAAACAGACATAGTCGAATATCCTTTTTCATAGAACCTGGTGAGACTCAAATAGAATTGGAATCAGGCGCTTTTGAAAATGCAAATGTCAGCAGTGGAAATACCCAAATAGAATATGAAATTTTAAACAAATTAGAAAGGCCGATATATAATAGAATTGATGGATTAATTTTATACCGGGACTCAATATTGAATAAGCAGTACGATGATAAAAATTCTAAAGTCCTATTAAAAAGAAAAAAAGAAATTTCCCATGAAGTGCAAAATAAACTTGATAGCATCAAGTCTATTCGACTTAATTTTAGTACTGAAAACCCAAATTCGCTATTAAGTGGATTCTATGTTGGTCTTATGTATTTAAGAAAACTGCCCATTGATTCGTTAATGTATTATAATAAGCGTTTTGGTGAAAATGTAAAGAAAAGCCTTTTTGGTAAAATGCTTGAACAAGGATTACTCGAAAAAAGTATTACATCTAAAATTGGAGATAAAGCTCCTAGTTTTTCTTTAAAAAATGTTCACAATGAAACTGTAAAGCTCGAAGATTTTAAAGGTAAATACATATTAATTGATTTTTGGGCCAGTTCATGTGTCCCGTGTAGAAAAGCTAGTCCTAAATTAAACAATTTGTATAAAAAATTTCATCCAAAAGGGGTAGAGTTTGTTGGTATAACTAGTGATTCACAAATCAGCACTTGGAAAAAGGCTATAGCAAAGGACAAAACAACCTTATGGCATCATCTCCGTCTTGGAAAAGAAAGTACTTCAATTGGTATGAAATATAATGTCCAAATAATTCCTACCTATATTTTAATTGATACAAATGGGGTAATAATTGGTAGATTTAATAGCAGTTCAGACAATAATCTTAATCTAATTAGTTTAGAAGCTAAACTTGAAAGTCTTTTTGTTGACATCTAAAACTTGTGACAATTATATCTATTCCGAAAGTAAAAAGCTTTCCTCTAACTTCTGCATATCTTCACTAACCTTTCTCTCGATTACTTTAGCATAAATCTGTGTGGTGGTGATTTTTGAATGCCCCAATAGTTTAGACACTGTTTCTATAGGAACACCATTACTTAAGGTAACCGTTGTAGCAAAAGTATGCCTGGCGATATGGAAGGTTAAATTTTTAGTTATTCCACATAAGTCTGCTATTTCTTTTAAAAAGGAATTTAATTTTTGATTTGATATTGTTGGAAAAAGTTTAGACCTTAATACAGATTCTGGATGTGTTTCATACTTTTTAATGATGCAAAGCGCTTTTGAGAGAATTGGAATTTTCATGGGGACACTAGTCTTTTCCCTTTGCGCATAAATCCATTGCTTACCATCAACACCAGTGCATAAATTTTTAGTAGATAAGTGCATCACATCACCATAAGATAATCCTGTGTAGCAACTAAAAACAAACAAATCTTTAATCAGTTCTAATCTGGCAATCGTAAATCGCTTGCTTTCTATGGCTTGTAATTCTTCTAATGTTAAATAAGTTCTTTCTTTCTTTTCGTATTTGGCTTCAAACTTTATAAAAGGATCTTTACTTAGCCATTCCATTTTATAAGCAAGGCTAACCATTTTTCTAAGACGTTCAATGTGTTTCATGACCGTATTGTTACCCATAGACTTTTGACCTCTTAAATACCGTTCAAAATCAATTATGAACTTATAATTCAACTCACTTAAGAACATATCCGTAGTGCTATGTTTTTGCTTTAGAAAAAGAAAAATATACTTATGGGTGGTAAAATAGTTCTTCTGTGTTCCCCACCGTAGCGTTGATTTCATATGCTCGTTATGGTACTTGATAATATCTGTGAGTGCATACCTATTTTCATCTGTTCCTAGAAAGTGTGCTTTAAGAAGATCTGAAGTAACAAACTTTTTTTCTTTCTTTAGATTTTGATAGATTTCAAAGAGTTGAGAATTTACTTGTTTAAGATAGGTGTTGACTTTCTTAGTATCATCACTTAATCCTTTTAATCGATTCTTCTTTGCGTCCCAATCTGAAATTAAGAGTTTTTGTTTTAGAGAAAGCTCTGCTCTTTTTCCATTTACTGTAATTCGGACATAAAGGGGTGCTTCTCCATTTTTGGCACTGGCAAGTTTTAGCCAAAACAGAATACTGAAGGTGTTTAAAGTTTTCATACGTTTTTGTTTTAAAAATTGAACATTAAAACAAAAGTCAAATCAAAACATTCGGTTACCTTTTTTATACATTTTAAAACTAGGTAACCGAATAGGTCACATTTTTAATCAAATCAAACCAAATTAAATGATTGTCCTAAAATCACAAAAGCTTGATAATCATACGATTACCAAGCTTTTATTCCTATTTGAATTACTAAAAAGTCGGGGTGGCAGGATTCGAACCTGCGACCTCCGCGTCCCAAACGCGGCGCGATAACCGGGCTACGCTACACCCCGAAAATATTATTTTTCGGACTGCAAAGATACAACAATACTTAACACTACAAAGTATTAAAAATAAAAAAAGGAACTTATAAAATAAGTTCCTTTTTATCCTCTGAATTAAATCTTAAAATCCCTATCGATATAGTGTAAAATGCCCAACATATTGTTGTTTATCCTTATCATTGGCATTCACCACATACCAGTAATCTCCTGTTGGAACCTCGTTTCCTTCATAGGTACCATCCCAAGCTCTAATTTGGTCTAATACCGCCACTACGCGACCGTATCTATCATAAATTTTGACTTCTATAAAAGGAAAATACTCTCGATTTTTCGGTGACCACATGTCATTTATATTATCTCCGTCAGGAGTAAAGAAATTTGGAATATCTACCATGGTATCAAAATCAAACGGTAAAGTAACCATAGCCACACAACCTCGTTCATCCTCTACCCGAACCACCACATTGGCATCCATAGCAATAGTAAACACATGATCTGTCGTTGCCGGTTGATCTTGAAACGTATATAAATAATTGCCATATCCACCGCTTGCAACCGCTGTTATTTCATCTGGTCCTGTTTTAGATACAGATAAGGACAAAGGTAAATAGGCATCAATAGTGAAACTTACTTGATCCATACAGCCATTACTATGGTATATATAAACGGTATGATCACCGGCTGGTAAATCTCCAAATGTTCTGGTAGTCGTGGCATTGGCCATATCATCAACATCTAAACTAAATAATAATTCTGGCACTAACGATTCGTCGGTCATTGCAATACTAACGGTGCTATTGGGGAAAATACCCTCGCAGCCATATTGCAGCATTGCCTGCGCTGCCAAATCAACACCTAAGCCAATAGTAATAACTCGTTCTGCCGTACAGCCATTAAAATCTCGTACATAAATACGGTACGATGCACCACCTTGAAGATTTTCAAACAATAAGCTATCATTTCTTAAGTAGCCTTGATTTGGGTCACTAGGATCTGGTAAAGCAAAACCTGGGCCTTCTACTCTTGTTTCGTAATACGGTACAAAAGTGGTCGAATCAACAAAAGGAGTTCCTCCAGTGATACTTATTTGAGCTTCACCGTCATAAGCGTTTAAACATATTTCTGGCTGCGTTACCACATTTGAAATAGATAAATTATCAGGTTCAGTAATGGTTGCTATTGGCACTAACTCACCACAACCCTTATCATCCTTGATCAAAATTTCATAGTTTGATCCTGCAGGTAGGTTCTCGAACGTGAACACATTAGGATTGCTAGGATCACTAAAAAATTCATTAAAATTAGGGTTAATGGCAAACTGTACTAATCCTTCACCACCACTGATTATTTCAACTCGTATACTTCCATCGGTTTCTCCATTACAAGAAATATTAGATGTTGTAATAGTATACACAATAGGATCAGGACGAGCAACAACCAAAGGCCCTTCAACATCACCACATGATATTCCACTGGTCACGGCAATGTAATATACCCCTTCTGATAAATTTTCAAAAGTACCATCGTTTTGAGGACCGCGTACAATAGTTGCAGACGGATCTGGGTTAAATGCCGTATAGATCGATGATGCAGGTGCTGGATTACCTAAATATAAAGTATACATCTCGTTACCAATACCTCCTGATGAAAAAGATTCTATTCTACCATCACTTTCTGTAGCACAAGAAATATCGTCTGGTAAGTTGGCTACTAAATCAATGGCTTGAGCATCAACAAGAGTAATACCTTCTGATCGTAAACTTGTACAAGCACCAGCACCACCAACTTTACGCACATCGTATTGATAAAAGCCTTGCACTCCGTCTATAAGCACTGAATTGCCTACTATTGGAATAAATGGATCGGTACTTGCCGCCGAAATTGACCTGTATTCGTAACTAAAGCCTATCTCGGGATTTTCAATACTTAAACGCATTTGTCCTTGCCCACCGCAACCTGGAGCTCTTACTTGAACTAATTTAGGATCTATGGGTGGTGGCGGAACTACATAATACGGGATACTTACACCCACGCATTCAAAACTCGAAGATACTTCTATAGCATACCAACCCGCACTAATAAATCCACTTGCAACCCCATCAAAAGTAGGCGTATCTTGTAGTCCACTTCTTGAATTTATATCGGTGTTATCGTTACTGTTTAAGTATAATAATTGATATTTATACCCAAATCCAGGTACACCTCCACTAGCCCCAGCCAATGCCGTTCCACTATTCCCTGATGTTGTGTCAAAGGCTTCTAAAACCGCATTATTTCCATCTGGACATACCAATCCTTGAGGTTCTCGAATGCCTACCACAATAGGGTCTACAGGGCTTAAGGTAATATCAAAATCACTTTGACATTGTTCAATATCTCTTACTTCTATTTTATAATTTCCACTAGCCAAGCCTAAGAATTGATTTGCCGAACCAAAAGCTATTTCTTCAGAATACAAAATACCCGCAATAGAAATAGTACCAGAGGTATCTTCTTTTAACAATCGGTATTCATAGGGGAATGCATCCCAACCACCTATACCGGTCGCTACAATATTGCCAGCGTTATCATTACAACTCACATTATCTATTTCTATAGCCGTAAGCGTTAATGGGCCATTCGGCGTTCTTATGTTGGTAACATTACTAATATTTGAACACTTTGGAAGTCCAATAGCCCTTACGCGTACATAAAAATTACCGCCTGGTAATCCTGTAATTTGTGCATCATCACCATTTACATCTGGGTAATTACCAGTATCAAACGTACCTGATGCAAGCGATGTGGTTTGTGTTAGATCATCACTTCTATAGACATCATAAGCATAAACTCCCGAATAGCTCGATACATTGATAAATAATGCTCCATTGGTATCCCCAAAACACTGTATTGGATTTGCCTCGCTTATACTTACTGAAGGAAGTATAGGTTCAATAACATTATGTCTAGGCATAGGGTATAAACAGCCCGTAACATTATCCCTTACCACAAATAAATATTCACCGCTATTCGGTAAATTAATATCTACAAATGAAATGCCTGCACTATTAGAAACATCTGCAACTGCGGTAGCCGATGTCGTTAAAATAGTGAAATCGATCGTTCCTGTTACGGTTATTCTAACTACCTCTGGATCTTCACAATTTAAAACTGACTCCACATTTAAAACACTTTGAACTTCTGAAGGTGGCGCTATAGCGGGTAAGGTAAATTCATCTCTACACCCATTTCCATCAATGGCATAAACTGTTATAGTTTGTGTGGAGCCATCATCAATTATTTCAAAGGTATTTGAAGTTTGATAATTTGCATAACCCGTAATGCTGTATTGGTATCCAGATCCTACGGTTCCTATTTGGTCAATATTAACTGTAATGATTGAAGAACTGAATCGGTTAGCCCCTATTTCACAAGTAAATGGCGTACTTGTTGCCGATATTTCAAAAACGGGAGGATTTGTAATGTTCAATACATTTGACAAAGTAGTACAGCCTTTATTCGTTATTACCTCAACTTGATAATCGCCATCTTGTAAATTATTAAAAACTCCGGTAGCATTATTTGTTACTACGGTCGCCGTAGTCATATTTGTTAAGATAAAGTTTATAGGGCCATCAACATCAGTGCCTGCCTGAAGCGTTATAGAAATACTTCCGTCGTTTGCACCAAAGCAACTTATATTTTCTACTGTTTCGGTAGTAATGATTGGTGGTATAGCTACATCAAGATTCACTGGAACCGTGAAGGCACAGAAACCAGCACCGTCATTTACCAAGTTATCCGTCACTAATACCAAGTAATTTCCGGGACTTTGATTTATAAAGACACCAGTATTGTTCGTGGGTACACCACCTATTGCATTTCCTAAACTATCTTGTAATTCAAATACAAAATCACCACTACCACCATTCGTTGTTACAGTAATGGTTCCATCTGCATTATTACAAGTAGGTAAGGCTGTAAATTCCCCTGTTCCCGATAAAAATTCATAAACTTCTGCAACCCCAGCTCCTACGCACCCATTCGCATCGACAACATCTACCACATAAGTTCCTGGTGTACTTACAGTATACTGGGCTTCCCAAAGATTTGCCAGAGCATTAAATACCCCAAACTTACTTTCTCCGTTAAGGGTAAAACTTGGTGTCGTTACCCAAGCTGGCATAGATACCGTAATATTAAATGATGATGCGGACGCCGCACATTGATTATCAACATTCACAGTTGGTGCTGGTAAAGGTGGTTGCAATAAAATTATATCTTCAGATACATTAAAAGTACAATTTCGCCCATCTTTTACCCAAATATCATAAGCAATCCCTGCTATACTACCAGGCAAAACTGCCGTATTACTCGTCGTAAAATCATCTGAAGTATCAAATGGTGTTAAGGTTCCGTCACTATCTACTGGAGTGCCAGCAGGCACAAAGGCATAGGTATACGGACCACCATCGCCCCCACTTCCTCGAACCGTAAGCTGTCCTAAAGCATTACAATTTGCGGGAAGATTTGAAATTATATCTATTTGAGGCGTATCTAGAATAACATTAATTGAGGTAGCATCAGTACAGGTGTCTGAATCCGTTACTAAAATGATATAATTACCAGGAATAATATCAAAATTTCCAGAGTAGGTAGAACCTACACCTCCGGTCAAGCCTGTTGGCGAATCAGTGAGTAAAACCGTATTTGTCAACGGATTTATCAATTCAATCACTAAGTTTGGTCCAAAAAATTCTGTCACTGTAAAATCAACTCTTCCGTTTCCAAAATCATCACAAAAAACTGGAGGAGATGTCGCTATAATGTCTAAATCTGTAGAGCCGTCAACTGGCGGTATAACTTCAAAATAAATACAACCTGTACTTACATCAGTAACCTCAACAGTATAGGTAACTCCGTATTGTAGTCCACTGAACGTATGTCGTCTAGGAGGGCTATTCGGAGTGATAGGTGCACTTGGATCGCCCACCAAGCGAATTAAAAAATCAGGTCCAACTCCACCAATAATTTCTACGGTATTAGAAAAACCAGCCACATTACATCCTGGTGGTATGACATCTGGCACCACACTTAAATCAGTTTGACCAATGGTAACAGAATCTGAATCGCTACATCCTAAGGCATCAACGGTTCTAACGATATAATCACCTGGTATCAGGGCGGCATCAGTGATGGTTTCAGAGGTGCTTGCCGTAGGGCCAACACGTACTATTTCGTTTCCGAAAATATCTGAAACAATGTACGTAAAGTTTGGGGTTCCGTCACTTACGCTATTGATGACAATACTTCCTGCACTAGTGCCTGAAACACTACAATTAGCATCTATAGCAGTAACTAGGGCATTAGGGGCGGCATTAGGACTAGTTGGAATTGTTAAAGACAAGCCAGAAGTTAAGCAACCCCTCGCATCGCGTACGGTATAATTATAGGTTTGTCCAGCTGTTAATCCCGTATATACGGTCTGTGAACTAAAGGTTCCTGTGTTTTCGAAATCAATTTCAAATGGTGGTAATCCACTAGTTGCATCTGGAATTATACGCATACCTCCACTTGTAGGATCACTACAACTCGCAGGTATTGGTTCCGCCGAAGCAAGAATGTTTACAGGATCCATAACATCTAATGGTTCAGAAAGTGCCACACAATTTTCGTTGTCCGTGACTCTAAACACATAGTTTCCACCCACTGTTACCGGATATAAAAATGAGTTTGCTGTAAAGGCTTGTAAAGGTCCAAAAGTTACTCCGTTATCAGTACTTACCTGATATTGTTTTGGTGCTATATTTGTTAAATACCCGTTTGAAACGTTCACTCTGATTTGACCAGGAGAACCTCCGCATGGTATTTCTACTTCTGTAGCAATACTTACGCGTAATTGTCTATTAATTGTAATGGAAATAGTGTCCGTACAGTTATTGGCATCTCTCACTTGCATGGTATGCGTACCAGGTAACAAGTTTGTAAACGAAGGACTAGCTTGATATGAACCACCATCGATTCGATAGGTATATGCTGGAGCACCTCCAGTTGCCGCTACAGTAACGGAAGCACCGGAAACCGGTTCATAACATAAATTCGAAGAAACGATACTTATTGTAGGTGAATCTAAAGGAGTAAGTTGAAATTCAAAGGTATCTGTACAGCCTTCTGAGTCTATTACGGTTAATATATAAGGGTTGGCGATGGTCGAAGCCATTGTTAAATTCCCAAACGTTCTATTACTTGTTGGCCCCACACTAGTTCCATTAGGGAGCAATAAAGTATACCTATTACCGCCCCATCCGCCTGTTGTGTTTGCTACTACCCTACCAATATTACCGTTTGCACAAGTCATTGGCGTAATCACTGGGTTTAAAACAAATGCTGCTGCTGCTTCTATAACAATAGTCGCTGTATCTGTACAACCCGTATCCACATCGGTAACCGTAATAGTATACGTGCCTGCACCTCTTGATACTAAATCTACTTCAGCTAAATTTTGAGCTGCACTAACAGGTTCTGCGTTGATTTGATAGGTATAGTTGGTTCCAAAACCATCTATGACAAACGTACCACTGCCATCAGTAGCACCTGCACATACTCTTTTATCACCATCAGATTTAGCTCGGGCCCTAATAGAACTTATCACAACCGGTGTAAAACTCTCGGTATAGAGACAACCGTTCACATCTTGTATTTCAAAAGTGTAGGTGGTTGATGTACTTAAGCCCGAAAAGGTATCTACAGCACCATTATCAAAGGCACTAGGGCTTATAATCCTATAGTTTGCAATACTTGCACTACCCGTTGCTACTAATTGCACATCGGTTGTTCCCAAGGCACAATTAATATTACTTTGAACAAAATCTAAATTGGTAGGAGGGTCAACAGCATCAATAACAATATTCGTTAGCTCTAGCCTACAACCACTATCATCTCTTATGATCGGTGTATAGGTTCCAGGTGGGAGGTTGGTAAACGATGGACTAGCAAAAAAATTAACGCCATCTACACTGTACTGAAATCCAGTACCAGAACCTCCGCCAGCACCAGCAAAAAGAATGCTCCCGCCATCGGTACTTCCTGAAGCATTACAGGTTTGATTGGATAATTTACTTACAGTTCCGGTTACGGTTGCTTCACTTGTAACAGTTACACTAGGCAATACCATAGTACATGAAAAACTACCCTGTTCATACCGAACCTCCAGTGTTGTATAGCTTCCATCAGGCACCGATATTCTAGTACTAGTCACCCAAGGGTCGCTGCTATTTGTTCGATACGATAAGTTATAACCCCTTGCGTTGATGACATTAAAATTAATTTTTGCACCACCATTGGTACACGTGCCATTTATGCCTGTGGCTGTTACAATCGGTGGACTTAATTCTTGAACATTAGCAGCTGCGGAAATGGTACACCCATTCGCATCCGTAATTAAAAAGTTATAATCGCCAGAAGCTAAAACAGTATGCGTTGTTTGTCCTGTAAATGGTGCACTAGAAGGACCCCCGTTTACCGTATAGGTATAAGGTCCTGCACCTCCGGAGGTTCTAACAATAATGGGAACATTCGTGATATTAGAACATCCAAAACTGGTATTTACCTCAGTTGATGCGGCTAAAGGAAAAAGGCCATCACCAATAACTATAGGCACGCCATTCACATCTAAATCTTGTCTTGGTGCAGCAATGCCATTCGCAAGATCAGCTTTACACTGTTGTGTTTCTACTTGAATGCTATAGCTACCAAAACCAACTGCCGCAAATGTATAGGTATTGCTAGCTATAAAAGAAGTGAATTCTTGTGGAAAACCATTGCTATCTAATAAGGTATACTTGTAAGGTCCTGGAACGTCATTCACTAAAACTGTAATGCTTCCATTATCACCAAAACAATTGGCATCTACAAAATTTACATCAATATCAATTTCTCGTGCCTCTATAACAATAGGGTCGTAAGGGTATTCGCAAGTATTCGGTGTATTTCTAAGCCTAGCTTTTACAATGTATGTACCTGGTTGTAAACCATCAAAAATGGCACCTTGCCATGCTCCAAAACCTGAACCATTATCTATGGCGTATTCATAAGCACTCGATAAATTGGTAATTTGAATTCTTCCATCAACTCCGCATATAAAATCTCTTTTTACAAAGGTTTGGGTAATGATACTCTTTTTCACCTTTATGTAGAAGTATGATCCCCCGTCTACCCTAACTCTATATTCTGCCCCCGATGCGGCAGGAATGGTATTCGGATCTAAAGTTAATGTAGCGCCGCTACCAGCTGCCACCCAAGATCCAGTACAGGTGTATGTAGGGCACTCTTCATCAATATTAAAACTAGGACATGAAGCTGTAGTTAAACGTTGCCATTCATAACTTCCATAGGCTTGGTTTAAGGCTATTACCCTATTATCAAAATTTCCACACAAATTAAAACGTGCCAAGGTCGCCCCATCATTAGAGCAAGTCGTTGTGATATCTGCATTGGCCACAATGGTTGCAAAAAAAGGCGCTGGTGCTTCGCTAGTCTCTTTTTTTTGAAAAGTGCTAAAAGAAGGTGCTGCGGTTTTTGTATTTTTTGAAAAGGTACGCAGGGATGTGACCAAGTCGGTAGAAACGTCACTTATAAAATCAAAAGTGGTAGTACTCGCTACTAAAGAGCTAAGTATCAAACAAAAAACAATGGATACATAGATGTACCAAGGTTGTCTTGATTTTTTGGGTTGCATAGGTATCGTAGGTTAAAAAAAATACTGTAAGATTTGGGATCAAAAAATATTTTTTCGCGTAATTATTTAAACTTATAAATTCTAGTTATCTTTAAAAAAATTTTATTCCATATTAAATCTAACGACAAGTTATGAAAAAAATTGCTATAGCCCTCTATTTAATCGTTGTAACGCTCAATAGCTCCTGTGCTCAGGAAACGGAAAACAAAGTCTCTGAGACCGAAAATCCGCCTTTTTCAACGGAGTTATTCGTCGATGACCTTCAGTTGCCATGGGGATTAACCATGATGCCCGATAATAGTTTGCTAATCACTGAAATTGATGGAAAAGTCATTCATTTTAAAGACAACATAAAAACTGAAATTTCAAATGTTCCTGAAATTTATAGACGGGGGCAAGGTGGTTTAATGGATATCGTTTTACATCCAAATTACGAAGAAAATGGTTGGATCTATATAACCTATGCCTCTGAAGGCGAAGGTGAAGAAAAAGGCGGAAATACAACTTTAATGCGAGCGAAATTAAAGGACAATGCCTTCATAGAAAAGCAGCTTTTATATAAAGCCACTCCAAATACCACCAAAGGTCAACATTTTGGTTCAAGAATAGTTTTTGATAACGAGGGATATTTATATTTTTCAGTTGGAGATAGGGGTGATAGAGATGTAAATCCACAAGATGTTACCCGAGATGGAGGGAAGATATACCGCTTAAATGATGACGGAAGCATTCCTAATGACAATCCGTTTGTCAACACTGACGGAGCAAAAAAAGCTATTTACAGTTACGGTCATAGAAATCCACAGGGATTAGTAAAAAATCCTGAAACTGGAGAAATTTGGAATCACGAACACGGACCTAAAGGTGGAGACGAAATTAACGTCATAAAAAAAGGAGCCAATTTTGGTTGGCCCTTAATTACATACGGCGTTAATTACAGTGGAACGCCAATAACCGACAAAACAGCCATGGAGGGTATGGAACAACCGCTACATTATTGGGTACCTTCTATTGCGCCAAGTGGCATGTCATTTATCTCAACAGATAATTACAAAGGAATGAAAGGTAATTTATTAGTGGGTTCTTTAAAATTTCAATATCTGGAACACTTAGTAATGGAAAATGGCAAAGTGGTCAAAAGAGAAAAATTACTTCCAGAAATAGGAAGAGTACGTGATATTAAAGAAGGAAATGACGGCCTTATATACATTGCCGTTGAAGGGAAAGGAATTTATAAATTAGTTCCGAACAACTAAATAATGTAAAAGAAAAGTAGAATTGGGTGTGTTTTGCATAATTCAACGCCAAATTCTACTTTCTTTTTTTAAATCCACCTTGCCTTTTTTACCCGTTTAAAAATCTTAACATAAAAAATATGAAATTATTTTTAATAGCCTATATCGTTACTATTGCGCTACTTTCTGCCATTCTATTTCAAGATAATGAGCTTGAAAAAAGCATGAAAAGAGGTAGGGATATTTACAATGATTTTTGTGTGAATTGCCATTTAACACAAGGAGAAGGCGTAGCGAATACTTTTCCTCCTTTAGCCAAATCGGACTACTTGATGCAGCAACGAGAAAACAGTATTAGGGGTATAAAATACGGGCAAAGTGGAGCAATTAAAGTAAATAACATAACGTATAATGGGGTCATGCCGGCTATGGGCTTGAGTGACGAGGAGATCGCCGATGTCATGAACTATATTTCAAATTCTTGGGGTAATGTTTCCAAAAAAATAGTAACTCCAAAAGAAGTTGCCTTAATTGCTAAAGAATAAGATACTCTATTTACCGAAGGCGTCTATGGCTTTTTTAACAGAACCATGTGTTTTTAATAGCTTGGCAGCCTCTTCATAACTAATTCCTAGACCTTCAACGATATATCTTGTGCCGCGATCAACTAACTTATCGTTACTTAATTGCATGTTCACCATTTTATTTCCTTTAACTCTTCCGATTTTTATCATGAGTGCTGTAGAAATCATATTCAATACCAATTTCTGAGAAGTACCACTTTTCATTCGTGTACTTCCGGTAACAAATTCTGGCCCTACATTTACTTCTAAGGGGATGTCTACTGCTTTTGCTAAAGGAGAATCAGGATTGTTTGTGATACAGGCAGTAAGAATTCCTTTTTCTTTACAGGCCTGCACTCCAGCAATTACATATGGCGTTGTGCCTGAAGCTGCAATACCAACCACAACATCCAAAGCATTTATGTTATGAACTTCTAAATCTAACCAAGCTTGTTGGGTATCGTCTTCAGCGTTTTCAACAGCTTTTCTAATCGCAGTATCTCCACCCGCAATTATCCCAACAACTCGCTCGTGTGGCAAACCAAAAGTCGGTGGAATTTCAGAAGCATCTAAAATTCCCAACCTTCCGCTAGTACCAGCACCTATATAAAATAAGCGTCCACCTTGGTTAAAGCGCGCCGCGAGCGCATCTACCAATAGCGTTATCTGGGGTATCACTAAGGCTACCGCATCTGCTATTTTTTTATCTTCATTATTGATGCTAGTCAGTAAGGTAGTCGTATCCATGGTCTCCAAATCTGTGTAATTTGAAGGGGTTTCTGTTATTTTATTATAATTCATAGGTTTACAACAATCGGAGGTTTTGAATTCTAAAATTTTCCAAGACAGCGTCCTCAGGGTTCAGTTCTGTAATCATGGTATGTATGGCATTAATTCCACAAGTTTTATATCGCTGTTTTGAGTTTAATTTTTCGGATATCGACAAAAGTACTGTTTTCTTTGAAGATTTTACTATTGCTTTTTTAACCTGCACACTTTCAAAATCAAATTCGGTCAAACCAAAATCCACATCAACATACCCTGTACCGATAAAACTAATATCCACATTGATCTCTAAAAGTTGTAAAATCACACTAGCCCCAATTGAAATTTGAGATTCTTTTGAAAGTCTTCCTCCAATAAAAATAACATCAACTCCTTTTTTTCTTAATAATTCAAGAGCAACTATTGGACTTGTGGTAAAACAAGTTATTTCGAGCTTATTCGGAATTAGTTTCGCTAATTCAAAACAGGTTGTGCCACCATGAATTAAGATGATATGTCCTGGTTTAATCAAAGACAAGGCTTTGCTTGCAATTTTTATTTTATCAGCTTGTGCGTAAATATTTTCATTATACGGGGCCAAATTTGTATAACCTAATGCAATAGCACCACCATGCACTTTTTTTAATTGCTTAGCAGTATCGAGCTCTTTGACATCTCTGCGGATCGTATCAATGGAAACATTGAGCTTTTCTGCTAAATCGGTTAACAAGACACGATTGTGTAGTTCAACCTCACTAATAATCATTTTATGTCGTTCTTCCTTTAACATTTAAAATACGCGTTGGTTGACTACTCATGTAGAACAAAATTATAAAAAAAATTTCGCTATTGCCGTTTTATGCTGTAATAATTATTATTAAATTAAAAAACGCACAAAACAGCAAATTTGTATTTTTTTTTATATTTTTGAAAGGTTATAAGGATTTTCTTTTCTATTTTAAAGAACACGAATCAAAAGAACAGCTAATTTTTAAGGAAAATTTTATAGAACTAACTTTTATTTTTAACTAACTCTTTTTTTATGAAAAAAATGATTTTAATGAAGGGAAGATTACATGTAAAGCTATTAACATTTGCTTTGTTTGTAGTTAGTACCGTTGCTTTTGGGCAAACTAACAAGTATTCCTTTAATGGAATCGTAACAGATAATGCAAACGGTCAACCCATACCTGGTGCATCTATTTTTATTGAAAACACTAATTTTGGTGGGGTAAGTGATTTTGATGGAAAGTATGATTTTAGTGCAAATTTAACTTCTGGCGACTATACCTTAGTCGTAAGTTATTTGGGCTTTTCTACAAAAAAAATTAAAATCTCTACAACCAGTACTACAATCGAAAATAACGTAAGCTTAAATGAAGATTTATTAAGTTTAGATGAAGTTGTAGTTACGGGAAATACCGTAGGTGTTAATAAACGAACTCTTGGTAATGCTATATCGACGGTGAAAGCTGAGGATTTAGTAAATAATGGCGCTACTGCGGTGGATCAAGCCATTTCAGGAAAAATTTCTGGAGCTTTGGTTCAACAAAATTCTGGAGATCCTGCCGGTGGTATTAGTATTCGATTAAGAGGTCCAAGTACAGTTTTAGGAAATTCTGATCCTCTATATATTGTAGATGGCATCATTATAAGTAACTCTAGTAGTGAATTGATAGATTTGGGTGGTAATGCTCAAAACAGATTAGCGGATATTAATCCTAATGATGTTGAACGTATTGAGATTATTAAAGGCGCAGCCGCGGCAGCCATTTATGGTTCTCGAGCCAGTAATGGTGTAGTTCAAATTTTCACCAAAAAAGGGAAAAGCGGAGATCCAAAATTTTCATTCTCTTCAAATGTGCGAGTTAATGAATTACGACAAAAAATAGCCTATAATACAACGGAATTAGCCTGGGTTGACGCAGCAGATCGCAATAATTTACAAACTGTTCCCGTGCAACGCTATGATTTACAAGATAGTTTTTTTGGTACTGGTTTTGGTTTAGAAAATAATTTATCTGTAAGTGGTGGAACCGATAAAACATCGTATTACTTATCTGCATCTCAACTAGATAATGAAGGTATTATCGTTAATTCTGACTTTAAAAGAGTCGGATTTAAAGCAAATATCACGCAGAAAGCATTTGATTGGCTGACTATTAATGGCGGCTTTAACTATGTTAGAAGTACCAGTAACGATATCCCAAACGGGGGAATCAATAGCGCTTATGGCGCTATAACCGGATTTTTATTTAGCGAAAACTCTATAAACCCTAACCCAGATGCATCGGGTGTTTATCCTATTACTTCCTTATTAGTTCCAAGAACTAACCCATTAGAGGCCGTTAATAGATTTGACTTTGGACAAAAAACGAATAGATTTATTACTAGTATTGGATTAAATGCTGATATTACCGAAAAACTTTCTGCAAGTTATACCTTAGGAATTGATTATTTTAATCAGTCAGCAACAGCTTTTATTCCTATTAATAATACGTCCCCAAATCCGAACGGATTTGCAAGACGTTCTGATATTAATAATTTTCAATACAATAGTGATTTAAACTTAAGTTATAAAACTCCAATTTCTGATGCTATTAGTTCTACTACTACCCTTGGTGGTTCTTGGCAATACGAAGAATTTGATCGAATTGGAATAAGTGCCGATGGATTACCACCGATCGTACAGACTGCGGAAACCGGAAGTATTTTAGCACAAGGTGAAAGCAGATCACAAATTTCTTACTGGGGTGGATTTATTCAACAGTCCTTTAGCTTTAAAGATAAATTATATATCAATGGCGCAATTCGTATGGATGGTGCATCTACCTTTGGTTTAGACGAAAGAAATCAATTGTTTGCCAAAGCAAGTATTTCCTATATCATGTCTGATGAAGATTTTTGGGAAGAAACTTTTGGTGATGCATTTAATGTTTTTAAACTAAGAAGTTCTTGGGGTCAAGCAGGAAATTTAACAGCCTTATCTGCATTTCAAAGATTTACAGTTTTAAGTCCAGATGCCATAAACGGAACTACTAGCCTTATTCCAAGTACTCAGCAAGGCGATTTAAATATAGCTCCTGAGCGTCAAGACGAAATAGAAGTTGGTTTTGATGCTGGCTTTTTAAATAACAGGTTAGGTATAGAGTTTACCTATTACCAACAAAATGTTACAGATTTATTGTTGCCTATTGAATTATCGCCGTCTACTGGTTTTGGTTCGAGAATTCAAAACATTGGAAATTTAGAAAATAAAGGTATTGAATTGTTATTAAGAGGAACGCCTATAAAAACTAATGATTTCTCTTGGGATGTCACGGCAACGTATTCTAGTAATGACAACGAGGTTACCAAAGTAGCTGGTGGAGGTCAATTTGCCTTAGGGGGTAGCTTTTCTACCAATTTTGTTATTGAAGGAGAGCCACTTGGTGTATTCTATCGTCAATATTATGCTAGAAATCCGGATGGAAGCTTGTTATTAGATGCCAGCGGATATCCACAAACTGAAAGAGGCAATACTTCGACTGGAGAAATAGGAAGAAACGCTGCTGGTCAGCCAACGGGCTCTGCCTTGAGTAAAGTGATCGGAGACCCAAATCCAGATTGGTTTGGCTCTTTAATTAATGAATTTAGCTATAAAGATTTTGGTTTTAGAGTTCAATTTGACGCCGTTCAAGGTTACGACATTTTTAACTGGAACAGACGCTTAATGGATAATAGACTTTTTGGTGGAGGGGCAAATTACGGTCAAGAATTAGCCGGTAATCGATTAAAAAACCTTGGGCAAGCCCAAGCGAATATTTTTGAAGAATTCGTAGAAGACGCTTCGTTTGTTAAACTTCGAGAATTGGCCATTACGTATAATCTTAGAGCTCCTTTTAAGAATGTCAATAATATTCAATTTAGTGTAGTGGGTAGAAATTTAGTTTCTTGGGATAGTTACTCAGGATGGGATCCAGAAATAAACTCCGCAGGCCAAAGTAATGGTGTTAGAGGTTTTGACTTTGCAGGAGTTCCAATTCCGAGAACATATCAAGTAGGTGTTAACGTTAGTTTCTAAAAAAATAAAGATGAAAAATAAATATAAAATATATAGTACATTAGTGTTTAGCATGATTGTTGGCCTTTTGGTATCTTCATGCGAAACAGACTTTAATAATCCAAATGCAGCCACAGCTGACCAAGCTTTTTCTTCTAGAGATGGCATTTTAGCAGTCACCGTAGGAATGCAGCAATTATACTCGACCTCGGGTATGCGATGGATAGTGGAAACCCCTGCAATAACAACAAGGGAAGGTGCAATTACCACCACTTTTCAAAATATGATTGAACTAGAAGAAGGAGGCACAGGCTTACCTAATTTTAACTCAAACGTTCAAGGGCTTTGGGCTACTATGCTAAGAGTAATGAAAATAGCAGAAGATGTAGAAGCAAACGTAGATAATGTCACTCTAGCTCCAGGAACAAGAAGTGGATTACTAGCCTATTCCAAACTTTTTAAAGCGATGGCTATAGGTAGTTTAGCGCAGAATTACGAACAAGTCATTATTCAAACTAGCAATAACAACGATGCTGTATTTGTTTCAAGAAATGAAGGATTTCTGGCGGCGATTGCCCTTTTAAATGAAGGAAAAGCTGCCTTAGCCGCAAACCCAGTTTCTCAAGAGTTTACTAACGCGGTAACTTTAGGGAATATTGATGTCTTAAATAGTATAAATGCTTACCTAGCAAGGTATAATTTGTTTGCTGGTAACTTTGATGCTGCCATCACTAATGCAAGCAGTGTGAGTACAACTTCAACCTCTGTTTTTGCTTATGACAATATCAACTTAAACCCTGTTTATAACCGTATGTTATTAAACGGAATAGCAAACTTTAGACCAAGAGATAATTTTGGTTTACCAACGGCAGACTTTTCATTTGATCCTACTGATGGTAGAATTGCTTTTTACCTTTCAACATCACCTGATGTAAGTCAAAACGGACTACCTGTTGAAAATATATTAGGATTTTTTGATGGAAGTACGGAGTCGATACCATTATATATTCCTGATGAAATGCAATTAATTATTGCGGAAGCAAATTTAAGAAAAGCTTCTCCAGACATTTCTGCCGCAACGACCGCCTTAAATAATGTTTTAACAGACACAGATGATGTTTTTGGAATAAACGCCGATGTACCTGCATACTCTGGTCCCGCTACTGCTCCTGCCCTTTTACTCGAAATCTATAAAAACCGTAGGGCTGAATTATTTTTAAGTGGTTTAAGTTTAGAAGATAGCAGACGTTTTAATAGGCCTCAACCGAGTGGTAATGGATCCGTTTTTACCGAAGAACGCAATAGAAATTTTTATCCTTATCCAGATTTGGAGCGCAATAGCAACCCTAATACCCCTGCAGATCCATCCCTATAAGATCAAGGTAATTTAAATTCTTTAAAGGCCTACATTTATAACAAAAATGTTAGGCCTTTTTATTAAAATAATATGAATAAAATACACGTTTTTTTACTGGCTTTACTAGCGAGTTCTTGTAGCATATTTAAATCGAATATACCCCAACCTGAACGAGAGTTTAGAGGTTTTTGGGTAGCAACGGTTGTTAATATCGATTGGCCAAAAAACGGGAATGATGCCGTCGAAAAACAGAAAAAAGACTACCTCGAGCTACTCGATTTTTATCAAAAGATGAATTTTAATGCGGCTATTGTACAAGTGCGTACTGCTGGCGATGCTTTTTACGAATCAGATTATGCTCCGTGGTCACGCTATTTAACAGGAGAAGAAGGGATTGCTCCAAAAACTGAGGAAAATTTACTACACTGGATGATTTCAGAAACTCATAAAAGAGGCATGGAATTTCATGCCTGGTTAAACCCCTATAGAGCCACTTTTAATTTAGACACGCAATCCTTAAGCGAAAAGCACGATTATAACAGGTATCCAGATTGGATGCTTAAATATGGTAAAAAATACTATTACAATCCAGGACTTCCTGAAGTACAAAAACATTTAGTACAGATAATTGATGAAGTGGTGACACAATATGATATTGATGCCATTCATTTTGATGATTATTTTTATCCCTATAAAATCAAAGATGAAGTTTTTGATGATGCATCGAGCTACCATACCTACGGTTTACCAAATCAATCTTTAGATGATTGGCGCCGAAGCAATGTAGATTCTTTAGTGCAGAAAATTCATAAAAACATCAAACAAGAAAAACCTTGGGTACAGTTTGGCGTGAGTCCGTTTGGCGTTTGGAAAAACAAAAGCACCGATCCTAAAGGTTCAGATACGCAAGCCGGTCAAACAAATTATGATGATTTATACGCCAACCCTATCCTCTGGATGGAACGTGGTTGGATTGATTATATTATTCCACAAGCCTATTGGAGCCTTAATCTACCAGTAGCCTCCCATGAAGTAATTAGCAAATGGTGGGCAGAAAATAGTCCGAATACTAATTTATATATGGGTAATGGTCCTTACAAAATTAGAAATAATGATGATAAGGCGTGGGATAAGAAAAGAGAATTACCCAATCAAATTAAATTAGCTAGACAAATTGAAAAGGTGCAAGGCAATGCTTTTTTTAGTGCCAAAAGCTTACTAAACAACAACGATGATGTGGTTAAAGTTTTAAAAAGAAACTATTATGCCCAAATAGCCCTGCCGCCAATTTCTCCTTTAGCACCAAAGACAATTCCGGCATCACCTATATTGATTTCTAAAAATACTATGGGCAATGAAATTCATCTGCGGTTTGATACTCTAAATCGCTATAGGCAGGCTTTAGTCTATAAAGGCAAGGCGAACAAAACTAGTTTCTCCATAAAAGATCTAATTTTACCCCTCACAGCAGTAAACGGAAATACCATTACTATTTCAGCGGAGACGGTGAAAAAGTATAGAGAAATCGCCATAGCTTTTACGGATAAATTTGGACGAAAAACTGAACCTATTTTTATACTTTTAAAACAAAACTAGGGAACATGATTAAAAAAGACAAAGGCGCTTGGGCTTGGGTACCCATATTGTATTTTACACAGGGTTTACCCTATGTGCTAGTGGTCACCGTATCGGTCATAATGTACAAACAACTGGGTGTGAGTAATGAAGATATTGGCCTTTATACCAGTCTCTTGTACTTACCTTGGGTTATAAAACCATTGTGGAGCCCTTTTGTTGATTTAAAAAGCACCAAGCGAAATTGGTTTTTAAGCATGCAATTTATCATTGCATTGGCCTTATTAGGTGTTGGTTTAACCACAGCTACAAGCATGTTTTTTACTACTACTCTAGCCTGTTTTTGGATGGCTGCATTTGCTTCAGCTACCAACGATATAGCGTCGGACGGCTATTATATGCTAGGGTTAACAGAAAAAAAACAATCCTTTTTTGTAGGGATGCGAAGTACTTTTTATAGATTGGCTATGGTCACTGGAGAAGGCTTACTAGTTTTTGGCGCCGGATTTTTAGAAGAAAAATATGGAGATCCCACAAAAGCATGGAGCATTACTATGACTGCTGCGGCATTTTTAATGTTATTATTAACTCTTGGAAATTTCTTAACGACACCAAAATACGAGGCTTCTGAGACCGTAGCGATTCAAAAGCCTAAAAGTTTTATAGAGGTGTTTATTACCTTTTTTCAAAAACCACAAATTGCAATTGCTTTAGCTTTTATTTTAACCTATCGCTTGGGTGAATCACAACTCGTAAAAATGGCCTCTCCTTTTTTATTAGACAGTCCGGAACAAGGTGGTTTAGGCTATACGACCAAAGAAATTGGTATTTTATTCGGAACAATTGGTGTCATTGCACTTACAGTAGGGGGTATTTTAGGGGGAATTTTAATCTCAAGAGACGGACTCAAAAAATGGATGTTACCCATGGTATTGTCCCTAAACATCCCAAATATATTTTACGCCATCATAGCACTAACCAAAACCACAAATATTGTTGCTGTTTCTGTCACTGTGGTGCTTGAAAAATTTGGTTATGGCTTTGGTTTCGCGGCCTTTTTAATGTATTTAATTTATATCGCCGATGGAAAATCAAAAACGTCGCATTATGCCATTGCTACGGGTTTTATGGCGCTAGGAATGATGTTACCCGGAATGATTAGTGGCTATATGCAGCAATGGTTGGGCTATGGCGGATTTTTTGTCTGGGTCGTCATAGCCGCCCTTCCGGCATTAGTGCTGTTGAAATATTTAAAATACCCTGCCGATTTTGGTAAAAAAGAAATTGTGAATGATGACGATAATACCCTATCCTAAAGCCAAAAAAGATTTGACAAGGCATGAAAAAATTGCTCAGCTTTTTATGCCTGCTGCTTTCATTAACGATACGGAAGAAGAAATACAAAAGTTAGAACAACTAATTCGAGAACAACATATTGGGAGTTTATGCTTTTTTCATAGTCGGGCTAGCGCCGCTACTAATTTTGAAGGACAAAAAAATGTTGAGTATAAGAAAGATAGTTTCAAAACTTTAAAAAAACTAATTCAGCGGTATCAAAAGGCCGCCATACATCCCTTATTAATCAGTATTGATGCTGAATGGGGTTTAGCCATGCGTATTGAAAATACGCCTCACTATCCCTATGCTATAACGCTTGGAGCACTTCAAAATCAGTCCGACTTAATTTTTGAGGTTGGAAAACAAATAGCGATGGATTGCAGAGCTGCAGGGATTCATTGGAATTTAGCGCCTGTGGTCGACATCAATAACAATCCTAATAATCCAGTTATTGGGTATCGCTCTTTTGGAGAAGATAAATACCAGGTGACACAAAAAGCCATGGCTTTTATTCAGGGTAGCGAGAGTGAAGGTGTTTTAACCTGTCTCAAGCATTTTCCTGGTCATGGCGACACTGAAGTTGATTCGCATTTAGGATTGCCGCTGATAACAAAATCAAAAGCAGCCTTACTTGAAAATGAACTTTTCCCTTTTCAACAATTAATCAATAAAGGCGTTGATAGTATTATGGCGGGCCATTTAGCAATTCCTGCCTTGGCGGATGGTGACGAAATTCCGTCTAGCCTTTCAAAAAAAATGCTGAAAGACCTTTTGCGCGATCAAATGAACTTTAAAGGAGTTGTTATTTCTGATGCACTTAATATGCATGCTGTTTCTAAAAACTATCCGATGAAAGGGCAATTAGAATGGGAAGCTTTTAACGCCGGTAATGACGTATTATGCTTTGCAGAACATATTCGAGAGGGGATTGAAGCCATTAATAAAAATGCCTCTAACGAACAAATAGAAGCTAGTTTTGAGCGTCTTTGGCACTTAAAAGAAAAAGCTTTTCGAGTTGAAAATCCAAGTTTAAAAACGATTCTTAGTGACCCGGACCTGGTAAACAAAAAAATTGCAACCAAAAGTATAACGCTCTACAAAGGAGGTTTAGACCACTTAAAAGACAAAAAATTTGTCGGAATCCAAATTTCAACTACGGCCACAAAGTCCACTTTTTTTGAAAGCCTACAGAAAAGTATAGCCTTTTCATATTTCAACACAGCAACAACCAAGCTTACAAAGATTCAGGATGAAATTATAGCGGAAGAAAATATGCTTTTGGCCATCTATCCCCCAAAGGCAAAACCAGCAAACTATTTTCATATTCCGAAACAAGAAATTGATTTTATCAACAAATTACTAGCCTCAAAAAAAGTTATACTTTACCTTTTTGGAAATCCATATGTGCTAAACCACATCGAAACAAGGCATGCAAAAGCAATCGTTATTGCCTATCAAAATTTTAAGGTTTTTCAAGAGGTGGCCTCACAACATTTTTTAGAAAAAATAGCTGCAAAGGGGAAGGTTCCTGTTTCAATGACTCATGAATTATAAATTATGAAAAAAAATGACATCAAAACCTCTTGGGAAACCAATGCTGAAGAATGGATTAAAGTACTAGAAAGCCAACAAATCTCTTCTCGTAAATTTACAAATGAAGCGATTATGGCTGTTTTAAAAAATTCTAAAGCCATAAAAATTTTAGATATGGGTTGTGGTGAAGGCTGGTTAAGCCGAGCAATAACAAGCATGGGGAAAACTGCCGTTGGGCTAGATGCCACAGCATCACTTTTAGCAAATGCCAGAAAAAAAGGAAAAGAAGTCTACCATCATTTAAGCTATGAAGATATTATAGACGCTAAGAAAATAGCCGATGCACCTTTTGACGCTGCCGTTTTTAATTTCTGTATCTATCAACATAAAACTTTAAACTTACTTTTACTCGAATTAAAACAAAGTGTGATTGAAAAAGGTGAAATTATCATTCAGACCTTGCATCCCTACTTTTTACTTCAGCACCAGCTCCCCTATCAAAGTCAATGGATTGACGATTCTTGGAAAGGTTTAGCGGGCAACTTCACAGACGGACACCAATGGTACGCAAGAACTTTTGAAGACTGGAATAGCGAATTTCAGAACGCAGGTTTGGTTTTAAATGAAATCATTGAAGTGAATAACGAGAAACAAATTCCTATTTCAGTAATTTTTAAAACACAATATCGATGAAAATATACAAAATTATAGGCTTAATGTCTGGCACGTCTTTAGACGGACTAGACCTTGCGTACTGTCATATTTGGGAAGAAAATGAGATTTGGAAGTTTACTATAAAAGCAACCAAAAGCGTTTTGTACTCTCCGGAAATGGAATTAAAACTAAAAGATGCTATTTTTCTTTCAGCCGATAAATTATTACAATTTCATAACAGCTACGGCACTTGGCTTGGTCAACAAGCAAAAACGTTTTCCCAAGAACAAGACCTAGACGTCGATTACATCGCAAGCCATGGGCATACCACGCACCATCAACCCCAAAACGGACTAACCTTTCAAATTGGTTCTGGTCAGCATTTAGCCAATGAGGCCCAAGTTCCTGTAATCTGCGACTTTAGAACGAACGATGTAGCACTAGGTGGTCAAGGTGCTCCTCTTGTTCCTATTGGTGATCAGCTATTTTTTGGGGAATATGACTTTTGTTTAAATTTGGGTGGCATTAGTAATATTTCGTTTGATTTCAATGGAAAAAGAACAGCTTATGACATTGGTTTGGCAAATATGGGCTTAAATTATTCCACTCGAAAAGTAGGACTTCCGTATGACGATGGTGGACAACTAGCACGAAAGGGAAAAGTCAATCAAAGCATGTTAAGCAATTTAAATCACTTAGCCTATTACGACTTACCCTTTCCAAAATCTATTGGCTATGAATGGTTTGTAGAAAAAGTGGTCCCTATCATTGATGCTACCCAAGACTCATTAGAAAACATCCTTCATACACATGTGGTTCACGTTGCTGAAAAAGTGGCAAAAGATATTTTGAAAAATACGACTAAACCAGAAAATACATTGATAGTAACAGGCGGTGGGGCACTAAATGATTTCCTATTAGAGACGCTGCAAGATAAACTAGGAGAAACAGTAAGCATAAAAACCGTACCGAAACAACTTATAGAATTTAAGGAAGCTTTGGTTTTTGCCTTAATGGGTGTGTTGAGACTTACCGAGCAAACAAATGTATTGTGCGCCGTTACGGGCTCAAAAAGAGATTCGTCAAGTGGTGTTTTGTATTTGCCTTCGTAGTCCCGAAATGTTCTGAAATCGTACAGCTACCAAAAATTGGTAGTTAGTGTATACCGGAAAGCAATAAAGATTTCGGTAGAGTATCCCTTAATTAAAACTGTCCAGAGCTACTAAATACTGCTGATGGCCATGGTATTTTTAAAGAACTAAAGCAAAAAGAACTAAAGAGTATAGTTCTTAACATGCCACATTAACCCCAAAGGTCTAAAGAAATGGTGACCTATGGATCTAATAAAGTTTAACAACAAATCACTATATTCGAGTTTCAATTTAAAACCTAACCATGTCTGAAACCCAAAAAAAAGCAAGCGCTTATTGGAAAGAGAATGTTCGCTATTTGTTAATCCTACTGGCCATATGGTTTGCCGTTTCTTTCGGTGCTGGAATTCTTTTTAAGGAAGCCCTAGACACCATGCAAATTGGTGGTTTTAAATTAGGCTTTTGGTTTGCACAACAAGGGTCTATCTATGTTTTTGTGATACTTATATTTGTTTATGTACGCTTGATGAATAGGCTGGATAAAAAATATGGCTACATCGAATAAATGAACTTCCAAGCTAAACCTTAAAAATTATGAGTGTTCAAACATGGACCTATCTTTTAGTAGGCATCACTTTTGCTTTATATATTGGCATTGCCGTTTGGTCTAGAGCAGGCTCTACCAAAGAATTTTATGTTGCTGGAGGTGGCGTTTCACCATTAGCGAATGGTATGGCGACTGCAGCCGATTGGATGTCTGCCGCATCATTTATTTCTATGGCAGGAATCATCGCTTTTTCGGGTTATGACGGTTCCGTATATTTAATGGGATGGACGGGCGGTTACGTACTTCTCGCCCTTCTTTTAGCTCCCTATTTACGGAAATTTGGAAAGTTTACGGTTCCTGATTTTATTGGAGATCGCTATTATTCCAAAACCGCAAGAATTGTTGCCGTTATTTGTGCATTGATCGTTTCTTTCACTTATGTGGCTGGTCAGATGCGCGGCGTTGGCGTGGTTTTTTCTAGATTTCTTCAAGTAGATATTGATACCGGGGTTATTATCGGAATGGTCATTGTGCTGTTTTATGCCGTTTTAGGAGGAATGAAAGGAATTACTTATACCCAAGTGGCACAATATTGTGTGCTTATTTTTGCATTTATGGTGCCTGCCATTTTTATATCGATTCAAATGACTGGAAATCCTATTCCTCAATTAGGCATGGGTACAAGGGTAAATGACGGTTCAGGAATGTATCTGTTAGAAAAATTAAACGGACTTTCGACTGAACTTGGGTTCGCTCCATATACCGATGGTTCTAAATCGCTTATTGATATTTTTGCCATAACCCTAGCGTTAATGGTCGGTACCGCTGGCTTACCCCACGTAATTGTGCGTTTTTTTACGGTAAAACGCGTAAAAGATGCTCGTAAATCGGCTGGATTGGCACTGCTACTTATCGCCATACTCTATACTACAGCCCCAGCAGTAGCTGTTTTTGCCAAAACAAATTTGATCAACACTGTAAGTAACCAAGCTTATGGAATAATGCCAGAATGGTTTAAAAACTGGGAAGAAACTGGTTTATTACAGTTCGATGATAAAAATAAAGATGGCATCATAAATTATGTAGCTGACGCATCAAAAAATGAATTGACCATAGATAATGATATTATGGTATTGGCGAATCCTGAAATTGCAGATTTACCTGCTTGGGTTATTGCCTTGGTTGCTGCAGGAGGTTTAGCCGCTGCGCTTTCTACAGCTGCTGGTCTGCTTTTAGTTATTTCATCCTCGGTATCTCACGATTTAATCAAGAAAATTTTTAAACCTACAATCTCTGATCAAGGGGAATTATGGGCGGCACGTATTGCGGCTACAGTGGCTGTCATTATTGCTGGGTATTTCGGTATTCATCCACCGGGCTTTGTAGCTGCTGTTGTTGCTTTGGCATTTGGTTTGGCGGCTGCTTCTTTTTTCCCGGCCATAGTTCTCGGTATTTTTTATAAAAAAATGAATAAAGAGGGCGCAATTGCTGGAATGGTTGTCGGTATTTTATTGATGCTTTTCTATATGACCAAATTCAAATTTAACTGGTTTGGCGGCGGCACACCCGATGAATATTGGTTTGATTTTGGCCATGGCGGAATTTCGCCGGAAGGCTTTGGTAGTGTTGCCATGATTGCTAACTTTATAGTTGCATTAATCGTGATGCGCTTTACCCCCGATCCGCCCCAAGAGGTACAAGCTATTGTTGAGGATATAAGAATTCCAAGTGGCGCTGGGGAAGCAAGGGATCATTAAAATATAAGCTGTAGGCCTTAGGCTTTAAGCTTTACAATAAAGGAAAATTAGTTTCATAAAGTACTTGGAACCATAAACTCCTTAACGCTTAAAATAGAAGCTTTTTTAGAAAATTGACTTTCATCTTTTAGACACAAGAAATATGAGTAATTATCACATTAAACATTTAGAAGAATATTTTCAAGTATATCGTAAATCGGTGCGTAATCCAGAAGCGTTTTGGGAAGAAATAGCTGAAGAGCATTTTGTATGGCGCAAAAAATGGGACCAGGTCTTGGAGTGGGATTTCTCAAAACCTGAAATTAAATGGTTCGAAGGGGCTAAATTAAACATAACCGAAAACTGTATCGATAGGCATTTGCGAACACGTGGCGATAAAACTGCGATTATATTTGAACCTAACCATCCAGAGGAAGAAGCACAACATATTAGCTATCATCAATTACACGAACGCGTTTGTAAAATGGCCAATGTCTTAAAAGATCACGGTGTAAAAAAGGGAGATCGTGTTTGTATTTACCTACCCATGATTCCAGAGTTAGCCTTTGCTATGCTAGCTTGTGCGCGCATCGGCGCCATCCATTCTATCGTTTTTGCAGGTTTTTCTTCCAATGCCCTTGCTACTCGAATTAATGATTCTGATTGTAAAATAGTCATCACAGCAGATGGGTCTTTTAGAGGTTCAAAAAGTATTGATTTAAAAGGAATTGTCGACAAGGCCTTAGAAGAAAGCCCGAAGGTACATTCGGTCTTAGTGGTAAAGCGTACCGATGCAGAAATAGAAATGAAACAAGGTCGAGACAAATGGCTAAGTCCTTTATTGGAAAATGCCTACGCTGATTTTGCAGCTGAGATTGTCGATGCTGAGGACCCCTTGTTTATCTTATACACCTCTGGTTCAACAGGAAGACCCAAAGGAATGGTACATACCACGGCTGGCTATATGGTGTATACCGCATATACCTTTAAAAACGTATTTCAATACCGTGAAAATGACGTGTTTTGGTGTACGGCCGATATTGGTTGGATTACAGGTCACTCATATATCATTTACGGTCCCTTAGCTAATGGAGCAACAACGGTACTTTTTGAAGGCGTTCCCTCCTATCCAGACCATGGTCGCTTTTGGGAAGTGATTGAAAAGCACAAAGTAAATCAGTTTTACACGGCTCCAACCGCGATAAGAGCCTTAGCAAAAGAAAATCTGGACTTTATTGAAAAGCACGATTTATCGAGTTTAAAGGTACTAGGCTCTGTTGGTGAACCTATAAATGAAGAGGCTTGGCATTGGTACAATAACAATGTGGGTAAAAACCATAGCCCTATTGTAGATACTTGGTGGCAAACAGAAACTGGAGGCATTATGATAACTCCAATTCCGTATGTAACACCCACCACACCCACTTTTGCAACCTTGCCTTTTATTGGGATACAACCTGCATTAATGGACGAGCACGGCAAGGAACTCAAAGGCAATCAAGTAGAAGGTCGCTTGTGTATTAAATTTCCTTGGCCCTCTATTGCCCGTACTATTTGGGGTGATCATGATCGGTATAGAGACACCTATTTTACAGCATATAAAGATCAGTACTTTACGGGTGATGGTGCCTTACGGGATGCCGTAGGATATTACCGTATTACAGGACGTGTAGATGACGTCATTATCGTTTCTGGGCATAACTTAGGGACTGCACCTATTGAAGATGCCATCAACGAACACCCAGCAGTAGCAGAATCTGCCATTGTAGGTTTTCCACATGATGTAAAAGGTAACGCCTTATACGGTTTTGTGATGCTCAAGGAAACTGGCGAAAGCAGAGACAGAGATAATTTGCGTAAAGAAATTAACCAACAAATCACTGAACTGATTGGGCCCATTGCAAAGCTTGATAAAATTCAGTTTGTCAGTGGCCTACCCAAAACCCGCAGTGGTAAAATTATGCGGAGAATTTTACGAAAAATAGCCAGTAATGATGTGTCGAATTTAGGCGATACCAGCACGCTCTTAAATCCTGAAGTGGTTCAAGAGATTATTGACCAAGTGGTTTAATGAGCCGATTGCCATATTTGAATAATTAAGATGATAATTTGAGAGCTAATTCTCTAAAAAGATGAATAGTAGAATTAGGCAGTACCTGTCTTTTGGTTCCATGCTTAGTTTATTGCAATAGCCATGAGTGTCATTTACTTAAAAAATGATTTTGAGCAACCGTGATGTGAAATTCATGCAGCGGAAAGAAAGGTATTATTTGTAACGGCCCGCTTCTGAAGATGAAATCTTTAGGAATAACTTAGCATTACCGAAAAAATCAAATTAGAGAATACAGCTTTTGATTTGAAAAACATCCAGTGAAAATTCTAAATATAAGATAAGCCAATCGGAGTAAATTTTGGGTACAAGTAAAGATGAACAGTCTTTAAAATAATGATGAGATGTAGTTCCATGCAAGAATAAATTACTATATTTAGATTAATTCCCCCCTATAACTTTTTAAAAGTAATAGATTTGAAAAATTACAAAGCCATTGCAACTGTTGTATTTTTTTGCTTTTCTATTGTAGGTGTGTCTCAAAACACCAATCAAATAGATAGTCTTAAAGCTTTAATTCACCTAAAAGAAAATGACACTACAGCTGTAAATCATTTATTAGAAATCTCTGCGCTGCTATATCGATCAGACCCAGATTCCTCATTAAGCTATTCAAAAAAAGCAATAATTTTAGGGGAAAAAATTAATTTCAAGAGTGGCACAGCCTATGCCTATAAAAATGCCGGGCTGGCGCATTACTTTAAGGGAGAATATTCAGATGTTCTTATATTTTGGAAAAAATCTCTTGAGATTTTTGAAGAAATTGATGACAAAACGGGAATCAGCAATTTATTAAACAATTTAGGCGCAGTTTATCAAACTAAAGGAGATGACCCAAAAGCACTCGATTATTTTATAAAATCTTTAAAAATTGGACAGCAGATTCAAGATTCTTCTCGAATTGGCACAGCGTATTTAAATATCGGAACGGTATATTCGAACCAAAAAAACACGTTTAAAGAGGCTTTTGAGGCTTACCTTCATTCCAAAGCTATTTTTAAAGGTCTTGCCTATGATGAGGGGGTAGGAACTGCCAGTATTAATTTGGCAGAACTATACTTGAAAACCGATGAGCCCAATGAGGCATTACCAGAATTAAATGAGGCGATAATTTCTTTTAAAAAATCTGGAGCAAACCTCTCTCCTAGCTATAATTTAATGGGCTTAGCCTTCGATATGTTAGGCGATCTTCAAAAGGCTGAAATTTATCAAAAGGAAGCAATTTTAACAGCTAATGAAACGGATGCTAAAATGGAGAAAACAAAAGCACATATTGATTTAGGAAAAATTCAAATAAAACAAAAAAAATTCGATCAGGCTATTCTTAATTTTGAAACTGGCCTAAAACTTACAGAAATCACTGGGGTATATAGAGCTAAGAAATCCGCTTATGAAGGCTTGTCAAATGTGTATTCTGAAATTGGTGATTACAAGAAGGCGTATACCTATCAAAAATTATATTCCGCAATGGTCGATACCTTAAAAAACGATTCTTATGAAAAATCTATAGGTGATCTCAGGTTTCAATTCGATTTAGATAATAAAGAAAAAGAAATAACCCTATTAAATAAAAACAATGAACTAAAGCAGATTGAATTGGAGCGATCGGCTATTTCTAAAAAATACTTACTAGCATTAAGTGGCTTGTTTTTTGTCATCATTGCTGGTTTCTTCTTTCAATACCGCTATGTTAAAAAGTCACATCGAAGGTTAGCCAAAGAACGGGTTAAAACTGAAGAAATATTACTAAATATACTTCCAAAAGAAACCGCTGAAGAACTAAAAGCCAATGGCTATATCAAAGCGAAAGAGTTTAATTTTGTTACGGTACTGTTTACCGATTTTAAGGCTTTTTCTGTAATTGCTGAAAATATTTCTGCTGAGAAGTTAGTATTTAGTGTAGATTATTATTTTAGAAAATTTGATACCATTATAGAAAAATATAAATTGGAAAAAATAAAAACAATTGGAGATGCTTATATGTGTGCAGGTGGACTTCCTACAGAAAATAGTACACATCCTGATGACGCACTAAACGCTGCTATGGATATATTAGATTTTGTGAACAAAACAAAAAATCAACCACCAGATGGTGTTTATCCTTTCGAAATACGAATAGGCATCAATACAGGACCCGTTGTAGCAGGCGTCGTTGGAACCAAAAAATTTCAATACGATATTTGGGGAAGCACTGTAAATATTGCAGCAAGAATGGAAAGCAATTCTGAGGAAGGTAAAATTAATATTTCAGAAAACACCTACCAACATTTAAAAGACAAATATGATTTTACCTATCGAGGCATTATAGATGTGAAGAATTCTCAAAGTCTCAAAATGTATTTCCTAAATGTACAAAGCAAAATACTGGTCGAACATGCATAATGCAAAAGTACTCAGATAATTTTTGTTTAATAAATGCCAACGATGACAATAAATTGTACAAAAAAATGTTTTATTTGTACTAATGGCTAGCCTTATGCTCTAAAAATATGGTTCTTTTTAACAAAAAAGCATACCCCGAAATTTGTCTCAAGATTTTAAAAGATCTAGAAGATAACTTACCGAAGCATTTAACCTATCATTCCTTGTGCCATACCATTGATGTCGCTAATGTATGCAATAACTATATAACACATTTTAAAATAGACAAAGGAATGGCAAAGCTGATAAGAATAGCAGCTGTAAGTCATGACTACGGCTATATCGTATCTCCTATTAACCATGAAGAGCGAAGCATTATTGCCATTAAACCTTATCTAAAGAGCCAGCTTACCACAGATGAAATTACCATTGTAAACGGATTAATTAGGGCAACAAAGGTACCGCAACAGCCAAAAACCATTTATGAAGAAATTATTGCTGATGCCGATTTAGATTATTTAGGAAGGGAAGATTATGATATTCTCAGTGAAAGGTTATACCAAGAATTTAAATACCATGATTTTGTATCCGACGATAAGGAATGGTTGCTCCTTCAAGTTAATTTTTTAGAGAAACACCAGTACCATACTGAATATGCCCGAATGCATCGCGAAAAATTAAAATCCAAAAAACTAAATGAGCTTAAGGCTAATTTAGTCGATAAAAATACCAAATTTAAATTATAAAAATACCTGGATTAAAAGTATAATTACACTGACTAACAAAGGCACAAAGCTATACACTAAATTTTTTACAGATTTATTTACATCTGTGAATTTTTTTGAGGCTATTAACGAATTTACATAAATCTGCTCTCCTAATTGATCATAAAGTAGATGCTCATCATTCATTAAATCCATTAATTTTTTGGAGTATTCATGCACAGTTCCATATTTAGTAACGACGTCATGAAAAAAAAACATGTTGGCGTCAAACTTTGTTTCTATTTGTGGCATAAAGCACTTAAAACTAAAATAAATAGAACGCGACACAAAAAAAATAAAAATCATAAAAGTTACTGAAAGCGCTACATTCAGATGCAAATTTGTATCCATCCCTGTAGCTATCTTAAAAACCACCCCGAGTAAAAGGCCATAAAACGATATAATAAGCCCTGCCTTAATTTCAGAGGATCTATTAAGCCCATTAATGTAGGAGATTCCTTGCCAATACACATTTATTTTGTCTTCTGGAGATAGTTGCTTCATGATTTTCGCAAATAATTGAATTAAAAATACTAAAAATAAGTTCAGCAAACAGCTTTCAAGTTTATTTTAGTACCCACTTATAATAAAAATAGAAAAGGTTAGCCATCAACTATTTTCTACAATATCGCATAGCTAACATCTTATTAATCTTCAAATACTGTGTAAGTATCAGGATAAAAAACAAAACGGAACTGGTAATTTTTATCAAATTAGCAAAGAATTACGTTAAATTTATGTTAATTTAATACTAGAAAATAGTCTTTTTTGTTAAAGTAAACTTAATCCTAACTATATTAGGGGTATTCCTCCCGTATTGCCCTTAGTCGTATTGTTGTTTTACTTAACCTCTCACTAGAATTTGTGTTTGCTATTTGGTTAACCAAGTAATTAATCAACTATGCAATTCATCGAGGAATCCACAAGCAAAATTATTGGGAAATTTATGAGTCACAGACTTTTAGTACCCATCACTATCTTTTTTCTATTATCTGGCGCCATTTTATCAGCCCAGAACTACACCACAACCGGACTATCCTCCGATTGGAATGATGCGAACGCCTGGATTTGTTCAGGTGGTGGCTGTAACAATAAACCTTTCCCAAATAGAAGCGTATCCAATAGTACGATTACAATTAATCATACTATTTTCTACAATTACAATGACCCTATAAGTTTAAATAATAAAGCTAAATTAATCATTGGTAATAATGCCAAATTAACCACTATCAGCAATTTAAATATTTCTTCAGGAAGTTCTTTAACAGTTAATCAAGGTCAGATTGAAATTGGTCCGGGAGTTTTAAATAATTCAGGAACTATTACATTAACCAATGCCTTTTTTTTTAAAAATGGAAATATTATAAATGATGGTTCCATAATCCTATCAAGCGCGTGTATTGAGCTTACTAATGGAAATTTCCTCAACAAAAATATATTGTCTGGAGTCGGGAGTGTAAAAACCTTAAATGGGAACATCAATAACGGTGGTACATGGAGCATTGATGTTATCTATTTTTATAGTCAAAATAGCAGTGGCCTTCCGGGATCACTTAGCACATTAGCCGAGGTAACAAAAGTGTGTGAGTGCGTATTGAATAATTGTGATATTTTGCCAGGGTATCCATCTGACTTTAAAGTAAATGAAATCATAGGATCGGCATTAACATCTCTCGCCATAAATTACAATCCAAATGAGGCCTATAACGATATTATTTATACCATAAATCCGAACAATGAAGTATTGATTGAAATTGTAATATTCAATGGTCAATTTAATAGTGTGAGTGCATTTTTAAACACTTTTGGAGTTGCTGTGAATGATTATATTTCTGATGTTTATAACCCTGATGATGATGAACGAGTAATTACCGTTTTCTTCCCTATTGCAAATTTACAAGCATTGAATTCAAGAACCGACATCATTAATCAAGTCTATGAGGTATCACCTCCTATTCCCAACCAAGGATTAATAAATAGCCAAGGAGACGCTGCGCAAAATTCAAATATAGCACGACTTGGTTGGAATATTTCCGGAGAGGGCGTAAAAGTTGGTGTCATTTCAGATAGTTATGACCGTAAATTTGGTGTACAACTAACCCCAAGCGCTTCTGTACAAACCGACATTGCCAATGGAGACCTACCCACTGGGGCAAATGCAGTTAACGTAGTACAAGATTACCCTTTTGGCGTGGCTAGTGATGAAGGACGAGCTATGATTCAAATTGTACATGATGTTGCACCGGACGCACAATTATTTTTTAGATCCGGCTATATTTCTGAAGGGAACATGGCAGCAGGGATAGCTGAATTGGTTGATCTTGATTGTGATATAATTGTCGATGACCTTACGTATATGAAGGCCCCATTTTTTAAAGATGGTATCATTGCAAATGCCATAAATGATGCCACTGCCAATGGTATAAGTTATTTTAGTTCTGCAGGCAATTTTGGTTCAAGATCCTATGAAGCAACTTTTAGTCCGTCACCCACCAACCCAATTCGACACAGTTTTAATGGTAGTACATCTTTACAGCAAATAACCTTAGGCCTTGGACAATACGTTATTGCCTTGCAATGGGATGACGATTTTTATTCTTTAGGTTCTTCCACGGGCGCTCTTAATGACCTAGATATTTATCTAGCCAATGATGATGGCGCCATCTTATATGGTTTCAATAGAAATAATTTAGGAGCTGACCCTATCGAAATAATTCCTTTTACGGTGATAAACCCAACTTCGACAAATATAATTATTGAAAGAGCCGTGGGCAATGGTGCGCCATTAAAATTTAAATATGTTGTTTTTCGTTCTGGTAATGATGGTAATTTTCAAGCGATACCTCCTGCAAATGGATCCACAATTGTAGGTCATGCCAATGCCGAAAGCGCCCTAGCCGTAGGTGCAGTACGTTATGATAACACTTCAGCATTCGGTGGTGTTCTCGTTGCACAAGAATCATCTTCTCTTGGTGGCACTATAACCAATAATACCCTAAGAAATAAACCTAATTTTTTGGCCCCTACTGGCGGAGACACTTCGGTAAATTTAGGAGCTCCAGATTTTGAGGGCAATTCATTACCAAATTTTTTCGGGACTTCTGCTGCTGCACCACATGCTGCAGGAGTGGCTGCTCTTATTATTAATGCCAAAACCAAATTTGAAGTAGACCCCACAAACATAGATCCTAATTTTAGCGTAAGAAATATTCTAACCAATACTGCCATAGATATGCTATCTCCTGGTTTTGATTTTAAGACAGGTGCGGGATTCATTTCTGCTGAGGTTGCCGTGGGTTCCTTTTCTAATCCATCACCTAATTTAATTCGCTTAAATCTAGAAAATTTAAACACCGAACTTTACCAGCCAGGTGCTATTGCTTTTGATCTTATCGCAGAAGGAAATTCATTTAATGAGTCTACAACTATATATTTTAGAGGCGAAGAATTACCCACCACTTTTGTGAGTGCCACAAAACTAATAGCAACCATTCCAGAATTTGTTGGAAACCCACCTATTTATGCTTTTACAGAACCTGGTCCACTGACCAATGGATCAGATGGCGGTAGTTCAGCGGTAATTACCTTTTCAGACCCTGTTATAACTGATGTCGTTATTCGTGCAAATAATGAAACTAGACGCTATGGAGAAGAAAACCCAACGTTTAGTTATACAACCCAAGTAGGAGAAACAGAATTGCCTCTTTCTGACGAAGAATTAGCTCTTTTATTGCCTTCAATTACCATAACTACAGCGGCAATTTCAACGTCTATTGTGGGCATATACGCCATTGATATTCAAACAGAAAATATAAATATCGGCTTAACAGAACTTTATAATTTTATCATAGAACCAGGAGTTTTAAATATAAGTCCCATGCCTGTGACTATAAAACCACGAGCTATGGATCCAATTGTCTACGGTGCTCCTTTACCCCTTGTGAACTTTGATTACACATATGGTAATGATGGTGAAGATGATTTAAATCTGGATCCTATTGTAACGAGTACATTCGCCGAAAATCATACCAACGCCATATCTTTGGTTAATGGTTTTTCTTTAGTCAATGGAATATCATTGGTCAACGGAATCTCCTTAGTTAATGGAGAACCAACTTTAAACGGATTTTCATTAGTAAATAAAACATTTTTTGTTTCACAGAGCACAGTTAATCAATCAGAAACCGTATCCCAAAATGGGTTTTCTTTGGTGAATGGGTCTGGAAATGAAAAAGTGGTCAACTTTGGCGCTGACCTTATTTCTAATCAAAAAATTGAATCTGGCGATTTCTCTACCATCACTAATGGAATTTCATTAGTTAATGGTTTTTCTTTGGTTAATGGTATTAGTTTAGTGAACGGAATTTCATTAGTTAACGGTGTTTCTTTAGTTAATGGCATTTCACTAGTAAATGGCATTTCATTGGTGAACGGATTTGCATTTGTGAACGGAATTTCATTAGTGAATAGTGAGAGCACTCCCGTGATTAATGCCTTTGAAAATATCTTGGTCATTCTTAACGGAGATGATGCCTTAAGTGAAATTCCAGTAGACATTAAGCCCATAAACGTCATCACCGGTGTAGATGCAGGTACGCAATATATAATTCCTGGAGGATTATTAGATACCAATTTTGAAATTCGCTACCAACCCACTCCTATTGAGATTTTACCTGCTACTCTGACGGTCACCTCCCAAGATGCCAACATAGTTTATGGGGATAACACCGAGGGGATTTTAACAGGAATTGTCGATGGATTACAATATGCAGACACAGAGGAAGCTATTTTCCCTGACGGAATTAGCTACAGTACTGATTGTGAAGCATGTGGAGTTGCTGACAGTCCCTATATTATTAAGTCAACATCCTTGAATACCTCTTCTAATTATGATATTTCCTATATTGATATAGGCCTACTGACCGTCAGTAAATTTAATCTTATAGTAAAGACGAATGACGCTGTGATTACCTACGGACAATTAGAACAACCCGATTTTGGCGTTTTAGTTAGTCCTGAAATATTACCCTATGATGAAGTCCTTACTGATGTCTTAGGCGACTTTAGTTTTAGCCCTTCGGATGCGTGTACAAATAGTAATACCATAACAATAAGTGAAGCAGTACAGCCAGAAAATTATACTATTACTTATGAATCTGGTATATTGACTATAAACAAAACAAATCTCGAAATAGAAATCTTAACTTCTTTCATGGAACAAGGGAGTCCAACACCAACAAATTTTAACATCATGGTCAACGGATTGGTTTGTAATGACCTTACCCCTACAATAAATAATTTTATAATTAAAGATATAGATGGTGTAATTCAGACAGGGAATCTAAACGGAGGTGAATATTTTGTATATGCCAATATTTCAAATTTAAAAGGGTATGAAAACTATACGATTACACAAATACCTGGCGTACTTTTTGTAAACCCTACTGTTGGTTGTAATGATAGAATCAAAGCTTCTGATATTTGTAGAACTCCATTTACGATGTTTGGTCGCCCAGAAATCACTACAAAATTACAGTTTGAGTATACCAATAATTTAAACGTCCCCATTTTTATTCCAAATGGGGCTAAAAACATCCTAAAAGGGAATGCAATATTTATAGGTTCTCCACCAGAATTGTTTCTCCCTGGTACTCATACTTTTGACATTTATACCAATGGAGGAAGATTGCAATGGGAGATCATTACACAAGGATGTGGAAGTGCTTCAAAATCGGCCAATGGCTCCAACGCAAACCAATGTGTTTCGGGTTCCGTGGAAGTCTCAAAAACAACTACTGAGGAAGTAAATTCTTCTTCGGAATCATTAGTTGTTTACCCTAACCCAGTAACCGATTATTTAAACATAATAACTGGGATAACCTCAGATAAAATCAATATCCAAATTTATGATGAACAAGGACAAACGATATTAAAGCTACAGTTAAATGGAAATAGTTCGTCAGAAACAAGGATAAACACCTCCAGTTTTAGACCTGGAATGATTTACATTAGTGTAGAACAAAAAGGAGCTATTAACTATTATAAAGTCATAAAAATTTAAGGCAATAACCTTGCTTATTAGCTACATATGATTAAAATATCGAGAAAATAAAAAGTTAGCCTTTTGGAGAACAACTACGGAACCGAATTTTTTAAATTCAAATTAGTATATTTATAAGGGTAACATTAATTTAATACTATAAAAAAATGGAATTCAATTTAGCAGAGAAATTAGCAATTGTAAAGGCTATAGATGAAGTTATTTTAGCGGATGGCTATGTTAGTCAAAGTGAAATACACTTATTGAGACACTTAACAAAAATTCTCAAATTTGAATCCGGTTTAATAGAAGAAGCGAGAAAAACAACAGGAAATGAAGGTATGTCTATTCTTAAAGCCATGCCAGAGCATAAAAAAAGAACACTTGTTATTATGCTTCAAGAAATGGCAAAGGCAGATGGTCGCGTAAATGATATAGAAATCGAATTAATTCAAAGTATTATTGAACAAATAGGGATATTTCATGAGTAATTCTTAGCTCATGGATTGTTATATTCTGTATAGCATTAGCTCTTTTGAAAAATAGATAAAATTAAATCCATAACAAACGCCAATTCTTTTACGAGATTTTTCTGTAGACAACTTTAGTCACCACAATAAAAACAAAAAAATACAAATTCAACAACTAAAATTGCTATTCGTAAGGGACAGAAATGAGCTGCCCTGTTTTCTTGTGAAAAAAATTATATCAGTACTATTAGCTTTTTAAAATTGAAGCTATAGAGGGCGCTATATGTTTCCTAAATATCAAAATATTAGACAGCCATTCGAAGTTCATTTCAGTTTAAAATTTTACGCTTCAGCCACTCTAAATAGCGTACCCCAAACAGGAAAATATTCAAAATCTGGATAGCGATATGCTTATTTTAAAAATATAAAAAGAGAATACCATCAAAGTTTAATTTACATTTGTTCTTAAGACCGCCTTAGCACACCAGTAAACTCAAAATCTAAAAAACTCATGAAAAAAATCTTCTTAGGTGCACTATGTATAGCATTTCAATTCACTTTTGCACAATCACCAAAGGGATCAGAACAATTTTGGGAGCAATTAAAAACCTATTGTGGGCAATCTTTTGAAGGCGAAATAACGACTGGCGCTTCGGCCGACGATTCTTTTACGGGTAAAAAATTAGTGATGCATGTAAAAAGCTGTGAAGAAAACCGCATTCGAATTCCTTTTTTTGTTGGCGATGATAAGTCAAGAACTTGGGTTTTAACTAACAATGATGCGATCATTACGCTAAAACACGATCACCGACATGAAGATGGTAGTCCTGATAAAATAACACAATACGGTGGTACCTCAACAAATTCAGGATTAGCTAACATTCAATTTTTTCCGGCAGATCAAGAAACAAGCGATTTAATTGGCTATGCATCGACCAATGTTTGGTGGATTACGGTTGATGAAAATTCGTTTAGCTATAATTTAAAGCGAATTGGCAGTGAAAGAGTCTTTACAGTTACTTTTGATACCAGCAAACCAATTGAAACACCATCCGCACCTTGGGGCTGGAAAGAGTAAAAGGTTTTCTGAAGAAAATTGAACTTTACCCAAGTTCATCTGTTCATAACAAATCGAACACTTGCTGTTTACGACCTGTAAAAACGTATAGCATTCCATACTAAATTGTCTCAAACCAACTCTTGCAGGTTTTTATAAAGCTTACTCATCCAACTCTTGCAGCAACTTTTCTGCATTTGCCATAATGCCTTTGTATTTTTTAACACTCCACAGTATCAATAAAAGCACTGCAATAAAAGTCAGGGCAATAAAAATATACTGAGACATTTTTAGACTCTCAAAGGAATTGTCATTACCAAATAGCTTTGAAAAAACAGGCATACTTACAAAAAAGATCAATACACCTGCAACTCCTGAAAATTGCTGGGTTGCGAGTAACCTATTTTTATTTTTTTGAAACTTTTTAATAGTTTCCTTATAGCTTGTTTCACTTAATGAAATATTCTTAATTTTTGAAATATACCCTAAAACCAAAATGGGTAAAACTGCTAAAAACAAAAGTGTTAGAAGCGCACATGCCCTATAAAAAGGACTATCAAACTTTTGAAAATCAATAACAATCCACGCTGCCACTCCATAACAGATAAGCGCGCCAATGAACTCAATATTCCAAAGTTTTTTAAATTGATTTTTGTACTTTTTCTTAGTCATTTCCATAATTTGATTTTTTTGTATGATTTCCATTGTTTCAAGGCGTGAGTTCATCGCCTTCCATTGTTTTTGCATATCCTGTAATTCCATAGCCTATTGTGGTATTAATTCTTTTAATTTTTTTTTGATGCGTAGCATTCTGGTGCCTACATTACTTTCTGTAAAACCTATTATGGTTGCAATTTCTCGATAACTTTTTCCTTCAAGAAATAGAAATACAATTCCTCTTTCTACGACCGAAAGTTGCTTAATAGCCCTATATAAGTATTTGCTCTGTTCTTCTTTTTCCAAAGAAGAATCATCGATAATCTCCGGCAATTCAAAGCGGCTTGTGGTATGCTGTCGCTTCTTTTTTTGATGTAAAAATGCAATTGCAGTATTCAAGGCCACCCGATACATCCATGTACTTATTTTTGCACCTCCTTTAAACTGTGAAATTGATTTCCAAAGCTGGTATACAATTTCTTGGTACAAATCGCTCTGATCTTCTGGCGTATCTGCATACAAACGTGCTACCTTATACATAAGTCCTTGATGTTTCAATATAAGTGCTTCAAATTGTTCTGTATCCCGCATTCTTAGATAATTATATCCTATAAGTACTCTATTGCTATAAAAAAGCACAAAAAAATAAAAATAATAGTATTTCCAAAGACATCAGACTGCTTGAATATCTTTAAGAATCGCATGGCTGATGAATATAACTAAGGTCTGTCCAAGAAAGTAACTCCTTATAGTTCTCTATAAAAACCCAAATATAAAAGAAACTCATAGCTTACGGAATCCTATTATGCCATTGTAGGAGAGCACAACTATTTAAAACGACTAAATAGTCGCCTTGTAGTTTCGGCAATAAATAAGGTTTTTTTATCTATAAAAACCTCGTATACCTTATTTTTGTAATAAAAACAAAACTATGACATTAACCCTACGTTTAGTGGCTATGTATAACCTAATTTGGGGTGCATGGGTAGTACTATTTCCGAATCATTTTTTTAATTTGGTGGGCATGGAGCCCTTAAATCACCCCATGGTCTGGCAAGGTATGGGAATGGTCATTGGTGTATATGGTTTGGGCTACTGGTGGGCGTCATACAACCCCATGAAGCATTGGCCTATTGTAGCGGTAGGATTTTTAGGGAAGATTTTTGGCCCTATAGGGTTTATCTTTAATTATCTAAAAGGTGATGTTCCGTTCGAATTTATCTACACCTTGGTGACCAATGATTTTATATGGTGGATTCCCTTCTTTTTAATTTTAAAGAAAGTTCATACAGAATATCGATGGAAACTAAGCTGATAAAATGGTTGGGACACCTACTCGTTGGGTTTTATGCCTTTGCGGGAACTTATCACTTTATACATCCCGATTTTTATTACTTTTAATTCTTGCTTATATGCCTTATCCAAAAAGTATTAATTATATCAGCGAGTTTTTAAAACTAAAAATAGCAATTGGAGTAGCTTTACCAAAAACAAGAGTATGGACCGTAAAAAGGAATTATGCTATTATGAGTACTATGTGTTCCATCGCATATTTATTTTATTCCAATAGGCTCGTGCGTTAAAACCGCTTTTTGTGTGGCACCATGGATGGCATGGGTACGTTTACTAGCCATTCATTCTTTATTCATCTTTAGGGCTTGGTCCGTAAGAAAAACAATTTAATATGACTTTAGCATTAGCACGTTTACTGATCGATTTTGGTTTTTTAATTTTAATTTGGGCTGTACAATTGGTGATATACCCTTGTTTTCAGTACTATTCCAAAGAAAACCTTCTCATGTGGCATCAAAAATATACGATAAGAGTAACCTTTATTGTTTTTCCCTTAATAACACTTCAGTTCCTATTAGCAAGCTTGCAACTATGGCAATTTCAGAATTGGTATACCGTGTGGAGCATGTTGATCATTATCATTCTTTGGCTACTTACTTTTTTAATTTTTGTTCCACTACATCAAAGTATTGATAACAATATCCCTGCAGATAATGTATGCCATAAACTGGTCCAAAAAAACTGGATGCGAACCGTACTTTGGTCGCTGCTCTTCATAATTTCTTTAGTACATTATAGTATTCATTAATGCTTTTTAAAAATCAAGACATTGTGCCCTATCAACTATTTAGTTCAAAACTACTTCAGAGGCAGGTTGTCTAAACCTTACAAAAAGTAACAGGGCCAACAATCCGCAGATACTAAGACCTACAAACAAAGGCCAGACTGTGCTGGTCACAAAACTACCGATATAGGTTGCTATAGGTATAGATACTAAGGTGGATATGAAGCCTGTTATAGCGGCACCGATACCCGCAATATGCCCGATAGGTTCCATGGCAATAGAACGCATATTGCCCCAAATAAAGCCCAAGGAGAAAAAAGTCAATGATAAGAACAACATTAAAACAACCACGGGCGGGTTGGCGCTGTTCCAGAATAATAGTACATACACTAAAGAAAGCGACGTAAAAGAAAGCAGTGCTATAAAGGCTAATTTTCGCATCCCGAAACGCAATACCAAGGTGCCGTTTAAAAACGTTGATAAGCCTATAGAAATGGCCAGGGCTGCAAATAAATAAGGAAAGCTCTCTTTTAATTGATACTGGTCTTCAAATACATGTTGGGCAGAACTTAAATAAACTAAAAAACCACCGGTTATTAAACCAGATATCATAGTGCAGGCTATGGTTTCTTTATATTTAATTAATTCCTTAAAGCCCTTCATAAAAACATCCCGTGAAAACTTTACCTTATATTCTGGGTGCAAGGTTTCTGGTTGCCTTTTCCAGAACCAGATACCGATAGCGATGGCAAAAATTATTTGCATGTAAAATATAGCCTTCCATCCTAACTGATCTAATATAATTTTACCAAAAGCAGGAGCTACAACAGGGATCAAAATAAAAAAAGCAGTGACAAATGACATTATTTTTGCCATATAATTCCCTTCATAGGTATCTCTAATAATAGCAATAGAAATAGTTCTGGCAGCTGATAAACCAATACCTTGAAGTATTCTTCCTATGACCATAACTTCAAGTGAGGTCGCAAAAACACATATAAAACTCGCAATAGCAAACACAAAAAAACCAATATAAATAATGGGTTTCCGTCCAAAGCTATCCGATAAAGGACCAAAAAATAATTGTCCTACACCTAAGCCTAAAAATATCATGGTGATTAGTAATTGATGATCTGTAGTAGACGGACTCTGAATGGCAACTCCAATATGAGATAGTGCGGGCAATAAGGCATCAATAGACAAGGCTACAATCGACATTAAAGATGCCATTAAAGCTATAAATTCAAAATTAGGTTTTGTCCTTTCTTTTTGCATCGTGCAAAAGTAGGTATTTGATACTATACAATTAAATTAATATGGCTCTGTGTTCTTTTGAATATTTGAAATTTATATTTCTTAACTTGATCTTGGATTTGATCTTGAACTTGTACTGGCCTTTGAGTTTTAATTAGATTAGAAAAGGTCAGTCTATTCCTCGTCATGAATTATAGGATTCAGATCAAAAATGGCTAGCCTAAAGTCTTGGGCAATTAGTCTATTTTTAATGCCTCCTGTTTTCTTGGCATTCTTTTTTCTTTTTCACTATTTAACTTCATCTTCAAATCCCTATTTTTGCGCCAAACTATTTTACAAATGCTTATTATCGGAATTGCTGGAGGGACAGGCTGTGGAAAAACTACGGTAGTCAATCAAATTATCAATGAACTTCCAATTGGTGAAGTGGGGGTTATTTCGCAAGATGCCTATTACCATGATCTATCGCATTTAACCTTACAGGAGCGAAGAAAAACAAATTTTGATCATCCCAATTCTATTGATTTTGATTTATTAACCCAACATTTAAAAGAACTAAAAGCCGGTAACTCTATCAACCAACCTGTGTATTCGTTTTTAGAATGTAACCGAACTGATGAAACGATACCTACGCACCCAAGAAAAGTGATGATTGTTGAGGGCATATTGATCTTGACCAATCCTGAAATTCGCAAAATGTTCGATATTAAAATATTTGTACATGCCGATTCAGATGAACGTTTAATTCGTCGCTTAAAGCGCGACATTAATGAACGGGGTTGGGACCTAGATGAAACGATCACTAAATACCAAACCGTTATTAAGCCTATGCATGTAGAGTTTATTGAGCCTTCTAAAGAATACGCTGATATTATCATTCCTAACAACAAGTACAATACGGTTGCCGTAGAAATTGTTAAGAGCATTATAAACGAAAAATTAGTGTAATTTTAGACCTAACTTCTAAACTATTTTTAAGTAAAAAATGAATTTTAAGGAATTAAAAAATAAAAAATGGTTTAAAATTGCCTCCAACACCTATGTATTGGTGCTTTCCGTTTTTGTGTTTTGGATGGTTTTTTTTGATACCAATTCTTTTTTAATTCATTGGGAACTAAAAAAAGAAATTAAAAAGCTAGAAAAAACTAAGTTGTTTTTAAAAGATGAAATTGCCAAAGACAAAATTATCATCGAAAAATTATCGAATAGCGATGAGCTCGAAAAATTTGCAAGAGAACAATACTATCTAAAGAGAAAAAACGAAGAAATATATTTAATTGAATATCAAGATAGTCTAAAAGTTGAAGAGAATGAAGACTAATCCACTTTTTAATGATTTTACTCCAGTTTCTGAAAAACAATGGAAACAAAAAATTCAATTCGAATTAAAAGGAGAAGATTATAACAAATCTTTGGTTTGGGAATCTTTGGAAGGCATAAAGGTTAAGCCCTTTTACCATTCAGAAGATATCGTTACAGAACATAGCATTCCTAAACCTTTAGCTACGTGGAAAATTACCGAAGCTATTTATGCCGGGAACGCAGAAATAGCAAATAAAAAAGCCTTAAGAGCCTTAGAAAAAGGCGCAGAAAGTCTTTTTTTTACAATTCCCACAAGTGATATCGACGTTCAAATACTCTTAAAAAATATACCCTTAAGCTCCACCGTGGTGTATTTCGACATTCAATTTTTATCCCCAGAATTCCAGTCGAATTTTAAGTCCTTGGAAAACAAAAATAACGCTGGTTTATATTTTAAAACAGATATTATACACCACCTCTGTAAAACAGGAAATTGGTTTGAGAGCTCTGAAAAAGATACTGAACTTTTTTTAGCAGCAGTACCCCACTACAAAAACCTAATAATTGATACCACAAGCTATCAAAATGCAGGTGCCAATTTTACCCAACAACTTGGGTATTCCCTGGCGCATGTCAACGAATATTTAAACCTTATTCCGGAAGCACAACGCTCAGCAATAAGTATCACCTTCAAAATTGCGGTGGGTACCAATTACTTTTTTGAAATTGCCAAAATTAGAGCCTTACGCCTGTTATGGAAAAGTTTAGCCCTAGCGTATGCCATACCTACAAGCTGTACAATTATAGCCATACCCACAAGGAGAAATAAAACGCTTTACGATTATAACGGAAATATGTTGCGGACCACTACGGAAAGTATGGCGGCTATTTTAGGTGGCGCAGATGCTATTTGCAACATGCCTTATGACGCTATTTATCATAAAACTAATGAGTTTTCAGAACGGATTGCTAGAAATCAATTACTCATTTTAAAGGAGGAAAGTTATTTCGACAAAACAACAAACCCTGCCGACGGTGCCTATTATATTGAAAGCTTAACACAGCAACTAGCGGAGCATTCCCTAAACCTTTTTAAAGAAATAGAAAAAGCAGGTGGGTTTTTAAAGCAATTGAAAGAAAATACCATCCAAAAAAAGATAAAAGAGAGTGCTCAAAAAGAACAATTACTTTTTGATACCAAACAAGAGGTTTTAGTAGGCGCTAATAAGTACCAATCTGCACTAGATAAGATGAAAGGAGCCTTAGAACTATACCCTTTTGTAAAAAACAAACCTAGAAAATCGGTCATCGAACCTATTATCGAAAGACGCTTAGCAGAAGAATTAGAGCAAAAAAGATTAGAAGATGAATAGAAAAGACCTTCAACATATTACCCTAGCAACCGATATTCAAGAAGCTAATGAATCAAAAGGTACTTTTGAAACTGCTGAAGGTATTGCTATCCAAAAAGTATATCAAAAAAAGGATATCGACGGCTTAGAACATTTAAATTTTGCCGCAGGTTTCCCTCCCTATTTGCGAGGCCCGTATGCAACAATGTACGTACAACGACCATGGACCATTCGGCAATATGCGGGTTTTTCAACCGCAGAAGAGAGCAATGCATTTTACCGTCGTAATTTACAAGGCGGACAAAAAGGACTATCTGTTGCCTTCGATTTACCTACCCACAGGGGTTATGATAGCGATCATGAACGTGTGGTGGGTGATGTTGGAAAAGCAGGAGTAGCCATTGATTCTGTTGAAGACATGAAAATATTGTTCGACGGTATTCCTTTAGATAAAATGTCGGTTTCTATGACCATGAACGGGGCCGTATTACCTATACTGGCATTTTATATAGTAGCGGCACAAGAGCAAGGGGTTAGCCTAGAGCAACTTTCAGGAACCATTCAGAACGATATCTTGAAAGAATTTATGGTCCGGAATACCTACATCTACCCTCCTACACCATCGATGTTAATGATTGCTGATATTTTTGAATATACGAGCCAGAAAATGCCGAAATTTAATAGTATTAGTATTTCTGGCTACCACATGCAAGAAGCAGGTGCTACAGCAGAAATTGAGTTAGCCTATACCTTAGCAGATGGCTTAGAGTACATTAGAACTGGACTAAAAGCAGGACTAAAAATAGATGATTTTGCTCCTCGATTATCCTTCTTTTGGGGCATCGGAATGAACCATTTTATGGAAATTGCAAAACTACGAGCTGGGCGCATGCTTTGGGCAAAAGTGGTAAAACAGTTTAATCCTAAAAATGAAAAATCACTGGCCTTACGAACCCATTGCCAAACCAGTGGTTGGAGCTTAACAGAGCAAGACCCCTTCAATAATGTGGCTAGGACTACCATTGAAGCAATGGCTGCCGTTTTAGGTGGAACGCAAAGTTTACATACCAATGCCTTGGATGAAGCCATAGCATTACCGACCGACTTTTCAGCCAGAATTGCGCGAAATACCCAGCTTTTTATTCAAGAAGAAACCAAAGTCACCAAAACCGTTGACCCGTGGGCAGGCAGTTATTACGTAGAGCATTTAACCCATGAAATCGTAGAGAAAGCTTGGGAATTATTAGAAGAAGTGGAAGAATTAGGTGGCATGACCAAAGCCATTGAAGCGGGTATACCGAAAATGCGGATTGAAGAAGCAGCTGCCAAAAAACAAGCACGGATTGATAGTGGTCGCGATAAGATCATCGGAGTGAATAGCCATCAACTGGCGGTTGAAGATCCTTTGCATATTTTAGAGGTCGATAATCAAGAAGTACGTCGTCAGCAATTAGAGCGCTTATCAAAGCTAAAAAAAGAAAGAAATAAAGCGGAGGTTGACAAGGCTATTGAAAACCTAACCAATGCTGCCAAAGCAAAAGTAGACGAGCATCAAAAATCTGAACTTAATTTATTAGCTTTAGCAGTAGAAGCTGCAAAAGTTAGAGCCACCTTAGGCGAAATAAGTGACGCCTTAGAAGTTGCTTTTAAACGACATAAAGCGGTTATAAAAACATTTACAGGCGTGTATTCAAAAGAAATTCAAAATAACGAAAGCTTTAAGAAAGCTAGGGCATTGGCAGATGCGTTTGCAGAACAAGATGGCCGAAGACCTCGAATCATGATTGCCAAAATGGGTCAAGATGGTCATGATCGTGGGGCAAAGGTTGTAGCAACGAGTTATGCCGATTTAGGCTTTGATGTAGATATAGGCCCACTTTTTCAAACCCCTGCCGAAGCTGCAAAACAAGCTGTAGAAAACGACGTACATATTTTAGGTGTTTCTTCGTTAGCCGCAGGCCATAAAACCTTAGTGCCACAAGTGATTGAGGAATTAAAAAAATACGGTAGAGAAGATATTATGGTTATTGTGGGGGGTGTCATCCCAAAGCAAGATTACCAATTTTTATTTGATGCTGGCGCTGTAGCAATTTTTGGCCCTGGTACCAAAATTAGTGAAGCCGCTATTCAAATTTTAGAGATCTTGATTGACGAATGAAAAATAAGTCGATATATATTAAAATAGCTATTATTGCAGCTCTAGTGCAATTCGCATTCATGTATTGGCTTTTTCAGATTGACTTGTACACAAGTGCTTTTACTTCTCTAATTTCTAATTTCATTTTAGGTTTGATGTTAAAAAGAGCTAGGGCTAAATAGAGTAAAGACGCTAGGTTTTAAGAAGAGAAGTAATTCAAAAAACAAACACTTCATTCATTTTCTGTTTATTATATTCTTGTTAAAATTCCATTAAGCTGTTAAAACCTCAAGCTTTAAAGACTTACATTTATTTTTTTTGTTTAAAAATAATAAAATGTACTCCGTGAAATACCTGCTTCTACTTTGTTTCAGCCTTAATTTGACTACTTTATTTTGTCAAATTACTGAACATGAAAAAAATGAAAACTTTATAAAAATTTGGGGATTACTAAAATACCATCATCCTGAAATTAGTAATGGTAAGTTTGATTTCAATGCTGACTTTATAAAAGAGTACCAAAAGTTAAAAACTATTAAATCTAAGGAAGAATTTAGTAAAGAAATGATTCAGTGGATTGAAATTTATGGTTTAAAAAATCTTAAAATAAAAGAAAATCCATACACTAAAACATTATTCACAAAGAATGTAAGTTTTGAATGGATAAATAGTTCTGGCTTTAGCCCAAAGCTATCAGAAATACTAAACAATTTAAAGAATAATATAAAGTATAATAACTACTACGCAAAAGTCAAAAAGTTAAGTAGTTCTATTGATTTTAGTAATGATAGTCCTTTACCAGGTTTTGATGCTCTAAAAAAAGAACATAGATTACTTTTTCTTGCTTCCTTTTGGAATGCCATGCACTACTGGAATGTGAATATCTATTTAACCGATGTTCCTTGGAAAAATGTTTTGAGAGAATCTTTGTCAGATTTTAACGAAACTGGAAAAGAAAACTTTGAAAAAGCAAAAGAGAAACTATTTAGTAAATTAAATGATTCTCATTCAGATTATCCTTATAGCCATACACTCACTTCTATAGATAAATACCCAAATTTTGGGGGTAGAATCATAAATGATTCTTTAGTAATTACCACAATTTTCAATGAAAAAGAATTTGATGAAGAAAACTTAACTATAGGAGATATTATTTATACCATCAACAATACAAATATTAAAGACTTTTATCAAAATAAATATTCAGCGACTATTAGTGCTTCAAATAAAAATTATTTAAAGCGAGCTATTGAAAGAACCTATTTATTAGCTTCTAATCATGATTCTATTGCTGTTCAAATTCTTAAAAAGAATGGTGAAAATGTAGCACAATATATAAAATTGAGTGCCTTAAAATATCCCGCCGAAAAATACGTGCGTTTAAGAGCTCCTATATCAGAAAATTGGAAAGAATTAACACCTAGAATAGGGTATATAAATCTTAATACTATAGATAAAAAAGGACTAACAACAGCTTTTGATAAATTTGAGAATTCTAAAGGAATAGTTATCGATTTAAGAAATTATCCAACAAATATTACCGCATTTGATGTTGCAAAACATCTATATCCAAAAGAAAAGATTTTCTTAAAAGGACTAGCATCTGTACAACCCGCATATGGTAAATACGACTTTAAACCTGCTTTAAATATCATAAATAATCCTTTCAAAGTCGGAAAGAATACTAAAAATTATTACAAGGGAATAGTTGTTCTACTAGTCGACAGAACAACGGCAAGTAAAGCTGAATGGATAGGGATGGCTATACAAGCTTCACCAAATTGCACGACCATAGGAGAACAAACGTTTGGAGCAGTTATGAATAGAAACACAATTAAGCTTCTAGATGCTACGACTATTGACTTTACAGGGGTTGGAGCATTTTATCCAAACGACGAAGGTGTACAAAGAAAAGGATTAAAGTTAGATCTAGAAATAAAAGAGAAAGCCTTAAACTATGATGATAATTTATATATAGCAACGGCTATTAAATTAATCAATGACAATTAATCGTATAAAACCCTCGAAAAGACAAGATAAGCTCAAAAACAGAATAAGTTCTTAACAACACTTCATCCCTAAACCGCACATTCACAAGCCAATTCACCAAAATTTTAACCAACTTTAACGCTGCTACTCGTGTTTATTCACGAACTGTTAACAAAATACATTTTATAACATTATAAATAATCGTAATTTTAGCCCCTAACTTAGGTAATAGAATGGGCAAGATAATAGCCATTGCAAATCAAAAGGGTGGGGTTGGTAAAACAACTACTACTGTAAACTTAGCGGCTTCATTAGGAGTTCTAGAAAAAAAAGTTTTATTAATTGATGCTGACCCCCAAGCAAATGCAACGTCTGGGTTAGGCATTGATGTGGACAGTGTGGAAGTAGGCACCTATCAACTCTTAGAACATAGTAAAACGGCAGAAGAGGCGATCATTACAACAAATTCGCCAAATGTGGACTTAATTCCTGCACACATCGACCTTGTCGCCATTGAAATTGAACTAGTCGATAAAGAAGAGCGCGAGTACATGATGAAAAAAAGCATCCTGCATCTCAAAGAAAAATATGATTATATTTTAATAGATTGTGCACCATCATTAGGTTTATTAACATTAAACGCCTTAACGGCTGCCGACTCTGTCATGATTCCTATTCAATGTGAATATTTTGCCTTAGAAGGTTTAGGCAAATTATTAAACACAATAAAAAGTGTACAACGTATTCACAATGCCGATTTAGACATTGAAGGAATGCTACTCACCATGTTTGATGCACGTTTACGATTATCAAATCAAGTGGTTGAAGAAGTGCGTAAACATTTCAGCGAAATGGTTTTTGATACCATTATTCAACGAAATGTAAGGTTAAGTGAAGCGCCAAGTTATGGAGAAAGTATCATAAAATATGATGCAAGTAGTAAGGGTGCCGAAAACTATTTAAGTTTAGCACAAGAAGTATTGAAGAAAAATAAGGAGATAGTATAATGGCGAAAGCAACACAGAAACAAGCTTTAGGTAGAGGTTTATCTGCTTTACTGAAGGATCCAAGTAACGATATTAATTCTGCAACCGATAAAAATGCCGATAAGGTGGTCGGTAATATTATAGAATTAGATTTAGTGGCCATTGAAATGAATCCGTTTCAACCACGTTCTAATTTTAATGATGAAGCCCTTCAAGAATTGGCTTCGTCTATCCGAGAGTTAGGTGTAATTCAACCCATTACAGTTCGTAAGTTAGATTTTAACAAATACCAACTAGTATCTGGAGAGCGCAGATTTAGAGCTTCAAAATTGGTGGGTTTAGAAACGATACCTGCTTATATTAGAATTGCGAATGATCAGGAGTCTTTAGAAATGGCTTTGGTAGAAAATATCCAAAGACAAGATTTAGATCCGATTGAAATTGCATTGTCATACCAACGTTTAATTGATGAAATTCAATTAACTCAAGAAAAAATGAGTGAGCGGGTGGGTAAAAAACGTTCTACCATTACTAATTATTTACGTTTGTTGCGCTTAGATCCCATCATACAAACCGGAATTAGAGATGGTTTTGTGAGCATGGGGCACGGAAGGGCCTTAGTGAACATCGATAAGAAAGACGATCAACTAGCACTGTACGAAAAAATAATCAGTGATAATTTATCGGTACGGGATACGGAAAAGGCGGTTAAAGAATTTCAAGATCCAAAAGTAAAGACGAAAACCAGCAAGCTAAAAGCGAATACTACACCAAAATATATTGAAAATAGCCTGTCTGATTTAAATTCTTATTTAGCCGTAAAAGTAGAGGCTAAAGCTTCAGAAAGTGGAAAAGGTAAATTGGTCATTCCTTTTACCTCTAAAGAAGACTTTGATCGAATAAAAAAATTAATTCTTGGTGAATAAGAATTTCATAATACTATTCTTTTGTTTGGGGTTTATAGCGACACTTTTTTCACAGGAAGAAGAAAAACAAGAAATACCTGAAATAAAAGTTGAGCAGCAGCAAGATTCTATTCAAAGCAATTTGAAAAAAGAAGCCGTGATCGTTGCCGATACTGTATTTACCAAAAAGCGAGAAATAAATCCTTTAGCGCCTGCAAAAGCAGGATTCTATTCTGCCATTCTCCCGGGTCTGGGACAAGCCTACAACAAAAAATACTGGAAAATTCCTATTGTACTAGGTGCCCTTGGTACAAGTATTTACGCCTACGATTTTAATAATAAAAATTACAAAAGGACTAGAACGGCTTTTAAACGGAGACAAGCAGGCTTTACAGATGATGAATTCTACGACAGACCTCCTTTAAGCGATACTCCTTTAACGTCTCCGGAGTTTTCAACGGCGGCATTACAAGACGCACAAGAAAGATACCAAAGAGATCGTGATTTAATGTTACTCGTTACGATTGGTTTATACGCCTTAAATATTATTGATGCGAATGTGGATGCGCATTTAAAACAATTTAATATCGATGACGATTTAAGCATCGATTTTAAACCATTCCTAGATTATAACGAAGTAACGGCCAGTCCAAATTACGGAATGGCATTAACTATAAAATTTTAACAATGAATATTGCCTTATTCGGTTATGGTAAAATGGGTAAAATGATTGAAGCCCTGGCCGTACAAAAAAATCATACTATTGTTGCCAAAATTGATGCCGATACCACTGACATAGATTTTTCATCTATTGATGTTGCGATAGATTTTAGTCAGCCTTCTGCAGCATTTGCGAATATTAAAATGTGTTTAGAAAATAATACACCTATCATATCAGGAACAACAGGTTGGCTGCAAAAGTATGACGATGCCGTTGCGCTTTGCAATCAAAACAATGGTGCATTTATCTATGCCTCAAACTTTAGCTTAGGTGTAAATTTATTTTTTGAGTTGAATGATTATCTCGCCAAAATGATGGCCAATCTTAGAGATTATAAGGTATCTCTCGAAGAAATACATCACACTCAAAAATTAGACGCGCCGAGTGGAACAGCCATAACCTTGGCTGAAGCCGTTATTCAAAATACGGGATATACCAATTGGAGATTAGACGGAACAGAAGAAGGCATTTTGACCATTACTGCCCTTCGCGAAGGTAATGTTCCCGGCACCCATAGCATTCGTTACGCGAGTCCTGTGGACACTATCGAAATAAAGCATACAGCACACAATAGAGAAGGCTTTGCCTTAGGAGCACTTACTGCCGCAGAATGGATCGTAGGCAAACATGGGGTTTTTACCATGAAAGATGTGCTTCATATTAGACGGTAGAGCGCAGAGAGTAGAGAGCAAAGAGTAGAGAGCAAAGAGTAGAGAGAAGAGAATAGAGAGAAGAGAGAAGAGAGAAGAGAGGGAAATAAAAAAAATCAAGTTCAACATACCAACGAGCAACGAGTAACGGGCAACGAAAAACTAAAAACCACAAAAAAAAGATAATGAACGGAACACAATGGTTAGTTTTCATTTTAATTATTCAGGTGATTCATTTTTTAGGCACCTGGAAATTATATGTTAAGGCAGGAAGAAAAGCTTGGGAAGCAGCAATTCCAATGTACAATGCAATTGTTTTGATGCAGATCATCAACCGACCAAAATGGTGGGTTATTTTACTATTTATTCCCATTATTAATTTACTGATGTTTCCCGTGATATGGGTAGAAACCATCCGTAGTTTTGGAAAAAACACCTTATTAGACACCTGGCTGGTACTATTAAGCTTTGGTTTTTACACCTATTATGTTGCCTATGCACTTGATGTATCCTATATAGAAGATAGAAGTTTACACCCCAAAACAGTCGCTGGAGAATGGGTAAGCTCTATAGTTTTTGCTGTTGTGGCCGCAACTATTGTACACACTTATTTTATTCAACCCTATGTAATACCAACTTCTTCTTTGGAAAAAACATTGTTGGTGGGCGACTTTTTATTTGTGAGTAAGTTTCACTACGGGGCTAGAGTCCCGATGACTGTGGTGGCCGCCCCTATGGTTCACGATTCCCTACCTATTCTAAAAACAAAATCTTACTTAGCGGATGTTGAAAAAGACAGCTATAAAAGCTCTTGGAAAAACAAATTAAGACTTCCTTATTTTAGGCTCCCTGGCTTTAAAAAGGTAAAGAAAAATGACATTGTCGTTTTTAGTTGGCCAGCAGATACCGTATATCAGTTTTTCAAAAGAGCCAAAGGTGTCGTAAAGCCTATAGACAAAAAATCGAACTATGTGAAGCGCAATGTGGGTTCTCCTGGAGATTCACTCGCTGTTATTAATGGTGACGTATACATCAATGGCGAAAAACTAGTGTTAAACGACAGAGCAAAACCAGAGTTTCATCATGTGATCACGACAAAAAATGATATAGATAATGCTACTGTTAAAGTGGTAGGGGGCATGGAAAGCTACTCTGGTCCCGTCTTAAAAATAACCAATATAGCCCGAGAAAAAGAAAATGCGGCCGAGTTAATTCGTCGATTGGGCCTAGAAGCTATTAAAAGTGATTCGGTTTATACCTATTACTCTGGTAGTATTTCTGATCCAAAAATCATCAGCTACTTGCAGGCTTCCAATGTCAAAAACATGGCATTATTTAACTTGACGGTTGATGAAGCTAAAAATTTAGTAGGAAAATCAGGTATTGTTGCTGTGGAGCGATACAGCGAAAAAAATGCTGATAATCGGGTGTTTCCACAAGACAATGCTCTTACAGGAACCATAGACAATTTTGGACCTATTTATATTCCAGAAGCTGGAAAAACGATCAATTTAACGGTAGAAACATTACCGTATTATAAAAAGGTCATCAGAGATTACGAAAATCACACGCTAAGTGTTTCCGGAAATCAAATTTTGATTGATGGTCAACCCTCTAAAACCTACACCTTTGAACAAAACTACTATTGGATGATGGGAGATAACCGTCACCGCTCTGAAGATAGTCGTGTATGGGGGTATGTTCCCGAAGACCATATCGTAGGAACCCCTATTTTTATATGGTTTAGTGTGGATAACTTTACCAATGGAGTAAAAAATTGGAAAGTGCGCTGGGATCGTGTATTTACCACAGTCAGTGGCGATGGTGAGCCCGTTTCCTATTTCAAGTATTTTCTACTCCTGTTAGTAGGTTATTTTGTGTTCGATTTTGTGCGTAAGAAGAGAAAGAAAAAAGTGTAACGCAGTACGCCGAACGCTTTGCGAAAGGCGAAAAGCAAAAATTAATTTTTAATTAAGTAGATGGTAGTACTACATCCTGGTTATTTTTTGAACCTGACAAATTTTGCGGTAATTGCTCAAAAAGAAATTATTTGGGAGGTTTCGGGTAATTATCAGAAACAAAGCTATAGAAACCGATGCCATATTGCCAACGATAGGGGGTTTCATACGCTGAGTATTCCTATTAAACACAATGGTAAATTAAAGGGTCGCAATGCCTATGCCGAGGTAGCCATAGACAATAAATACGCATGGCAGCGGCAGCATTGGAGAACATTACAAACCGCCTACAGGACGTCTCCGTTTTTTGAATTTTATGAAGATGACATAGCCGTTTTATACCACAATACCTACAGCTCTTTATTAGATTTTAATCTAAAGACTATTGAAATCGCCTGCGAATGTTTACAAATTGATATGCCCGCGATACAAACAAACATCTACCATAAAACCTTGGAACAGGATCTTGATGGGCGTTATTTAATTGATGCAAAAAAGAAAACGGCTATTGATTTTGAACCCTATGTTCAGGTTTTTGATGACCGAAACGGATTTATAGAAAATCTTAGTATTCTAGACTTACTTTTTAACGAAGGCACAAATGCCCTTGATTACCTTCAAAATATTCCTTTAGATTTTATGAATGCTTAGGTTTACACTTCATTACGGAATTCATTTTATAGTCCCATTTTTTATAGCCTTTATTTTTTTTAAAGAAAAAAAATTTCGTGTGCTACTCATTCTTTTAGCGGGTATTTTAATCGATGTAGATCATCTACTAGCAAATCCTATTTTTGATCCAAATCGATGTAGCATCGGTTTTCACCTATTTCACCAATACTGGGCTATCGCGGTGTATTTTGTGTTGCTCTTTTTTAAGAAAACTAGAATCTTCGGAATTGCCTTACTCTTACATATTTTAGCAGATACCGTTGACTGTCTGTTGATGTAATTTAAGACTGTTGGCTAAAAAAATATTTCTAGTTTCTGGTTTAAAGCTTCAAGCTATGGCCAAGTGTCTTTTTAGGGGAAAACACGTTAAAATTAAACACTTAAAACCTAAGATTATTTATTCCCATTGAAAGGAAGCCATCACCGGAAAGTGATCCGATAATTTTACATCGTAGTTTTTGTGAGCAACGACTCTCATAGCTTCATCCGCTAAAATAAAATCGATCCGAACGGGATAGTAGGTAAAGTTATAGGTTCTACCATAGCCAGTACCTTTTTCTTTAAAGCTATCTTTCAAATCGTCACCTTTAATGGTTTTATACACATTGGAATATTCTGTGCCATTAAAATCGCCAGCAACAATGGTTTTATACGCCACTGTTTCTCTGTGCGCTTTAATAATGGCTGCCTGCTCTTGTTGTTTCTCAAAAGATTGAGATACTCTTTTAAACAATTTTGACGATTGTTCTTTTGCGAGTGCATTTTTATCAGGAATGATCCGCAATGATTCTAGGTGTAGATTATAAATACGCAGGGTATCTTTTTTATATAAAATATCCGCAAAAGCGGCATTATTAGGACTGTCTGGAAAATTTACTAAGCCTTCTTTTAAGATCGGATATTTAGAGTAAATAGCTAAAGTTACTTTTCCCTTATTTTTGATGTACTCTAAATACCTGTAGGTATAGGCTTTAAAATCGTCTCTATTTCTAAAATTAAACTCCTGAAAACAAATTATATCTGGGTTTTCAGTTGTTATTAAATCGGTAATTTCTTCAACTAAATTTGGATTCTCGATATGCTGATTTTTATTAAAACCCCGCACATTAAAGGTCATTATACGTAAATCACTTTCTTCCATAGTTGTTTCAGAAAAACGAAACATAAAAAAAGAACCTAATGAAAAATAACTGATCAATACAACCACAAGTGAAAAAAACCCTTGTTTTCTTCTGCGTAATAACCAAAACAGTAAAAAAATAAGGTTTACAAAAACCAATATGGGAATCCCTAAACTGAAAAAAGCAACAATAGGGGCTTTTTTAACAGAAATGTAGGGAACAAACAAAGACAACAACAATGCCACTCCAAATAGTACATTTAGACTAAAAATAAGTTTATCTATAAAAACTCCTATTTTCACCTTACTGGTCTTTACCCGCTTTAAATAAAAAATCTTTCTCTGACTTAGAGAGACTTTCATACCCCGACTTGCTTATCTTATCTAAAATGGTGTCAATTTTTCTTTGATGTGTTTCTTTTTCGTAATTCACTTCCTTTTTTAAATTAGAAGTAGGTTTGCGGTATACGGTTTTTAAAGGTGCTTTTTTATCTTTCTTAAAATAATTCCCCATGTATTCTAGGAACCTCGAAAACCATGTGCCAATATCTTTTCCTTGCAGTAGGTTTCGTGCATAATAATATCCTAAGAAAGCACCCCCTAAATGTGCCAAACGGCCACCTACATTAGCGCTATACCCAATCTGCACTAAATCTATCAAAACAAACAAAGCGCCTATATACCAGAGCTTAAGGTTAAAAAAAATAACGCGTACCTCTTGGTTTGGCGTGTAGGTGCAAATAAAAATCAATACCGCTGATACTGCTGCCGAAGCCCCAATAAGCGCATTATTGGCATTTAATAAAGCAGGAAATACATTGTAACTCACTAAAAAAATGAGTCCCCCTAAAATAGCGCCCAGAAAGTAAACATTGATAAAGGTTTTTTCACCATACAAATTCATAAAAATGCGGCCTGTAAAATAGAGCATGATCATGTTCCAAAAAATATGACCAAAATTGCCATGTAAAAAAGCATAGCTTACGATAGCCCAAGGCTGGGTGATAAAATCCATTAGATTTTCTGGAAGCTCAAACCAGCTAATCATGGCGTTTATAGAAACACCAAATAGTACCGAAATAAGTCGCGTCACTATAAATATAAGTACATTGATCGCTATTAATTTTTCAGCAATATTTAACCGAGAAAATTGATATTTTAAGTCTGTCGCCATATTAATCCCAACGGTTCTTATTAAATGAATTCTTTTTCCAGTACCACATCATGATAAAACCAATAAGTGCGCCACCAATATGGGCCATATAGGCCGTATTACTTGGACTAAAAAAAGATTGTCCAGTAAATGCCGAAATAACATCTAACAATATAATTCCCGGAATAAAATACTTTGCTTTAATGGGGATCGGTAAAAAGATCAACATTAATTCTGCATTTGGATTCATCACTCCAAAGGCTGCTAGAATTCCCATGATACAACCAGAAGCCCCCACCATAGAGGCAAAAAATGTTTGTCTGTAAATAGGGAAAGCTTCTTGAATAGCGGTAAATTGAGTGTCGCTTAAACCCTCTATAGCGCGATTACTCGATATCATTTCTATAATTTGATCACTTGTCAAGCCTAAATTTATCAATTCAGCGTGTAAGGGCATATATTCAAAGTAGTAGTATCCTAATTGAAATGCCGCCGCCGCTAAGCCTGCCGAAAAATACAGAAATAAGAACTGATTTCGTCCCAAATACTGTTCTACAGCCGTTCCAAACATCCACAAGCCAAACATATTGAATAAAATATGTGACCAACCGCCGTGCATGAACATATGGCTGATAATTTGCCAAATTTGAAAGTTTTCATTGGCAGGGAACCAAAGCGCAAACCACTGGTACATTTGATCTCCAATAATCTTTGTCGCTATAAAAAATAAAACATTTATAATAATCAAATGCTTTACCGTATCTGTAAGTCGCATCATTTAATAGAATTTTTTATCAATATCATCACCAGTTATGGTGATGTATATAGGTTTGTTAAACGGACTAATTTTATATTCCTTACACGCAAATAAATTATTAACCAAGGCTGCCTGCGATTCACTATCGAGCTGCTCGCCTGTTTTTACCGATAAGGACTTACTCAATGTTTTTGAAACGATATCGGACTGTGAAAAACTATCGCCAGGCACATCCATCTGAAAATCAGAAATTAATTGATCCAAAACTATGCCTACTTCACTTTCTGGGACCAATAAAGGTACACCCGAAATAGCAATATGCTCGTCTTCTATAGCTTCAAAAGCAAAGCCTAGTGTCACTAAACTGTCTTTAATTTCTCGAATAATAGCCGTCTCTGATTTGGAAAAAGACAAGGATAAGGGAAAAAGTAATTGTTGACTAACGGCTTCTTTAATCGTGATATTTTTTAGGAAACTTTCATATAACACACGCTGATGCGCTCTACTTTGGTCTATGATGATCATCCCTGATTTTATCGTGGTAACAATGTATTTTCTTTTTAATTGAAACGTGGTAGTTACACTATCTATCATTAGGTTATCATCCTCAAAAATAGATCCTGAGATAGATTCCGATTCGAAACTAACACTACTAAAATCGGCCTCTTTACCTACTTTTGATTCTAAACCAACATATAAATTCTGCCAACCTTCTGCACTTGTTTTCTGGTACGAACCTGTATTTGAGCTTCTAGACCTTGTGCCTTCATTGGCAAACGGATTAAAGTCGGCATCCACCACAACCTTGGGTATATCGGCTGGCTTGTTTTGATACGCATAGGGCGTTTCTAAATTTTGATCTTGTTCAAAATCTAAGGCAGGAATTACATTAAATTGGCCTAAAGCATGTTTAATAGCAGAACGCAAAATAGCATAAAGTGTATGTTCATCATCGAACTTAATTTCTGTTTTGGTGGGGTGAATATTGATATCAATAGAGGCTGGATCAATAGATAAATACAAAAAATACCCTGGGTGATTTTCCGAGCGAATAAGGCCTTCAAAAGCACTTACTACCGCATGATGCAAATACGGACTTTTGATAAAGCGATCGTTTACAAAGAAAAATTGTTCTCCCCTACTCTTTTTAGAAAATTCTGGTTTGCTGATAAAGCCCGATATCTTAACGACTTGAGTTTCTTCGGCTACTGGGACTAATTTTTCATTGGTTTTACCCCCAAAAACTCCAACAATTCGTTGTCTGTAATTGGCTTTTGGCAAATTAAATAACTCACTTCCATTATTATAAAAATGAAATTGAATGTTAGGGTGCGCTAAAGCCACCCGATGAAATTCGTCGGTAATATGTCTAAATTCTACTTGGTTCGATTTTAAGAAATTACGCCGAGCAGGAATATTAAAAAATAAGTTTTTTACACAAAATGAAGTACCCTTGGGCGTAACAGTTACTTCTTGCGAAACCAGTTTACTGCCTTCAATTTTTAACTGCACCCCTAACTCATCAGATTCGGTTTTAGTCAAGAGCTCTACATGGGCAATCGCTGCAATAGAGGCCAAAGCTTCGCCACGAAAACCTTTGGTGGTGAGGCGAAATAAGTCATCCGCATTTTTAATTTTAGAAGTTGCATGACGTTCAAAGCTTAAACGCGCATCGGTAGCACTCATGCCACTGCCATTATCCACCACTTGAATCAATGCCTTACCACCATCTTTTATAATCAATTTAATGGCGTCAGCTCCGGCATCGATAGCATTTTCTAAAAGCTCTTTAACTACTGATGCTGGTCGTTGTACCACCTCACCTGCAGCAATTTGATTCGCTACATGGTCTGGTAAAAGTTGAATGATATCGGCCATTAAAATTTAGTAAATAAGGATAAATCAAAGTCAAAAAACCACAGGACTATAAAAACCAGAACGGCGATGATCGCCAGCAGTCTCATATTTATTTCTCGATTTCCTTTGGTTCTTCCTGCTTTTCGAGCTTCTCCCCATTGCCCACGAAAATCAGAGAGGTTTGCTGAGTTTTTGTATTTAGAAAATTTAGAATCAAAACTATAGGGATTGCTCGCAGCTTCGCTTTCGGAATACCGAGGAACATATTTAAAGCTATTATTTTTACGAAGTTTAAATCCTTTTAATCTCAAAACCACTTAATTTTTTCTATCCTTCCAAAATTACTGAAAATACCATAGTTTAACAGAATTCTGATGCTAAAAATTGTTAACATTTGATAAGGGAAAGTGCAAGTGTAGGTTCAAGTTCAAAAATAAATTTAAAACTTGAAACCAACTTTGACTTTAAAGATGAAGACTTACTGACCTAAAGCGGCCATTTTTATAGCTGCTATAGCTGCTTCTGTGCCTTTGTTACCGTGAATACCGCCACTGCGGTCTATGGCTTGCTGCATGGTATTATCGGTAAGCACACAGAAAATAACCGGAACATCGGTAGTTACATTTAAATCTTTGATGCCTTGTGCCGTAGCGCTACATACAAAATCAAAATGCTTGGTTTCCCCTTGAATAACGCTTCCTATAGCAATCACTGCATTTACCTTTTGGGTAGCGATCATTTTTTTACTACCAAAAGTAAGTTCAAAACTACCGGGAACATCCCAACGAATAATATTGTCTTCGCTGGCACCACAATCGATCAAAGCTTCTTTAGCGCCTTGAAATAAACCTTCAGTGATGTTAGCATTCCATTCTGAAACAACAATCCCAAACCGAAAATTTTTCGCATTTGGGATTGTGGCTTTATCGTAAACGGATAAATTTTTTGTGGCTGTTGCCATGTATTTTAAATTTAAGTTGAAAATTAACTTGTTGCGTTAAGTATATCACTTTAAAACCAACAAAAAACTATTTTGTAGTGTACAGTATTCAGTTGCAGTTGGCAGTTTAAAGTTCTTGTATAAACGGTTTACTGTTTACGGAACACGAATAATTATTTACTTATTCTGAGCCATTGCGATATATACATCAATCATGTTCGCTTCTGATGATTTCGCAAATTCGTCTTTAATTCTCTGGAAATATTTTAAGGCTACCTCAGCTTTATTCAATTCTAGTGCAGTTGTTCCTGCTTTTTGTAAAAACATAGGTGTTGTAAAGCTATTGGCATTCGCATTCATAGCCTTTTCGTAATACTCTAAGGCCTCCTCGGGTTGGTTCAATTGCATAAAAGCATCTCCGATTCCTCCCATAGCCAAAGCACCGGTCATAGCATCGTCAGCATCGTAATCACTTAAAAAATCAATAGCCTCTTGGTATTTTTGCGTGTTTAAATACGACATTCCTGCCGCGTAAGTCGCTAAATTAGCATTTTTCGTACCCTTATAATTATCAACCACATCTACCAAACCGTATTTCCCATTTCTACCATTTAAGGCAAGGGTGTATAAAGAATCTTGCGCTACAGTGTTTTGTAAAGCTTGGTTAAAATCTTGCATTGCATAGAACATTTCGTTCCCTGCTTCTACTTCTTTAGGCGCCACTATAAATTGATTGTAGGCCAAATACCCTAAAGCTCCAAGAGCAATAGCACCGATAACCCCTAAAATGTAGTTCTGATTTTTTGAAACCCATTCTTCGGTTCTACCTGCACCTTCGTCTAGCGTATTAAATACTTCAGCTGTTGTACTATCCGCATCATGGATGTTCTTATCGTCACCATCTATATTAATATCTTTCGCTTTGTAACCGCGCTTCTTATATGTAGCCATTGTTTCATTTTAATAATCGCGCAAAAATAAAGTTTTTATTCAAACTGTAAAGCTTCTTATTCGTTATTTTTCGATAATTTGCAGCTTCATCTACAAATCAATCTAAAAAATAGGCTTACGCGGCATGTTCCTAAAGAAATTATCCCTTATCAATTATAAAAATTTTAGTGCAATAGATTTCGAATTCGATACAAAAATCAACTGTTTTGTTGGTCAAAATGGCATTGGAAAGACCAATATCCTCGATGCTATTTATCATTTGTCGTTTGGAAAAAGCTATTTCAACCCCATTGCCATCCAAAATATTAAGCACGAAGAAGATTTTTTTGTCATCGAAGGAAATTTCGAAAAAGACGAGCGTGAGGAGAAAATTGTGTGTAGTCTAAAAAAAGGATTAAAGAAAATTATTAAAAAAAACGGCAAAGCCTATGATAAATTATCAGATCATATTGGTTTTTTGCCTTTGGTCATTATTTCACCCTCCGATCGAGATCTTATAACGGAAGGCAGTGACACCAGGCGCAAATTTATAGATGGTGTTATTTCACAATCTGACAAGGGGTATTTACAAGCCTTAATCAAGTATAATAAGGTATTAATGCAGCGAAATTCGCTCTTAAAGTACTTCGCGGCCAACCAAACTTTTGATCGCACAACGCTGAGTGTGTATAACGAACAGTTAAATGGGTATGGTTCTGAAATTTTTGACAAAAGAATGGCCTTTTTGGAGACCTTTATTCCAATTTTTAAAGAGCAGTATAGAGCCATTTCTGGCGGTCATGAAGAAGTGGCTTTAGTCTATGACAGTAAGCTCATAAATGACAGTCTACTTACTTTATTTGATCAAAATATAGATAAAGATCGGGCTTTACAGTATACCAGTGTTGGGATTCACAAAGACGATTTAAATTTTAATTTAGGCGAACATCCCATTAAAAAATTCGGAAGCCAAGGGCAACAGAAGTCCTTTTTAGTAGCCTTAAAATTAGCCCAATTTTATTTTATTAAAAAAGAGTCAAAAACAACGCCTATTTTATTATTAGATGATATTTTTGACAAGCTAGATGAACATCGGGTAAGTCATATTATTCATTTGGTAAACGATGAAAACTTTGGGCAATTATTTATTAGTGATACCCATGCCGATAGAACCGAAAATGTGGTGCAAAACATCCATCAATCGTATAAGATATTTAAGCTTGGAGATTGAAATGGAGAGTAGAGAGTAGAGAGTAGAGAGTAGAGAGTAGAGAGTAGAGAG
>TARA_R110002012_G_scaffold206357_2_pt1 | contig 65619 bp, 55 predicted proteins | sample TARA_R110002012 | Tara Oceans TARA_R110002012 (sample SAMEA4396515) | marine metagenome | biome: Westerlies Biome; feature: [DCM] deep chlorophyll maximum layer (ENVO:01000326); material: water (ENVO:00002006), including particulate matter (ENVO:01000060) such as... | depth 40 m
AAATACTGAAACGCCTGCGAAAGTAGGCGTTTTTTTTAAGTCTTATATTTTTATTTAATAAATATTTAATGGAGGAACACATAGATATTGTAACAAAAATGGGAGTATCAACTGGTAAAACCGCCTTAAAATCGGAAATTCATAGTAAAGGCTATTATCATAACACCGCACATATTTGGTTTTACACGAAAAGCGGACAGATTTTATTAGCACAACGTGCAGCAAGTAAAACTATTTACCCCTTGCTTTGGGATGTTTCCGTAGCTGGACATGTGGATGCTGGCGAAACAATAAAAGAAGCTGCTATTAGAGAAATACAAGAAGAAATAGGCTTAACCATCACCGAAACGGATTTACAGAAAATTGGTGTTTTTCCATGTTTTCAAAGTTATGATAATGGTATTTCAGACAATGAGTTTCATCATACCTACATAGCCAAATTACAAGTCCCTCTTGAAAATTTGAAACCACAAATTGGTGAAGTTGAGGCTTTACAACTCGTAACTATTAACCAATTTAAACAGTTATTAGAAAACAGCGAAAACAATTTATATTTTGTAGCTAGTAATCGCACGTATTATGAGTTTGTTATAAATACAATTCAAACATATATTAAGTAAATATTTTTTTCTATTTTTCTATAATGAATCTATTCCTAGTTGCCATTGCGCCTGTTTGTATCATTATTCTGTACATATATCTAAAAGACAAGTACGAAAAAGAACCCAAACTACTCTTGTTTTATTGCTTTCTATTTGGTGCATTTGTCAGTGTAATATTAACAACATTACTTTATATTTTATTCGATTTTTATTTCGTTTTAGATAAAGCTAGCGTTCTTCAAATGTTTATCAGAGCGTTTTTTGTTGTTGGTTTTACCGAAGAGTTTAGTAAATATATTATCGTGCGTTACTATGCCCAACCAAAATCAGCTTTTAACGAACCTTTTGATGGTATTGTTTATGCCGTAATGGTTTCTATGGGTTTTGCTGCAACTGAAAATATTATGTACGTATTGGAAGGTGGTTATGAAGCAGCCGTTTTACGAGCGTTTACTGCCATTCCTGCGCATGCAACATTTGGTATATTAATGGGCTATTATATGGGAAAAGCCAAGTTTTCTAAAAATAAGAGATTGCTTAATCTCATCGGACTTTTGCTAGCCATTATTTTTCATGGTGCTTACGACTTTTTTTTATTCATTGATTTTATTCCAGGCGTTTGGGTTGGCGCATTTGTATCCCTTATAATTGGTCTGGTATTATCCCGAAACGCTATTAAACGTCATCAAAATAACTCCCATTTCAAACTATAGCAAATTAGCAAAAACGGCACAAACTAAATGTATCTTATTCCGTATATTTACACTTCAAAATATAAAATAATGAGTCAAAATTATCATACCAAAGTTAATAATACGTACGATTTCGATTTATCAACTGAAGCCGTTCAGGCATTAAATTCCATTAAACAAACTGAAAATTCATATCATATATTAGATGAAAATTCGTCTTACAAAGCGGAAATTATAAAGGCTGATTTTAATGCGAAAACCTATCATGTTAAAATTAATGGTAACCTGTATCAGATAGCTATTGAAGATTATTTAGACAGCCTGATTAAAGATTTAGGGTTTGAAATTGGCGCATCAAAACAGGTTAATGATATTAAAGCTCCTATGCCAGGACTCATTTTGGATATTGCTGTAAAAGTTGGTCAAGAAGTCCAGGAAGATGATACGCTATTAATTTTAGAAGCCATGAAAATGGAAAACGTAATTACATCACCTAGAAGTGGTATTATAAAATCTGTTTCTGTAAAACAAGGCGATGCAGTTGATAAAAGTCAGCTATTAATTGAATTTGAATAAAAATTAAGAAGCGCATTATACGCTTGAAAAAATAAAAAATCCCTTCCATTTGTGAAGGTTAGTATGGAAATGAAAAAAATATTAGTAGCAAATCGTGGAGAAATTGCCATTCGTGTTATGCGAACCGCAAAAAAAATGGGTATTAAAACGGTAGCGGTTTACTCCACTGTAGACAGAAATGCACCACACGTAAAATATGCAGACGAAGCCGTTTTAATAGGCGAAGCACCTTCAAATCAATCTTATTTAAAAGGTGATAAAATTATTGAAGTCGCAAAAAGTCTTCAAGTAGATGCTATACATCCTGGCTATGGTTTTTTATCTGAAAATGCCGCTTTTGCCGAATTATGCGAAGCCAATAATATTATATTTATTGGTCCAAAATCTAAAGCCATAAAAGTAATGGGTAGTAAGTTAGCTGCTAAAGAAGCGGTGAAACATTACAATATTCCTATGGTTCCAGGAACGGAAGAAGCTATTACTGATATTCCAGAAGCAAAAAAAATAGCCAAAGAAATTGGGTTTCCTATTCTAATTAAAGCCTCTGCTGGAGGTGGTGGAAAAGGGATGCGTATTGTTGAAAAAGAAGCAGATTTCGAATCGCAAATGAATCGTGCTATCAGTGAAGCAACCTCTGCTTTTGGTGATGGTTCTGTTTTTATTGAAAAATATGTTACATCACCACGTCATATTGAAATTCAGGTTATGGCAGATTCGCATGGAAATATAATTCATTTGTTTGAGCGCGAATGTAGTATTCAACGTCGTCATCAAAAAGTGGTAGAAGAAGCACCATCATCTGTATTAACCCCTAAATTACGACAAGAAATGGGTGAAGCAGCAGTAAAAGTAGCCAAAGCCTGCGATTATTTAGGCGCAGGAACAGTTGAGTTTTTACTGGACGATGCTCACAATTTTTATTTCTTGGAAATGAATACGCGTTTGCAAGTAGAACATCCCGTAACAGAATTGATTAGCGGTACCGATTTAGTGGAACTGCAAATTCGTGTGGCACGTGGTGAAGTTTTACCAATTAGTCAATCCGATTTAAAAATTAAAGGTCACGCATTAGAATTACGTGTTTACGCTGAAGATCCCTTAAATGATTTTTTACCTAGTGTTGGAAATTTAGAAATTTATAAATTGCCTAAAGGAGACGGAATACGCGTGGATAATGGCTTTGAAGAAGGCATGGATATTCCAATTTATTATGATCCAATGTTGTCTAAACTCATCACCTATGGAAAAACCCGTGAAGAAGCCATTGAACTCATGATTTCAGCCATTGCGGATTATCATATTCAAGGTATTGAAACCACATTACCTTTCGGTTCTTATGTTTGCAAACATGAAGCGTTTCGTTCCGGAAATTTCGATACCCATTTTGTGAAAAAATTCTATTCTCCAGAAGCGCTTAAAGCCGATCAAGAATCGGAAGCTAAAATTGCTGCAATGATTGCCTTAAAACACTATTTGGAAGAACAGAAATTATTAAGATTACCTGTTAAATAGAAATCTATCCGTTGCATTAACAAAACAAAATAATTAATCCGCTTTGCGCTTTTTGCGTCTTTGCGAGAAAATAAAAACCATACAACAAAACTTATATGGATTCAAAAATAAAAACCCTTAACGAAAAACTAGCTCAAGCCTATTTAGGTGGAGGTGAAAAACGCATAGAAAAGCAACACGCTAATAAAAAACTAACCGCTCGCGAACGTGTTTTATATCTTTTGGATGAAGGTTCATTTGAAGAAATTGGTGCATTAGTTACACACAGAACAAAAGATTTTGGCATGGACAAGCAGCAGTTTTATGGTGATGGCGTTGTTACTGGCTACGGAACTATTTCTGGACGATTGGTTTATGTTTTCGCTCAAGATTTTACAGTTTTTGGTGGTTCACTATCTGAAACGCATGCCGAGAAAATATGTAAAGTCATGGATTTAGCAGTCAAAGTTGGCGCACCAATAATTGGACTTAATGATTCTGGAGGCGCGCGAATTCAAGAAGGCGTAAGATCTCTGGGTGGTTATGCTGATATATTTTATCGTAATGTGCAAGCATCAGGTGTTATTCCGCAGTTATCTGCCATTATGGGTCCTTGTGCTGGAGGTGCAGTGTATTCACCAGCAATGACGGATTTTACACTCATGGTTCAAGATACGAGTTACATGTTTGTTACAGGTCCTAACGTAGTTAAGACTGTGACCAATGAAAACGTGACTAGCGAAGAATTAGGTGGTGCCAGTACACACGCAACCAAATCTGGTGTGGCTCATATTACGTCCACAAATGATGTAGAGTGTTTAGAAGATATCAAAAAATTATTAAGCTATTTACCTCAAAATAATCAAGAAAAAGCAAAAGATCTCCCTTTTGAATTAGCGGATGAAATGCGCAACGAGTTAGCGCAAATTATTCCTGATAATGCCAACAAACCTTATGACATGCATACGGTTATTTCAGGTATTATAGATACCGATTCCTTTTATGAAATCCATAAAGATCATGCTGAAAACATTATAGTAGGTTTTGCAAGATTAGGTGGAAAAAGTATTGGTATTGTTGCCAATCAACCCATGTTTTTAGCTGGTGTATTAGATGTGAATAGTGCTAAAAAAGCTGCTCGATTTGTTCGCTTTTGCGATGCCTTTAATATTCCGTTACTTGTTTTAGAAGATGTACCAGGTTTTTTGCCAGGAACGGATCAAGAATGGAATGGCATTATTGTTCATGGTGCTAAATTACTATATGCCTTTAGTGAGGCAACCGTTCCAAGAGTAACTGTAATTACCAGAAAAGCGTATGGTGGTGCTTATGATGTTATGAACTCCAAACATATTGGTGCAGATATGAATTTCGCGTGGCCAACTGCCGAAATTGCGGTTATGGGTGCCAAAGGTGCAGCCGAAATCATCTTTAAAAAAGAAATTAATGCTGCTGATGATCAGGATGCTAAATGGAAAGAAAAAGAAGCTGAATACGCCGATTTATTCGCCAATCCTTACAGTGCAGCAGAACGCGGATTTATAGATGAAGTCATATTACCAGAAACTACCAGACGTAAGTTAATTAAAGCGTTTGCTATGCTTGAAGATAAGCAAGTAGAGAAGCCCAAACGCAAGCATGGGAATATTCCGTTGTAATATGGAAATCTAAAAGTGTTTTACTTTTTTAGGAACCTAATTAACAATTTATAATAATGCGCTTAACTTTCTGTAATCCTGAAAATTTAAGCGCATTAAAATTTAATAGCTTTTTTATAATTGAATGATCAAGTGTTTTAAAACGCTGTTTTTTTAACAACGAATTAGCTAGAAAACACCTGTATCCTTATATATTATAAATACTTTTGCAGGATGCAAAATAACACCATCCAATCAGATAAAGTTAATATTGAATTTATTGCTTTAATGGCTTCTTTAATGGCTATTGTGGCACTTTCTATTGATGCGCTGCTTCCTGCTTTACCAGATATTGCTGCAGATTTTGGTATTACAGATGCCTCAAAAAATCAGCTATTAGTGACCATGATTTTTTTGGGGTTAGGATTTGGTCAACTTATTTTTGGTCCACTTTCAGATAGTTTTGGCAGAAAACCCATTATTTATGTGGGATTCATGCTTTTTGTTCTGGCTAGTATTTTATGCGTTTCAACTGGTAGTTTTGAACTTATGATTCTAGGCAGAATTATGCAAGGTGTTGGATTGGCTGCACCACGAACCATTAGTATAGCCATGGTTAGAGATTCTTATAGTGGAGATTATATGGCCAAAGTAATGTCCTTTGTGGTTATGATTTTTATTTTAATTCCAGTTATTGCGCCTACTATGGGACAATTCTTGATTACATTTTATAGTTGGGAATCCATTTTTTATGTCAATTTAGTTTTTGGTATTGCTGTTATGTTTTGGTTCTGGAAAAAACAACCTGAAACACACGTAAAAGCTAAAAGAACCAAATTAACATCACACCTTTTTATTGCAGGAACTAAAGAGTTTTTTAGACATAAAGATGCCGTGGCTTACACATTAATTTCAGGATTAATAACAGGATCTTTTATGGTGTATTTAAGTACATCGCAACAAATATTTGAGCACCAATATAATTTAGCCGAATTGTTCCCATATATTTTTGCCAGTTTAGCAATTTCAGTTGGTTTTTCTACATTTCTAAATAGCACGTTAGTGTTACGTTATGGTATGAGACGCATTGCTTATACTGCTGCAGTTTTGTATTGTATTGTATCTATTTTGTACATTTTTATATTTACTTCTGGTAAAAATCCTGAAATCTTGGTTTTAGTTATATTTTTCGCATTACAATTTACAGCAATCGGATTTTTGTTTGGAAATTTACGTTCTCTAGCTATGGAACCACTTGGTCATATTGCAGGTGTAGGTGCGGCCTTAAATGGTTTTGTTAGTACCATAATGGCAGTTCCTATTGCGGGTTTTATTGGAAGTTTTGTAACAGAAAGTGTGCTACCGCTATTTATTGGTTTTTCTATTTGTGGACTATTATCTGTTGCCTTATTTGCTTACGCTAAAAAAGTTATCAAAACGAAAGTGATTTAATAATAGCTACAATTGAAGATATAATATACTCCACGCCTATTGCTATTACGATGAATCCTATAACTCTAGAAAGTGCATTAATACCAGATGCACCTAAAAATTTAACTATTAAAAAGGAAGATTTTAAAATTACATAAATACTTATAGTAACAAAAAGCATTGCTAATAAAATAAGAATAATATGTGTTGTGGTTTGGTATTCTTGATTTAAGGTAATAAGTAACGAAATAGTTCCAGGTCCAGCTAACATAGGTATGGCCAAAGGTGTTAACGAAATCGCATCACGCGTGTGAATATCTTCTTGAATTTTGTTGCGCTTCATACCTTTATGCTCTTTAAATTTGCCTGTTAATAATGCAAATCCAGATGATGCTATAATAAGTCCTCCGGCTATTTTTAAAGCATTCAAGCTTATTCCAAAAAAGGATAAGATATATTTTCCTGCAAAAAATGAAAGTAATAAAATAATAAAAACATCAACGGCTGTCCAAAAAGCAGTTATTGCGCGTTCTTTTTTTGTGTTCTGTTGTGTTAAACCTACAAAAACCGGAACGGTTCCTAAAGGATTCATGATGGAAAATAAAGCTCCAAAACTAACTAAAAATAACTCCATTGTTTTTTTTACAAATTCAATGTTTTTAATCTAATTGAAAGTTATGTAAATCTTAAACTATGGTATTAATAATGTAAAATTTTACAACTATTTCCTTCGTGAGCGGTTTTTAGTCTTCTTTTCATTTATTCTAACATAAACTAATTTAAAGCGTCCATTTCCACTTTCACGCTTATCAATTTCAAAGTCATCAATAGAATTAATTAAAGGGGTTAGTTTAGCAAAACCATAGTTACGCGAATCAAAGTTTGGCTGTTTTTTTTGCAATAAACTCCCAACATCTCCTAAAAAAGCCCAACCATCATCATCAGCCAAATCCTCAATTGTTTGTGAAATAAATTGAATGTCTTTCTTGGTTATTTTATCATAACTATCTTTTGTATCTGTTTTCTTCGTTTCTGAATCTGTTTCTGAATCCGTGGAAGCATGTTTTAATATTTCTATGTATATAAACTTATCACAAGCAACAATAAAAGGTTTTGGTGTTTTCTTTTCACCAATTCCATACACTTGCATACCAGCTTCTCTTAATCTGGTTGCTAACCGTGTAAAATCACTATCACTAGAAACCAAACAGAAACCGTTCACTTTCTCACTATATAAAATATCCATAGCATCAATAATCATGGCGCTATCCGTTGCATTTTTTCCTGTGGTATAACCATATTGCTGAATAGGTGTAATGGCATTTTCAAGCAGCATATTCTTCCATTTTGCTAAATGTGGTTTGGTCCAATCTCCATAAATACGTTTTATGGTTGGATTACCATACTTGGCAATCTCTTCCATCATTTCTTTAACGTAAGCGCTCGGAATATTGTCGCCATCAATAAGTACTGCTAGTTTAAGGTCCATATGTTTAAAATTTTACTAAAGATAGGTATTCAATAAGTTTAGACATAAAAAAAACCGTCACATTTTTTTGAGACAGTTTTTATACGGTATTGTTGAGAAGATTAAAATTGTAAATCGGCAACAATATCAAACTCATCATAAATCACATTATCTTTTAAATTATCAAAAAAGCTAGCAGAACCGTAACGTACATTATATTTACTTCGGTCAATTTTTAAACTTGCTGTGGCTTTATTACCATAAACAGATAAATCAAAAGTAATAGAATGAGTAGTGCCTTTAATAGTTAAACTACCTGTTACTTCATAAGCATTTTTTCCTGTAGCTGATACTTTAGTAAATACCATATCGGCCGTTGAATAGGTTGCAATACCAAAAAAATCATCTGATTTTAAATGACCATCTAATTTGTCTTTGTCTTCACCAGATAAATCTGTTGATCCAATAGTTGTCATATCCATAACAAACGTTCCTCCTGTTAGCATATTATCCTTAAATTCTAATGTTCCAGACTTAATAGCAATAGTTCCTTGATGAGAACCACCTAATTTATATCCTTTCCATACCACGTTACTTTCTGATGCTCTAACTTGTTTTTTTTGTGCTTTCATAGTTGTTGTAAATGTTGCAAATGTTAAAATTGCTAATACTAATTGTTTCATTTTTATGTATTATTATGTTATTAATTTATTACATGACAAAGATGAAACAGTTGCAACATTTAAAAAATGAACTAGTTTATTAAAAGATATTAAACTAGATTAACATTTAGCGTTCTTGGGCAATCTGACTTTTTATTTTACTTAAAAACTCTTTTGTTATTCCAAGATATGAAGCTACCATATATTGAGGAATTCGTTGGTCTATATCTGGATATGAAGCTTTAAAATACAAATACCGATCTTTAGCTGTCATAGTAAAATTTCTAATAATACGCTTTTGAGAAGCCGCTAAACCACGCTCTAATATTTTTCTGAAAAACTTTTCGAGCTTGGGTACAAGGGTGTAAACAGTTTCTATTGTATCGTAATGAAACTGAACTATTTCAGTATCCTCTATACATTGTATATTAAAATCTGCTGGCTTTTGATTTATAAAACTGGCAATATCAGAATTCCACCAACCCTCAACAGCTAACATGATAATATGCTCTTGACCATCTGCATCCACAACAAACATTTTTGAGCAGCCTTTGGTAATAAAACTGCTATGGCGACAAATATCACCTTGTTGTAAAATATATTGCCCTTTTAAATATGTTCGCTTGGTAACATACGTTTCAAGTAATCGCTCCTCCTCCTCTGTTAAAGACACGTAATTATTAATATATGCTAAAAGCGAGTTCAAAGCCATAGTACCAAATTTCATCAAAAATAGTGAAATACCATTTTATTATCGGTATGCTTTTTACAAATATCATCTTGAAGCATAGAAACTGTATTTTAAAATTTGGGATTTAAGTTTCAATAAACTATAGCTAATTAGCAACAAAAAGCGACTTCGGAATACATTCATTTACATTTTTCCATAACTTGCTATTATGAATACTATTGCGCAACGAATAGCCGACTTTTTAAAGAATCATCCACCATTTAATATCTTGGATTTTCAAGATATACTTGCTATTAGTAAACGTATAGACGTTTTATATGTTGAACCCAAAACATTTGTATTTAATATAAATGAGCCAATTGCAAACGCTTTCTATGTGGTAAAAGAAGGTGGAATTGGTTTATATAGAACAAATAATCAATTAGTAGATCAGTGTGATGAAGGCGATATTTTTGGCTTACGCGCTTTAATGCGAGACGGACTTTATAAATTATCAGCTCAAGCGCTTGAAGAATGTGTTCTTTATAGAATTTCATCAGACATATTAGAGAAATACATTACGTCAAATTCTGAAGCCAATCGTGTATTACTAAAAATGTTTGCTTCCAACACCCTAATTTCAACCAAAGAAACATGGGATACAATACCAAAAGATGCGTTAACGCCTATTCTTGATTTTACTGAAGAACAATCTGCCAACTTTAGTAAAAATCCTATTCAATGTATTGCAAACACGAGTATTCAAGAGGCTGCCAAATTAATGACTTTGCATCGTGTTGGTTCTATTATAATTACTGAAAACAAAAAACCGATAGGCATAATTACAGACAAGGATTTACGCTCTAAAATTGCAACAGGTGAAACAAAAATTACCGAATCCGTAAAGATCATTATGTCTTCGCCTGTGAAAACATTTCCAGAAAACATCAGTATTTCTGAAGCACAGATTGCCATGCTAACATATAAAATAACACACCTATGTATTACAAAAGATGGTAGTCCTAATTCCGAACTAACTGGCATTTTATCTGAACATGATATTGTTGTTATTCGAGAAAATAACGCATCGGGTTTGGTAAAAGAAATAAAACGTACAAATTCCATTGAACAATTAGCGTCCATAAAACTGCGATCCGAAAAATTACTGGAACGCTATATGCAACAAAAATTACCAATTTCATTTATAGCAAAAATTATTTCTGCCATAAATACTGCACTTACAGATCAAGCCATTACATTCGTTTTACAGACATTAGAAAGCACGCCTCCTGTAACATTTTCATGGTTAGCTATTGGTAGCCAAGGACGACATGAACAATTACTCCGCACAGACCAAGATAATTGCCTTGTTTTTGAAAACGTTGCCGCTAAAGACTATCAAGCAACACAATCTTATTTTCTAAATTTTGCCCAAAAAGTAAATGATGCACTCCATACTATTGGTTTTGAATATTGCCCAGCAAACATGATGGCCAATAACCCTAAATGGTGTCTTTCGGTTTCAGAATGGCAAAAGCAATTTACCAATTGGATTAGCACACCAGATCCTGATAATTTAATGCTTTGCACGATTTTCTTCGATTTTGATTTGGTTTATGGCAATAAAAAGTTGGTAAATGAATTAACTGAAATTATTTTTAAAGCTATTAAAAGTCATGATATATTTTTAAATCATTTAGGTGTAAATGCACTTAAAAATCCGCCTCCTTTAAGTTTCTTTAGGAATTTTTTAGTCGAAAATTCTGGTGAACATCAAGATCAATTCGACATTAAAGCACGCGCTATGATGCCTTTAGTAGATGCTGCCAGGCTTCTTATTTTATCCAAAAACGAAGCTGGATTTAACAACACCATAGCACGTTATGAACGATTGATAACTTTAGAGCCTCAAAATAAAGATGTATATGATGCATGCCTTAACAGTTTTAAAGACTTATTGTTTTTTAGAACCCACCAAGGTCTTACTAATAATGATTCGGGTCGTTTTATTAATTTACAAGCCTTAAGTAAAGCGGACAGATTGGATTTAAAACAAACCTTTCGCGCAGTAAAAGCTGTTCAAGAACTGATTCAAACACGATATCAATTAGCGCAATTTCTATAATATGGCATGGTTTAAAAAACACACTCAACCCGATTTTTGGATGCGCTATAAAAACACGTTTCAAGGCAAACAACCCAATGAATTGAGCGCAATCCGTTTTGTACTTTTTGATACCGAAACAACAGGTTTAAATCTTAATAATGATCGGATTTTATCTATTGGAGCTGTATCGTTTAAGGATGGTGTTATTAAAATTTCAGATCAGTTTGAATGTTATTTGGAACAGTCGGTTTTTAACAGTCAAACCGTTGCTATTCACGGATTAGTCAGAACAGGTAAACACCATAAAATGGATGAATTTGAAGCATTAGAACGTTTTCTGAATTATATAAAAAATGCCGTTTTAGTGGCTCATCATGCTGCTTTTGATGTTGGAATGATTAACAATGCGTTAAAACGACACCACTTACCAAAGTTAAAAAATACTGTGTTAGATACCAGTTTTATATATAAAAAAACGAAATCACAAAGCGTAAGTGATACCCATTATAGTTTAGATTATTTAATAAAAGAATTCCATATTCCGGAACACGACAGACATACAGCTTCTGGTGATGCGTATATTACAGCGTTACTTTTTGCTAAACTTCTATCTTTACTTAAAAAGAAACATCCAGATTTAAATTTAAGTCACCTAAAAACTCAAAAAAAACGTATTGGTTTATTGTAAAAACTCCCAAACAGCCATTAAAGTTCAATGACTGTTTAGGAGTTTTTTAAAAAAATTATTCAGTAATTCTTCAGAAAAACTATAGCGCATTATCCATAATATCCTGAACCACTTCTGGATTTAGTAACGTACTAATATCACCTAAATTGCTAGTGTCCTTATGAGCGATTTTCCTTAAAATACGACGCATAATTTTACCACTACGTGTTTTAGGTAAACCTTGTGTAAACTGAATTTTGTCCAGCTTAGCAATTGGCCCAATGTGTTCTGTTATAATCTGATTTATTTCTTTACGTAAATTGTCTTGATCGCGACTTTCACCTGTATCTTTCAAAATAACATAACCATACAATGCATTTCCTTTTACATCATGTGGAAAACCAACAATAGCAGATTCTGAAACAGCTGGATGTTCATTAATGGCATCTTCAATAGGAGCGGTTCCTAAATTATGTCCGGAAACTATGATAACGTCATCTACTCGACCCGTTATACGGTAATACCCAACCTCATCGCGTAAAGCACCATCACCAGTAAAATACATATTTTTGAAAGCGGAAAAATAAGTATCTTTATAACGCTGATGATTTCCCCAAATAGTTCGCGCCATACTTGGCCAAGGGAATTTAATACACAAACGACCTTCCACTTGATTACCTTTTAACTCGGCACCATTTTCATCCATTAAAGCTGGTTGAATACCAATAAATGGCAAGGTAGCATACGTTGGTTTTGTTGGTGTAACATACGGAATTGGTGTAATCATAATACCACCAGTTTCAGTTTGCCACCAGGTATCTACAATCGGGCTTTTCTTTTTTCCTACATTATCATTATACCAATGCCAAGCTTCTTCATTTATAGGTTCACCAACGGAACCCAATACTTTTAACGAGCTCAAATCGTAACTGTCTACCAATTCCGAACCTTGTTTTGCAAGTGCTCGAATTGCGGTTGGTGCTGTATAAAATTGATTTACTTTATGCTTTTCTACAACTTGCCAAAAACGTCCAAAATCTGGATAGCTTGGAACACCTTCAAACATAACGGTTGTTGCGCCATTACAAAGTGGTCCATAAACAATGTAGCTATGGCCTGTAATCCAACCAATATCTGCAGTACACCAATACACGTCATTTTCACGATACTGGAACACATTTTTAAACGTATAAGCTGTATAAACCATGTAACCAGCTGTAGAATGAACCATACCCTTCGGTTGTCCTGTTGATCCTGAAGTATATAAAATAAAGAGTGGGTCTTCGGCTTTCATTACTTCTGCTTTGCATTGGTCTGAAGCTACATCTAATAATGGTTGTATCCACTCGTCACGACCTTCTTTCATGGTTACAGCGCTATTGGTTCTTTTAACAACCAACACACTTTCTACACCAGGACAATGCTCTAAAGCATCATCTACAATGCCTTTTAAATCGATAGATTTTGCACCTCTAAATGAACCATCAGAAGTGATAACCATCTTACAATCGCAGTCATTAATTCGTGTTGATAAAGCCGTAGACGAAAAACCTGCAAATACCACAGAATGTACGGCTCCAATTCTAGCACAGGCTAATAATGCAATAGCTAATTCTGGAATCATGGGTACATAAATACACACACGATCGCCTTTTTTAACATCTTTAGATTTAAGCACATTAGCCATTTTATTAACCTGATGATATAATTGTCGGTAGGTAATATGTTGTGCCGTTTCGTCAGGACTATTCGGTTCAAAAATAAGTGCTGTTTTTTCGCCACGTGTGGCTAAATGTCTATCTATACAATTTTCGGTAATGTTTAGTTCAGCACCTTCAAACCACTTCACTTCTGGTTTAGAAAAATCCCAACTCAATACATGATCCCATTTTTTTCGCCATAAAAAGTGTTCTTCAGCAACTTCCTCCCAAAAAATTTCGGGTTCTCTAACTGATTTTCTATAAACTTGATAATATTCTTCTAAATGCTTAATATGATAATTACTCATAATTGGTTAGTTTTTATGTATTCCTATTTGGTGATTTTGGTAAACCACCTTAATTTCTTCTATAATATTTGGATCATCAATGGTTGATGGGATGTTATAACTTAGTTCATCTGCAATATTCCGCAACAATTTACGAAGAATTTTTCCAGATCGTGTTTTTGGTAATCGTTCTACAACCAAAACATCTTTAAAGGACGCAACTGCTCCAATTTCATGCCGAACACGTTTAATAATATCTTTTTGAATGTTTGAAATATCTTGCTCTAGTTCCGATTTCAAAACAATTAATCCCAATGGTTTCTGCCCTTTTAAATCGCAATGAACACCAAAAACAGCACACTCTGCAACAGCTGCATGTGCCGCTACAACTTCTTCCATTTCGGCAGTTGAAAGTCTGTGACCAGCAACATTTATAACATCGTCCACACGACCTGTGATAAAAATGTATCCATCTTCATCTTGATAACCGCCATCCCCTGAAAAATAATAGCCTGGAAAACGATCCAAATACCCTTTTTTAAAGCGCTCTAGATTTCCCCAAAGACTCATTAAGGTTCCTGGAGGCAAAGGCAATTTAACGGCAACATAGCCTTCAGCACTGTTTGTTGTTTCTTCACAGTCTTCCGATAAAATGCGAATATCATAACCACATACTGGAAACGTTGCCGAACCTGGTTTTACATCTTCCAGTGCAACACCAACCATATTTGCTAACATAGGCCAACCACTTTCAGTTTGCCACCAATGGTCTATTACCGGAACGTTTAAATGCGTTTGCGTCCATTGCAAGGTTGCAACATCACAACGCTCGCCAGCTAAAAATTGATATTTCAAACAGGATAAATCGAATTGTTTTATAAAACGTCCATGAGGATCCTCTTTTTTAATAGCTCGAATAGCTGTTGGTGCAGTAAACATAACATTTACGCTATGTTCACTTATAACACGCCAGAAGGTAGAAGCATCTGGTGTTCTTATGGGTTTGCCTTCAAAAAGAATGGTTGTATTTCTATTAATTAATGGTGCATAAACTATATAACTATGTCCAACTACCCAACCAACATCACTAGCTGCCCAAAAAACATCGCCAGGATTAACACCATATACATAGCGCATGGAAAATTTTAAAGCCGTTGCATAACCTCCAGTATCCCGAATAATACCTTTGGGAGTTCCTGTGGTTCCTGATGTATATAGAATGTAGGAAGGATGTGTAGATTCTACTGAAATAGCTGGTACAGATTTAGAACTATTTACTAATTCTGTATAGTCTATATCATAATTTTTCTTGGGAATATCTGCTTTCAAATGCCTATTGAAAACAATCACGTTTTTGGGTTTATGACTTGCTTGATTAATGGCTTCGTCTACAAATGGTTTATAAGGAATTATTCTATCAATCTCAATACCACTAGACGCTGTAATGACTGCTTTAGGTTTACAGTCGTCAATACGAATAGCTAATTCATGTGGTGCAAAACCGCCAAAAACAACAGAATGAATAACACCAATTCTAACACATGCCAACATAGCAAAAACAGCCTGCGGAATCATGGGCATATAAATAATTACCGTGTCGCCTTTTTGCAATCCTAAAGATTGTAAGCCACCTGCCAATTTGCTAACCTGATCATACAGTTCATGATAGGTTATTTTTTGTTTGGTGTTTGTAACTGGCGAATCGTAAATAATGGCATTTTGATGACCAAAACCATCCTTTATATGTTTGTCTATACAGAGATAACTTAAGTTTGTTTCACCATCTTCAAACCATTGATGATAGCCATCTTTGGTGTTTGAAAGAATTTTACTTGGCTTAACAAACCAGTCTAATTCCTCGCTTTGTTCTTTCCAAAAATCTTGTGGATTGTCTATACTGTTTTTATAAAAGTCTTGATAATTCATGATTAGACTTTTTTAGAATTAAACAAGCCAAACCAGCGTGGGTTTAAGATTTTAAGCTTAATTAAAGCCCAAAGAATAATAACAAAACAAGCACCAATAACGACAGAATTTGTAGCACTAACAGGTGTTTCATTTTCGAATTTAATACGAAAATAAAGAGAAGCAATAACATAGATACTTATTATAATATCCGATGCCATTGGATTAATTTGAAATTTCATAATATGAATACTTTAACAAATTAAAATGCCATAATTACGCTCAAAAAATTGAGACTTTAATTGACTTTTTAATTTTAATTAAACATGATTTGTTTGCACACAAAACCAATGTATTAATCAAGAAGTTCAAGTATTTCTGAAACTATCTTTTTCACTGAAAACGGCTTTGATAAATATTTATCTGCTCCAAGTTTTAAGCCTTTTTCAATATCTGAAGCTTTATTTTTTGCGGTTAAAAACACCACTTTGGTATGTTTTAATCCGTTTTGTTTTTTTATGTATTCTAGTGTTTGGTAACCATCTACATTTGGCATCATAATATCCAACAAAACCACATCTGGTGTATTGTTTTGTAAAATTTGTAAAGCCTCACTTCCATCGCGTGCTATAAACACTTCAAAATCTTGTTTTTTGAAAGCATATTCCAGCGTCATCACTATATTTGGTTCGTCGTCGACGATTAAAATTTTCTTCATCATTATGCGTGCTCAAGATAATTAAAAGGGAGTTTAAAACCAAAGGTTGCTCCGCTTTTTTGATTGTTTTTTACCCAAATTTTCCCATGATGTTTTTTAATGATTTGTTGACTAATAGCCAATCCCAAACCGCTACCTTGTGGTTTGATAGTATTTTGCTCACTGGTTTGATAAAATTTATCGAAAATAAAATTTAAATCGACTGCAGAAACACCGCGTCCATTATCTATTACCAGTACTTCTATAGCGCTATTTCCTAACCGATAATCAACAGTTATCTGTCCCGTGTCTGGCGGACAAAACTTAATGGCATTGGATAATAAATTGGTTAAAACTTGTAAAATACGATCTTCATCATAATTTACTGAAAACTTGTGAGGATTTTTATTTGTTATTCTAATCGCTTTTTTATTGGCAATATGCTGAATACTCGCTATGGCCTTTACAATTGTTTGTTGAATATCATGTGGTTTTAAATCCAACTCATCGCGTCCTGTCTCTAATTTTTCAAAATCTAGAATATTATGAATCAATCGCGATAAGCGATCAGAATCCTGAAGAATATTAGATAAAAACTGAATTTTAATATTCTGTGGCATATCATCATCTTCCAAAATAAGTTCGGTTGCTGCGCGAATACCAGTTATGGGTGTTTTTAATTCGTGTGCTACGGTATCTAAAAACTCATCTTTTTGTTTATCTTTAGAAATAAGTGCTAAATTAACATCTTTCAGTTTAGACGTTAATTGTTCAAGTTCTTGAGATTTTTCTTGAAGCAATCTATTGCTGGCTATGGTTTCTTTGGATTCTTCTAGTATCTTCAACACTTCAACCAAACTAATCTGCTCCTCTTTTACCACACTTGCAATTAATATTTTTGCTGAAGAACTCCCAATACTTCCTGTGAGTAATTTTTCGGAAAAATTAATTAAACGTGCATCCGCCATTTGGGTATCTTGAGGTAAATTATACTTTGTAAAAAAGATACTTAAAGCACGATTTGCACGTGTTTCTCCTAAAAACCTTATCAGCACCTTTTTAATATCGGCAACATACGCTTCACCCTTCCAAACCAAAGCACTATCCTGAAGTGATGAATAGTTACGACTATCCACAAACATTTCGGCATAATTACGCTCGCGATAATGTCCTTTTTGTGTAAGAGAAAACACTAAATATAACAAAGTATTAATAGTAATACTCCAGAAAAAAGCGTGAGCAGGTGCACTTAAAAAGTCAATTCCAAATAAAGCATTGGGTTTTAAAGCTTCTATATGAAATAAACCAAATTCCACAAAATCATTGGTGCCTGTAATCGTTTTCATTACAAATGGTAAAACCAATGTATAGAGCGACACACAGAAACCGATAATAATTCCTATAATGGCAGCTCTAGAAGATCCTCTATTCCAAAACAACCCAATAAAAAAACTAGGTGCCAATTGTGCAATAACAACAAACGAAATTAAGCCAATAGCATACAATGACAGGGCTTTTGAGAAAGCAATGTAAAAGAAGTATGCCAGTATAATGATACTAAATATGGAAAGTCTTCTAATATTTTTAATATATTTTTCGTTACGTTCGGTTTGGTTTTTACTAAACGCATCTAGAAAGCCATACGGAATAATCAGGTTATTACTCACCATCGTTGAAAGCGCTAAAGTAGATACAACAACCATGGAGATTACAGCAGAAAATCCGCCTAAAAAAACGAGTAATGCCAAAAAGGTATTTTCGTGATGCAATGGTAATAATAAAGTGAAATATTCTGCATTCACACTATCAGAAAAGGTTAAGCGTCCAGCCCAAGCTATAAAAATAACAAATATGTTAAATAGCAATAAGTATAGAGGAAATAACCAAATAGCTTTTTTTAAATATTTTTCGCGATTATTTTCTAATACAGCAACCTGAAATTGTCTAGGCAATAAGAATATGGCAACAAATGAAAGCATAATCATAAAAGCCCAGTTAAAACCATCTCCAACATTATTAAATGTTGTTAACGATTTAAAATCTGCTAGTTGATACATTTGGTTATAAATATCCGTAGTACCATCAAATAAATAGAAGGTTACATAAACTCCAATAATTAAGAAAAATAGTAACTTTAAAACAGATTCAAAAGCCACAGACGCTACAATCCCTCTATGTTTTTCGGAAGCATCGGTTTTTTGAGTTCCAAAAAAAGTAGCAAAAACAGCGAGTAAAACAGCTATATAAAAAGTAGAATCGTCCAGAATATTTGTAGATACGTAGCTGGAATCGTCTGCCATAATTGAAAACGTATCTGAAAGTGCTTTCAACTGAAGCGATATATAAGGCACAATACCAACAAAGCAAACCAAGGTAACAAGCGCGCCTAAAAAGCGATTATTTCCATAGCGAAGAGAAATGAAATCGGCAATAGATGAAATTTTTTGTTGTTTAGAAATTCGAATTATTTTTCGAAGGATAACAATCCATAAAGGTGCAGCAATTACAGGTCCTAGATAGATAGGTAGAAAATCTATTCCAGAATTAGCTGCTATGCCAACACTACCATAATAGGTCCAAGCAGAACAATAAACAGCTAATGACAAACTATAGATGTATGGATTATTTACCCATTTACTTTTAGAATTTTTTTCGGCAAAAAAAGCAATAAAAAATAATATTGCTAGATAAATAATAATGATTAGAAACAAACTATAATTACTCATAGTGTCGTTTTAAAACTATATATGAAATAAGGATAGATAGTGCCCAAATAGAAAAAATAGCGACATACAGCGTCGGAATTCCAAACAGATTTCCAGTACCATTAAACATTAAAATTAAAGGAACATTGAGTATCACCATTAAAGCAATGGATAAAACAACCAATTTTTGTTCGTGACGTTTTTTCATATTGACAATTACGTTTTAAAAGTAAGAAAAAAAACCGTAGTACAGTTACACTGCAATACGGTTTTTAAAAAGCAACTAACTAAACTTTTAATGTGATGAAGCTTCTCCAGCTCCTGAAGGAATTCTGATGCTTTCAACAATTTCCTGAACGTCCATTGGTGGTGCAGGTGTCATTCTAGAAACAACCATAGAAACAACCACATTTACAATCATGGCAAAAGTTCCAAAACCTTCCGGTGATGTTCCAAACCACCATTCACTAGCTGGACGTGGATCCATTACACCTATTAAGCCTGTTTTAAAATAAATCATATAAAACAGCATAAGTACAATCCCAACAATCATTCCGGAAACAGCACCTTCTTTGTTCATACGTTTATCAAAAATACCTAAAACAATGGCAGGAAAAAAGGAAGCTGCAGCCAGACCAAAGGCCAAGGCGACGACAGCCGCTACAAATCCAGGTGGATAAATTCCAAAAATTCCAGCAATAAGAATAGCAACAAAAATAGCAATACGTGCTGCCATTAATTCGCCTTTTTCAGAAATATCTGGCTTTAATTGTTTTTTAATTAAATCGTGAGAAATAGAGGTTGAAATCACCAATAATAAACCAGCAGCAGTTGATAAAGCTGCAGCTAAACCACCAGCAGCAACCAATGCAATAACCCAATTTGGTAATTTAGCTATCTCTGGATTGGCAAGTACCATAATGTCACGATCCACATATAATTCATTTGTTTCTGAATTAGCATTAGAAATTAAACGCTCGCCACTAGCGCCACGCTCGTTGGTATAAATTGGTTTTTTACCATTTAAAGCTTCGCCAGCTACATATTGGATTTTTCCATCATTATTTTTATCTGCCCACGCAATTAATCCTGTGTTTTCCCAGTTTTTAAACCATTCTGGAATTTCAGTATATTCTTGGTTACTTACCGTTTCAATTAAATTAGTTCTAGAAAAAACAGCAATTGCAGGAGCCGTTGTATATAAAATAGCAATAAATAATAAAGCTAATCCAGCTGATTTACGTGCATCTTTTACTTTTGGAACTGTAAAGAAACGCACAATTACATGTGGTAGTCCAGCTGTTCCAGCCATTAATGCTAATGTAATGGCAAAAACATCCCAAGTGGATTTACTACCACTTGTATATTCTTTAAAGCCTAATTCTGTATGAAGTGAATCTAATTTATCCAATAAAAAAGCACCACCATCTACCTTGCTTCCCATACCTATTTGAGGGATAACACTATCTGTCATTTGAATAGATATAAAAATAGCAGGTACCATAAACGCAAAAATCAATACACAATACTGTGCGACTTGCGTGTAGGTAATTCCTTTCATACCACCTAAAAAGGCAAATATTAAAACAACGGTCATACCTATAATTACTCCGATATTAATATCCACTTGCAAAAATTGCGAAAACACAATACCCACACCTCGCATTTGACCTGCCACATAGGTAAAGGATACAATTAATGCACAGATAACAGCAACTGTTCTAGCTGTGTTTGAATAGTAGCGATCACCAATAAAATCGGGCACTGTAAACTTTCCAAACTTCCTTAAATAAGGCGCTAATAATAACGCTAAAAGCACGTATCCACCAGTCCAACCCATTAAATAAACAGAACCATCATATCCCATAAAGGATATCAATCCTGCCATACTTATAAAGGAGGCCGCACTCATCCAGTCGGCTGCAGTTGCCATCCCATTTGCTAAAGGCGAAACGCCACCTCCAGCTACATAAAATTCTTTAGTTGAGCCAGCTCGAGCCCAAATTGCGATTCCAAAATATAGAGCAAATGTTAGCCCTACCAATATCCATGTCCATGTTTGTACACTCATAATATTATTTTTTAATTGTTAGGGTTTACTCGTCGAAACCGTATTTCTTATCTAATTTGTTCATTAATCTTACATATACGAATACTAATATTACGAATACATAAATGGAGCCTTGTTGGGCAAACCAAAATCCGAGTTTAAAGCCACCCAATCGGAAGGCATTTAATTCTTCTCTAAATAAAATTCCGCAGCCAAATGATGCTACAAACCAAATAAGTAATAAAATGGTTAGGTATTTTATATTTTCTTTCCAATATGCGCTAGCATGTTTTTGTTTTTCTGACATAATTTTTAGTTTTATAGGTAAATCATTGCTTGAAGTGAGATGATATTCTGATTAAAATCGCCAAATTCCTCATGCTTATATTCTAACGTTAATTTGGAATGATGACCACTGAAATATGCGTTAGCGCCTACTCCAAAAATATTTCTATTATCATCTACAGCGTCATAACTATTGGATGCATAGGAAACATAAGGTTGAAATCTTGTTTTAGCAACATCACCTTTAAATACATAGCCTAAGTGACCATATACCATTTGACCCGTTCCATAAGCACTAAACAAATAATCTTTACCGTAATCATTGGATTGAAAGGTAGCATAAGCCGTTAAAGCAGATCCATTATCGCCAATAGGCGCATCATAAAAAGCATCAACTGCAAAAATAGCCACATCTTCTCCTTGTAATTCGGTTTCGTTAAGAGAAACGGAACCACTTGGATGTAAGAAAAAACCAGCACCAACATTAAAAATGCGCTTTCCTCCTAAATAGGTACCCACTTTATAGGGTAAGAAATTAGATTCCTGATCAAAAATATTATAATCGAAATATCCCGAATAAACCATACCAGCATCTCGTGAACCTAAAAGACGTTTTCCACCGTAAACAGCAGATCCATTCGTTAGAGGATCGCGAGCATCTAATCCATTTGTGATGGCATCATTAATAGATACTTGATATTGAAATTTACCAAAAGCGCCTTTTCCATAAACACCAACGTGTCTTGCAAATTGATCTGATAAACCCAAAGTAGACCAAGATTGTCTATTATTATCTAAGGTCATCATATTTAATGTGCTCTGATTGTTTAATCTTGAAATACCATTAAAATAATGCAAACCACCACCAACAGAGTGATTTTTAGTTAAATTATACTGTGCCCAAACATCATGAAAAAATAGTTGAGAACCATTTCCTGTTCCTGTTGGACTTAATGTATTCGCGTTTAAATTATTTAAACCGAAATGTGTTAGGATTAAAAATTTCTCATTAATCTGTGCATACATAAGTACACGAGCACGTCTTAAATTGAAATTAAAATGACTTACATCATCTGGAACATCGTCTGTGTAAACACCTTGAACTTGCGCCCAAGATAATATGCGGAAGTATTTTTTACCATCCTCATCAAATTTCACTTTGTAGCCACCATTATAATCTGGTGCACCTTGTGAGTACATAGTCCATTGACAAGCCATGATAAAGCTAACAACAAACAAGAGTTTTTTAGTCATAATTTTTAGAGTTAATTAGTTAAAATTGGTTCTGTGTGCAGGACTAATCTCTAAAAATGTATGTTTAAAATAAAAACTGGTATATATTTATGTTAATTTAAAATAGTTAATCTCTAAATCGTTCCCATTTTATAAGCATAAACTTATCACCAAGTTCGGTTACTAAAACACCTGCACCAGATAAATTCTGGCTATCTAAAAAGAATTTAGAAAGCTCCACAGCGTTTAATATTTTATAGGTTGGATGGTAATCTGTTCGGTATGGTCTTTTAATATTATATTTCTTAACCCAGTTCATAATACTCACATGCGATATGCCCAAAATTCGTTCAATTTCACGGTAGGTTAATCCTTCTAAATAGAGTTGTAGTGCCTTGTTTACGTAATAATCATCTATCTTTTTACCTAACTTATTTACGGTAAAAAAGTAATTGCAACTTTTACACTTGTAGCGTTGTCTATCATTTACAATACCACTTTTAATATGGGTATCTGAATTACAGTTTGGACAGAGTTCTATTTTCATATATACTAAATTAGCATAAATATATTAATTTAGCAATAAAAATATTTACAATACTTTTATAAGTCTTAAAATATCAAACTAAATGAAATATGATACAACAATTTTTAAGGTGCTTTTTATAACATTTCTTATTACCTATTTTTTTATATTAGCAGCCTAAACCCTTTTTCATGTTGAAAAACCACCTAACGCTTCTATTTTTAGCGGTCTTTCCTTTATTTACAATAGCACAAAAAAAAGCAGAACCAACACCTTTAGAAATACAACTAGCCGAATCGTTAAAAGAAACATTCCCAGACGATCACGTTGCTTCTGAAAGCGAAAATTATCACATTACTTTCGAATATAATAAGAAAACAGAAAAAGTTGAAGTGTTAGAAACCATAACCAAAAGGCTTATAAATTTAGATTCTAGAGCAGATATTCAAGTGTATTGCTTTTATGATGGTGAATCGGATATTGAATCCTTTGACATAAAATACAAAACGGATCGTGATGCTGATTTTTACATTCAAGACGAAGCTATTAAAAGCGATGATCTATTTCATAATGATGCACGTGTAAAATATACCAATTTAGACTTCCCACTTAAAGGCTATAAGTATCAAATTGAAACTGTAAAGCGTTATAAAGATATTAAATACTTTACTAGTTTATATTTTAATGATGATTATCCCACTGTAATAAAAACCGTTACTATTGATATTCCAAATTGGTTAGATTTAGAGCTTAAAGAAATGAATTTTAATGGCTTTCCTATTAATAAATCCACGAAAGCCAATGAAGATAATGACGGTAAAATTCACACCTTTACATTAGAAAACGTGCCAGCCATGTTTGATGATGAAAGTGCTCCTGGTCCTTCTTATATTTATCCTCACATCTTAATTTTAGCGAAATCGCTAACCTTTGATGGCGCAAAAATCAACATTTTCGAATCCACTCAAGATTTATATAACTGGTACAAAACGCTGGTGAATAGTTTGGAAAATGATAATACAGATTTACAAGTCAAAGTTGCTGAATTAACTGCAAACACTACAAACGACGAAGAAAAAATAAAAAACATTTACTATTGGGTTCAGGATAACATTCGCTACATCGCCTTTGTAGATGGTATTGCTGGCTTTAAACCAGATGAAGCTTCTAGTGTTTTCAAAAAACGTTATGGTGACTGTAAAGGTATGGCAAACCTAACCAAGCAAATGCTAATTGAAGCTGGTTTTGACGCGCGTTTAACGTGGATTGGCACTAACCGAATTGCTTATGATTATTCCACACCAAACCTATCTGTGGACAACCACATGATTTGCACCATTTACAACAATGGAAAACCTACTTATTTAGATGGAACTGAAAAATTTAATGCCTATCAAGAGTATGCAAACCGCATTCAAGGTAAACAAGTGTTAATTGAAAATGGCGATGAATTTATTTTAAATATTGTACCAAAAGCTACTGCAAATTTTAATAAAGAAACGGTTAATTACAGCTTATCGCTTGACAACGAGCAATTAAGCGGTACGGTTTCCAAAACCTACAATGGCGAAAGTCGCTCGGGATTATTACAGTATTTAAGTCAACTACAAACCGATAAAAAAGACACGTTTTTACTCTATTTTTTAAATGGAGGCGACTCAAATATTAAGGTCGAAGACATAATCACATCCAATTTATCAGATAGAGAAATTCCAGTAAACATTGATTATAATATAACTATTAACAATGCGGTTTCTTCTTTTGATGATACCATGTACATTGATTTAGATTTAGAAAAAGAATTATCAGGTTACAATTTTGAAAAACGTAAAACCGATTATGTTTTCGATTACAAAAAGCATTTAGAATCCACAACCACCCTAAAAATTCCTGATGGTTATAAAATAGGGAGTTTACCAAAGGACATTGCTATTACAAATGATAATTATAATTTAAAAGTATCCTTCAAGCAAAGTGATAATACCATTATTTACAAGAAAAATTTTGAAATAACCGAAAGTGTTATTAAAAAAACAGGCTTTAATGAATGGAATGATTTCATAAAAAACCTAAACACACTTTACAACGAGCAGATTACGCTAACCAAACAATAAAATCCCATGAAAATAAAATTACTCCTACTATGCAGCTTTGCATACACGTCCCTATTTTTCGGACAATCCAAACTAGAACAGGAAGCCCAAGCTTTTTTTTGGGGAGAAAACGACAACTACAAAAATAAAGTTGATATTCCAGAAAAATGGGAGAACGAATCGGCTGTCATTATATATAAAAATGAAAACTATGATTTTCATAAATTCGGAAAACGCGTAGACTACAAATCATCTATCCGAAAACGCATAAAACTACTAGATCAAGCTGCTGTTACCGAGTTTTCAACCTTTACATATCAAAAGCGTTTTAACTCCTCAAAAGGGGTTTATTTTTATAATCCTTCACACGTTATAGTTGGTCTTAAAATTATTAAACAAGATGGAACTGAAACCATTATCGATATTGAAAAGGAAGCTGTAGAAGTTGATGGCGAAACAAAAGTGGCCATGGCCAATTTAGAAATTGGTGATATTTTAGACTATTTCTATTATAGTGTTGAACCTTTTAAGTCTGTTGAAGCTTTTGGCTTTAGTCCTGTGGAACAAACACTTGGCGAAGAATATCCTGTAATGGATTACAAACTGTCTTTTGAAACAGAAAATGATTTCTTCATAAATTTCAACTCCTATAATGGTGCACCAGAACTCAAGGAAATTGAAACAGAAAAGAATAGCACAAGACGTTATGAATTGATTGAAAAAGATATTGAAAAACACAAATATGAGCGTTGGTTTTACCCATTAGTGGAGCTTCCTGCTTATAAGTTTCAGGTGTATTTTGCAAGATCAGGTAAGTTTGAAGATCGTGCATTAGCTTTTTTACCAGAGAAAGAAGAAATTGTTAAGAAAACTGTTTCCAAAGAAGAAGTCTTAGATTTTTATGAAAAATATACACCTTATGGCGATTTAGGTTCTATGGAGCGTTTTGTAAAAGAAAACGAATTTAAAAGTGAACGCGAAAAGATAATTGCCGTTTATTATTTTGCACGTCATCAATATTTAACCCAATATGTAGAAGCTATTGTTGTAAATGAAGCTGATATACTAACATCCCCTTTTATAGCTACCAAAACCGTTCCTTATCTGTTTTCAAATGAGAAATCGTTTATAAGACACTTTATGGCTTTTTTATATGATTTTAAGTATGACTATGAAGTTATAGTTGGTAAAAAACGTTATGATGGTCATTTAGAAGATTTGTTATTAGAAAGAAACACCAACGTTATTATAAAGGTCAATACACCTACACCTGTTTATTTGGAGTTTTTCAAAATTCATTCGGATGCCAATCAATTTCACCATTTATTAGAAGGTACACCTGTATATGCATTATCCGCGAACAAAAAGCGATTAGACCAAATTTCAACTGGAAAATTACCGCAATCAACTTATAGCGATAATGAATCTTTTAAAGATATTACCATTACATTACATGATGATTTTACTGGTTTTAATTACCAAGGTATTAATAAGTACAAAGGTTATGAAAAAACAGATCATCAATATGACAAACTAATCTTTAAGGATTATGTAGACGAAGATTATAAAAAATATGGAACAGAACCGTTTACAGAACAAATTAGAAATAAAAAATTACGCGCAAAAACGGAAAATGAACTTCAAGCATTAATTGAAAAACTGCGTGAAAAACAATCCGAAAGTCTGAAAGAAAGTATAGAAGCAGAAATGGATATTCAAGACGCAACAGACTATACTTATGCCATAAATGAAACAGGCCGTTATGGCTTTGATACCTATTTTACGTATAATGAAAGTTTTAATATTTCAGATGTATTCATTAAAAAAGCAGGTCCTAATTACATCATGGAAATCGGAAAGTTAATTGGCGGTCAAGTAGATTTATCTGACGAAGAACGCAAGCGAACCGAAAATGTGTATATGAATTACCCAAGAAGTTATAATTACAATATGACACTAAATATACCAGAAGGTTATTCGGTTTCTGGTTTAGATAAATTGAATAAAAACGTGGATAATAAAACAGGTGCATTTATGAGTACAGCAATTGTGAAAGGCAATCAGTTACTTATAACCACATCCAAACAGTACAAGAACAACTACGAAGACAATACAGATTGGCCATTAATGATGGCATTTTTAGATGAGGCATTTCAATTCACTAATGAAAAAATATTATTGAAGAAAAATTAACACTACTAATACGGTATTGTTTAAAAAGCTGTCTAAAATATAAATTTTTCAGACAGCTTTTCTATGTATTAAAAGTCCGCAGTTTATACGCTTTTATTTCTTTAACCACACGTGGCGCTAGCATAAGCGTTGTAAACATGGTTGGGAAAGCCATCAGCGCAAAAAAGCCATCAATTAAATTAATCATCATGCTTAAGGATGTGGTTGCGCCTAAAATAATACTCACAATATACATGTAATTATAATAGTGTTTTTTATCGGCTCCTATTAAAAACGACAAACATTTACTGCCATAATACGAATAGGAAAATAAGGACGAAATACTAAAAACCGCTATACAAACCAATAGGAGATATTTACCAAATCCAGGCATGGCATTTCCAAAAGCAGAAGCCGTTAAACTCACCCCATTTGCATCGCTTGTTTGCCAAACACCTGTTACCAAAATTGCTAAAGCTGTTAACGTACAAACCACCAAGGTATCAATAGCTGGCCCAAGCATAGCAACCAATCCTTCACGAACAGGTTCCGATGTTTTTGCGGCGCCATGAGCCATGGGTGCGGTACCAATTCCGGCTTCGTTAGAAAACGCACCACGACGAATACCAAGTAACATTAAACCACCAATAACACCTCCTAAAAAGGTGTCTCCTTTATAAAAACTGGCGCTAAAAGCATCGGTAAAAATGAGACTGATATACTTGGGCACCTCTTGGTAATTAACAACCAAAATTATAACAACTGAAACAAAATACAACAGCACCATAGCTGGCACCAATTTGGACGCTGTTTTACTAATTCTATTTAAGCCACCTAAAATTACAATGGATGTAATAATAACTAAAACAATACCAACCGTTAAATTTGATGCCAAGCCTATTTCTACGCCATTTGGACGCAATAAAATATCGTTAATAGCTTGAGTTAACTGATTTACATTAAAAACAGGCAAAGCTCCTACCAAGCCACACACGCTAAAAAATATAGCTAATGGTTTCCAGGATTTACCTAAACCTTCCATTATAAAATACATAGGACCACCTTGTAAGTCGCCAGCACTATCACGACCACGATACATAATAGCTAATGTAGAGGTGAAAAATTTAGTAGACATCCCGATGACTGCACTCACCCACATCCAAAAAACAGCACCAGGACCACCAATGGAAATGGCAACCGCAACGCCAGCAATATTTCCCATACCTATGGTAGATGATAAGGCGGTTGTTAAGGCTTGAAAATGACTTATTTCGCCAGGATCATCTGGATTATCATATTTTCCGCGTAATACTTTTATAGCATGACCAAAAAAGCGAAAAGGCAAAAATCGTGATAGAATAAGTAAATAAAATCCGCCACCAATCAACAAAATAAGCAATGGCAAACCCCAAGCAAATGAAGCGAATTCGGAAATATATTGATTAAGTTGTTCCATAAATTTATTTGTAGTCATAAAAGTAACAAAGTAATTACAACTATTAACTATTCTTAAAAAGTATATGTTTTAAAACAAACAAGACTTTTTGAATTTTAGTTATTTAAAGCCTAACTTCGCTTATAGTCTGATATAAAACATGAAAACGATTCCATATCATTTCGTTGTAAGTAATTAAAACAAACATCTGAAGAATGAATTTTACAACAATAATTCTTAATATTTTATTAGTAAGTGTTTCAATAAAAGAATACAGAATAATTAATAAAACCAAAGATAGTCCCGAAATAAAATTAAATAATTCACCTTATTATCAACAGTCTACAGACACAATAAAACCAAATAATAATTTTAATTTATTGATTAAAGGAACTAAAAATTATGATTTAATATTAACTACTGTACAAAAAGAGGATTATGATGTTGCAAAACAAATTAAAACTGCTCAAGTAATAGATAAAACTATTATTCCTTCTCAAGTAAATTTAACTGAAGGATGCTATACTGTAACAACCGGAGCTAAGACAATTGAAAATTGCTTAGCGCACGATGAACAACTGATTAGTTTGTCATATCTCGGATACATAAAAAATTTAAATAGTTGTGTCGTTTATGAAAATTGGTTTGAATCAACTATGTCAAATCTTTTAATTAATTTAGAAGATGGATCAACCTCTTACATATCAGGCGACGAGCTTATTTTTTCTCCAAATCTAAATTTTATTTATAGTTATGCTCATGATGGAATTGATTTTGATGGCATTTCTTTGCATCAAATAATAGACAAAAAAGCATATCCAATTCTTATTACAGATTACGACATAGAAGAAAAATATAAATTTAAATTTAGTTCTTTTGGAAAGGTATATTGGGATTCAGATAGTACCTTTCTTGCTAGCCATGAAAAAGAATATTATAAATTTAAGATTCAAGATAAACAAATTACCCATCGAAATGAGTGTGAAGAAAATATTATACATTCTGAAAATAACAAGTTTATAATTAAAGTAGACAAACTAAAAGATGGTTCTATAAGATATACATCATGGAATAAACCAAACACTACAAAAGATAGACCAAGCCTAGTTTTGTATAATGGAGAGCTTGAAAAACAAAATAAATATGGTTCTGGTTTTGATTATAGATTTGAAAACGGAGAATATCTCTATATAATAGAACATAACATAGAAACCACAAGCGCTAAACGTTTAATGTTTAGACTATATAAAAATAGTGAACAAAAACTTTATACTAGTTTAACAGATTTAAAAAAGGTGAAAAAGAAAAAATAAAATTACATAAACACTATATATAATCCATTACTAGTTTTCGCCTACCTTCAAAAGCCTAACAGACATACATCTTTGATTTATTTACTAACTTAAGTACTTAAATAGGTCAGAAACCATATTCAAAAACGATAAGCACATCCTCAAAAAATCCCATAAAAAAAACGACACTAAATTTAGCGTCGTTTTTTTAACTTGTAACACAATAAGATATTTAGCTCTGTAAATAATTCTCAACATTCACGTGTATTCTATGCTGAATATCCGTTAAATCAGCTTTAACAAAGGCTTCACCTGTAATGTTTTCGTATAACTCAATATAACGTTCACTGACCGTTTGTATGTAATCATCACTCATCTCTGGAACAGTCTGCCCTTCTAACCCTTGAAAATCATTAGCAATTAACCACTGACGTACAAATTCTTTTGAGAGTTGCTTTTGTGTTTCACCTGTATCTTGACGCTCTTGATAACCATCAGCATAAAAATAACGGGATGAATCTGGTGTGTGAATTTCATCAATCAATACAATGTTGCCATCTTTTGTTTTTCCAAATTCATACTTGGTATCTACTAAAATCAAGCCTCTGGAAGCTGCAATTTCAGAACCACGCTGAAATAACTTGCGTGTGTAATCTTCTAGAACTATATAATCCGCTTCAGAAACTATGCCTTTTTTAAGGATGTCTTCTCGTGAGATATCTTCATCATGATCTCCCATGTCTGCTTTGGTTGCTGGTGTAATAATTGGTGTAGGAAATTTATCATTTTCCCTCATGCCTTCTGGCATAGTAACTCCACAAAGTAGGCGCTTTCCAGCTTTATATTCTCTAGCAGCATGACCAGATAAATACCCGCGAATGACCATTTCTACTTTAAATGGTGTACATAAATGCCCTACAGCAACGTTTGGATCTGGAGTAGCAATCAACCAGTTTGGAACCAAATCTTCTGTGGCTTTCATCATTTTAGTGGCAATCTGATTCAGGATTTGTCCTTTGTAGGGAATCCCTTTTGGCATGACCACATCAAAAGCGCTCAACCTATCCGTTGCAACCATAACTAATTGCTCATTATTTATGTTGTACACTTCTCGGACTTTACCTTTGTAAAGGCTTTTTTGTCCTGGGAAATTAAAATTAGTATCTATTATGGTGTTATTTTTTATCACAGAATTAATTTTTTGAAATTGTTTTTGTTCTTTGCCTATTGTAAAAGAGGATGCTATTAATCTACATTTTCGATGCTTTTATAAGCCTCAATAACTTTCTTGACTAATCGATGACGAATAACATCTTTATCATCTAAAAATACCATCCCAACACCTTCTACGTTTTTCAAAATAAGTAAAGCTTCTTTTAAACCAGATATGGTACGCCTTGGTAAATCTATTTGACCTGGATCTCCCGTTAAAAGAAACTTGGCATCTTTACCCATACGTGTTAGAAACATTTTCATTTGGGCATGAGTTGTATTCTGACCTTCATCTAAAATAACAAAAGCATGATCCAAAGTTCGTCCACGCATGAAAGCTAAAGGTGCAATTTGAATAGTCCCATTTTCTATGTAATGCGCTAATTTTTCAGGTGCAATCATATCACGCAAAGCATCATAAAGGGGTTGCATGTATGGATCTAATTTTTCTTTTAAATCGCCTGGAAGAAATCCTAAATTCTCGCCAGCTTCAACCGCTGGACGTGTTAGTATAATGCGTTTAACTTCTTTATTTTTTAAAGCGCGAACCGCTAAAGCCACACCTGTATATGTTTTTCCAGTTCCTGCTGGACCAATGGCAAAAACCATATCGTTTTTACGCATACTCTCCACCAATTTCCTTTGGTTTGCAGACTGGGCTTTAATTAAACGACCATTAACGCCATGCACAATCACTTCACCACTACTGGCACTTGTTTCATAATCGGCTTTACTCTCGCTAGTTAAAACGCGCTCAATTACATTTTCATCCAGCTTGTTATATTTCATATAATGCTCCATGAGCATATTAAAGCGTTTATCAAATTCTTCCAGTAAATCTTCATCGCCATAAGCTTTGATTTTAGTACCTCTGGCTACAATTTTTAGTTTAGGGTAATACTTTTTAAGGAGTTCTATATTCACGTTTTGTGCACCAAAAAAATCCTTTGGTGATACGTCTTCAAGTTCAATTATGATTTCGTTCAAAAGCTAGGAGATTTAATTAAATTAATCTATTTAGTTTTATTAGTTTTGTGTTTAACAAAAATACACATTTTAAATTCGTGTAAGGTTAAAAAAATATCAACAATTCTAAATGGCCATCATTACATTAACAACTGACTTTGGAGAGCGAGACCACTTTGCTGGCGCAACAAAAGGCGCTATTTATAGTGAATTACCAGATGTTAAAATTGTTGATATCTCGCATTCTATCTCACCATTTAGTATTCCTGAAGCGGCTTATATTATTTTAAATGCCTTTAGTAGTTTTCCAAAAGGCACGATTCATATAATTGGGGTCGATTCTGAATTAAACGAAGAAAATAAACACATTGCTATTAAGCTGGACGACCATTATTTTATTTGTGCCAATAATGGTATTATGAGTATGATTTGTGCCGAAATAGCACCCGAAAAAATTGTTGAAATTAACATACACGATAAAATTATAACCAGTTTTCCGGTTTTAGATGTATTTGTAAAAGTTGCTTGCCATATTGCGCGTGGTGGCACTTTAGAGGTTATTGGAAAAGTAATTGAAACCATTAAACCCATCAAAAACATTCTTCCGTTTGTTAATGATGACCAGTCGCAAATAATTGGACATGTGATATATATAGATAATTATGGAAACGTTATTACTAATATTAAACGTGCTTTCTTTGAAAAAACTCAACGCGGACGGACTTTTGAAATTTCGGCAAGAAATAAAACCTTCAAAAAAATATATAATAAATATAGCGATGTGGTCGATTTTAGCAAACCTCCAGAAGAACGCTATGTTGAAGGACAACGCATGGTGGTTTTCAACGCTTCTAACTATTTGGAAATTGCGGTGTATAAAAGCAATCCGAACACCACAGGTAGTGCATCCTCCTTATTAGGATTAGAGCTTATTGATACGGTAACGGTTAATTTTATAAAAGAATAATTTATGTTCGTACGCATTGTAAAATTGGGTTTTGAACCAAAACATATTGACACGTTTCTTGAAAACTTTCACAAAAACAAACAGGCTATTCGCAATTTTGAAGGTTGCCAGTTTTTAGAATTATATAGGGATAAAAACAATACAAATGTGTTTTTTACGTATAGTTATTGGCAGAGTGAAACCGATTTAGAAAATTACAGACAATCCAATTTATTTAATAGTATTTGGGCCGTAACAAAACCCATGTTTAATATGAAACCGGAAGCTTGGAGTGTGGATAAATTGGAAACGCTTGAATAGTGAGTAATGAAATTTAATTTTTTAAAGAATGGATTCTATAGATAATACGTTTTTTCCTAAATCTCACAACTAATACCTAATACCTAAAATAATATGCTTGCAATCCTTAAAAAAGAAATAAATGCCTTCTTCGCCTCGACAATTGGCTATTTAGTGATTGCCATATTCCTTATTTTAAACGGCTTATTTTTGTGGCTTTTTATTGGCGAATTTAATATTCTAGATAACGGCTTTGCTGATATGTCTAGCTTTTTTCTATTAGCACCATGGATTCTGTTATTCCTGATACCTGCTGTTACCATGCGAAGTTTTTCTGATGAAAAAAAACAAGGCACATTAGAGTTATTAGTCACCAAACCCATCAGCTTATTCAACATTGTTTTGGGGAAATATTTGGGTGCATGTATTCTCATTATTTTAGCTTTACTCCCAACGCTACTCTATGTGTACACGGTTTACCAATTAGGAAATCCTGTTGGAAATATCGATTTTGGTAGCACGCTTGGCTCCTATTTAGGGCTATTATTTTTAGCGGCTGCTTACACAGCTATTGGTGTTTTTGCGTCTAGTTTAACAGACAACCAAATAGTCGCTTTTATTACGGCTGTATTTTTATGTTTCTTATTTTACGTAGGTTTTGAAGGTATTGCTGATTTCGTTTCAAGCAATTTTATAGACCAACTCGGAATGAATGCGCATTACAAAAGCATCAGTCGTGGTGTTATTGATACGCGCGACTTAATGTATTTTATAAGTGTCATTTTACTTTTTCTAGTTTTTACGGTTCAACACATAAATACGAAACCCGTTCGTAAAAAAGAATTGATAACGCTCATATTACTGCCTTTGGGGTTATTTCTATTAAACATTTTCACCCATGGTTTTTATCAACGTTTTGATGTAACAAAAGACAAACGCTACACCTTAAGTCAAGCATCTTCTTCTATTGTTAATTCGGTTAAATCGCCTATTCTAATTGATGTGTTTTTAGATGGCACCAATCTACCTTCAGAATTCAGACGTTTACAAACAGAAACACGTCAATTGTTGGACGAATTTAAATCGGAAAACAGCCAAATTCATTTTAATTTCATGAATCCGTTAGAAGATGAAGCGTCTCGTGAGCAAATCATTCAACAATTAAACGAACGTGGCTTAAAACCCATGCAAGTAACGGTTCAGGAAGCCGGAAAATCCAGTCAGGAAGTTATTTTTCCTTGGGCTTTGGCTAGTTATAATGACGTAACGGTTAAAATTCCTTTAATTAAAAATAAAATTGGAGCTACGAGTCAAGAACTTGCCAGCAATTCCATTCAGCATTTAGAATATGCCTTTGCAGATGGATTAAGTAAATTGGTAAACCCAAAGCGACGTAAAATAGCTATTCTAAAAGGAAACAATCAGTTACAAGATGTTCAGATTTTCGACTTTGCAAAAACCATAAAAGACTATTATTACATTGCTGCATTTACCTTGGATAGCGTTCAAAAAAATCCGCAAAAAACATTGGACGATTTAAAATCCTACGATTTAATTATATCAGCAAAACCAACAGAAGCCTTTACAGAGACTGAAAAATTGGTATTGGATCAATTTACTATGTCTGGTGGAAAAAGCTTGTGGCTGTTAGACAGAGTTGCTATAGAACAGGATAGTTTATTTAATGCTGCAGGAAAAAATATTGCGGTTGCTCGCGACTTAAATTTAACCGATTTCTTTTTCAAATATGGTGTCCGAATCAATCCCGTTTTAATAAACGACCTCTATTCGGCTCCCTTAACATTAGCAACTGGAGATGGTAGCCAATCCCAATTTCAGCAATTACCTTGGTTTTATTCGCCTTTGGTAAACGCAACGTCCAAGCATCCAATTGTGAATAATTTAAATTTAATAAAATTCGATTTTACCAATCAGATAGACACTTTAAAAAACGACGTTCAAAAAACCATTTTATTACAAAGTTCGATACTCACAAAAATTGATGGAACACCTCGTGAAGTCAGTTTAGACATGACTACGGAAGAACCCAACCCAAATAATTATGTGAATGGGTCTCAAAATTTAGCCGTTTTATTAGAAGGAAATTTCACGTCGGTTTATAATAATCGGGTAAAACCTTTTAAGGTTTCCAATGTTAAAAACCTAAGTGTCCCAACAAAAATGATTGTCATTGCAGATGGTGATGTTATTAAAAACGACGTTGGCAAAAATGGGCCGTTGGAGTTAGGCTTTGATCGTTGGACAGGACAAGATTATGGCAACAAGGATTTTTTACTGAATGCCGTAAATTACCTACTAGATGATAGTGGACTTATAAACATTCGATCTAAAGATATTTCGTTGGCATTTTTAGACTATCAACAAGTAGCAGAGCAAAAAACCAAATGGCAAGTTATCAATATCGTCTTACCGTTAGTGTTTTTAGCGGTTTTCGGCTTGTTATTCAACTTTTTTAGAAAGCGTAAATACGCCAGATAATGCAATAACAAACTAAAAAAAAATCCTGCTTTCGCATGAATTAATGTTAATAAGTTTGTTTCCTATATTAAGCGGTTTAGGATATATTTGTATGATTAACTTATTGAACTCATAAACGTATTTTACATAGATGAAATTTATAGTATCAAGTACCTATTTACTGAAACAATTACAAGTTCTTGGAGGTGTTATAAACAGTTCAAACACCTTACCTATTCTAGATAATTTCTTATTCGAATTAAACCAAACAGAACTTATTATATCTGCAAGTGATTTAGAAACAACCATGTCTTCTAAATTAGAAGTAGAAAGCGATAATAGTGGTAGTGTTGCCGTTCCTGCAAGATTATTATTAGATACGTTAAAAACGTTTCCAGAACAGCCTTTAACCTTTGTGGTTGAAGAAAACAATACCATTGAAATTAGCTCAAACCACGGTAAATATGCCTTGGCGTATGCGGATGGTGCCGAATTTCCTAAACCAGTCACGTTAGATGATGCATCATCAACCACATTAAATGGTGATATTTTAGCAACAGCTATTAACAAAACTATTTTTGCGGCTGGAAATGACGATTTACGCCCTGTAATGAGTGGTGTATTTTTTCAGTTTTCTACAGAAGGTTTAACTTTTGTAGCTACAGATGCTCATAAATTGGTGAAATATTCGCGTGCAGATGTCAGCGCTTCTGAAGTAACAGAATTTATTATGCCTAAAAAACCTTTAAATTTATTGAAAGGTATTTTAGCAGCAAGTGATGATGATGTAACAATTGAGTACAACGATTCTAATGCCAAATTCACCTTTGAAAACGTCATATTAATTTGCCGCCTAATTGATGGAAAATACCCGAATTATGAAGCCGTAATTCCTAAAGAAAATCCAAATAAACTTGTTATAAACCGCAATCAGTTTTTAAACTCAGTGCGTCGTGTGAGTATTTTCTCAAATAAAACAACACACCAAATACGTTTAAAAATTGCTGGTGCAGAATTAAATATTTCAGCAGAAGATATTGATTACTCTAACAAAGCAGAAGAGCGTTTAACCTGTGATTACCAAGGAGACGATATGCAAATAGGTTTCAACTCACGTTTCTTAACGGAAATGCTAAACAACCTAACCAGCGACGATGTGCAGTTAGAAATGAGTTTACCAAATCGTGCCGGAATTCTAACACCAGTGGATGGTTTAGATGAAGGCGAAAACGTAACCATGTTGGTCATGCCAGTTATGTTAAATAGCTAACACAAATTCCTTCGAAGATTGGAATCTACAATATAAAAAATGCTCACCAATTAGTGAGCATTTTTTATACATTTAATATACTTATCTCTCTATAAATCTACTTAACAAATTTAATAGATAACGGATAACTAATAGCTTCACCATTACTCGCTTTTATAGCATTAATGATTGGGAAAACAAAGGCTATAATGCCAATAATAATTAATCCTATAATACCAAGACCTAATAAAATAATAGCAGGAATACACAAAATAGCATATATAAAAATGCTGATTTGAAAGTTGACAATCTGCTTGCCCTGTTCGTCCATTTTAAAAACTTTATCTTTCTGTGTTACCCAAATAATAAGCGGCACAATAAGTCCGCCAAAACCGGTTATGTAGGTTAGTAACTGACTTAAATGCGTTAAAACTAATAGTTGGTTATCGTCTCTCATGATGATGATGGTTTAAATGATTGATGTATTTATAAGACGTATAAAATTGAAAATTGTTACAGAGTAAAGCTAATACTTTTAAAAAAAGTATGGTTTAACAAACCCGTATAAGTAACGCCAGCTTTGGTGTTAGAATCCGTATGACCGCTTTAAATTTAGGTGTTTCATACGGAATACAAAGTTACATAATTTTAAAAACTATGGATTTTGTTTAACAGATGTTTAGTGGTTTTCAAAAAAGGCACCAACAAGAAAAGCAATTAAGAATACCTTAAAAATGTTCAGGTTCCTTAAAGGAATTATACGTTTTTTATTCAAAAAACTATATATGACATAGAATACCTTTAAAAAATTACAGGTGCAAGCAATGAAATTCGTACTATTTCGTTATATTCCTATAATATTAAAACAGCAATTATCATGAAAACAATCAAATTTAAACAGCAACTGCTACTCCTTTTCGGATTGAGCATCATTGCTTTTTCTTGTTCGTCAGATGATGACAGCAATAATAACCAAAACACCCAAGCACAAATTCAAGCGAATGTAACAGCTAATACGTGGATTATAACACGCTTTGTTGATTCTGGAAATGATGAAACAGGTCATTTTTCCTGTTATGCCTTTGATTTTGGAGCTAACGGAACGCTAACCGCAACCAGTAGCAACAATACCTACACAGGAACCTGGAGTATTTCAGATAGTAATAGTAATGATGATAGCCAAGACGACCTAGACTTTAACATCAACTTCAATCTCACCAATGAGTTTGAAGATTTAAATGATGATTGGGACATAATAAGTTATAGCTCAAATTCCATAGCACTGATAGACATCAGTGGAGGCAATGGCGGAACCGATTATTTAACGTTTGAAGTCGGCTCTCCAAACAGCAATTGCACATCATCAACCCAAACCACCATACAAGATAATGTGGCAACAGGAACCTGGCGTATAACTAATTTTATAGATTCAGGAACTGATGAAACATCCAATTTTACAGGTTATAATTTCACCTTTAATAGTTCTGGCGTTTTAAATGCCAACAATGGTACAACGGATTACAATGGCAGCTGGAGTATAACAGATAGTAATAGTAGTAGTGATAGCCAAGATGATTTAGACTTTAACATCAATTTCAATCTCACCAATAATTTTCAAGATTTAAATGATGATTGGGATTTTATTTCGCAAACAGCCACCAAAATTGAATTAATAGATGTTAGTGGTGGAAATGGCGGAACCGATTACTTAACATTCGAGAAAAACTAAACCACCAAGTTAGTTTCGTTGTTTATATATTAATTTTAATTTAAAGCGCTTTAATATCAGGTTTTTCTGAATATTAAAGCGTTTTTCGTGTTCATGAATTTCTGGCTTTTGCAATACGTATCAGCTACCATTTAAATCCTGAAAATCATCCAACATAATTTCGCTACCTGCATTTAAGGATCTATTTTCATCTAAAGCTGTATATTCAGTAAGTAAGGGTATCCCTTTAAGAATAATATCTTGTTTTACAGCAGTATAAGCTGCACCTTCCAAAACCCAATTATACAAATAATCGCTCAAAACAGGTTCGCTCTGATCTGTTAAATACAACACTTCCGTACCACCAAAAATGCTAATAATATCAAAAAGGGCTTGCCTAAATTCCTGCAAGCTATCCAAATCTTTCAGCTGGTATAAAAACCCATATCTATAAATAGTAGATACCTCTAGGCAAGATGCATAAACACCTACAGAAAACGCAAACGGACTATCAAAATAAATAATCTCGGGATAGTCTGAATCGGGTACCCAACTAGCCGTTTCTTCATCATAAGTGGTTGGCAAATCATAAGTCCAATCGCCTGTATCTAAAACATAGGCTTTAAAAACACCGTTTTCATCATACGTGGGTGTTAGCGTATGTTTTAATTGTAAGGCCTTTAGCTGTTCCAAATACACATCTTTATTGGCAAGCACAACATCCTTACTAATCTCTATATTACTAATAGCACACAAAACCGTTCCCATAACTTAAGCGTTTTCAACAATAACGAAACTTCACAAAGACAAATAAGATATAAATTTAAGAAAATGCGCTACAAAAACTAAATTATTTAAAACTGAAGGTTAAAATAAAAAACAACTACAGAAGTAAAAAAATATTGAAATATAGAAACCTAAATCTACTATATCACATTCAATTCTTTTTAAATTCCTATTTTAGTTAAATACAGAAACGTTTTAAACAGGTATTTATGCTAAAAAAATCCATTCTAATAGAAAAAAAGAGTCAAATTACTAGCAAAAACCTACAGCTACTTATAAAAAGTGAAATCCGAGAAGCAACCATTCCTATTGAAGATATCGGGTTTCTTGTTATTGACAACCCAGAAGTTTACATTAGTATTACCGCTTTAAATTTACTTGTAGAAAACAATAGCGCAGTAATTATTTGCGGTAAAACGCACTTACCCACTGGCTTATTTCTAAACCTAAACAGTCACCATATCCAACAAGAAATATTTAGAAACCAAATAAACGCCAGCCAACCATTAAAAAAACAGCTCTGGCAACAAACCGTTAAAGAGAAAATTTTAAACCAAGGGTTATTATTAAAACAAATAACCCATACAAAAAACAATTTTGAGTTTTTAGCAAGTAAAGTCACCAGTGGCGACACCACAAATATGGAAGGTGTTGCAGCCAGTTTTTATTGGAAATCTTTTTTTGAGCAGGATTTTAAACGCGAACGTTTTGGTGACTATCCAAATAACGTTCTTAATTATGGGTATGCTATTTTAAGAGCAGCCACAGCAAGAGCATTATCTGGAAGTGGACTACTAAACACATTAGGTATTCACCATAAAAGCAAATACAATGCTTTTGCGCTTGCCGATGATATTATGGAACCTTTCAGACCAATAATTGATGAAGCCGTTTATACTATTATGCAACATTATGATGAACAAGAACTAAATACTGAAATTAAATCAATATTACTACAAACCTTAACACGAACGGTATATTTTAAAAATGAAAAAAGCCCACTCATGGTAGCTTTACAAAAAACAGCTAGTTCATTGCAACAATGCTACACAGGCAAACGAAAGAAAATAAAATATCCCAAATTATGGAATTAAACGCTTATAGAATTATGTGGTTATTTGTATTTTTCGATTTACCAACCGACACAGCCAAGGACAGACGAAATGCGGCTGGTTTTAGAAAAAACCTGTTAAAAGATGGTTTTACCATGATGCAATATTCTGTTTACATGCGGCATTGTGCCAGCAGTGAAAGTGCAGATGTACACGAAAAAAGAATAAAACGGCTACTACCACCATTGGGTAAAGTCAGTGTTTTACGGATTACTGACAAACAATTTGGAAATATCATGAACTTTTGGGGAAAAGCAGAAGTCCCAAAAGAACCATTGCCAACACAATTAGAACTGTTTTAAACAAAAAAAACACGATGTTGTCATTCCAAGGAACGAGGAATCTCATTAACATAAGCCATTCATTCATAATACTGAAGAACATCATAAAAACCTGAATTAATTTCCAGAAACAAAAAAATGCCTCAATATTGCAGTATCAGCGCAAAAAGAAGCATTTTTTTAAACGATATCTCACCTTATTCTCTTGACTATTAGAAGGTAACAGACCAACTAATATCGTGTTTTCTAATCTTTAATCAAACCACAACATAATACTAACATTTCAGACGTTTACGTTTAATATCGTGTTTTCTAATCTTTAATCAAACCACAACATACCAACAAAAAACGAAAAAAGGGTTTAAATATCGTGTTTTCTAATCTTTAATCAAACCACAACATATCTTTACGGTGTTATTTAATTAAACTTAATATCGTGTTTTCTAATCTTTAATCAAACCACAACACATCTACGACAACACCACTTGCATCTACCAATATCGTGTTTTCTAATCTTTAATCAAACCACAACATCTGTTAAGTGTTCTATTCTACCAATTAAATATCGTGTTTTCTAATCTTTAATCAAACCACAACCGGTGTTTAATTGACTGTATGCATCTTTAATATCGTGTTTTCTAATCTTTAATCAAACCACAACACGCGAGAGTTAAAGTATCTGGTAGGATTGAATATCGTGTTTTCTAATCTTTAATCAAACCACAACATAAACTTCGCTTTACTAAAATCTATAACTAATATCGTGTTTTCTAATCTTTAATCAAACCACAACAATGTAATGAAAGCTATTGATTGACGCATTAATATCGTGTTTTCTAATCTTTAATCAAACCACAACCGTATTCTGAAACGCTTATCGGCTTAAACTAATATCGTGTTTTCTAATCTTTAATCAAACCACAACAAAGCAACAGAAACAATCATTGTATTAGGAATATCGTGTTTTCTAATCTTTAATCAAACCACAACACTGTTTAACGCTGTTATGATCTTGTTATTAATATCGTGTTTTCTAATCTTTAATCAAACCACAACAGGTTTACGCAAAGGGTAAAGATTTATCTAAATATCGTGTTTTCTAATCTTTAATCAAACCACAACTGAGTAATAACAAGAGTGATATAAGACTGTAATATCGTGTTTTCTAATCTTTAATCAAACCACAACAAATATGAGTTAGAGGGAGATGGTAATACGAATATCGTGTTTTCTAATCTTTAATCAAACCACAATGAAAAATTGACTTTTTTATTTTTTCGTTGTGGTTAGACTATTTAAGACCAAATTGTACATAAATAAACTTCGTGTTGTTATTACTCATACTTTGAAATAACAAACTACAATTTTTCAATTTTACCTGTTACTGAAATCTTTACTTTTATGGGATTAAAAGTAAACCAACCTGTTTTCCCTTCACCAAACCCACATATTTGTTTATAATTCTTATCCGTTACAGTTGATGACGTATGCTTTCTATAAAAATAATCTCCTGAAGTTAATTTCTGAATGCGATACAAATGTTCATTTAACATACTATTATCTAAATTTCCCCAATCAATCTCATCCTCATTAAGTCCTAATAAAAACATATCATTTATTTGCAGGGTGGTAACTATTTTTATTCCATCAGCTGGCAGTTGATACACAGGAAATCCTTTTCGCTTGCGCTCTACAACCGTCCAAAAAGTAACGACCTCTTCTTTTAAATTTTCTTTTTCATCTTTATAGATTAATACATGGTGATTGTTTCTAGGGTTAACCCATTGGTTTTGTTCATCTTTAAGCTGCTCTGCGCGCCCAATATTTTCACGCATTCTAACTTTTAAAACGGGAACAGGGTTCCCATTTTTATTTGGCAAAAAGATTTGCGCTTGCTTTGCGCCATTATCATCAACAACAAAAAATGTCTCTGCTGGTATTTTACCTTTTACAAAACCACCCATTAAATTGATACGCTTAAAAATAAGTTCCTTAATAGTTTTATCAACCACCTTTTCTAATTGCTTTTCGGTTGTTAAACTGTCTATTGGTTTTCTAACATGAAAAGCCTCCTCGCTATTTGGTGCTTGCCGTTTCCCAAAAACAGTTTCTTTATGCAATTGTCCGCGTGCTGCAATACCAACATTCCTAAAGGTTATGCCGTTCTTTTTTGTAGTATGCGTCCTAACTGTTAATATGGACTTCGTTTTTTTATGAGAAACCAGTATTCTCTCAACTGCTTCTTCGGCATCTTCTCTAAACGTTTTCCATGGTTTTGGAAAATTATCAAGTTCGTAATTTCTATCGTATCTATTCCATTTACTTAATTCTTGTAAATGACTTCTGGTAGAACAAGCCATAACCAAAGCATCAATAGCATGGTGCCGATGGTCTTCTCTTGTTTTTTTGTCATCTTCCTTATTAAGTACGGTGTTAAGTCCCCAATGATGACGTAAATTTGAAGTCATTTGGCCTGGTGCCACCAAAACATTATTAGAAATTTTAGACAAATAGTTTTTAGCTTCTTTACTTATATAACGTGTATCATTAAGTTGTCTGCTTATAAAATCATCTTCGTGTTTTTGCTTTACAAATTGTTTAAACTTACTATAAGCATTCGGATATCCTTTTTTATTTTTAAAACAACTTAATGCTTGTAACTTAATGTCGTTCCATTTTTGTTCGCCTTGTTTACTGTAAAATTCATAAGGTGTTAAATCCCCTTTTGCTCTATTTTCGTCAGCAAAACAAAGTGTTTTATTCATAAAACTATCGTTAAGCGATTTGCTCCAAGGATGAATATGCTCTATTTGTACTTCGCCACTAAATAATTGGTTCAGCTCAATATTTCGTCCAGTATAAGGGCATGTTCTGTTGCACTCTTCCCAAAGTTTATATTTTAGAATATTTACGTGTGTGGATCTTTGACCAATATAATCTAATTCTGCTTTTACCCTATCATTTTCGTTTTCTAAACGTTTCTGCTCACGTCTAATGTCATTTCTTTTGGATTTGGAAATTTTTAAATCGCGCGCCAATTCTATTTTTATATCATCTGGTTTTCCAAAATCATCAATAATTTCATTTACCAATTTTCTAATTTCGAAAAGCGCTGTAATGACAACAGGATTTTTAATACGCTGTATTTCCTTATCGGCTTCAGGATTTACTGGAAGCCTATCTAAAAGTTTATTAATTTCAATATTGCTGCTGTGATGGTATAGTTTAGATAATTCTTTATCTGAAAGTTGACATTCATTTTTAAGCATGTTTTTTAAAGGCTCTATGTAGCCTCCTTTCAGATTGGAACGCACAATTTCAGGGACATTATCCAATATAAATTGTTTATACAACTCCCATTTGTTTCCTAATGCGTTTTTAACACCACCTAATCCTACTGAAACATCATAAGTAAAGCCTAATTTTAAAAATGGTAGCATATTATTTATAGCTTTTCTACTTAAATTCGCATAACCTTCCTTTAAATTAAATTTTGAAATATTTTCAGCTTTTTCTTCATTGAAATTCCATTTTTCTATAGCATATTGTTTCAACTTATCGCTATCATCAAAACTATAAAGCACATGCCAAATATCTTCTTTTTCTTTTTTAGAAAATTCAAACCATTGGTCTCCAAAGAATTTCTTATTTGATAAATTACTTATGGTATGACTTCCATAAATTGCATCATCATCTTTATAATTAAATTGATAATGACCATCCAATTTGTTAATGGCTTTTCTAATTTCCTTAAATTTTACTTTTTCCTTTGAAAATAAGAGTTTCAAAATATTTTCTCTATCTTTTTCTGTTATTGTCACTTTTTCGCCAGCTAAATCGCATTTAAGCCCATTAAGCCATTCATAAACTCGTCTTTGCTCATTAGGTATAGCACTAATTTGACATTTTGTCTTTTTACTTTCAAAAGAACAATTACCAACCAAATGTTTTTGTGAACGCAAAGGTCGTTGGTGAAACAAAACACCATCTTCAGCATAATTATCCTTTTTTCGTCCACCAAAAATTGTTTTTAAGTCTTTGGTAAGCGCTTGATGATATGTTTTTTGACACTCCCAAATAGCTTCAAACTCATCAATATACATTTGTCTTGTTGTATACCTATTTCTTATACGTTCAGTTGCTCCAGCAAAAGGTTGATTGTCTTTTGGATAAATTTCGTTCAAATACGTTCCAAGGGTATTATTCTCTTTAACACTTTCGGCAGTCTCACTTATCCCAATCTTACCTGATTTAGCATCTCCCGAAAAAATAACACTCTTTTCGTTATTGTCAGCACCTGCGCTTCTACTATTACTTTGAAATCCCCTCCGCTGTATCAAATGGTAAAAAATCCTTCCTAATTCCTCTAAAGAAATTTCTTCCTTAACTGCTTTAGCTCTTAATTCGTATGGATTTAATCTTAACCATGCTTTCAAATTATCATTACTAAATATTTCTTTTTGGTTCCAAACTTTAACAAGTGTGTAGTCAATTGGACACATGTTATTTTTAGCTAGATTACGCAATAAATACCGTTTGCGTAACCGCCTTCTAAAAAATTGACGTCTGGTTCCTCTATCATCTGTTCTACTGGCATTTTTTGAAGCCTCTCTTCCCTCGCCTTCGCCTAAATTAACAACACCTTCAGGAAAAATTCGGCTACCAACACCTAATATTTCTTTTTTATTATCATCTATTAATGCCCAACCAATTGAGTTAGTTCCTAAATCCAATCCTAAAATTCTACTCATTATATTTAAAATTTAATCAGACTTCAATATACAAATTGCCCAATATTATCATTACGAAAAACCGCATTGTTATATTAAAATGTTTTTATTACATTTGTAACTGATTAAAATTTCTAATCTTTAATCTTATCACAATAAGGCTATATGCCGTAGATGAAAATCTTTAGTCCTGCTTCGGTAGGACTTTTTTTTTAAAATGATTACAGTTTAGGATTAAAGGTTACCATAAAAAGTAGCACAAAAAAACGCCAAAATGCGGTAAATAGAAATCTTTAAAATCTTAATAATTTACATCTTCCCACTTTACATCTTTCATCTCCGCATCGTTGAACCTTAAAGACTTTAAAACGTTGCATCTTTAAACCTTGAAACCTTCGAAACTTTGAGCCTCCGCGCCTTTGCGCGTTGGTTTTTTTAGTTCAAATATAAGCGTTGGCAGGACATACGCTGCTTGCAATTTTGGAATTGCGTGTTGGCAGTAGCGAAACGTATGTACACGAACACCAAAAAGTAAATTTTAAAGCCGTGAGTAATTGCAAATGTGTATGGGTGCGAAGTAAGGCATATTAAAGGCCGATATTCTTCGGTGGATACTTTTTAAACGTTGCAGCATGCGCTTTTAACTGTGCACCCAGAGAAGCCAACCATGCGTTTCTTCGGTGGCCTACTGGCATTTCTTCTTTTGGGTCTATGTATAAATTGAACAGCCAAGGTGCTAGGCCAACATCCTGAATAGTTGCATAGTCAATCCACATGTGTGGTGCTTGTGGGATAATGACTTTAATGTGTTCTTTATACTCCCGCATTCGAATGCCCATCAGTTCCGTTCCCCACCAAAAATAAACTGACTCGCGGTTACTCATTCCTTCATTATGAAACAAGAAACTGGATTGGTCAATAAAATCATAATATCTGTCCCCAGGCAATGCGTCTTGCGAGATACCTGCCAGACGAAGGCTGGTGCCAAATAAATCCATCAAGTCAAATACGTCATCACTTTGTCGTCTAGGGCTGATCATTCCTTTCCAATAAGCAATGCCCGGCACACGAACACCTCCTTCAAATGTCGTACCTTTTGCACCTCTAAATGGGGTATAACCTCCATCAGGCCAGGCGTCCATTTGTGGACCATTGTCTGAAGTGACGAAAATAAAGGTATTTTCTAATTCGCCTGCATCTTCCAGTGCTTTGACAATACGGCCAATATGCATATCAACTTCAACTACAGCATTTTTGTATTGATATTTCGCCACACTTAGTCCGGGATAATCAGGATTGTCGTGGTTATCAGCATGCACTTTCATGAAGCAATGTTCAATAAAAAATGGCTTATCCGATTTGGACAGTTCTTGAATTTTTGAAATAGTAAAATCCGCTAATTTATGATCGGCTCGGCCCATATCATCCAAACTTTTAACTTCTTCAAGTTCTTCTGTTTTTCCTCCTTTAAAACCATGTGTTAAATGATTTGCAGGTTTTATGGTTTCAAAAGCCTTCAAAAGCTCTTCGTTTAGAACAAGATCTGGATAGCGTCTGGAATCGACTCCTTGTGTAATTTCTTTTTGGGCTGGATAAAAGCCATAGTATTCATCAAAGCCAACATCGTGCGGACGCATACCTTCCGCTTCGCCAATATGCCATTTTCCAGTCAGCAGGGTGTAATACCCATTATCACTCAATAGTTTTGGCAGACTGACTTCATCGGTCCAAGGATTCTTAGTTATATTATCACCGGCAAGGATGGGACGTGTTAGTCCGGTTCGTACGGGGAGTCTGCCTGTTAAAATGGCTGACCGAGTCGGTGTACAGGTTTGCTGAGAATACGCCGAGGTCAACTTTAGACCTTCAGCGGCCAGTCTATCCATATTTGGAGTAGCAGCGCCAATAGCCGCACCACCACCGTAGCAGCCAGGATCACCATACCCCATATCGTCAACAACTATCCAAACGATATTAGGCTTTTTTCCAGTTTTTTTCTCTAAATCAGCTAATTTTTTCGCTACCTCCTGGTCTTGTTCGGGATGTGGAATAGCCGCTTCAAAGTTTTCTTTGACTTTTACCGCCCGGTTAAAGTTTTGGGCCTGAATATTTATTGATATTAAAAATATCAGGACAAGGGACAATAGTGTATTTACAATTTTCATGTTGTCAATAGTTTTATTCATTTATAATTTTTTCAGATTTGCATAGGTAAAGACGGCTGTCATTTTAAACATACTGGCCTCAACATTTGATGGATTGTTAAACACATTACCATATGAAATATTGATTCCTAAAGGAGGGATAATTTGATAACCAATAGTTGCTCCTCCACCTATTACATTAAGATCATTATCTTGTTTTACACCATCAGCCTTTAATTCACCACCATATTGATAACGTAAATCTAAAGATGCCCAAAGTTTTTTGGTGAAATTATGACTCAAGTGATTTTCTAAAGTAAATAATGGCAATTGTTCTGTCTTATCTGCCCTAGTAATTTTTGTTGGGGCAGTATTGGCAGTAAATACATGAATTGCAGGATACACTTCTAACCACGTACTCCTTTTAGGATTATTCTTGCTTAAATAAATATTTATTGGAAAACCAACTTCAAACGTCCAACGGTTACTACCCAGATTTATGGCCTTATTTTCATCATAAGAACCCGGATACCATACACGAGTATAACTTGTCATTGAAAATGTTTTGTGCTGGTAGGCTGCATATTCTTTTACATTTAAGGCAGGTTGATTTATGAGACCTAGTTTAAATCCCACAAAACCATCAATAAATCCAGAAGCATTTACTGAAATTTTATCAGGAATTTGAGAACCAAAAGGCGGTGCAAATATGGAACCCGTCACATTTCCAGGCACCGCATTAACCATTACCTGTGCAAACCTATTTGCAATACTAAAATTATGAATAACTGTAATTGGAAAAGCATCAATTTGTACATCCGCATCGTTTACTAGAATATTTGCAGGTGTTATATTTTGGTTTAAACTCATCCATTTAGGAATTACTCCCGTAACACCCGTTGGTCCCCATAGCGTCATCCTAGCCCCATCACCTTGTGCAAATGAAAGTTGAAAACTAAACAGCAAGATGACTGTTGAAACAATAATTTTTTTCATTTACAATAATTTGATATAAACAGAATTGATTGTTCCATTAAACTTGAATGGTGCCTTTTCAAAATAATCGAAGGAAACAGGAGAGCCTAAATCTGTACCAATATCCATAGTTTCACTAGCCGAAAATGCCACTGGCACTGTACCCAAAGTGGTCATGGCGCCAACTTTTTTGCCATCTAGTTTCAAAGTGATCGTTGCTGGTGCTCCAGGCTTATTGTCTTTTATTAGAGTAGTAATTTCAATGGTATGTTTACCTTTCGCTATTTTAGACTCACTTGCTACTTTAAATTGGTAAATAATCATCATGTTGTATTCATATTTCAAATAGCCATTGTCCATGTAACAAGTTAATCCACCAGCACTACCACCAAGTGCATATAATACACCACTTTGGTTTTCATTTACCTCCAAGTCTATCACCATAGTATTGCTTTTTTTACCAAGACCTGGAGCAGCAAATTCGGGCATCCGGGCGGTGTTTTGGTTAAACGTCCATTCTCTATAAGGTGACGTAATCACATCTTCAGGATGCAGCCTTAGCCAAATACCCGCACCAATAGGGAAATCTTTATTGTCATTGGCTTCCTTTAAAAACAGTTCTTTTAGTTCAGCTAGTTTTTCCGGATATTCGGCTGAAAGATCATGTGCTTGTGAGAAATCTTTAGTCAAATCATACAATTGCCAAACATCTTGATTTGAGTCCCAGTTTTCCAATCCTTTTTGGGCAGAAAACCAAGGGTATAGCGGCCCAAATGTACTAGCGAACCATCCCTCATGATAAACTCCACGGCTGCCGTTATTATCAAAGAATTGGGTCTTCTTTAAATTTTCAGCATTGGGATCGGAAAATGTTTGCGCAAAACTTTTTCCATCCATCTGGTCTTGCTCAAATCCATTAACCACTTCAGGCTGTGGTATACCAATAATATCATTAAGCGTGGGAACAATGTCATTTACTCGTAAAAATTGGCTACGAATAGCTTTGTCAGGTTTAATTCCTTTGGGCCAGGAAATCACCATTGGGTTTCGTGTTCCTCCAAAATGAGCGGCAACTAATTTTGAGCTTTTAAACGGTGTGCTTCCAGCCCAGGCCCAACCAGAATGATACATGTTTTCTACCTTGTTTGTTCCTAGTGCATCTAGTCCACCAATTTTGTCCAAAGCTTCCAATTGTTGTTGAATGGTGTTTGGTATCTGGTTTTGAGCAAGCAATTCACTGATACTCCCGTTTTGTCCTTCTGCGCTAGAACCGTTATCTCCAAAAATGTAAACTACGATGGTGTTTTCTTTGTAACCCATAGCATCCATACCATCGATTAGCTTACCAACTTGTACATCCGTATGTTCTACAAAACCTGCAAAAACTTCCATTAAGCGCAATTGAAACTCTTTTTCATCTTCAGGAATGCTTTCCCACGATGCCATAGTTGAATCTCTCTCTGTAAGTTCTGTTCCTTTAGGAACTATTCCCATGGCTAACTGACGTTCAAAAACGCGAGCTCGATATTCATCCCATCCTACATCAAATTTATCTTTGTATTTTTCGACCATTCTTTAAAAATATGATGAGGACCATGAACTGCTCCCGGAGCTCAGTACATCTTAAGTTAGCTTTTTGTAATAAAGTTATAAATTTAAGTATATAAACAGAAAGAACAAAAAGAGAGGATTAAGGTTATTTTGTGTATTGAGATTTAATCTCGTTTTTCTTGAGAATCCCCTCTCTTTTCTACTCTTATTTCGTACAGTTCTTTGTTAGCAAACGTTATTCTTTTATGCATCTTATTCCTGCTCCAAGTTGAATGGCATTATTTTCAAAAATCATTGTTGGTGAATCAAATAAATTAATCACAGTTCGGTGGGTATTTTGCTCATTTACATCACTTGTAGCCCAAGTGCAAATTATACCACCAACTTTACCGCCAACAGAGTTTACGTAACCATTAGGTAATCCTCTAAAGCCGATGGCGTCAGTTCCATTTCCAATTATTTCAGGCCAACCTGTCGTAGTTTTAAGAGCTTCGCCTTCGGTTCCTGATTGCCCATTATTAGTTAGGTAATTTTCTAATTCGATAAAATCTTGAGTAGTTGGAATTCTCCAACCTTCAGGTGCTAATTTACCTGATTCAATCGCGAAATGATTATACATTACACCATAATAATCAAATGGTAATGTATCAAACTCGTTATCGGCCCATTGATAAAAACCTTCACCATTAAACATACTTCCTGTCGGACACCAGTTATTGCCATGAATATTAGATTCATATTGCGTTATTGGTGTTCCATCATTATAGGTCGTAGTCTTTAAATTTTCTAGCATCCAAATTTGATTCCCGACTGTAATGGTTTGATATACGTTACCATCAATATCAATTAAAGTTAATTCCGGTTCAGTTATAACTAGATTATCGTCTTTGTTACAACTTATTAATGTTGAAATTAACAATGTCAAAAAGAATATTTTTTTCATTTTTCTGAATTTTGTGTATTAATGTTTGCTAACAATTGAATTTAGACAATTGTCTATATCCACATTATAAATAGACTACTAATATATTTTTAATAATTTAAATTTCCTATTCGTGGAACTACTTATATATATACCGTACATCTAACGTCAGTAGCAACCCTTATTTATTTACATAGCTTCTAGATTCTCAATTTTTAATAGAAAACACAGAAATCCCAACCCCATCTTTAGCATTCAGTAAATACAGCAAACCATCCGCGGCTTGGTAATACCGAACGCCCAAAACAGCCAACTTCAAACCCAAACCACTTGGCGCTCCAATAGGTGACAGACTCAAGGAAGTACCCGAAAAATCTTTAGCCAAAACCAGAGGTGCTGCCAAATGCAATTCAGAATCTAGGGTTTCAAAATTAAAATCCAAAACCCCAAACTGCAACGCTATATGCGTAGCACCAGTAATAAATGGTACCTGTTCCATATTAAATTCAGGGAATGTCAAAGTATAAGTAGACCAATCCATACTATAATTAAAAGGAAACACCAACTCTGGTTTGCAATCAGGTGTATACGTAAAATCTAACAACAACATTTTCCCAGCATCCGTTTGAAGCCCTTTGAAAACCTGACGCGCACCACGAGCACTAGCAGTATCTAATTTTTTTAAATCGGTAAACAAAGTCATCAATCGGCTATGAAAAAACGTGAACTTATGGTTGTTATAAAACGGTCTTATCGCCTGCCTAAATACCTTATTCACATGGGAACAATCTCCAAACTCACTCGCGTTTTCCCGTACACGTTCCATACTCTGTTTAGTTTTAATAGCCGCACCATTAAAACCACCACCAGCAGCACGCGCCACAGGCTTCCCATTTAAATAATAAAAATTAATCCCACCAATTGTCCCTACCAATGGAATAATACCTTTTTGCTTTGCCATAATATGAAATTTTAAAATTAATAATCCAATCCCAATCACTACAACCAGAACCAACCCAAACACCTATAAGCTATTCATAATCAAGTACATACAATGTAAATATACAAAATAAAAAATTAATAGTTATAGCGTGGTTATAACATGCTTATAAAATAATTAAACCAAGGTTATAGCAAGCCTGATAGCTAATACATATTAGTGAGTAGAATGTGAAATACAGGAAGTATAACAGGAAGCAGTAAAGCAAGCTTAATAGTCGCACCAGAAACAATACATTATACCATAGCGTATGGTAACGTTACATCTAGGCACCACACGCAAAAATTCTGAAAACAAACACATAAATATTGAAACACCTTGGCGCCGCTGACACTTTAAAACGGTGCCATTCTAAAACTATGGAACGCGCAACACGCCTACTTCCCGATACAATATTTAACTAACCCTATATTCATTGGTATTGTAGCGTTTGGGCAACAAATAGGAAACAAAAAACACAAAATAAGAGAAGATTAGCAACAAACATTAATAATATTAATTACAAATATAGCATAAAAAAAACCACTCATAAAGAGTGGTTTTCATACATAAAACACCAAGCATTAATTAGCTGTTCCAGAGCCTAAATAAGTACTGTTTGATACTTGACTACCATCGGCAGTGATAAATGCCATAAATAGCTCCACTGTATCTCCTGCGTAGGTTGTTGGGATAGCAACAATTTGACTTCCTACTGTTCTGTCTGCTCCATCAGTTAAAGAAATAGATTCTTTCTTTGATGGATTGTAAACCAATAACATTGCTTTATCGGTGGCGTTCGCATTACCTTCAGCAGAGTTATCATCCCAGTTAAAAGTTACTTCTCCCGCAGTTGTAAGATCAGTAGTAGGGTTTAAAGCAGTCGATAAACCTCCTCTACTTACTAAAGCGTTAGCATAATCTACATTGAAGTTTGGCTCAACTCCACCAATAGCATTGTTTAACACATACGACATTGCAGCATTGAATGCTGTTTTCTTCACTGCTAAAAACTTATATCCTTTCTGGATAAAAGGTTTAACAGCTTGAATAAATTCTAAAGTCACTGTAAACTTATTTCTTTGGTTTACCTGACCTACAGTTCTTGGATTCGCTACACTTGAAGGTTTAATTCTAATGTAGTCAATTCCTTTCCAGCTTCCACCGATAATGTTTCCAACCTTACCTGAAAGCCCTCCTAAAATACCTTGAGCAATTTTACCCATAACATAAATGATTTAAATGAAACTTACTTTTCTTCGGACTTGGTACGGACTTAACACGAAGCTGTACCTTCCGCTGAAATATATGGCAAGTTTTATGCTATTCTTTCAATATGGGTTTTGTTGCTTTAGATTGCTTCTTTTTGCATCAGAAATAAAAAAACAATATTTTTTTTACAAAGAAAAAGAGAAAAAAGAAAGCAGTTCAATTGATGGCGTGGACATACTGTCAAGTTTTTTGGGAAAAATATTGCTATACAAAATAGCTATAGCAGGATTTGCCAAAAGTTGGGTGCAAAATTTTTTTCAAAACCCGTAGGGCTTGAACTTTATAGTATGATAGCGATGGATGAAGGAAGGCATCTAACTTTGCAATCTTTTTACTTAACTTTAAAATATAAAATAAACCTATGAATTGTAAATTATGTTTAGTTAAACCTGCTGACAAAAAAGGTTCACATATAGTACCTGCATTTATTTTAAAAACTCTATTTGAAAGAAATAAAGAGTTTGTAGTATCTATAGGAAGTGAAGCTGTTGAAAATCATATCGGACGAGAACTTACACCTGAACAAATTGAGGATTATATGGGAAGAGAATTGACCGATGAGGAAATTGATCAAAACTATATACCATTTATAGAAGACAATATCTTTTGTTCTGATTGTGAAAAAAAGTTAGGACATTTAGAATCTATGTATGCAGATAAAATCCATAAGCATTTAAGTAAAAAAGAGTGTGACAAGGATGAAATATTCACTTTTAATAATGATTTAGGACTTATATCTTTATTCTGGTATTCTGTTATATTAAGGTTTTCTTTAGCAACCCACAATAAATTCAAACTGAAAGATAAAGAACACAGAGCCATTAGAAACTATTTAAATAATAATCTTAAAGAAAATATACCTGAACTAAAAATTCACGTCGAAAAAAACATAAACTTAAACTGTCCTTATCCTCTTGGAATTTTTTTTAATTCAAATGCCATTAAAAGATTGTCAAGCAATTCTGTTTTAGAGATACCAAAATATAGAAATCCATATTTTTTATTGTTCAATGAATATATAATTATACTATATAATAAAGCCAGTCAAGTAAATGGAATGAAACATAGTTTTTTTGATTTAGAAAAATCTTTTGATCCATTAAGAAATATAAATTATAACAATAATGAAGAATGTAATATTTGTATTATTAGAAATGACGTTTGGGAAGGAATTAAAACGAATATATTTGAATTATTTGCAAAATTTAAACATCAAGAATTTATTGATATGTTCAGATTTGTAGCAGAATATTCAAATCTTGCCTTTACTAAAGCTAATATCGTACATTTTGTAAATCGGATTTTATATGAAGACTCACATATTGCAGATAGATATGATAGGACGCGTGTTCTAACAATTTTAGCTGAAGAATTAAATCAATTACCAAAAATAAGCAGGTAATCTAAAAGGCGCGAGCCGGCTGCGAGATGAGCAAGGGTGTTGTGGTAATAGCACGTTGCATTTTTTTTGCATAAGTGCGTACCACAGCAACGGTTTACCGCAAGGGTGGCGGATTTTTTGATTCTTATTTCGTGTCAGAAGGATTTTTATTGGTAGTTCAAAATAGTAATGTTTAGGCAAGTGCAAGGATTGAAGGAAGCAATGGAAGGTTTGGGAATAGTTTTCATTTAAGGTTTGCCGTATTTGACACGAAGTAATGAAGTTGAGGAAATGCCGTATTTGAAGAAAAATAGGAATTGAATTTGTCTGAAGGCAAACCGTAATGTAGAAACTATTGTGTGGTGGATGGAATTGCTGACTGAATGAGTTGCTCTTGTGTACTGCTTGCGAAATAGGATAATCCGCAGTATTCAATGAAGTTCAATTTATCTTATGATGCGAATATTTTAATTCAATAATCAAATATTGTTGATTTAACTGCGGTTATCTTATTTGCAAACTTGGGACGTTCAAAAAATGTGACACCCGTAGACCCACATACTTTATTAAATCAAATGTTATGACATTCTGTAATTTCAATTAATTCGCTAAACAATCTATTGAAGCGAAATTATATGTGGGTTTTGCCCGAAGCGACCCGCAGGCTCGCATAACATTAAGTAGCGGTTGCCCCTTAATAATTTCTAACAGCACAACGTGCTGACCTTATTGGGATTTTAAGGGGCAAAAGTAGCTACGGGTGAGGAAGGCGAGTAATGTGTGAAATAAAACAAATAAATAGTACCAACGAGGACGTGTCGCCGCAGTGGTACTATTTATGGTATATGCAAGCCCTTTTAACTTGAGAGCTTTTTGATTGTGAGATTGTCGATTACTACGTAATGACGATATATAAACAAACTGGCTTGCAGATATGTTTAATGGAACTAAATGGAACAACTGACGAACACCTTATTACCTGCTCACGGATTATACTATCATTACTGAATTGTGTAATAAAAAAAGAGCCCTAAAAAGGACTCTCAATTTGTAGATTCTAATGATCGTGATTTGTATCGTCATCATCTTTCATTTCACCAGATTGATTCATCATCATTTCGTGGTCGTATTTACAACAACCTGGTAAACCATCATATGCTTCTTCATCACCTGCTACTTTTTCGGTATCATATCCTGAAGCTGCGATTGCTTTATGGATTGCCATTGCATCGGTTTTTGTATCATCAAAAGACACATCAATCTTCTTTTTATCGACATCCCAATTAGCACTTGCAACACCTTCAACACCGTTAGCTGCTTTTTCGATAGTGTTTTTACACATTCCGCAATTTCCTCTTACACCAAAAGACAGGTCTGTCATTGCCATATCTTTTGACATTTCAGTAGTTGTGGTTTCTGTTTCTTTTTTGGTTTCGTTTTTACAACTTGTTAAACCTAATGCTGCTATTACAGCTACACTTAAAATTACTTTTTTACTCACGTCGATTACATTTTTGTTTTTGTGTTCGTGATTTTTCTTTGAAAAATTCATTGTTTAAAATTTAATTGTTATTACTTGATTTATTATTCTATTACTTGTTTTACTTCACCACAGGTTAGCATTGCTTCGCCAAAGTATGGATTGATTACTTTTTCTTCTTTGCTTAACCAATAAGCACCATTATTGTTATCTGCCATTGGACAAAATTCTACATAGACCTTTTCATTGATACCAAATAGTTGTACAGCATTGATTAGATGTGATGATAAATGTTTAAAATGGTCTCTTTGTGATTTTATATCGGACGTTTCAGAAATTGAAGTTGCAGAAGATTTTATTTCGCCTTCTAATGACATCCAATGGTTATGCGCCTTATTATCTGACAACAATTTCATATCTACTTTGTTCAATTTATTTAATAAAGTTGTTGCGTTTGCTGAAGTACTTATTGAATCTTCTTTTACTAAAGCATCTTTTAAATTGATATACGCATTGTAAACACTATTTAACTGTTGTTGAAATTTCTCTGATACTTCCAAACGCTCATTCATATTAGTGTGGTCACTTTCTTTGTTAGATGCATTGTTATCCATACCTAAATGACCTTCGTGTCCAGTCATTACTTTACCACCATCTTTATTCATCATAGACTTTTTGCCTTGTAATTGTGCTGCTGCATCAACCGTAAATGTTCCGTTAGTCACTATTTCATTTCCAACAAATAAACCTTCTACAACTTCATATTCATTACCAATTTGATTGCCTAATTTAATTTCACGCATTTCAAAAATAGGTTGGTCTGGATTTGTTTTAAGGTACACCACAGAACGTTCACCTGTCCATAATACAGAAGATGCAGGAATTGATAATACTTCGTCATTTTTAGCTGTACTGCCTTCAATATTTGCGGTTACAAACATTCCTGGTTTAAATACATCGTCCTTATTGCTTAAAACAACACGTAAGGTTACAGTTCTTGTTTTCGTGTTTAAAACTGGGTCAATGAAATCTACTTTACCTTTAAACTCTTTATTAGGATAAGCATTGGTTGTTATCATCACTTCCTGTCCTTTTTTAAAGCGGTCAATCTGATTTTCATACACATCAAAGTTTCCCCAAACTGTGTTGAGATTGGCAATTTTTAATAAGGGTTGTCCTTGTTTGATGTAATCGCCTTGCTCTACCAATTTTTCTGTAACAGTACCCGAAACGGTTGCATAAACAGGAAAGTTTTCTTTTACTTTTCCTGTTTCTTCAATCTGGTTGATTTGATTTTCAGAGAGTTTCCATAATTTCAATTTATTACGGACTGCTTTGTATAAAGCAGGTTGAGATTCTTTTAAAGAAGCTGCTGTGATTAATTCTTGTTGTGCAGCATAGAGTTCTGGCGAATAAATGGTTGCCAATAATTGACCTTTACGAACTTCTTCGCCTGTAAAACTCACATTCAAACGCTCAATTCTTCCAGCGAAATAACTTACTTGTACTGCATTGGCTTCTTCGTTTTCAGCAATTTTACCAGATAGTTTTATGGTATTGCCTTCTGCATTGCCTTTACCCACAACGGTTGTTTGAATATTGGCTAATGCCATCGCATTTTCTGTTAGTTTGAACTGGTCTGCCATTAAGCCATCGCTTCCGCTTTCCGCAGGAATTAAATCCATACCGCAAATGGGACAATCGCCTGGCTCTGGTTGCATAATCTGTGGATGCATAGAACACGTCCACATTTGATTGGTTGCTGCAACCGCATCGTGGTTTTGTTCTGTTTCTTGATTTGATGATTTACCAAAAATTACCCAACCTAAAAGTAGCCCTACAGCCAATATTCCGATATAAACTATATATTTTTTCATTTTACATTTTTTTATTTACTTAATTTTAATATTCTGAATGCTCCTTGTATAACTAAACCAAAAACTATTATTCCTATGATTAAATCTGGTAATCCAGTATTTAGCCAATGAACTAAAACACCTGCTACAATTACTCCGAGATTTATTATAATATCGTTTGATGTGAAAATCATACTTGCACGCATATGCGCTTCATTACTTTTTGATTTTTGTAATAAATAAAGACAGATACCATTAGCTATTAAAGCAAATATTGAAACGATAATCATTGTTGAGAATACAGGTAATGTCTCAAATCCTAAAAATCTTCGGATAACCTCAACAATACCTATTGTGGCAAGTACTATCTGAAAATAGCCTGCATATTTTGCAATACGTTTCTTTTTTAAAACTGTACCACCAACCGCTATTAAACTCAATCCATAAACAAATGAATCTGCCAACATATCTAAACTATCAGCTACCAAACCCATTGATTTTGAGATGATACCTGTACTCATTTCAATAATAAAAAATGCAAAATTGATAATAAGAATTGTCCACAACAGTTTGGATTGACTCCTCGTAGATTCAGTAATGATTGTGTCTGTTTCTTCTGAACTGATTAATGTTTCATTAAGTTTTAATTCTTTTATAGAATTACTGATTATATTCACATCAGCATTATGATATAATGTTAAGATTCTTTCTTCTAAATTAAAATCAAGTTGATTGATACTATCTATATCAGATAGCTTCATCTTGATTAGATTTTCTTCAGAAGGACAATCCATTTTTGATATTTTGAAAACTGTTTTCTGCATATAATTAAATGTTTTTTGCTCTTAATCGTAGTGCGTTACCTATTACCGAAACCGAACTAAAACTCATTGCTAAAGCTGCTATCATTGGCGAGAGTAGTATTCCGAAGAATGGAAACAACACACCTGCTGCAATAGGTACACCTAAAGTGTTGTAGATGAGTGCAAAAAATAGGTTTTGCTTAATGTTCTTCATTACAGCATTACTTAAATTTTTTGCTTTTACAATGCCGTGTAAATCACCTTTTACCAGCGTTATCATTGCGCTTTCAATTGCTACATCTGTTCCTGTTCCCATAGCAATACCAACATCACTTTTAGCCAATGCTGGCGCATCGTTAATACCATCACCTGCCATAGCAACTACTTTTCCGTTTTCTTGTAATTTTTCTACTTCTTTGAGTTTGTCCTCTGGTAACATACTGGCTTTAAAATCTGTCAGATTTAATTCAGATGCTACTGCTTGTGCTGTATCGTGATTATCACCTGTAAGCATTATAACATCAATCCCTTTATCCTGAAGAGCTTTAATGGCTTTAGCACTTGTTTCTTTTATCTTATCGCCTATAACTACATATCCAACGACGGTTTCATCTATTGACAAATAAGAAACTGTTTTACCCTGTTCTTGGTAAGATTTAGCTTCGTCTTTCATTTTAGAAGTAATATCCGCTTTAGCATATTCCATCATTTTAGGATTACCTAATGCTACATTTTTTCCATCAATTTTAGCTTCAACACCTTTTCCTGTAACAGCACTAAAATCTTCGGACTTTAAAATTTCTGCGTTGTGTTCTTTGCCATATTTAACTGTCGCTTCTGCCAAAGGATGTTCGCTATTTGTATTTAATGACACGATGTATTGTAACACTTCTTTTTCGCTTAAAGCATCATTAAAAGCTCCAACGGTTTCAACTGTTGGTTTTCCTTCGGTAATTGTTCCTGTCTTGTCAACGATAAGCGTATTTACCTTATCCATTTTTTCAAGAGCTTCAGCATTTTTAATCAATACACCATTTTGAGCACCTTTACCCACACCAACCATTACAGACATTGGTGTTGCTAAACCTAAAGCACAAGGACAAGCAATGATTAGTACTGCAATTGCATTGACAAACGCATACACATAAACTGGTTCTGGTCCCCAAATAGACCATACAATAAATGTGATAATAGAAATAAGAACTACAACTGGCACAAAATAGCCTGAAACTTTATCTGCTAAATTTTGAATAGGTGCACGACTTCTACTGGCATCATTAACCATATGAATGATTTGTGATAATAAAGTGTCACTTCCTACCTTTTCTGCTTTCATTAAAAAGGATTGATTCCCATTAATGGTTCCGCTACTGACTTTATCATCTTGAGATTTGTTTACAGGAATAGGTTCGCCTGTAATCATAGATTCATCAATAGTTGTTTCGCCTTCAGTTATCACACCATCCACAGGAATTTTATCTCCTGGTTTCACTTTTAGAATATCATTAAGTTCTATCTCGTCAATACTGACTTCAACTTCTTCACCATCTACTATTTTTATGGCTTTATTAGGTGCTAATTTCAACAGTTCTTTTACTGCCGAATTGGTTTTACTATGTGCACGAGCTTCTAACAACTGACCTAAAAGCACTAACGTTAGAATAACTGTTGCTGCTTCAAAATAGACGTGAACTGCGCCTGATTCAGTTTTAAATTGTTCAGGAAATACATCTGGAAACAACATCCCAAATACACTAAATAACCAAGCCACACCTGCACCGATTCCAATAAGTGTAAACATATTGAGATTCCATGTTTTTATGCTTCTATAAGCACGCTCAAAGAACATCCACGTAGCGTAAAAGACAACTGGAATGGATAAAACAAACTGAATCCAGTTCCAATATTTCTGTTCCATTATATCGTACAACGGATTGTTATTGAGCATTTCGCTCATAGCCATTAAGAAAATGGGCAAGGTAAATGCTGTGGCAATCCAAAATTTCTTTAATAGCTTTTTATACGTTTTTTCTTCTGCTGAACTATCTGCTTCCATTGGCACTAAATCCATCCCACAAATAGGACACGAACCTGCTTCGTCTTTAATGATTTCTGGATGCATAGGACACGTCCATTGTTCCTTTGAAGTTGCTGATAGATTTTGTTCTTCCACCAAATCCATTCCGCAAACAGGACAATCGCCTGGTTTATCATAAGTTTTATCGCCTTCGCAATGCATAGGACAATAAAATGTGCCTGTGCCTTTCCCTTTTTGTTGCTTTTCCTTTTTACCTTTGGTATGATGATGATGATGTTCACCTTGATTATGGATAGTGTATCTATCACTATCTTTTTTTAAGGCTTCTTGAAATGTTTCTATAGGTATGTGTGATTCCATTTCTATGGTAGCTTCTGCCTTTTCTAAATCGACTGTTACTTTTGAAACACCTTCTACTTTAGAGAGCGTTTCTTCTACGTGTGTTCTACAACCATTACAGGTCATTCCGTGTATATGATATGTATGTTTCATTTTTAAATATTTTAGAATTATTAGTCTAAATTACAATGACTTACCTTATAATATTATTCTAATTCTGGCTAATTTTTATACAATTTCATCCAAGGATTTTCTGTCTCCATATTGTAAGTTTTTATAGTCTGTCATTGACATTCCAGTAACTTGTTTAAACTGTTTCGATAAATGACTACTGTTTTTATAGTTAAGGCTATAGGCTATTTCTGAAAAATTAAGCTGATTCAATTGAATATACTCTTTAGCTTTTTCTATTTTCAGGTTGATAAAATACTTTTCAAGTGTTATCCCTTCTGATTTACTAAACGTTTTACTCAATGTAGAATAACTTTTACCTATTACACTCTCAAGTTTACCAAGAATTTCATCTGTATCATTTTTTTCAATATGTTGAATAAGATTAATTTTAATTTTTTCAACCAATGCCTTTGTAGAATCCTTAATCACTTCAAATCCTAAAGCATTCAACTGTGTTTCTAGCCGAGCATAATCATTACTAGACTGTTCTTTAACAACAATTTTACCCAATTGAATAGATTCCACTTCATAGCCTTCATCATCCAACAGATTTATAATCGTCATTTTACAGCGATTACAGACCATATTTTTTATATGAAGAATATGATTCATTGTTTATTGATTCAATTTTTTAAATGAAGTATGTGAATGAATAATCTTCCAATCTCCATCTATTTTTTTTAAAATTGAAGTTGCTACGCCTTTACTTTCAATGGTTCGTTCTTTTGTTCCTTTAGCTTCATCTGCCTTTAAAACTATTGTATACAAATAATTTTCAGTTGTATATGCATAGGGCAAACTTACATTTACATCAATCTGATAATCTGAAAATGTAAAACTTTTAAAATGCCCAAGTTCTGGACCTAAATGACCATCTATATAATCTTTATAAGTTCCTTCTACTTTACCTTGCTCAAAAACGGTGGCATCTTGCGTAAAGAGTTGAAAAGTGCCTTCGGTTGTTAAGTTTTGAATGGCATCTTTATAAGATTTCATAATTTTCAACACTTCCTCTTTTTCATTTGTGGTGTCAACAACGACCTCTTTTTGAGTTTCGATAGTTGTATCTTGTTGTTTACTTTCTTTACAACTCACAATTAAAATCGTGAATAATAAGACAAATATGGGTGGTTTCATAATCGAATATTTTGATGTTTGACTTTTAATTATTTAAATTTTCTTTTAAATCTGACATATACTCTATGAGTAATTTCTTTTCGCTTTCAGACAATTTTGCATCTCTGTGTATTAACGTGTAAGAATCTAAAGGCATTTTATTGCCTTCTATTTGTTTTATAATTGAACGCAACTTGCTTGTTTTTCTTCGAATTGTTAATGAACCCCATTCACTAAAATTTAATTCTTTTTTGCCATCTTTAATATGTTCTTCTAAAAACCAAGCAACTGGTTGTATTTTATTATACCAAGGATATTTAGTGTTGTTACTATGGCAATCATAACAAGATAGTTGCAACTTATTTTTTATATTATTTGGCACATTATTTACCAACAAAAAATCGGTTACTGGTACAATATCAGTTTGGTTACTTTCTGTGGGAATAAATTGTATTCCCACAAAAGCGACCAATAAAATCAGCAATATGATTTTAACAGTTTTCATTTAGTTAATTTCTCTTTGTACTTTTCCGCACTTCAGCATTTTACTACCATAATAAGGGTTACGTACTTCTTTATTCATACTTAACCAAGCACTTCCTTTTTCATACATTGGGCAATATTGCTCATATAATTTATTAGAAGCACCTGTTATCGCAACCATATCTATAATATCTTTACTTAAAACCTTAAAGTGTTCTCTTTGGTGTGCTATTGGGCTTTTGGATATATGCTCTGCGTGTTCTTTGGCATCCAAAATAATATCCTTTAATTCTAATTTTTGAGCATCCGTATATTTAGAAACATCTAAATTTTCTAAACTTTTTTCTAATGAAGCACCTATTTTTTTTGCCTTTGCTTCATCATCTACAACTAAAGCATCTTTTAGATTAAAATAATCTTTAAGTATAATTTCGGCATTCCCGTCTTGATTGCTATTCATTGCCATTTCTTTTTTATCACTATCGTGATGACCATCGCTATTGTCGTGATTCATTTCTGTATTATGACCTTCATCGTTGTTATGTTCTTTTTTTGCGTCTTTACAAGACATTGCTGTTAGGCTTATAAAAGCCATTACCATAATTGTTGTTACTAATTTTACTTTTTTCATTTTGACTTACTTTTAAGATTAATATTTGTTTATATAAAATTGTTATGTATTATTAGAATCGAACTAATAGTCCGCCTCCCCAGCCATATTTATTATTGTAATTCCCTTGAATTGAAAAATTTCGAGATAAGATGTACGATGCTCCAATTAACCATTGAGTTTCACCTTCATAAGAATTGTTGTTTTCTAAATCATTGACCCATCCAAAATCCGCTCTATACTCGTATTCTCCTTCGAGAAAAATTCTAGGAAAAATCAATAGTTCTCTGTCCAAACGTATTCTTGGGCGCAGTTGATGGTCCATACTCACATCCACATTAAATCTGTAAGGCGTGAAATATTTAACTCCAACTAATCCTACAGTATTAAATGTATCATAAGAATTTGGTGTAGAAGTTTCAGTATTTACACCTGCATACACACGTACCCAATCATTGAGATATCTGTTATAATTTACTTCTATCTCGGCATTTTGGTTATAATCAAACTCGGCACGTAGTCCAAATTCGTTACGAATGTTGCTCGACATCAATAAAAGTTCATTAAAGTTTGAACCTACACGTGCAGCTCCCCAAGAGTAATAATGGTCAGTTTCATCAATTAGTTTTTGAACTGGATAAGGTTTCATCCTTTCATCTCGTGGTGTATCATAGCTAAATACTCTTGCCATACCACCCATCATATGATATAGTACGTGACAATGAAAGAACCAATCACCATATTCTTCGTTATAAAATTCGATGACCACTTTTTGCATCGGTGGTACGTTAACCGTGTGCTTTAATGGTGAACGCTCTCCATTTTCATTAATCACCCTAAAATAATGACCGTGCAAGTGCATTGGGTGGTGCATCATTGTCAGATTATTTAGGGTAATCCTTGTAACCTCTCCACCTTTGATTTTAATCTTATCTGTTTCAGAAAGTGGTACGCCATTCAAACTCCAAACATAACGTTGCATATTACCTGTTAGGTTAAGTAAAAGGTCGGTTACAGGTATGTCTGCCTTATAAGTCGTGTTTTCTTTTGCCTTTAAAAAATCATAGTTGAAATAGGTTTTACGAGTTTCGTAATCAAATGAGGAAGAATCCTTCTGCATCTTTGACATATCGTGCTGCATATGGTCTCTCACTTTATCTGAATCTACTTTGTGATTCATTGCCATTGAATCCATTTTCATTCCCATTGCATCATCCATCTTCATATCCATCTGGTCATTCATTTTACCATCTTTCATCGACATCTTATCGTTCATCCCCATTTTCATCTCGCCGTCCTTCATATTCATCTTCATTCCATACTTCTGCATTAAAACTTCAGGTGT
>TARA_R110002012_G_scaffold67015_1_pt1 | contig 65171 bp, 72 predicted proteins | sample TARA_R110002012 | Tara Oceans TARA_R110002012 (sample SAMEA4396515) | marine metagenome | biome: Westerlies Biome; feature: [DCM] deep chlorophyll maximum layer (ENVO:01000326); material: water (ENVO:00002006), including particulate matter (ENVO:01000060) such as... | depth 40 m
CAAAGCGAGCCTGGAAAATTGTTGTCCCCGCGTAGGCGGGGACCCAGCTCCTGAACTTCATTCCAAAACCTGAAGGCCCGGCTCGAGAACGATGCCCCGCATCGTCCGCCGCCTGCGCCAGGCCCAACCCCCACTCCCGCAACCAACATATCACCCCGCCACAGCGCGGGGTTTTTTGTGCCTGCGTCTCGTCGCAAGCCAGGGTTGAACCACAGTGCCAATCAACCATAGCAGGCAGGCAGGAGAGCGCAGCCTATTGCCCGCCACCCTCTCCGGCACCGCTGCCAAATCAGTCTCCCGCTCAGCGCGGCAGCAGGCTCCGCCCCATCAGCTGCAGATCCACGGCGCGAGCGCATTGCCGGCCCTCGCGGATTGCCCAGACGACCAGGCTCTGGCCGCGGCGCATATCGCCGCAAGCGAAGACTCCGGGCTTGCTGGTGGCATAGTCAGTGACATTGGCTGCGACATTGCCGCGCGCATCAAGCTCGACCTCCGCCTGGTCGACCAGCCCCATCTTGCGCGGGCCGACAAAGCCCATCGCCAGCAGGATCAGGTCGGCTTTCAGCGTGAACTCGCTGCCGGCAATCTCGTGCATCTGGCCGTCGACCCATTCGATCCGCACGCATTCCAGCCCCTCGACATTGCCGTTGGAGCCGACCACCCGCTTGGTCAGGATCGACCAGTCGCGCTCGCAGCCTTCCAGATGGCTGGATGACGTGCGCAGCTTCAGGGGCCAGTCCGGCCAGGAGAAGGTCTTGTCTTCCTTCTCCGGCGGTTTCGGCATGATTTCAATCTGGGTTACCGATGCCGCGCCCTGCCGGTTGGACGTGCCGACGCAGTCCGAGCCGGTGTCGCCGCCGCCAATGACGATGACATGCTTGCCGGTGGCGGTAAGCGTGCCGCGCGGTGCCGCCCGCATTTCGTCGTCGCCGGCATTGCGCTTGTTCTGCTGGGTCAGGAATTCCATCGCGAGACGGACGCCGGACATTTCATAGCCCGGAATATCCAGCGTGCGCGGCTTTTCCGCGCCACCGGACATCACAACCGCATCATAATTGCTCTGCAGCGATTCCATCGACACCGTGACGCCGACCTCGGCGCTGGTCCGGAATTCGACGCCTTCGGCCTCCATCTGCACCAGACGGCGGTTGATCAGATGCTTTTCCATCTTGAAATCGGGGATGCCATAGCGAAGCAGGCCACCCATCCGATCATTTTTTTCAAACAGGGTGACATTGTGCCCGGCGCGCGCCAGCTGCTGCGCGCAGGCCAGGCCAGCCGGACCCGATCCGACCACCGCCACCGATTTGCCGGTCTTTTCTGCGGCAATCTGCGGCGTGATCCAGCCTTCTTCCCAGCCACGGTCGACGATCGCGCATTCGATCGACTTGATGCTGACCGGCGCGTCATCGATATTCAGCGTGCAGCTGGCCTCGCAAGGAGCCGGGCAGATACGCCCGGTAAATTCCGGAAAATTATTGGTCGAGTGCAGCGTCTCCAGTGCGTTTTTCCAGTCGCCTTCATAGACCAGATTGTTCCAGTCCGGGATGATATTGTTCACCGGGCAGCCGTTATGACAATAGGGAATGCCGCAGTCCATGCAGCGCGCTGCCTGGTCCTTGAGCTCCTTTTCCGGCAGCGGAATGGTGAATTCCCGATAATGTTTCAGCCGCTCCTGCGGATCGGCATAGGTCGCTTCTTTGCGATCAATCTCGAGAAAGCCTGTTACTTTACCCACGGTCTACTCCAATTTCTTCGTTCATTCTGCTGCGACAATCATGTCGAGACGCTCGGCTTCGAGCTGTTTCAGCGCTGCGGCATAATCGCGCGGCATCACCTTGACGAACCTGCCCAGCTCCTCGTCGAAATTGTCGAGAATGTCGCTGGCGCGCCGGCTGCCGGTATAGAGCTTGTGCCGCTCCAGCAGGATGCGCAGACGGGCCGCGTCATGATAGAGCATGTCTCCCATGCCAAAATCATGCACATCGACCGGCAGTTGCTGCGGCATCGCGCTGTCTTCGCCGTCGTCGGCATCGGCGCTGATCGTCTCCACATCCACCATTGCCATATTGCAGCGCTGGCGGAACAGGCCGTCCTCGTCATAGACATAGGCGACACCGCCCGACATGCCGGCAGCGAAATTGCGTCCGGTCTTGCCGAGTACGGCTACAACCCCGCCGGTCATATATTCGCAGCCATGGTCGCCGGTGCCCTCGACCACCGCCACCGCACCGCTGTTGCGGACGGCAAAGCGCTCTCCGGCGACTCCGTTGAAATAGGCTTCACCGGCAACCGCGCCGTAGAGAACCGTATTGCCGACGATGATATTCTCGGTCGGATTGCGGTCAACATGGGCCGGTTGCTTGACCACCACCCGGCCGCCGGACAGACCCTTGCCGACATAGTCATTGGCATCGCCGGTCAGCTCCGCGCTGATCCCGTGCGCCAGAAACGCACCAAAGCTCTGGCCGGCAACACCGTCAAAAACCAGCTGGATGGTATTGGCGGGGAGGCCTTCGTGACCGTGGATTTTTGCCACCTCGCCCGACAGCATCGCGCCGACCGTGCGGTTGACGTTCTTCACCTTGCGTTCGATCTTGACCGTCTGGCCTTGCTCCAGCGCCGGCGCTGCCGCCACGATCAGCTCCCTGTCGAGCGCGGCATCCAGCCCATGATCCTGTGTCATCGTCTGGAACAATGTCTCGCCTTCCGGCAGCACGACATTGTGCAGCAGCCGGGACAGGTCGACCCCTTCCGCCTTCCAGTGGCGCAGCGCCTTGTTCATATTGATCCGGTCGACCCGACCGACCATTTCCTCGATCGTCCGGAAGCCCATTTCTGCCATGATCTGGCGCAGTTCCTCGGCGACGAAGAAGAAATAGTTGATCACATATTCCGGCTGCCCGGTGAATTTCTTGCGCAATTCCGGGTTCTGTGTGGCCACGCCGACAGGGCAGGTATTGAGATGGCATTTGCGCATCATGATGCAGCCGGCGGCGATCAGCGGCGCGGTGGCAAAGCCGAATTCGTCGGCTCCCAGCAGCGCGCCAATCGCGACATCGCGGCCCGTGCGCAGACCGCCATCGACTTGTACGGATATTCTGGAACGGAGGCCGTTGAGCAGCAAGGTCTGCTGCGTCTCGGCCAGCCCGATTTCCCACGGCGACCCGGCATGGGTCAGCGAGGTGAGGGGGGAAGCCCCGGTGCCGCCGTCATAGCCGGAAATGGTCAGATGATCGGCCCGCGCCTTGGAGACGCCCGCGGCAACCGTGCCGACGCCCACTTCGGACACCAGCTTCACCGAAATCCGCGCCTTGGTATTCACATTCTTCAGATCATGGATCAGCTGCGCCAGATCCTCGATCGAATAGATATCGTGATGCGGGGGCGGTGAAATCAGCCCGACGCCCGGCGTTGAGTGGCGCACCTTGCCGATATTCTTGTCGACCTTGCTGCCGGGCAACTGCCCGCCTTCGCCAGGCTTGGCACCCTGCGCCATCTTGATCTGGATATCGTCGGCATTGACCAGATATTCGGCGGTCACGCCAAAGCGGCCGCTGGCCACCTGCTTGATCGCCGAGCGCATCGAATCGCCATTGGCCATCGGAACGAAACGGTCCGCTTCTTCGCCACCTTCGCCGGTATTGGACTTTCCGCCGATCCGGTTCATTGCGATTGCCAGCGTGGTATGCGCTTCGCGGCTGATCGAGCCAAAGCTCATCGCACCGGTGGCAAAACGCTTCACGATTTCGCTCGCGGGTTCGACCTCGCTGATATCCAGCGGCTCGCTCGCCTTGGTCAGCTCCATCAGCCCGCGGATGGTCAGCAGGCGCTCGCTCTGTTCGTTGATCGACCGGGCAAATTCCGCGTAATTTTTTGGATCATTGCCGCGCACCGCATGCTGCAGATTGGCGACATTGACCGGCGTCCAGGCATGTTCCTCGCCGCGCAGCCGGTAGCCATAGATACCGCCGGCATCGAGCATGTTGCGATAGATCGGATTGTTGCCATAGGCTTCGCTGTGCCGGTCGACGGTTTCCTTGGCGATCTCGTCGAGGCCTGCGCCCTCGATCATCGTCGCCGTCCCGGTGAAATATTGTTCGATAAAGTCGGTCGAGAGACCCACCGCGTCGAAAATCTGCGCGCCGCAATAGCTCTGATAGGTCGAAATGCCCATTTTCGACATGACCTTCAAAATGCCCTTGCCGATCGCCTTGATATAATTTTGCTCGACCTGCTCGGCGCTCAGCGGCAGTTCGCGGCGGACGCGGATTTCCTCCAATGTCTCGAAGGCGAGATAGGGGTTCACCGCCTCTGCGCCATAGCCTGCCAGCACGCAGAAATGATGCACTTCGCGCGCTTCGCCCGTCTCGACGACCAGGCCGGTCTGCATCCTCAGACCCTGCCGGACCAGATGATGGTGGACGGCGGCGGTCGCCAGCAGCGACGGCATCGCGATCCGGTCCGGTCCCTTGGCGCGGTCGGAGAGGATCAGGATATTGCGGTCCGCCAGCACCGCTTCGGTGGCGGCCCAGCACATTTCCTTGATCGCCATTTTCAGGCCGGCGGCACCGCTTGCTGCGTCCCAGGTAATGTCGATGGTTTCGGTGCGAAAGGCGCCGTCGAGCGCCTCCTCGACCGAACGGATTTTCAGCAGGTCGGAGTTGGTCAGCACCGGCTGATCGACTTCAAGCCGCTTGTGCGTGCCGGCGTCATGGCCAAGCAGATTGGGCCGCGGACCGATCATCGACACCAGCGACATCACCAGTTCCTCGCGGATCGGATCGATCGGCGGGTTGGTGACCTGGGCAAAATTCTGCTTGAAATAGTCGTAGAGCAGCCGCGGTTTCCCCGACAGCACAGCGATTGGGGTATCGGTGCCCATCGATCCAATCGGATCCTGGCCCTCGCTGGCCATAGGCTCAAGGAATTTGGCGACATCTTCCTGGGTAAAGCCAAATGCCTGCTGACGATCCAGCAGCGACGCCGGGCTCTCGTTTTCGTTCGCATCTGGCGCATCGATATCGTCCAGATCCGCGAGATCCAGATCCTTCAGGTTATATTGCGTCGATTCCAGCCATTTCGCATAGGGCTTTGCCTTGGCGAGATCGGCCTTGATCTCCTCGTCCTCGATGATCCGGCCCTCTTCCATATCGATCAGCAGCATCTTGCCCGGCTGCAACCGCCATTTGCGGACGATATTGTCTTCCTTGACCGGCAGCACGCCGGATTCCGACGCCATGATCACATGGCCGTCATCGGTCACGCAGAAGCGGGCAGGGCGCAGACCGTTACGGTCGAGCGTTGCCCCCACCTGGCGGCCATCGGTAAAGGCGACCGCTGCTGGCCCGTCCCACGGCTCCATCAGCGCCGCGTGATATTCGTAAAAGGCTCTGCGGTCGGCATCCATCAGCGGATCACCGGCCCAGGCTTCCGGAATCAGCATCATCACCGCGTGCGGCAGCGAATAGCCGCCGGCAATCAGCAGCTCGAGCGCATTGTCGAGGCAGGCAGTGTCGGACTGCCCGTGCGGGATCAGCGGCCACATCTTGTCGAGATCGGCGCCCAGCAGATCGGATTCCATCGTCCGACGCCGGGCGTTCATCCAGTTGACATTACCGCGTACGGTATTGATCTCGCCATTATGCGCGATGAACCGGTAGGGATGCGCCAGTTTCCACGAGGGGAAAGTGTTGGTTGAGAAACGCTGGTGGACCAGAGCCACGGCGGAGGTGGTGAGGGGATTGTTCAGATCCTTGTAAAAGGATCCCACCTGGTCGGCGAGCAAAAGGCCCTTGTAGACAATCGTCCGGGTCGAAAACGAGGGCATGTAGAATTCAGACAGGCCGGGCATTTCCTTTTTCTCTGCAATTCCGTCGAGCGGGTTGTGGACCTGCTTGCGGATCGCCAGAATCTTGCGTTCGAACGCATCCTGGTCGGCCAGATTCTCGCCCTTGCCGATGATCGCCTGGCGAATCAGCGGCATCTGCTCCAGAACAGCCTTCCCGATGCCAGTGGTGTCGACCGGCACGTCGCGCCAGCCGATCATGTCCTGGCCTTCCTTGGCGATGAAACGCTCGAAATGGGCCGTCGCAAATTCGGCTTCCGCCGGATCGGACGGGAGGAAGCACATCGCCACCGCATAGTCGCCGGCCGCGGGCAGGACCAGATTTTCGGAATCCGCCCAGTCCCGCAGCAAAGCGTCGGGAATCTGCAATAATATACCAGCGCCGTCGCCCAGCAACGGGTCCGCCCCGACCGCGCCGCGGTGGTCAATATTGACCAGAATTTCCAGGCCGCGCTTGACCGTCAGATGCGATTGCTCGCCCTTGATATTCGCGACAAAACCTACGCCGCATGCGTCATGTTCATTGCGTGAATCGTACAGGCCTTGGCTTGGCGGGAAACTCATATTCCGTCCTTATTTTTCGATCGAATTTTTGTAATTTAAATGCTCCTAGATGGGTTTTTGCGTATTTTGAAGACAAGATTTATTCACAACGCAAAAGAAACATTGCGCGTTCATCGAGAGGCATTTCACATGACCGTGTGAGTTTGGAGAAATGGGAGGCGATTTCACTGCCATCCCATTGCCAGACCCGGATTACGGACGCTTCCTATAGACCGATGGAGACCGGATCAATATTGCCCCATTTGTTAGTTTGGGGCATGGACTTTTCCGCCGGATCCATATCGGCCAGCGGCAGGACCATGAATGTGAACAATATTTTGCCGATCTTCCGGTTTTTGCAGGAAAACGCGCAAGCGAAACGGAAAACCGTTCTGATCACGCTGGTCGCGGTCACCGGTGCATCGACGCGCAATCCGGGCGCGCATATGGCCGTGGCAGAGGATGGATCATCGACGGGGTCCTTTTCCGGCGGCTGCATCGAGGCCGCCGTTGTCGCCGAGGCGCTGGATGTGATCCGCAGCGGCCAGCCGCGCGAGATAAGGTTCGGAGCCGGCTCGCCCTATCTCGACATTCGCCTGCCATGCGGCGGCGGCATTGACCTGTTGTTCACTCCGCTTTCCGAGCCTGCGGTCATTGCCGATATTTTTCAGCGGGTCGAGAGGCGCGAACCCCTGACGATCACGCTCGACAACGAAAGCGACGATATCCGCTGCACAGCGCATGGCAGAGCGCAGGGAGGGGTAGAACGATCAGGCTCGCAGATTCGGGTTGATCATATTCCAGCCGCCAAGCTGAACATATTGGGACACGGTCCTTCGGTTGAAAGCCTCGTCGGACTGGCCACCAGCTACGGGATAGATTGTGCCGTGCTGTCACCCGACCCGGCGGTGATTGCCGCGGTTCGCGAACGGGCGATGGCCGCCGATCTGCTGAAGACCCCGCTAGCGACCCCGCGCTTCGATCCCGATCCCTGGACGGCCTGCATTTTCTATTTTCATGATCATGACTGGGAAGCCGCCCTGATGCAGCAAGCCCTGTCCTCTCCGGCTTTCTATGTCGGTGCCATGGGCAGTCGCCACACCCATGCAAAGCGACTGCAATATCTGGCCGATATCGGTGTTTCTGCGGAATTATCCGCCCGGATGATTGCTCCGATCGGGCTGATCCCGTCGACCCGCGATCCGGCGACCCTCGCCCTTTCGACCCTGGCCCAGGTCGTGGAAAGCTATCACCGGCATTTCGGTTTCAAGGCCTAGGCTCTGTCGAGCGGCGCCGCAAAATCTTGCTTGTTCCTTCCGGAAGGAAACTGGCATAGACAGTTGATATCAGTTGATATCAGTCAGTTTCGATTTCGGGGAATATCATGAAATATAGTCTTGCTACGGTTCTTGCTACGGTTCTTTTTTCGGGAGCGGCCTTCGCTCAGAACAAGCCTGAAGAAAGCAAATGGGACGTCAACGCGCCAACCGGCGCGACGGTCAAGCAGGTGCCGATCAGCGTCGACGAGGGCAGCTGGATCGATGTCGACGTGAGCCCCGATGGTGGCAGCATCACCTTCTCCTTGCTCGGCGACATTTACACGATGCCGATATCCGGCGGAACCCCGACCCGGATCGCCGAGGGCATGGCGTGGGAAGTGCAGCCGCGCTTTTCCCCCGATGGAAAGCGCATTGCCTTTACCTCGGATCGCGGTGGCGGCGACAATATCTGGATCATGAACCGTGACGGCAGCGACAAGAAGCAGGTGACCAAGGAAGAATTCCGCCTGCTCAACCAGCCCAGCTGGAGCCCCGATGGCCGCTATGTCGTGGCCAAGAAGCATTTCACCACCGGCCGTTCGCTCGGCACCGGCGAAATCTGGATCTATCATGTCTCCGGCGGCGGCGGGGTGCAGCTGGTCAAGAAGCCCAGCGAAAAGCACCAGAAGGAACTCGGCGAGCCGATTTATGCACCTGACGGCAAGTCGGTCTATTTCACCAGGAACATCACTCCGGGCGCGACCTTCATCTACGCGCAGGACAGCAACAGCGATCTGTTCAATATCGAAAAATATGACCTCGAAACCGCCGAGACCAGCACCGCCGTGTCCGGTCTCGGCGGTTCCGTGCGCCCCAGTCCCTCTCCCGACGGCAAGAAAATCGCCTTCGTCCGCCGCGAGCTGACCCAGTCCAAGCTCTATGTGAAGGACCTGGAATCCGGGATCGAACGCAAGATTTATGACGATCTCGACCAGGATGTGCAGGAAACCTGGGCAGTGACCGGCGTCTATCCCAATATGGACTGGACCCCCGACAGCCGCGAGATTATTTTCTGGGCTGGCGGCAAGATCCGCCGGGTCGCCGCCGATGGCAGCAGTTCCTCCGTGATCCCGTTCCGGGTCAGCGACACGCGCGGCGTTTCCAATGCCCCGCACCCGCAAATCCCGGTCGCACCGGACAGCTTCACCACCAAGATGCCGCGCTTCGCCACGGTCTCTCCTGATGGTCGGACAGTGGTCTTCGAAAGCCTCGGGAAACTCTACACAAAGCCGATGGCCAGTGGCACGGCCAAGCGGCTGACCAGCGGCTCGGAACTGGAACTCTTTCCTTCCTGGTCGCGCGATGGCCGGACGATTGTCTATGTCGGCTGGACCGATACGGGGCTGGGCGAGATCAGGACGGTTTCGGCAGGCGGCGGATCACCACGCACCGTCACCAACCGCGCCGGCCATTATGCGCGCCCGCATTTTTCTCCCGACGGCAAGACCATCGTCTTCGAGATGAAGGAAGGCGGTTATCTGACTTCGCCCAACTGGTCGGCTGATGAAGGCGTTTATCGCGTCTCCGCTGCCGGCGGCGCGCCGGTCCGCGTCATGAAAGGCGCTGCCGAACCGCAATATGGCGCGACCAGCGACCGGATTTTCATGCTCGACAGCGCCGATGACCAGCGCGAGCTGATCAGCACCGATATCAACGGCGAGGCGAAGCGCGTCCACGCCAAGGGCGAACTGACCAATGACTATATCATCTCGCCCGATGGTCTGAACGTCGCCTTCCGGCAGAGCTACGAAGCCTATGTCATGCCGCTGATGCCCGGCACGCAGGCGGTCGAGGTCAGTCCGTCCAGCAAGTCGCTGCCGGTCACAAGAGTCAGCGCCAATGGCGCGGATTATATGAACTGGTCGAATGACGGGCAGGCGCTGCACTGGAGCATCGGTCCGGTCGTCTATACCGCCCAGACCAACGCCCTGTTCCCCAACGCGCCCCTCGCAAAGGATGCGCCGAAATATCAGCCGCCGACCAGCGGCGTTTCGCTCGAGCGGACGATTGCAGCAGAGAAGCCGTCCGGCACCGTAGCGCTGACCGGCGCCCGGATCATCACCATGGCGGGTGAGGACGGCGGCATCATCGACAATGGCGTGATCGTCATCCGGGACAACCGGATCCTCGCGGTCGGTCCTGCCGGGCAGGTCAGCGTCCCTGCCGGCGCCAAGACCGTGGATGCCACTGGCAAGACCATCATTCCCGGCCTGATCGACGCCCATGCCCATGGTCCGCAGGGCACGGACGAACTGGTGCCGCAGCAGAACTGGTCGCTGATCCAGAATCTGGCGCTGGGCACGACCACGATCCACGATCCCTCCAGCCGCGCCAGCGAGATTTTCGTTGCCGGCGAGATGCAACGCGCCGGAATGATCCTCGGCCCCCGCATCTTCTCGACCGGCGAGATCGTCTATGGCGCGAAAGCGGCGGACGTCTATGCCGAGATCAACAATCTCGACGATGCGCTCGCCCATGTTCGCCGCCTCAAGGCGCAGGGCGGCCACAGCGTCAAGAATTACAACCAGCCACGCCGCGAACAGCGGCAGCAGGTGGTCGAGGCCGCGCGGCAGGAAAATATGCTGGTGGTGGCCGAAGGCGGTTCGCTGTTCGGCATGGACATGGCGCTGATCGCCGACGGCAATTCGACGCTGGAACATAATATCCCGCTGGAGATTTTCTACGACGATGTCGTGCAGATGTTCTCGCAGTCCGACACCAATTACACGCCGACGCTGGTGGTCAGCTACGGCGGGCTCGCCGGTGACCCCTATTGGCGGCAGGCCACCAATGTCTGGGAAAATCCGCTGATGGTGCATACGCCCCCGGCCCTGTTGGCGGCCGATACCGCTCGCCGGGTCACCGCGCCGGAAAGCAATTTCGTCGATGACGACAACGCCCGCGAAGCCAAAAAACTGGCCGATGCCGGCGTCAAGGTTTCGATCGGTGCGCACGGCCAGCAGGCCGGGATCGGCAGTCACTGGGAGCTCTGGTCCTTTGTCCGCGGCGGCATGACCCCGCTTGAGGCGCTGTCGGCGGGAACCATCACTTCTGCCCGCTCGCTTGGCATGGACGCCGAGATCGGTTCTCTGGAAGTGGGCAAGCTCGCCGACCTGCTGGTGCTGAACGCCGACCCGACGGTCGACATCCGCAACAGCGACAAGATCGACCGGGTGATGCTCAACGGCCGGCTGTACGATCCGCTGACCATGAACGAGCTGGTGACAGGAGACCGCAAGCGCGCAGCTTACTGGTGGGAGTGAGGCACCACGCCTTGTCGAGCCTGTCTTATTTTCGGGCCACCGTGCATCGGTGGCCCGGATGATTCTGGTCTAGAGTAGGGCCAGGGCGAGGGTGATCGCCCCCAGACCGACGGATAACAGGATACGCAGGCTGAGCATCCAGTCCGGCATGATCCCCAGCCGGTTCAACCGTACATCAACCCATAGGGCTGCAATCAGGGCGATGCCGAGCAGGCCCAGCGACGGTCCGGGCCAGGTCATGCCGATCATCCAGGGGACAGCGCTGAAAAAGGCAATCAGGCTGGGCACGACAGCGGCGCCATAGACCCATTGTGGTGCGCCCGGGCTGGCAACCGCCAGGCCCCACCAGAAACCGCCGAGAAAGCTGAAGATCAGGGCGGCATAAAAATAGGCCGCGCTCAGCGCCATATAGCGCGTGCCGTCATCAAAGACCGCCCCCAGGCAGATCAGCGGCGGCAGCAGACCGGCAAATCCGAGAAGACGGGCGGAGAAGAAGAGATTATTTTGCACGGGCCATCCTGTCGGGGTTTGCGATCTTCTGCTGATGATGTGCTTCATATCGACGGGATATTCAATTGCTGTATTTCCGCTCGAAGCATTGATTTTCCTGATCTGGGCAGGGGCCGACGGGATTCCCGTCCTCGTCTAGAGACCGGCCAGACCCTCGGCCCGCGATATCACCGGTCGGTAATGCAGCTCGGACCAGGCCTTGTTGCCGTTCAGCGTGCAATCGCGCGACATCACCATCGCTGCATGGGCGGTCAGCGGGGGATCTCCGCTCAGGTTGAAGGTGCGCCATATTGCTTCCATGGTGCGCCCGAGACCATCCCCGAGCCACCCGGGAATGGATGTTTCCGGCAGTTTCAGACTGCGCGATTGTGCCATCGCACTGATCATGTCCTTCATCCGGATTGTGCCGTCATCGACAATGAAATAGGCGGCACCGCCGGTGCCTTCGGTCAGGGCCATCTCGATCGCATGGACCAGATTGGCGATATGGGTGGTCGAGGTCATCGCCCGGCCCTGGTTGATCCACGTCCATTTCCCGCTTTTAGCCATCGCTTCGATCATCGGCAGCAGGGTTGTGTCCCCGGGCCCCCAGACGAAGCGCGGGCGCAGCACCAGGGTGGTGAAGCCGTCCCGGTCCGCATCGCGCACCAGCTGCTCCGCCTGCGCCTTGGTCGCACAATAGGGATAGGGCGAATCCGGTGCCAGTGGAACGCTTTCATCGGCATTGTGCAGATGCTGCCCGTGGCAGATCGCCGCCTCGGTACCAATGTGAATGAATCGCGAGACGCCGGCAGCAACCGCCCGGTCCAGCATGGTGCGTGTGCCCAGCACATTTATCTGGTGCCAGGCATCTTTCGGACCCCAGGCCTCGACAAAGGCGGCGCAATGCAAAACGGTCTCGCAATTGCCAATATCGTCCGCCGTGATCGTCTCCAGGTCACAGCGGACCGGCTCGGCCCCCAGCGACCGGATCCGGCGATCAGACCTGTCAGACCGCGACATCGCCCGCAGCTCATGTCCGTCCGCCACCAGCGCGCGCGTCGCTGCGCCACCGACAAAGCCAGATGCCCCGGTGACGAATATCCGCATGGCAAGCTCTCCTCGCAATTATTATATTGTGCCAGCTATAAGACCATCAGCAGCGGTTCTTGGCAACAGTCGATACTGCCACACGGCCCGGATTGATCAGAGTGAAACAGGCGGATCGACAGCGCGAAGGGGCTTTCTTCTGTCCCGACATCTCTCCGCAGACCGTATCGGCATAAACTCTGCCCTCAAAACTCCTGAATTGGATGAACCCCAGTTTAACAGACCGGCGATTTTGCTGAACCGTCAATGAATGCCGCGTTCAGAAACTCGGTTCGTCTCGATTTTCCAGTCATACTGCCTCTGTGTCGAGAGTCGGTTCCCTTTTGCCAGCGTTGATTGCTTGTCACATTAGGAGAAATGCAATGACCAATAGCAAAAATGCACGCCAAACTGCGGGTTTTTCGGATAAAGCCGCTGGCCGCCTCTCGATGATAAGCATTTTGGCGATTTCGGCCGGACTAGCCGCTGCACCCGCCCAGGCTCAGACCGTGATCGAACCATCGGACATGCCAATGCAATCCCCCGTAGCATCGCCCGAACCGGTGCAACAGCCAGCTCCGGTAACCGTCACGCCGTCGACCGGGGCCGAGACCACGCCGATGGTCTCTCCCGACCGTGCCGACGCGCTCGCCACTGATGGCGGATTCGATGCCGCGACCGTAGCCCCCGAAGCGTTGGCGCAGATCGAAGCCGAGAAACAGGCGCGCAAGGCTGCGGCAGAAAAAGCAGAACAATCAGCGGCAGCCGTCAGGACAGCAGCTGCAGAGCGTTCCGCTGCTCTTGCCCGCAACAGCAACGCGCCAGCCACTGTTACGCCCACCCCTGACATGACGGCAGCGCCTGCAGCCTCAATGCTGGCCACTGCGGACCCGGCACCCGTGACCGCCTCTGACACGGCTCCTGCAGGGATTGAGCCAGCACCAGTGACGACCGACCCCGCCGTCGCGGCCGGTGATTTGCCCGCTGATAGCGAGTGGACTCTGCTCGCTGCTCTGGCGGGTCTGCTGGGTCTGGGCGGTATGGGGGCCTTTGTCGCCAGCCGTCGCCGCAAGAGCAAGGTACAGGCTACTGCCCCCGAATATGCTGCACAAAGAAGCGAGCGGGAAACCGCGGCGGTCGCTGCGGCCACGATGCCCGAACTGCGCCGCGATCCGGTGGAAACTGCGGCTGGCTCCGGCGCCCAGTCCACCACCGCAGCTATAGATTTCAAAGGTTTTGTCGCTGGCCAGCCATCCTTTGAGGAACCGCGCAGCAGGGCCGACCATAATATCCCACTCGGCCAGCGCCGTGTTGCCGCCGCGCCGCGTCCCTATCTCAGTGAAGTGGACTTAGCGCGCAGTCCCGGCTATTTCACCACCCATGTCGACGCCATACCGACGCCGCAAAATCCGTTTCTCACGCGGCAGAGACGCCTGAAGAGAGCTCGGCATCTCGACGCCCGGCTGGCCGAGATGAAGGAAAACCAGGCAATGCGTCCCGACCGGATATCAGGCGCCATGCTGGGCGCCCGGTCGCCGGAGCCAGTGTTTAGCTAGATTCGTTTCTGATAACCAAAAGAAGGGTGGCCAGTTAAAACAGGTCACCCTTCTTACTGAAACTTCGATTGTACCGAGGACGCGCAAGCGGCATCGGTAAGACATGACGTGTATGAACCCGACATGGTTTGCCGGACTAGTGTTCAGTTACTGGACTTAACTTACAGCAGTGGTCCGCAGATACGGCCGATGCTCCGTCCATCCTTGTGGGAAAAGACCCTTTGCCTCTTCGTTGCTGATTAACGGCGGAATGATGACTTCCTTGCCAATCTGCCAGTCCGCAGGCGTGGCAATGCGCTTGCTGTCGCTCAATTGCAGGGCATCGATGACGCGCAAAATCTCATCGAAATTTCGTCCAACGCTCATCGGATAGGTCATGGTCAGGCGAATTTTCTTGTCTGGGTCAATGATGAACACGGACCGGACCGCAGCGGTCTCGCTTTCGCCGGGGTGGATCATGTCATACATCTTGGCAATTGCCAGATCTGCATCGGCTATGATCGGAAATGTAAGATTGGTATGCTGCGTTTCGTTTACATCTTTGATCCATTTGCGATGTTCATCGGCCGTGTCGGTCGACAGACCGATTGGTTTGGTCTTCCGTTTGGCAAATTCGTCAGCGAGCTGAGCGGTGCGTCCCATTTCGGTGGTGCAGACCGGAGTAAAATCGGCCGGGTGGCTGAAAAAGAATACCCAATTGTCCCCAGCCCATTGGTGCAGGCTGATTTCTCCATTCTGGGTGTCCACGGTGAAGTCGGGGGCGGTATCTCCAATATGTAGAGTCATGGTCTTTCCTTTCTATTGTTCTGCGAATCTTACTCTACCATTGCTCTCCAATCCAATTCAATTACTCATTTACAATAATTATAATATTGAATTAGTGGCGTGGGTATCTGAGCGTCGACAATCGTTCTTTCCTACAACAGTCCGATTGCTTATTATAGCGGATGCTCCGCATCTATTGCGCGGCCTGCTCTTTGACAATCTGGATAAGCGGAACACCCTGCCGCTCGCCCACATGGATCAAGCGGGCTGGATTACGCGGCGATTTCAAAGATTACACTAGGTGCCAGGTAATTGTCCAGCAAAGGCAGGAAATCTGCGGCTTTGGGGCAAAGGTTACAGAAAACAAAAACAGACCTTTCTGTAAAGTTTTCTGCGGGCCACAAAAATGGTCAGGCTCGCACAAAGCCACGAAGGTTTAAAGAAAGCATCCAATCGCTTTGCACCTTCGTGTCTTCGTGCAAGTCCAAAAAAGGACCCGATCAAAATGACCGCGACAATATGCGCTCAGCCACCAAAACAGGCTGTCCTACACCCGACCCCATGATCTAAACTCCGGCCATGACGACGAGTCTTGCCCGACCAGCGGCCTTCGCTGCACGCCTTCTATTTCCGATAATCCAGCGGCGGATCGCGATCGCCCAGCAGCGACTTGTACTGATAATCCGGCCCCCGCGCCCTGTCGAATGCGGCTTTGGCTTCGGCGCGCAGCTCGGGGTTGGTATAGAGTTCAATCGCCGCCAGGGTCAGCGTCTTGGCCGCGACCTGGACGCCCTTGAAGCCGATCGACATGCCACTGGCCGCCGACGACTGCCAGCTGTGCGCCGAGGTGCCGGGCACCCAGGTCGCGGTGCGCAGGCCGACGGTTGGCGTGGCGTAGGAAACATCTCCAACGTCGGTCGAGCCGTAGCCCAGCGTCACATCATAAGGCTGAACCTCTTCCTGGCTGCCCAGCTTCAGCCCGGGCTTTTCGAAGCTGGCATAAATCTGCTCGGCAAATTTCTGCTCCTCGGGCGTATAGGTGATACCGCCCACCTGCCGCAATTTGGCATCCATCATCTTGGCCAGCGGTTCGTTGACCAGCAGCGGGTTGTTGCCGTGGATCACTTCCCAGTCGACCTTGGTTCCGGTGCCCATCGCCGCGCCGCGCGCCGCTTCTTCAAGCCGGGTCCAGATCGCATCGACCTCGGCCGGATCGGGGTGGCGGACATAATAGAAGACCTCGGCAAAATCGGGCACTACATTGGGCGCGGTGCCGCCCTCGGTAATCACATAGTGAATACGCGATTCCTGCGGGACATGCTCGCGCATCATGTTGACCATCATGTCGAATGCCTCGACTCCGTCGAGCGCGGAGCGGGCCTTTTCCGGTGCGCCGGCGGCATGGGCGGAGACGCCGCGGAAACGGAATTTGGCCGAGCGGTTGGCCAGCGTGGTGCGGGCCGCTGCCGAATTCTCGTCATCGGCGTGCCAGTGCAGCGCGATATCGACATCGTCGAACAGCCCTGCGCGGACCATATAGACCTTGCCGCTGCCGCCTTCCTCGGCCGGCGTGCCATAGAGGCGGACGCGGCCGGGAGTGCCGGTTTTTTCCAGCCATTTGCTGATCGCGATGGCCGCCTCGACCGATCCGGCACCGAACAGGTTATGACCACAGGCATGGGCAGCGGTCTTTCCGTCGATTGCGGAGCGGGTGGCGACCGCATCCTGGTTGATTCCCGGCAGCGCATCATATTCCGCGAGGATAGCGATTACCGGGCCGCCCTTACCATATTCGGCGGTAAAGGCGGTCGGGATGTCCGCGACTCCGGAGCTGATTGTAAATCCGTTGGCCTTGAGCGACCGTTTCAGAAGATCGCTCGACTTCTCCTCCTGATAGCCTACTTCCGCCCATTCCCACAATTGTCGCGCGGTTTTTGCCGTTTCATCGGCGCGGGCATCGATCAGCGCCGAGATTTCGGCCATCGTGTCGTTCTGCTGGGCCTGCGCGGCCACCGGGACGGAGGCAAGGGCAAATATCAGGGCGTATCGGATCATGGAAACCTCATTTCACTAGCGAATTTGTTAGATGATTGCACAACCCGGTTCGAGGGGCAACGTCCTTCTGGCTCCTCCTTTTGCGCCTCTTTTTCGGTCAATTGCAAAAAAGCAACTCGCAGGTGCAACATTTCATATTGCAACCTATTGCGGCGCGCGCATAGTTGGTTCACAATTTTTCAAGCCAATGGAGTCAAGCCATGCGTAAACTATCCTCCCTGATCCTTGCCGCCACGGCGCTTTCGTTCACCGCATCTGCCGCATCGGCTGCAGAGGTCGAACGGAACGACCGTCTCTATGATGCAACCGGCTCGAGTGTCGCAAAAGTGAACCGCGTTACCGAAACCGGTGATGTTCTCGTTATCTACAAGGGCAAAGTTCGGCGGATCGACGCTTCGACCCTGTCGGAAAATGAAGGCAAGCTGATGACCAGCCTGACCAAGACGGAAATCCGTCGCCTCGACTAGCACCTGAAAGCGCAGTGATCCTCACTGCAACCAGAAGCCGGTGCCTGCTTGTCAGGTGCCGGCTTTTTTGATCGCTGCTGCGGCCGCCAGATCGGCCGGCCGGTTGATGTTCATGAACAGCCGTTCATCGGGCCAGGTCACCGTCACCGCGCCGCATTGCCGGACCAGCCAGTGCAGCGACGGCGCCCGCTCGCCCTGGTCGTGGGTGCCCCGGACAGCGTTGACAACGGCGCAGCGCCAATAGGCAAAGGTCGGGTGGATCCGCTGGCCATCCTCTGCGACTGCGCAGTCGCCGCTGACAGAGAGCCGCTCAATCAGGTCGGGCGGTACAAAGGGTGCATCCACGGGCACCGTCACAAAGTCGTCGATCTCCATCTTCTGAACCGGTCCGCCAGGGAGAAGATCGCGCCCACCGGGCCGCCCGGTGCCCGCGGGTCGTCCGGGATGGTCGCCAGTCCGGTGGCATAGTCTTCCCGAGCCGACAGCATTATCCGCTCCGACTTACCGGCCATCCTCCGGATCAGGATGTCGATCAGCCGCTCCCCGTCCAGTCGGATCACGGCCTTGTCGGCGCCCATGCGGGTGGACAGACCACCCGCGAGGATCACCAGACAAGCTGTGGGGTTGGCGCTCATGTGATCGGACTTGTGTGCGGCATAGCCGCAATCTGTACTCAGCTGCCCACTCTGTCCAGCAATTCCCCGATCAGGTCGGTGGGTCCTGTGTCGGCTGGACGCTCTTCTGCGGCATAGTGTGCCAGCTCTGCCTCCAGTCGCCGGTCAAACAGCTTGCGATTGGGCTGCCCCGTGCGGCGCTCCGAGGTTGCGGATACCCAATGCCGGCCAGCATCTTTGGCAGAGCGCTGGGGATAGATAAACCCGTTGACTGGAAAGGCAGTGGTGCCCAGCTTGCCGATCGGGGCGTACCAGATACGTACAAGACTCCAGTCATTATACTCCGAAACATCCCTTGCCATCACCTTGCGTTCGATCTGGCCGCGGCGACCGTTGATCGGTGACCAGTTGGCATGGCTGATCAGGATCGTGCGAGAATCGACAATCTCGTGCACCACCGCCAGATGGCCAAGCTGCATCGCGCCATAACTGGGCAACGACAGCACCGCGCCTTCGACGGGAGCTGTACCGCGCTGATATATGCCGGCGGCCTGATCCCACCAGCTATGGGCATCGCCATAGATTTGAATGCCGCTCAACTCCCTGGCAAAAGGCACGCACTGCAGATAGTCTTCCGCCCTGGCCGGCGGGGCCAGGAGGATGGCTTGAAGCACCAGCAGGATGGGAATGATCGCGTTGCGGAGAGATGCCGCCAAGGCGTTGAGGGTCGTCAGGTACATGCACAGGGCCTAGCCGTATCGCGGAAAGGCAAAGCTAATGGGTATGATGAATCATCTGGTAACCATGATTATGCCAGTCTGCGCTATCTTGGCGTAACCGTCCCGTCCGACACTTCGAAATGCAGCGCATTTTGCGGAATGTCCACGAACAGATCCGGTTCCGTTCCCGTCAGCCAGACTTGGCCACCGCGTGTCGCCAGCTTGTCGAAAAGCGCTGCCCGGCGCTGCGGATCGAGATGGGCCGCAACCTCGTCCAGAAGCAGGATTGGTCGGCCGGGGCGCCGCTCGGCGATCAGATCTGCATGCGCCAGAATGATCGAAAAGAGCAATGCTTTCTGCTCGCCGGTGGAGCATTTTTCGGCTGGCTGTCGCTTGGCGGCATGAAACACCTTTAGGTCGGTTCGATGGGGACCGCGTGTGGTTCGTCCGGCTGCCCGGTCTGCGGAACGAGACTGCCGCAGCATCTGGTGGAGCTGTTCCTCGGTGTGTAATTGATCATCCGCTAGATGCAAGTGGGGTGTCGCGAAGATGCTGCCGTCTGATTGTTGCAACCCTTCATTGAGGGCGACCACGACCCGGCTGCGCGCCTCCGCAACCAACGATCCGAAACGCGCCAGTTGCAGGTCGAGGCCGTCCATCCAGTCCCGGTCGGCCTGATATCCATCGGCAAGAAGCCGATTCCGTTCGCGCCTGGCGGCCTCATAGCGAGCGCAGTTACCCGCATGAGCGGGTTCCAGCGCGGTCACAAGCCGGTCGAGAAAATTGCGGCGTCCTGCGGCTCCCTCGGTAAACAGGCGGTCCATCGCCGGCGTCAGCCACAATATTGAAAGCCACTCGGCCAGATCATTGGTCGGGACCATCGCCTCGTTAATCCGGGTTTTGCGCCGTTCGGGTGTTTCGACGCTGGTACCGCTGCCAAGATGTACATCGTCCAGTTGTGCGGCCACGGCAAAATCCCCGGGGCCATGCTGATAGGCAATGTCGCGGACCGCTGAGCGGCGGAGCCCCCGTCCGGGAGCGAGCATCGACACCGCTTCCAGAATATTGGTTTTCCCCGCTCCATTGGCACCGCTGAAAACCATGAATCCCGGTGCCGCATTCAGGCGCAACTCAGGATAATTGCGAAAATTGTGCAGAGTGAGCTGGGACAAGGTCATCTTGGCCGGTCACTAGCTTTCGCAACCTGTGAAGAGAAGCAAATTCGGCGGCAACATCTGTCCTCGCTGATTGCAGAAAGTTTGATACTAACACTTGGTTTTTTTCACCAATTATAAGTTTTCTTTGTTGAGCTGCACGCTGTCAATATTGCATAACTTTCTGAACTACAAAGGAAATGTGAAATTGGCATGCACCGTGCAGTGTATCTTGCATCTTTGCAATAACGCGAAAAACAGTTTCAAATCGGAAGGATCTCAAAATGTTCTCGAATGTATCCAACAGTGTCTCCGCCGCCGTAGCCGCTATTCTGTCTGCAGCTATTTTTGTCGGGGCCAGCATCGGTCCGGCAGTCAGCAACGCTGTTTCGGTTGTCGCTTAAGCGCACCTCAACCCCATTCCCGAAAGGACCGCTCATGTCACTAAATCTCCAAAGTTCATTCGCCGCCGCATTTGCAGCCGCCGTTTCGGCTGCCCTGTTTGTCGGTGCCAGCATCTTGCCGGCCCTTAACAACGCATCGTCGATGGTGATCTGATGGCGAGCAAGAAAAAAAGCGTACAAGCCGGGCCTGGCAGCTGGCCCGAACCAATCTCGTCAAACAAAGGAACCAACATGAAAAACAAACTGAAACTCGACAAAGCGAATGGCAAGCTGATGGGCGTGTGCTCGGGGCTGGCGAACTGGAGCGGCATGGACGCAAACCTGCTTCGTGTCATATTCGTTCTGGCGACAATATTTGGCTTTGGTTCTGCGATTATCATCTATCTGGCGATCGGACTGATTGTCGATTGATTCCGGCCATTATCCCCGTTTTCATGATATAACATACGGAAAATATTGTATTAAAATCGTAGACCGCTCTGACGAAACCGTGTAATTGAGGTTTGAACGTTCGCATTGCAACAGTCGGAGCGCAGATGTCCGCAGGCCATCATCATCACGGGGGGCACGCCGCCCACGGCCATCATGATCACAATGGTGGCCATGGACATATGCCAACCAATTTCAGCCGTGCCTTCGCGCTCGGCATTGCGCTGAACATTACCTATATCCTTGTCGAAGTCATATATGGCCTGCTGGCCGGATCGATGGCTTTGCTGGCCGATGCCGGCCATAATCTGTCCGATGTTCTTGGCCTTGTTGTAGCCTGGGCTGGTGCCGAACTGGGCAAGCGGCCGCCGAGCAAGCGTTTCACTTATGGGCTGGGCGGATCTTCGATTCTGGCTGCGCTTCTGAACGGGCTTTTCCTCCTGGTTGCCTGTGGCGCTATCGCGCTGGCAGCGGTGGAACGCTTCAGCTCTCCCAGCCCTATCGCTTCGACCACGGTTATCATCGTAGCCTCGATAGGCATTGTCATCAATTTCGGCACGGCGATGCTTTTCGTGCGCGGGCAGAAAGAAGACATCAATATCCGTGGCGCCTTTCTGCATATGATGGCGGATGCCGCTGTGTCTGCAGGAGTGGTGGTTGGCGGTATCGTGATCTATTTTACCGGCTTGAACTGGATTGATCCACTGATCAGCCTGCTAATCGTGGCATTGATCTTCTGGAGTACGTGGGGGTTGCTGACCGAAGCCGTGCGCATGTCGCTGGCCGGGGTCCCGCGAAATATAGATGTCGAAAAGGTTCAATCCTATCTTGCTTCATTACCTGGTGTTCAGGCGATACACGATCTCCACATCTGGCCAATGAGCACCAGCGAAACGGCAATGACGGCCCATCTGCTTTTACCGGGGGGGCATCCCGGCAAAGGGTTTCTGGGTGAGATTCAAAAACAGATGATGCACCGTTTTTCCATTCATCACACGACCATTCAGATCGAAGTCGACGATGGAGAAGAGGGCTGTCGCACGGATTGCGGCAGCGATGACTGAAGCGCCCATTGCAATCGCGCCTTCCATCATCAGCAACTGGATGTCCATGACTGGCCATCGCTGACTGCACCAAAAGACATCTTTCGTTGCGCGGTTGCAAAATAGATTTAAGGTCTTCGCCAATCCGCGGCATCCGTCCCGCGAGGGGAGGATGCGTGAACGAGGAAATCAAACCAAACTGGTTGTCGGAAATTGTCCGCCGCTTTTCCGTGTTCGTTTATTCCGTGAACGGATGGACGGCAGTACAGGAAAATCGCCCGCCTAGAAAAGCGGTTATCATTGCCGCTCCGCATACGAGCAACTGGGATTTTGTCTATTTTTTTGGGCTGACCAATAAGCTCGGAATAAAGTCCTACTGGATTGGCAAAGATACATTGTTCAAATGGCCATGGGGAGGAATGATGCGTCGGATGGGGGGCATACCGGTTAATCGCTCAAAATCACAAAATATGGTCAATGCGATGGTCCGGGAATTCGGCCGGCGCGATGATTTTCTCCTCACAATCCCGCCGGAGGGCACGCGGGGCAGTGTCAAGCAATGGCGGACGGGCTTCTATTATATCGCGCTGAAGGCGAAAGTCCCTTTGATTATTGGAATGATGGATTACTCGAAAAAGACCGGGGGACTGGGGCCATCCTTCATGCCCTCTGGCGATTATAGGGCCGACATGCAGAAAATCAGCAAATTTTACCACAGTGTAACCCCCAAATATCCCGACAAGGCGATGCGCGATATTGTTTCTACCGAACCCGGCGCACCTGACGATCTGCAGACAGAAAAGCCGGCGATATGAATGTGCTGACAGCCTTGGGGATCAACTTTGCTTTATTGGCCGTCATCATGATCATCCTGTGGTTGATATCCATAAAAATTCGCGATGTGTCCTTCATCGATGCGTTCTGGGCTTATGGTATGGCAGTTATGGCGAGCGCGTCCTTTCTGCAGACGGAAACCCCCGGAGCGCTGGCCTACACGATCTGGGCGCTGACGGCGCTATGGGGCATCAGGCTGGGAACGCATCTGTTTTTGCGCTGGCGCAAGGAAGGCATGGACGCCCGTTACAAGAAAATCTTGAGTCACGCGATGGACAAGCAGGGAATGAGTTTTGCGAAAGCTGCTTTGCTGAGGGCGTGGGCGTTGCAGATTCCACTGCTATTCATGGTCTGTCTGCCGGCGCAGCTCGGCATATTGCTTGCGGATGCCGAAGGTCTGAGTCTTGTTTCGATTATCGGTGCCGTGATCGCTGTGATCGGTATTGGCTTTGAAACTATCGGGGATATGCAGCTCAAGGCCTTCAAATCGAATCCGGCTAACCAGGGTAAGGTGCTGGATAGCGGCTTGTGGAAATATACGCGCCATCCGAATTATTTCGGCGATTTTTGTGCCTGGTGGGGAATCTGGCTGGCGGCGGTCCCAGCCGGCTGGCCGGTTTGGGTCGCGGTGATCGGCCCCTTGTTCCTGAGCTTTACCCTGATGAAATGGAGCGGTGCGCCACTGCTGGAAAAAAGCCTGAAAAAGAACCGGCCTGATTATGTGGACTATATTAAACGAACCTCCGGTTTCTTTCCGATGCCGCCAGGTAGGGCGGCAGATCGGTGATTGAGCCGAGTGATTCAAGGAGTCTGTCTGATCTCTACAGCCGGAATCCACCAAATTGCTTGAATAAATTTACCGACTAAGCGGCTTCTTTCAGCAGCTTGTTTTCGATAATATTGGCAAAAACCTCGGGCTCCTGAGCGCCGGGCACCATGAATTTCTTGTCGAAGATGAACGCCGGTACGCCGGTGATAAAGCGATCCTGCCACTCTGCTTCGACTGCCCGGACTTCGACAGCATATAGATTGCTGCCGAGCAAATCACGAGTTCGCTGCTCATCAAGGCCAACTGATGCCGCGATTTCCACCAATGTCTGATGATCGCTGACATCCTTGCCGTCAGTGAAATGGGCTTTGAACAGAGCGAGCTGAAGCGCGGTTTGCTTGCCCGTCTCGCCAGCCCAGTGCAACAGGCGGTGCGAGTCAAAGGTGTTCACCATCCGCATATTCTCATGATAGTTGAACTCGAAGTCCAGATTATTGCCCGCGCTGCGCAAGCGCTCCCTGTTTGCCTGGCTCTGCTCTGGTGTGGCACCATATTTTTGCGCCATATGCTCGTTTATCGACTGTCCCTCGGCTGGCATCGACGGGTTGAGTTCAAAAGCATGCCAGGACAATTCAAAGCGCGCCTTGCCATCAAACTGGGCCATCGCCTTTTCCAGTTTTTTATAGCCAATGATGCACCAGGGGCACACAACATCCGAGACAATATCGACGGTGATAACGGGAGTCTCGGACATGGCTGTTTCCTTGGTTTGTATCAGGCCTTCTCAAGCGTACATTGGAGAGGATGCTCGTTCTTTCGAGCGAAATCCATAACCTGGGTGACCTTGGTTTCCGCCACTTCGTAGCTGAAAGTGCCACAAACTCCGACGCCTTTCTGGTGGACGTGGAGCATGACCCGTGTTGCTTCGTCTATGTCCATGTTGAAAAATCGCTTCAACACCAGCACCACGAATTCCATCGGTGTATAATCATCGTTGAGGATAAGCACTTTATAAGGGCTCGGTTTTTTGGTCTTCGCCCGGGTCTTGGTTGCGATACCCAGATTTGTATTGTCGTCGTCAGATCCCTTGTCCGGATCATTGTCCATGACCGGCTGCTCGCTGGTCCGATCGGGCCAACGGGAATGTGCAAAGGGGAAAAGAATCTGCTGCTTCATCATCAGCTTCAAGATATGGTATTTTTACTGCCGAGGGCAAGGGGCGGTTTCACTGTTTCCACAGCTTTTACAGACCTGGGTGGCGATGGCCCTATAAATAAAAAGGGCCGCTCCAACGGAACGGCCCTTTTTGTCGATTGAAAAAGCTGGTTATGCAGCCGCTTTCAGTTCCTTGCGGATTTCGCTCATGCGATCCGCTATCGGCTGATAGGCCTTGCCTGCAAGCTTGACGACGGCGTCCGCATTGTTCGACGTCTGGTCCATCACCCGGTCCAGTCCGCTGCGCACATAGTCAGCCTGCTTCTCAAACATGTCCTTCGGCGTTGCGACGCTGAATAGCCCCTGCAGCGCACGGCTGGCTTCAACGAAGTTCTCGCGGGTGTATTTCAGGTTGGTCTGGCCGATTTCCTGAGCACCCTTCGCAGCAATCTTGCCGCTTTCGAGCAGGGTTTCGACATTTTCGCGGTTGAATTCAACAGCGTTTTTGGAAAGTGCAACCGCGCGGTCTGCAGCGGCTTTGGCGCGGGCCTGCGCATCAGCGGTCAGCTTTTCGAAACGCGTGCCGAACTTTTCAGCAGCTTGCTTGGCGTTGTTGGCGGCCTTGGTGTTGGCAGCCTTGGTGTTTTTTACAACGCGTTTGGTTGCGGTGGTTTTGGTGGTAGCCATTTTTCTGGTTCCTTTGGTCTTTTTCAATGTGGTCTTGGCAACGGGTTTCGCAGCGACTTTGCGTTTCGCAGCGACCTTCTTCGTAGCCGGCTTGGATGCTGCGGTTCTTTTGACAGCAGGCTTGGCCGCTGTTGCCGGCTTAGCAGCAGGAGCCGCCGGCGTTTGGGTTTCGGTTTTTGCCGGAGCTGAATCCGCTGCGGCTTTCTCGACTGGTGCGGTTTCAGCAGCCGGCTTGTCGGAAACGTTGACTGCGGAAGCTGCCGCAGAATAGGCTGCCTCAGCAGAAAGCGAGCCGGTTTCTTTTGCTGCGGGCGCAGCAGAGGTTTCGTTTTTCGTATCAGCCATCGGTTATCTCACTTCTATGTTGCAGTGCACAAATAAGGGAGGTGGGCGTCGATGTCAAGAAAAATGGTGCAGTGCACAATAAGCCGCGGCAAAGCCGAAAAACATACAGGTGCCGATGCCGCAATCTTCCGTGATACATGCAGATGACGATACCGGATTTGGTGCACTGCTGCAGATTTCAGTGGTTCGACAGGGCTTCTGCTGTACAGGTTGGAATATATTATCGAAAGTGCTTCATGTCCGCTCTGCAATCCATTGCTACCGCCGTCCCCGATCACCGGATCACGCAATCAGAGGTGCTGGCCGTATTGGCAAAGGCGCGGGGGGCTGCCCTGCCGGCCCGGCTGGAGCAGATCCTTGGGAATAGCGGGATCGATCAGCGCTATCTTGCCTGCGAGGCGGATTATTATCTCGAACCCCGCAGCTGGACGAGCCGGGCGGCGATATATGGTCAGGTCGGAACAGAACTGGCGCAAAAGGCGGCGGCGGATGCTATGGCAAAGGCGGGGTTCTTGCCTTCAGATATAGACGCCATCGTTCTGATCTCGACCACCGGGACGATGACGCCTTCCATTCCCAGCCGGATGATAGAGGCAATGGGTTTCGATGAGGCGACCCAGACCATTCCGGTTTTCGGCCACGGCTGTGCCGGCGGCGTGCTTGGGCTTCGGCTGGCCGATGATCTTGCGGCGGCCAATGGCGGCCAGAATGTCCTGCTGATTGCCCTGGAATTGTGCAGCCTGTCCTATGACTATAGCCAGTTCGACAAGAAGAACATGATCGCCACTGCGCTGTTTGCCGACGGTTGCGCGGCAGCGGTGATCAGTGGCAAGGCGGGCGAGGGCGATGCTCCCGCTTTTCGCGCTTTCGAGCAGAAGACCTGGCCGGACACGCGTGACATGATGGGCTGGGAGGTTGGGGCCACTGGCTTCGACCTCGTGCTGGCCCGCGACATTCCGACCTTTGTTACCAGGGACTTTGCGCCTTTTTGCGATGCGTTTCTGGAGGGGCAGGGCCTGGCGCAGTCCGATCTCGCCGAACCCGCTTGCCATCCCGGCGGGGGCAGGGTGGTGGAAGCATTGGAGGCATATTTTGCTCCCGCGACCCCAGCCATTCCCGCCACCCGCGCGATCCTTCGCGAGCATGGCAATATGTCCTCGCCGACCGTGCTGTTCGTGCTTGAGCATATTTTGCAGCAGAAGCCGGACAAGCCGATCTTGCTGACCGCGCTGGGACCGGGCTTTACTGCAGCGCTTGGGATAGTTGATCCGCAGGGTGCCGCATGACCGATCCGCTCGGCGCCCTATTTGCCAGCAGCCCCACTCCGGTGACCTGGGTGCTGGTCTATATCGTGGTCCAGCGGCTGGCCGAACTGGTTCACGCCAATCGCAACACACGTCGGCTGCTCGGCGAAGGCGGGCAGGAACATGGCGCGGACCATTATCAATATTTCATCTTTCTCCACAGCGCCTGGATCGCGATCATCGCGCTGCTGGTCGATCCGCAGCATGCCATCGATCCGGCGATGCTGGCGCTGTTTGTCGCCACGCAGCTGTTGCGCGTCTGGACGCTGGCCAGCATCGGCCGCTGGTGGACCACCCGGATCATCTCGGCGCCGCATTTCGACCGGGTGAAGCGGGGCCCGTATAAATTCATCAGCCATCCCAATTATCTCGTGGTAGTCCTCGAGATCGCGATCGTGCCGCTGATGCTGGGCCTGCCCTGGGTGGCGCTGGTCTTCTCGATCCTCAACGCGCTGTTGTTGCGCCACCGGATCGGGGTGGAGAACAAGGTGCTTGGCGAGCGCGGCCCGTCCAAAGTTCGTGAAAGTTCGGGCCAATAAGCGGTTTTTTGGATCGACTAACAACCTCATAATCTATCTAAGAAATCCAGCATAAATTTTTAAAATAGATTTATAAATTTCCAGTTGGGGGCATGACCTTTGGAATATTGGCAGCGCCCGGAGAGTCCGTACGATGTGCGGTGACGCCGGATAGCGGCAGAGCGTTGACCAATGTTGAGATTGTGCAATCCTCCGCTATAAGTGAGGAGCTTGGAGGAGGTCGTGCGTGTCGATATTTGCCAAGATCATGATTGCGCTGATTGCCATCCTGCATCTTTATATAGCTTGGTTCGGAATATTTGCCTGGCAGGCACAGGGGCCAGCGGCCTTTCCGGAATTGCCCGCCGATCTGTTCCCGCCAACCGTTGCGATGGCGGCCAATCAGGGCGTCTATAACCTCTGCCTCGCGGTCGGGCTGATCTGGTCGCTGTTGATCCGAGATGCCGATTGGCAGCGCAAGGTCGCGACCGGCTTCCTGTTGTTTGTCGCGGCGGCGGGAATTTTCGGTGCATGGGGCGTCTCCGCCGATATCGCGCTGGTGCAGGCTGGCCCGGCGGTGATCGGACTGTTGCTGATCTGGTTGCCGCAAATGCGACAGCAGCGATAGTCGAGGGATATCAACTGCGGCTGGTCTCAAAATCTCGATTAACAACAAGGTGCAAATCAAGGTCGTCGATATTAGAAAGAAAGCAACAACAAGCGATACCTTGGTGATAATTTACGGTATTGAATCTAATATTACATGTGATACTATTCTTTTGGGTTGATGGCATTCAACTCATCGTAAAAATAAAATCTGGAGAAGGATATCATGAAGAAGAAAATATACTTGGCGATGACCACAGTCGCTCTTTCCTGTGCGCCACTTGCTATTTCCCCGGTCAATGCATTCTCCAAACATAATGAGAGCATGGGTAGTTGTCCTTTCGGCCCGCCAACGTCCATCTGGTGCACCTTCTGGACCTACGTATAAATTGCCATTCGGCCTGCGCTCTCAAACGGGGAGCGCAGGCCTTTATCCATCAAGTTCCGGATGCTGGGATCTTGAGGATGCGAGCCACCCGCTGTCGATAATCTGTAAATACGACTTGTTGTTCAGCCGAAATTCCGCAGCGGCTCGGTGACAAATAGATTCTTGTCTCTGCCGCTGCGCTTCATTTCATAGAGCGCGGTATCGGCGGCCTTGAGCAACTGTTCGGCACCATCGCCGTCCAGTGCCTGAACTGCGATGCCCACGCTGGCCGAGGGTCTTAGCACATGGCCGTTGATATTTGCGGGTCTGGCAAAGCCGGAAAGATAGGCCGCAGCGCGTGCCGCAGCGTGCTCCCTTTCGGTCACGTCCGGGATCAGGATCAGAAATTCGTCGCCGCCCAGACGGCCGACAATCTCGTCATCTGCGCAGCTTTGGGTCAGCCGGTCGGCGACCTCTACCAGAAGATGGTCGCCGATATCATGACCCAGCGTGTCATTCACCTCCTTGAAATGGTTGAGATCGATCAGCGCGACGGCAAAGCCGATGCCGGTGCTGGCAAAAGACTGCTCGGCCCGCAGCAGATGGTTCATCATCGCCCGGCGGTTGGCGAGGCCGGTCAGGGCGTCGCTGTGCGCCTGTTTCCATATGGTGTGCCGCATGATCAGACCGGAAATGATCTGATTGTAGCTGTCGATGACGAAGCGGATCATCAGCAGCGCAATTGTGATCATGCTCCACCCCATCATCAGCTCGTCAAAACCGCCGAACAATATCATGGCAAATGCGGAGGGAAGGACGCCCACGATCAGAACGGTGACCGCGGCCCTTTTTATACAGGCCAGGCAATGGGCGATACAGGTCGACCCGAAGACCAGCGACATGGGAATGAATATCTGGTTTTCAAATGCGTCGGTTGCCACGACAAAAACCGACCAGAGGCTCAGGAAGGTCACGATGCCGACCGAAAGCAGGCTGAGATTGCGCAGCAGTTTTCGCGAGGAGCCCCGGAACTCCTTATGGTCGGGAAGCCGCACCCACATGATCATCCGGACCATGCAGGCCAGTGCAAATATTCCCATCCAGGCATAATAGATGATCGCCACGCCCTCGTGCGCGGACAGGATCATCACTGCCAGAAGATTGAAGATGGCGACCAGATACAGCATCGGCACGTGAGTCATTGCCCGTCGCAACTGCATATCCTCGACCGATGACTGGATTTCCGGCGGAATTTTCGGGGACAACCACGGAGCTTGCCCGAGGCGCGGCCATTTTTTCCCGAATAGCGCCATTATATTCATGAGTTGGGGACATCCTGCCATAGCCGATCGTGCAAGATAGCCTGACTAGGCTGGGGAAGTGAAAATAGGGTTAATAAACCATTTCCAGCCGCTCAAAAAAGCCCCGGCAAAGGCGCAAAGCTTTGCCGGGGCTATATTTTACCGTTGCTGGCCGGTGGCCGCCCGGATCAGCGGTCTAGAATTTCGCGCTGGCCTGGATACCGTAGAAGCGCGGCTCGGCCGGAATGAAGGTCGGATAGCCGAACGCGCCGCCGGTGTTGCCGGCATCGAGCAGATAGTTCTTGTTGGTCAGATTTCGTACAAAAGCGGCAAGTTCGAACCGGTCTTCGGCAAAACTGACACCACCCTTGGCATTAACCAGCGTGACCGGGCCCTGTGCGATCTCCGGACGGTTGGTGGTTTCGAAGAAGATCTTGCTGCGATAGGTGATGCTCGGCGTCAGGAACAGGCGCATACCATTGGCCAGAGGCGCGTCGATCGTGAAGCCGCCGGCGGCCTGCCATTCCGGCTGCAGGCGGAAGCGGTTGCCGGCATAGATGCCGTTTTCCGGCTTGTCGTCGATGCCGCCGTCGATCCAGCCGACATTGCCGAAGACGGTCAGCCAGTCGGTCGGTCGCAGCTGCAGTTCGGCCTCGACGCCGAGATTGCTGGCCGAACCGGCGCTTTCGGTGACCGTCGATCCGACCGGCCGACCAGAGGGATCATTGGGATCGGAAATGACGCGCGAGACCTGGAAGTTGCTGTATTTCTGATAATAGACGCCGAGCGAGCCGGACAGAATGCCGGACGAGCCCTTGATGCCGCCTTCATAGTTCCAGACGTTTTCCTCGGGGATGACGCTGCTCGATGTCGCCGTCTGGTTGACAGTGGGCGAGCGACGGCCCTTGGAGACGGTGGCATAGATATTGACATCGTCGGACAGGCGATAGAGCGCATTGAAGCGCGGCAGGACTGCAGCGAAGCTGTCTTCCGACCACAGGGTCGATCCACCGGTATCGGTCTGGCCGGGAATGAGAGATGCCCTGAGGCTGGGCAGTGCAGCGTAGAGCGCATTTCGCAACGCCTCTGGCAGCAGCGTCGGCAGCACCGGTACCGGAACACGCGCATAAAAGCCCGATTTGCGCTTCTCTATCAGGCCGCGGACGCCGGCGGTCAGTTCGAGGCTGGGCGTTACGGTCCAGCGGACGTCGCCAAATACGGAATAGCTGTCGTTGATCCCCAGATTGTTAAATTCCGAGGAATAGGGCAGGGCGGCGATGGCCCCGCCGGTGAGCGCGGCAGTCGCCAGCTCTCCGGTGGCGACGCCGTTTGGCGCGACGCAAGGGAGGCCCGGAATCAGGCCGGCGGTACATTGCAGGAAGGTCCCTTCCTCACCGGAAAAGGGCACGCGCTGGAAATTGTCCTCGTGGAAATAGTTCCAGCCGAACGAGGCGCGGACATTGTCGTCCTGATAGGCGAAGCGCGATTCATGGCTGACCTGCCAGCCCTGCGAATCCTCGGCGAATTCGAGATACCAGGCAGCCGAGCCGTCGGCGTCGAATACTTCCTGGCTGTCGAACTTGCGATAGCCGTTGACCGTGGTGAAGTTCCAGCCGTCGGCAAAGTCATAGCTGGCGGTCAGATTGCCGTCATAGACTTCGCGGCGCAGGCCGAGATCGTCGCTGCCCAGTGCCGATGCCGAAATCCCGGCCGGCGCACCGGACAGATTGGCCGGACCGAACTTGTTGGCCGGGCCGGCAGAGGTCGGGAAGTTGCCCGAGATAAAGGGCGTGCCGCTGTTGCGCTGCTGGTCATAGGTGCCGATCAGGTCGATGGTCAGCGCGTCGCTGGGCGTGAAGCGCAGCGACCCGCGCAGCCCGAGCTGGTCCTGCGCGTAGAGATCGCCCTGCCGGTCCGACAGATTTTTGATATAGCCGTCGCGCTTCTTCCATTCGCCGGCGACGCGCGCCGCGATCATGTCATTGCCGATGTTGATATGGCCGCCGACGATACGCGAGTCATAATTGCCGATGCCGGCGGTCAGTTCGCCGGAGAAGCCGGGTTCCGGCTTGGCCGAGATGATGCTGATCGCGCCGACGGCGGAGGCGGTGCCGAACAGGGTCGCCTGCGGCCCCTTGATCACCTCGACCCGGTCGACATCGTAGATCGCCTGGTAGGAACCGCGCGAGCGCGAGATATCGACGCCGTTATAATAGAGCGTGACCCGCGCCGCCTGCTGCGACGAGCCGCTGTCCGAGGTGATGCCGCGGATGACGATGCCGGGGTTGTTGGCGCTCTGCTCCTGGATATTGAGGCCGGGGATATAGTTGGACAGTTCGTCGAGATCGGACACGCCGAGCCGGTCCATCTGCTGGCTGGAGACAGCGGAAATGGTGATCGGCACATCGGTCGATTTCTGCTCGAACTTCTGCGCCGTGACGATGATGACATCTTCGTCGGCTTCCTCCGCGACATCTTCCCCGCCGGTCTGGGCAAGGGCCGGCGCAGCTACTAACAGCGCAGAGGCAAGGGCGATCAGCGAGGGCCGAGCGAGAGCGAGGGGAGACGATTTTGTCATGGAGGGAATCAACCTTTTTATGTGCGACACTGGAATGGATGGTGCAGTGCAGCAAAGCTGTGACAGGCTGACGGGGTTTGCATGACAGTTTGCATAAGGCTGTGCGACAGTCTTGTGACGCTGGGCTCCGCGACGGTTGGAGCGGCCAAAGTTCGTGAAAGTTCGGGCCAGTGAAGGGGGGCGCGGTGACTTCAGACTCGGCCGGAAGTTCCTTCACCGGCGCCGCAAAAAACCGCGCGGATGGATGTGAACTTGACAAAGTTTACAGTGTCAAAAGACGAGAAAAATTCTGGTGCGCGCGGGGCAATTTTTGGCAGTAGAGAGCCGGGAATCGGGTGATATAGAATGTCAAAGAGCCGGCGGGGACTATAGCGGAACGGGGCCGTGTAGGAAAGCGTTCAGGGCAACCATTCCGGGAGCGGCGCGTTCCCTGTCTGAACCAAAACAAAAAAAGGATGATAATATGGGCACACTCAATTTTCCGGAAGATACATTTGTGGTTGTCGCAACCGGCACGGTAGCGAAGACCTTCTTCGTCCGCAGCGGTTCGCTGGAGCATGACGGCGACTGGACGCCCGGCGATCTCGCCGATCAGGGCCCCGCCGGCAAATCGCCGTCCGAGCAGTCGCCGCGCGAAAGCATGGAGGCGACCTTCTCGAAGATCATCGCCGAGAAGCTTTACGATCTTGCCCACAAGGGCAAATATGAACGGCTGATCCTGGTCGCCGATCCGGAGACGCTGGGCGAGATGCGGCCATTGCTGCATCAGGAAGTCACCGACAAGATCGTGCTGGAACAAGCGAAGACGCTGACCAACAGTCCGGTTGAGGATATCGAGAAGTCGATTTCGCAGTAATTGCAGATGGCGGCATTGATGATGCCGTTGTCGAGTTAGAAGAGGCGCCGGTGTTTTTACGCCGGCGTTTTTTTGTGCGGGACAGGGTGGGGTGGGGGGCAGTGCTCGTCATCCTGAACTTGGTTACCTGGCGGTGGCCTTCGGATCAGGACCTCCATCGGATCGCGCAAAGCCGCGAAGGCACGAAGAAGCTTAAGCGCGGAATTGACCTCGTCATCCTGAACTTGTGTCAGGATCCACTCATCCTGTCTCACGGCTTGTAATTGGCGCGCAATGGACGCTGAAACGAGTTCAGCATGACGAAGGGAGATCATCCTCCGAAGAAAAGGACGCCGCGCTGATCCGCACCGGGCTGATCCGCACCGCGCTGAACGATGTCGCGCGCGCCAAGGAGGGCATGACCGATGTGGCGGCGGCGAGCAAGATCACGCGGCAGGCACTTTGCGCTATCTGGTTTTGGGCGCTGGGGCCGAATGGCAATATGGCGCTGGAGACCTTGCTGGGTGTTGCGGGCGATGGGGGTGCGGTTGTCGGTTAGTGGGTGAATTGGCGTATTTAGTAAACTGTTGTCACCGTCACCGTAATTCGGTAATTCTTAAGGGGAAGGGCTGAGTTCTCTGTAAACGAAGGTGAGTAAGGTTACGTGAGAGACGCCATTCAAGACTTGATCTAAGGTATATCTTAAACGAAGGTCGCTCGACGCAGCTGCTAATAACGGTGGCGAGGACCTTTTAGGAGCTATCGAGACATGAAGATCGAGTCGCATGATAAACGAGTTGATGAACTTCTTAAAGGCAACACCTTTTTGATCCCTAGGTTTCAAAGAGCCTATTCATGGGAAGCTGACCATGTGCTTGAGTTTTGGTCTGACATAGTGAAAAATATGTCTGAGGCCTATTTCATTGGCTCTATGGTCGTTTATAAAGTGGAACGTGCTACTTTGGCCGTTGTCGATGGGCAGCAGCGACTTACGACAATCACCATCCTCCTTTGTGCAATTAGAGAAGCTCTCAAAAATATTGGCGAGGTCGACCTCGCCGAAGGATTGCAAGCGTATATTGAGCAGAAGGACCGAGATAACAAAACAGTTTATGTCTTAACCACCGAGACATCTTTTCCCTATTTGCAGGAAGAGGTGCTTAAAAGCGAAGCTGCTGATGCCCCGTTCGAAATTGGTCGAGAAGAAGAGGCGATTGAGCGAGCTTATAAGATATTTAAGGAACAGATTGGTGAGAATGTCGAAAGTTTTCTAAGCAATAAGGAGCAAACTAAAAAAGAAAGTAAGAAGGATGCTACCGCTTGGTTGACACGCCTTCGAGACACCATTTTTGATCTGAACGTAATATAAGTGACGTTGGACAACGAAGATGACGCCTATCTTATCTTCGAAACACTGAACACTCGAGGTAAGGATTTGGCCCTGTCGGACCTTATGCGCAACCATTTTACCAAGTTCCTAAAACCAGTGGGCGGTGTGGATCAGTCGAAACTTAAGTGGGGTAAGGTTTTGGATACCATTGCCAGTTCCACTGTTAATCTTGATCCTGACACTTTCATCGTTCACTCATGGCAATCACGTTACGACTTTGTAACAAAGGCAAAGACCTTTCAGAAGGTTAAGGCCGCAGTGACCCAAAAGAATGCGAAGAGTCACTTGGATCGATTTGTTACTGATTCCGAGCAATGGAGAGCCATATTTGACACCGAATATATGTGGGACAAAAATGAGAAAGATATCGCTCGTTCATTATCAGCGCTTAGGGTATTTAAAGTTGTGCAACCCGCTCCAGGGTTGCTTTCTCTAGTTCGCGCATACCGGGATGGTGTCATAAAATACAAGGTTGCAAAAAAGGCGGTCCACCAAATTGAAAAATTTCACTTTGCGTTCAATGCAATAACGTCATCTCGATCTTCCGGAGGCATCTCAGGGATGTATTCATCTTTTGGGCGAAGTGTGTTTACCGCAAAAGACAGCAACGAAGTCGCAATGGAGATAACAAACCTGTTGGAAAAGTTGCGTGACCGGGAGGTGCCGGAATCCGAGTTTGACGCTGGCTTTGAGCAAATAATTTATACCAACAAACAATCGTCTCAAAAGGCCTTAGTCCAATATATACTGAGGACGGTGGCAAGGCACGAAAAACAACCGTCAATTGGTGATAGTGACGACTTAACAATCGAGCACTTGCTTCCACAAGCCGAAATCAAAGAAAAAGATTCAGAAAAGATGGTAGGGCAAATAGGTAATTTGCTGCTCGTCGACAGTGAAACTAATGGTCTGTTGGGTACGCACAAGTTCGTTGATAAAAAGAAGATATTGTTAGCAAGGGGCTATAGGCTCCCAGACGCATTTTTGTCGGTAGACAAACTCACGCCGGAACTCATTGTAGAAAATACTAAACGGATATCAGTGCTTGCTAGGCAGTCCATTTGGAAAGTTTAATCATTACTAAGTCTGATCCAAGTTCTCGCGCCACCCCCTTGACCCAAACCCGAATCCCCGCTAAGGGCCGCGCTTCCGCTGCTTCGGGCTCCGCTCGACGCCGCTGAAAACTTACATAGGCAAAACACTTGCCGTCACATTGGACGGTGAGAGTAACCCCTGCATTTTGCAGGACTAATCTACTATAAGGTGAAGACTTTATGCCAACGATCAACCAGCTCGTCCGTAAAGGGCGGGTGCCCCAGAAGACGAAGTCCAAGGTGCCGGCCATGGAAGCCAACCCGCAGAAACGCGGCGTTTGCACCCGTGTCTATACAACGACTCCAAAGAAACCAAACTCCGCTCTGCGCAAGGTTGCCAAGGTTCGCCTGACCAACCAGCGCGAAGTCATCAGCTATATTCCCGGTGAAGGCCATAACCTTCAGGAGCATAGCGTTGTGCTGATCCGCGGCGGCCGTGTGCGCGACCTTCCCGGTGTGCGCTACCATGTGCTGCGCGGCGTTCTCGATACCCAGGGTGTCAAGGACCGCAAGCAGAGCCGTTCGAAATATGGCGCCAAGCGTCCTAAATAATTCAGTTTCGGAGTTATAAGATATGTCACGTCGTCGTCGTCCCGAAAAACGGGTTATCCTGCCCGATCCGAAATTCAAGGATCTGGTGCTTTCGAAATTCATGAACAACCTGATGATGGATGGTAAGAAATCCACCGCAGAGCGCATCGTATATGGTGCCTTTGACAGCGTTGAAGCCAAGGCGAAGAAAGATCCGCTGCAGCTGTTCCATGATGCTCTCAACAATATCAAGCCGGGCATCGAAGTGCGCAGCCGCCGTGTCGGTGGTGCGACCTATCAGGTTCCCGTCGAAGTGCGTCCCGAACGTGCGCAGGCTCTGGCGATCCGCTGGATGATCTCTGCCGCTCGCGGCCGCAGCGAAACCACCATGGCTGCCCGGCTGTCGGGAGAAATTCTCGACGCGTCGAACAACCGCGGCAATGCGGTGAAAAAGCGGGAAGATGCGCACAAGATGGCGGAAGCCAACCGCGCATTCGCTCACTACCGCTGGTAGTAAAAAATATAGACCGTTCGTCCTGAGCCTGTCGAAGGACGCGTCTCGGCAGAGAAATATATTCTCGATCGAGGCACTTCGACAAGCTCAGTGCGAACGGACTTTTATCAAGATTTCGATTTAATCGGGGCTGGCATTGTTCAGCCCATTTCACTATAGGGCAGCCAGAATTTGGTTCCCCACATATCGGAGTACAGACTATGGCACGCAGCCATCCGCTCAAATATTACCGCAATATCGGCATCATGGCCCATATTGATGCCGGCAAGACGACCACTACGGAACGTATCCTGTATTATACCGGCAAGTCCTATAAAATCGGCGAAGTGCATGATGGCGCGGCGACGATGGACTGGATGGAGCAGGAGCAAGAGCGGGGTATTACCATTACCTCGGCTGCGACGACCTGTTTCTGGAATGCTGATGACCGCAAGGGTCCCGAGCACCGGATCAATATCATTGATACGCCAGGCCATGTTGACTTCACCATTGAAGTTGAGCGTTCGCTGCGTGTGCTCGATGGCGCGGTTGCCTGTTTCGATGGCGTTGCCGGCGTTGAGCCGCAGTCCGAAACCGTTTGGCGCCAGGCTGACAAATATAAAGTGCCGCGGATGTGCTTCATCAACAAGCTCGACCGCACCGGCGCGGATTTCAAATTCTGCGTACAGTCGATCATCGATCGTCTCGGCGCGACCCCGGCGGTTCTCTATCTGCCGATCGGCATTGAAGCGAGCCTGGTCGGTCTCGTCGATCTGGTGAACCAGCGGTCGATCACCTGGAAGAACGAAGATCTGGGTGCCGAATATACTTATGGTGAAATCCCTGAGGATATGGCCGACGAAGCGGCTGAATATCGCGAAAAGCTGATCGAGCTTGCTGTCGAGCAGGACGATGACGTGATGGAACAATATCTGGAAGGCAACGAGCCCGACGCAGCGACCCTGAAGGCGCTGATCCGCAAGGGCACGCTGAACCAGAGCTTCGTTCCGGTCCTGTGCGGCTCGGCGTTCAAGAACAAGGGCGTCCAGCCTTTGCTCGACGCGGTTGTCGACTATATGCCGAGCCCGCTCGACGTTCCCGCCATCAAGGGCGTTCTGCTCGACGGCGAAACCGAAGACAGCCGGCCATCTTCCGATGACGCGCCATTCTCGGCTCTCGCGTTCAAGGTGATGAACGATCCGTTCGTGGGTACGCTGACCTTCTGCCGCATCTATTCCGGCAAGCTGGAAAAGGGCACATTGCTCAACTCGGTGAAGGACAAGAAGGAAAAAGTCGGACGTATCCTGGAAATGCACTCCAATGACCGCAAGGACATTGAAGAGGCCTTTGCCGGCGACATCGTTGCTCTGGCGGGTATGAAAACCACCACGACAGGCGATACGCTGTGCGACCCCAGCAATCCGATCATCCTGGAACGCATGGAATTCCCCGAGCCGGTTATCGAGCTCAGCGTGGAACCGAAGACCAAGGCCGACCAGGAAAAGATGGGCGTTGCCCTGCATCGCCTGGCCGCCGAAGATCCTTCGTTCCGCGTTTCGACCGATCATGAATCGGGCCAGACGATCATCAAGGGAATGGGCGAGCTTCACCTCGACATTCTGGTTGACCGCATGAAGCGCGAATTCAAGGTCGAGGCCAATGTCGGTGCGCCGCAGGTGGCTTATCGCGAATCCCTCGGCAAGGCCGTCGAAATTGACTATACGCATAAAAAGCAGTCCGGCGGTTCCGGTCAGTTTGCGCGTATCAAGTTCGAAGTCACGCCGGGTGAGCGTGGATCGGGCATTACCTTTGAAGACGAAATCAAGGGCGGTAACATTCCGAAGGAATATATCCCGTCGGTTGAAAAGGGCATGCGCGAAACCGCAGAAACCGGGTCGCTGATCGGCTTCCCGATCATCGACTTCAACATCCGCGTCTTTGACGGCGCCTATCATGACGTTGACTCCTCGGCGCTGGCCTTCGAAATCGCCGGTCGTGCAGCAATGCGCGAAGCGGCACAGAAATCCGGCATCAAGCTGCTTGAACCGATCATGAAAGTTGAAGTGGTGACCCCGGAAGACTATCTTGGTGATGTGATCGGCGATCTTAACTCTCGCCGGGGACAAATCCAGGGTACCGATACGCGCGGCAACGCCCAGGCGGTGAACGCCATGGTGCCGCTGGCCAACATGTTCGGTTATGTAAACGAACTGCGTTCCTTCAGTCAGGGACGCGCACAATATTCGATGCAATTCTCGCATTACGAAGAAGTGCCGAGCAATGTGGCCGAAGAGATCAAGGAGAAAATGGCCTAACGGCCGCTCCTTTTTGAGCTAATGCGCTTCCCTTTTGTGCGGGTCTGGCGGGAAAACCCCCAGACCGGCAAAAGGGTGTTGACAGAATTGGAGAGTCTCGCCAAAGCGCGGCGCAGACTATCAAGATGATAGAAAATCAGAGGTAAAATAAAATGGCTAAAGAGAAGTTTGAGCGCAATAAGCCGCACTGCAACATCGGAACCATCGGTCATGTTGACCACGGCAAAACGACGTTGACTGCGGCGATCACCAAAGTGCTTGCTGAAACCACCGGCGGTAAGGCTGTCGACTTTGCAAATATCGACAAGGCACCGGAAGAGCGTGAGCGCGGCATCACCATTTCAACGGCCCACGTTGAATATGAAACCGAAGCACGCCACTATGCGCACGTCGACTGCCCAGGCCATGCTGACTATGTGAAGAACATGATCACCGGTGCTGCTCAGATGGATGGCGCCATTCTTGTGGTTAACGCTGCCGACGGCCCAATGCCACAGACCCGCGAGCACATCCTGCTTGCCCGTCAGGTTGGTGTTCCGGCTCTGGTCGTGTTCATGAACAAGGTTGACCAGGTCGACGACGAAGAGCTGCTCGAGCTGGTTGAAATGGAAATCCGCGAGCTTCTTTCCTATTATGACTTTGATGGCGATGCCATTCCGATCGTATCCGGTTCTGCCCTGGCTGCGCTGGAAGGTCGTGACGACGAAATCGGCAAGAACAAGATTCTTGAACTGATGAAAGCTGTCGACGAAGCCATTCCTCAGCCAGAACGTCCAGTCGACCAGGCATTCCTGATGCCAATCGAAGACGTGTTCTCGATTTCGGGTCGTGGTACGGTTGTTACCGGCCGTGTTGAAACCGGCATCGTGAATGTTGGTGACGAATGCGAAATCGTCGGTATCAAGGATACCACGAAGACCACCGTTACCGGCGTTGAAATGTTCCGCAAGCTGCTCGACTCCGGTCAGGCTGGCGACAACATCGGCGCGCTGATCCGCGGCGTTGACCGTGACTCGGTTGAGCGTGGTCAGGTTCTCTGCAAGCCAGGCTCGATCACCCCGCACACCGAATTCTCGGCTGAAGTTTACGTGCTGTCGAAAGACGAAGGTGGCCGTCATACGCCGTTCTTCGCCAACTATCGTCCGCAGTTCTACTTCCGCACGACCGACGTGACCGGTGAAGTGATCCTTCCTGAAGGCACGGAAATGGTTATGCCAGGTGACAACGTGACGATCGGCGTCAAGCTGATTGCTCCGATCGCCATGGACGCGGGTCTCCGCTTCGCTATTCGCGAAGGTGGACGGACCGTCGGATCAGGGGTTGTCAGCAACGTAACAAAGTAATATAGAAACGCCTCGCTGCCCGGATCGGTGATTCGGGCAGCTAGTTTTTTCGCCGCTCCGGCCTTTTCGCTAGAAAATCGGGGCGGTTTATTTTTGGCTCTTTGACATTGGTAACAGGTACATGGAAACGCAGAATATTCGCATTCGCTTGAAGGCATTCGACCATCGGGTTCTAGATCAAGCAACTGGCGATATCGCTGACACAGCACGCCGCACCGGCGCTCTCATTCGTGGACCGATACCTTTGCCAACGCACATTGAAAAATTCACCGTTAACCGCGGACCGCACGTGGACAAAAAGTCCCGCGAGCAGTTCGAGGTGCGGACCTACAAAAGGTTGCTCGACATCGTGCAGCCAACGCCGCAGACCGTCGACGCTTTGATGAAGCTTGACCTTGCTGCTGGTGTAAACGTCGAGATCAAGCTGGCCTGAGCCAACTGATCGGTTTTCCGCCCAGGCGGGGATCAGACACACGACTAAGGATACCGCCGGATTTAACCGGGCAGCGTCCTCCGTCTCGTTCCGATATTCGGAACTATTACAGCCCGGACGGGGTGACGCATGACAATTTGGGCTGGCAAGCCGGACGAAATGGTTCGTTCGGCCTCTGTGAAGGAGATTGATCGTGCGTACAGGCGTGATCGCGAAAAAAATGGGGATGACCCGCTTGTTTCAGGAAGACGGACGGCATGTGCCGGTTACCGTTCTTTCTCTGGAAGAGTGTCAGGTTGTTGGTGCTCGTAATCAGGAACGGGATGGCTATTTTGCCGTTCAGCTCGGTGCAGGCCCCCGCAAAGCGAAAAATGTAAACAAGCCGCAGCGTGAAGCTTTTGCCAAGGCAGAAGTTGAGCCAAAGGCGCGTGTTGCCGAATTCCGGGTCGATAGCGAAGATGCTTTGCTCCCCATCGGTGCCACCGTAACCGCTGATCATTTCATTGCCGGCCAGATGGTCGATATCCAGGGTGTCACCCAGGGTAAGGGCTTTGCCGGTGCGATGAAGCGCTGGGGTTTCGGCGGTATGCGCGCAACCCACGGTGTCTCCATCTCTCACCGTGCGCACGGTTCGACTGGTCAGAACCAGGATCCGGGCAAGGTGTTCAAGGGCAAGAAAATGGCCGGCCATATGGGTGCGAAAAACCGCACCCAGCAAAATCTGGAAATCGTTCGTACAGACGCCGCTCGCGGCCTGATCTTTGTACGCGGCAGCGTTCCCGGTTCCAAGGGCGGCTGGCTTCTCGTGAAAGATTCCGTGAAAGTTGCTCTTCCCGAGGGTGTTCCATTCCCGGGTGCCATGCGCCGCAACGCGGATGAGACGGCAACGGAAGAAGCACCGGCAGGCATGATCGAGCCGGACGCAGAAATCGAAACGCCGGTTGGCCCAACCCACGCAGAAGTTGCGGAAGCGGCAGCAAAGCCGGCTGGCGAAATTGACGGGGCATCCGATGCCGCAGATGACGCCGGGAAGGAGGGCTAGACCATGAAATTGAAAGTGATAACCCTCGACGCGAAAGCCAAGGGCGACATCGAATTGAACGATGACGTTTTCGGTATCGAAGCGCGTGCAGATATTCTCCACCGTGTCGTCAACTGGCAGCGCGAAAAAGCCCGCGGTACGGCTCGTCCGACCCGCGAGCGTGCAGATGTTGCGCGCACCGGCAAGAAATACGGCAACCAGAAGGGTGGCGGTACCGCTCGTCATGGCGATCGTCGTGCCCCGATCTTCATCGGTGGCGGTAAAGCCCATGGTGCCCGCAAGCGTGATTTCAATCCGTCGCTGAACAAGAAGGTTCGTGCTTTGGGTCTGAAAATGGCGCTGAGCGACAAGGTCAAGAATGACAAGTTGATCGTTCTGGAAAATCTCGATGTGAAGGAAGCCAAGACCCAGGCGCTTCTCGCCCAGATCGGCAAGCTCGGTTTCGGCAGAACGGCGCTGATCATGGACGGTGATGCGGTCAACGATGCTTTCTCCAAGGCGTCGAACAACATTCCCCTCGTAAACGTGATGCCAGCTGCTGGTGCCAATGTTTATGACATCCTGAACCATGAAACCCTGGTGCTGACGCGCGCAGCGGTAGAAAAGCTGGAGGCGCGCTTCAATGGCTAAAAAAGAAGCTGTCGATATCCGTCACTATGACGTGATTGTCGGCCCGCACATCACCGAAAAGTCGACCTTGCTCAGCGAGCATAATGCTGTGGTGTTCAAAGTTGCGAACACCGCGACGAAGCCGCAGATCAAGGCTGCCATCGAGGCGTTGTTTGATGTCAAAGTCAAGAACGTCAACACGCTGGTGCAAAAGGGCAAGACCAAGAAGTGGAAGGGTCGCCCCTATACACGCAATGACATCAAGAAGGCTGTTGTCACCCTGGCTGAAGGCCAGACCATTGACATCACCACGGGAGTTTAAGGGCACATGGCATTAAAATCCTATAAACCGACAAGCCCCGCCCGGCGTGGTCTTATCCTGGTCGACAAGAGCGGCCTCTGGAAAGGCAAGCCGGTCAAGAAGCTTGTCGAAGGCAAGAACAAGACCGGTGGCCGGAACAACAAGGGCCATGTCACTTCGCGCGGCATCGCCGGCGGTCACAAGCAGAAATATCGCCTCGTCGACTTCAAGCGGCGCAAGTGGGATATGGCTGCGACCGTCGAACGGCTCGAATATGACCCGAACCGTACCGCCTTTATCGCTCTGATCAAATATGAAGACGGCGAACTGGCCTATATCATTGCGCCGCAGCGTCTCGACGTTGGCGACAGCGTGATTGCCGGTCACAAGACCGACGTGAAGCCAGGCAATGCGATGCTCCTGTCGCAGATGCCGGTCGGCACGATCGTTCACAATGTCGAAATGAAGCCAGGCAAGGGCGGTCAGATTGCCCGTTCCGCCGGTGCCTATGTCCAGATCGTCGGTCGTGACCGCGGCATGGTTATCGTTCGCCTGAAAAGCGGCGAGCAGCGGTATCTGCGCTCCGATTGCATGGCGACCGTTGGTGCGGTTTCCAACCCGGACAATTCGAACCAGAATTTCGGCAAGGCAGGCCGTACCCGCTGGAAGGGGCGTCGTCCTCTGACCCGCGGTGTTGCGAAGAACCCGGTCGATCACCCGCATGGTGGTGGTGAAGGCCGGACGTCCGGTGGTCGTCATCCGGTTACCCCTTGGGGCAAGCCGACCAAGGGCGCCCGTACCCGTAGCAACAAATCGACGGACAAGATGATCATCCGGTCGCGTCACGCGAAGAAGAAGAGGTAAGCATGGCTCGTTCCATCAAAAAAGGTCCATTTGTTGACCTCCACCTGCTGAAAAAAGCGCAAACCGCGCAGGAAAACAGCACTCGTACACCGATCAAGACCTGGTCGCGTCGTTCGACTGTTCTGCCTGACTTTGTCGGTCTGACCTTCAGCGTTTACAACGGCATGAAATTCATTCCGGTTTCCGTGAATGAAGACATGGTCGGCCACAAGCTCGGCGAGTTTGCGCCAACGCGCAACTATTACGGTCATGGCGCAGACAAAAAAGGCAAGAAATAATGGGTAAGGCATCATCACCCCGCCGTGTTGGCGACAATGAAGCTTTGGCTGTTGGCAATTCCATCCGTGGTTCTGCCCAGAAGCTGAACTTGGTTGCACAGCTGATCCGTGGCAAGAAGGCGGAAGAGGCTCTGAACATTCTGTCCTTTTCGAAAAAGTCGATGGCCAAGGATGTCAGCAAGGTGCTTGCTTCAGCAATCGCCAATGCCGAGAATAATCACAATCTGGATGTCGACGCGCTGATCGTTCACGAAGCGAGCGTCGGCAAGTCAATCACGATGAAGCGCTGGAAGGCGCGGGCACGTGGTCGTTCAGCCAAGATTATCAAGCCATTTAGCCGCGTCCGCATTGTGGTCCGCGAGCATGAAGAGGAAGAGGCGTAACCATGGGTCAAAAGAGTAATCCTATCGGGCTTCGCCTGCAGATCAACCGGACCTGGGACTCTCGCTGGTATGCGGAAGGTTCCAACTATGGCGACCTCTTGATGGAAGACATCAAGATGCGCAAGTTCATCATCAAGACCCTGCCGCAGGCAGCGATCTCGAAGGTGGTGATCGAGCGTCCGGCCAAGACCTGCCGCATTTCGATCTATGCCGCACGCCCAGGCGTGATCATCGGCAAGAAGGGCGCGGACATTGAAAAGCTGCGCCGCCAGCTGAGCGACATGTCCTCCGGTGACGTTTCGCTGAACATCGTCGAAATCCGCAAGCCGGAAGTCGACGCACAGCTTGTTGCGCAGGGCATTGGCGATCAGCTGATCCGCCGCGTTGCTTTCCGTCGCGCCATGAAGCGGGCAGTGCAGTCTGCGCTGCGGCTTGGTGCCGAAGGCATTAAAATTGTTTGTGGTGGCCGTTTGGGCGGCGCGGAAATCGCGCGCGTTGAATGGTACCGTGAAGGCCGCGTGCCGCTCCATACGCTGCGCGCCAATATCGATTATGCCGAATATGAAGCGCTGACCGCTTACGGTATCATCGGTATCAAGGTCTGGATTTTTAAAGGCGAGATATTGGGTCACGACCCGATGGCTCAGGATCGGTTGATGGTGGAAGCACAAACTTCCGGCGTCCGTCCGCAGCATCAACGTTGATTTTTGAGGAATAGGTAGAGCATCATGCTGCAACCCAAGAAACATAAGTTCCGCAAGGCTTTCAAAGGCCGGATCAAGGGCAAGGCCCCTGGTGGTGCCACGCTGAATTTCGGCAGCTATGGCCTGAAAGCCATGGAGCCTGACCGGATTACCGCGCGCCAGATCGAGGCGGCTCGCCGTGCGATCACGCGTCATATCAAGCGTCAGGGCCGGTTGTGGATCCGGATTTTCCCGGACGTGCCTGTATCCAAGAAGCCTGCCGAAGTTCGTCAGGGTAAGGGTAAGGGCTCGGTTGAATATTGGGCTGCCCGGGTGAAGCCAGGTCGTATCCTGTTCGAACTGGATGGCGTTCCCGGACCGATTGCAGCGGTCGCGTTCGAGCGGGCAGCGATGAAGCTCCCGATCAAGACAAAGGTTGTGGCCCGCCTCGGCGATACGTCACATCTGGAAGGTTAAGCTAGATGAGCATCAAGACAGAAGATATGCGGACCAAGACCGACGATCAGCTCGAGACGGAACTGGGCGAACTGAAGCGCGAGGCATTCAACCTGCGCTTTCAGTCAGCGACCAACCAGCTTGAAAAGCCAAGTCGTATCCGGGAAGTGCGTCGCACGATCGCGAAAATCAAAACCCTGCAGAACGAGCGTGCGAAAGCCGCTGTTGCAGAAAAGGCGTAAGGAACCGATATGCCAAAACGTATTCTCACCGGCACGGTTGTGTCAGACAAGGGCGACAAGACGGTTGTTGTCAATGTCGAACGCAAAGTGAAGCACCCGCTGTACGGAAAAATCATCCGGCGCTCGAAGAAATATCATGCGCATGACGAGAACAACGAAATCAGCCTCGGCGAAACCGTCCGGATCGAAGAGACCCGGCCGATCTCCAAGCTGAAGACCTGGAAGGTTCTGGAGCGGGTCGGCGCAGCAGCCGGTCTCGCAACGCCGACGGTCAGCGAGATCACGGCCAGCGATCCGAAGGACGAGAAGGTCAAGGCGCCCGTGGCGGCCGACGACAAGGCTGACGCCGCGCCAGCTGGCGAATAAGTTTAGAATATCCCGGATCTGCCGGGATGACGAAGTAGGAAACGCCCGGTAAAATCCGGGTTTATGAAGAAGGAATTGGATCCATGATCCAGATGCAATCGAACCTGGAGGTCGCGGACAACAGCGGCGCCAAACGCGTGCAGTGCATCAAGGTGCTGGGCGGCTCGAAGCGTCGCTTTGCCGGCGTCGGCGACATCATTGTCGTCTCGATCAAGGAAGCAGCGCCGCGCGGCAAGGTCAAGAAGGGCGACGTTCACCGTGCTGTGATCGTTCGTACCAAGAAGGACATCCGCCGCAAGGACGGATCGGTCATTCGGTTCGACAGCAATGCCGCGGTTCTGGTGAACAACAACCAGGAGCCTATCGGCACGCGTATTTTTGGCCCCGTGGTTCGCGAACTGCGTGCGAAAAAACATATGAAAATCATCAGCCTTGCGCCGGAGGTGCTTTAATCATGGCCAATGCAAAGATCAAAAAAGGCGACACCGTCGTGATCCTGTCCGGCAAGGACAAGGGCAAGTCGGGTGAAGTCAGCAAAGTGATGCCGAAGGATGGCAAGTGCATCGTTTCGGGCATCAACATTGCTGTCCGTCACCGCAAGCCAACCCAGGCCAACCCGCAGGGTGGCCTGGAGCGTCGGGAAGCAGCCTTGCACATCAGCAAAGTGGCTCTCGCGGATCCGAAGGACGGCAAGCCGACCCGGGTTCGATTTGAAAAGGCAGAAGACGGAAAGATGCAGCGTATCGCTGTAAAGTCCGGGGAGAAAGTCGATGGCTGACAAAAAATATATCCCGCGCATGCGCACCAAATATGACGAGGAAATCGTCAAGGCGATGCAGGAAAAATTCAACTATTCCAACCATATGGAAGTGCCTCGTATCACGATGGTCACGATCAATATGGGCGTTGGCGAAGGCAGCCAGGACAAGAAGAAAGTCGCGACTGCTGCAGCCGAGATGGAATTGATTGCGGGCCAGAAGCCGGTCATCACCAAGGCGAAAAACTCGATCGCGACGTTCAAGTTGCGTGAAGGCATGCCGATCGGATGCAAGGTCAATCTGCGCCGCGAACGCATGTATGAATTTATCGATCGTCTGGTGACGGTTGCCATGCCACGCATCCGGGATTTCAGAGGTCTGAACCCGAAAAGCTTTGACGGTCGCGGCAATTTTGCCATGGGCCTGAAAGAGCAGATCATTTTCCCCGAAATCGCGTATGACAATATCGACGTGGTTCGCGGCATGGACGTGATCGTGACGACAACAGCAAAAACAGACGAAGAGGCGCGTGCGCTTCTGGCATTGTTCGGTTTCCCGTTCCCCAAAGAGGAACAATCGGAAGAAAAAGAAGCCGCGTAAGCGCGCTTCATTATACGGAAGGACGAGAACTTAAGTCATGGCGAAACTGAGTTCCATTAACAGAAACGAAAAACGCAAGCGGATGGTGAAGAAATACGCCGGTCGTTATGCGAAACTGAAGGCTATGGCATCGGATCAGTCTCTCGACGAGACCGAACGTCTGATGGCGCGCCTCAAAATGACGGAAATACCGCGCAACGCGAACCCAACCCGCGTGCGCAACCGCTGTGAAACCACAGGACGTCCGCGCGGCTATTACCGCAAGTTCCGCCTGTGCCGCATCGAGCTGAGAGACATGGCCAATAAAGGCCTGATTCCCGGCGTCACGAAATCAAGCTGGTAAGGGAGAGATAATATGGCTTTTACCGATCCCTTGGGTGACATGCTCACCCGTATCCGTAACGGACAACAGGCACGCAAAGACAGCGTGGTAACGCCTGCGTCCAAACTGCGCGGTGCCGTCCTCGAAGTGTTGCAGCGCGAAGGTTATATTCGCGGTTTCAGCGAAGAAGAGGTCAACAAGCACCCCGGTCTGCGGATTGAACTGAAATATTTTGAAGGGCAGCCGGCAATTCGCCACGTGGCCCGTGTTTCAAAGCCTGGTCGTCGCATCTACAGCGGGTCGGAAGATCTGCCACGGGTTCGCAACGGCTTGGGCATAACAATCGTATCGACGCCAAAAGGTGTTTTGTCAGACGCGGAAGCGCGTCAGGCGAAGGTCGGCGGCGAAGTACTGGCTGAGGTATTCTAATCATGTCCCGTATTGGCAAAAAATCAGTAGCTATTCCGGACGGCGTCACCGCCGTGATGGAAGATGGTCTGGTCAAGGTCAAAGGACCAAAGGGCGAGCTTTCGACCCCGATGGTTGATGACTTGACCTACGAACTGGGCGACGGTGGTTTGCTGGTGATGCCAGCAAACAAGTCGAAAACCGCTCGCGCATTCTGGGGAATGCAGCGGACATTGGTGCAGAACCTGGTCGACGGTGTCACCGAAGGCTTCACCAAGGTGCTGGAAATCAACGGCGTTGGTTATCGTGCCGCGGCTCAGGGAAAGAATCTCAATTTGCAGCTTGGCTACAGCCATGACGTGAATTTCGCTATCCCGGACGGCATCGAAATCAAGACCCCGGATCAGACCACCATCGAAATTTCCGGCATGGACAAACAGCAAGTTGGCCAGGTCGCTGCCGAAATCCGGCGCTGGCGCAAGCCCGAACCGTATAAGGGCAAGGGTATCAAATATCGCGGCGAATATATTTTCCGCAAAGAAGGGAAGAAGAAATAAGCCATGGCGAATATTTCTCAGTTCAAACGGCGCCAGCAACGCGTACGCAGCAAATTGCGCAAGCGCGGGCTCTCAAAGCCTCGTTTGTCCGTGCATCGCACGAGCCGGCATATCTATGCTCAGGTTATCGACGATGCCGAGGGCAAAACGCTGGCTTCCGCTTCGACCATCGACAAGGCGTCCACCGTCAAGACCGGTGCGGATAGCAAGGCTGCTGCCGATGTTGGCAAGCGCGTTGCCGAAGCTGCCAAGAAGGCAGGCGTTAAAGAAGTAATTTTTGACCGTGGCGGGTTCCTGTTTCACGGACGTGTAAAGGCCCTGGCCGACGCAGCACGTGAAGGCGGATTGGAGTTTTAATATGGCTGATGACAAAACAACCCCAGAAGGCGCGGCACAGCCGGGCACCACTGGTGAAGGCAATCAGCCGGAAGCAGCGATCGCAGCTGAAGCCAAAACCGGTGGTCCCGAGCGCCAGTCGCGCGGTGGAAACCGTGGCGGTGCAGGCGGTCGTGACAACCGCGGTGGCGGCAATCGTGACAATCGCGGCGGTGGTCGGGACAATCGCGGTGGCGGTCGTGGCGGTCGTGGCAACAATGATGGCGGCGAAGAGCTGATCGAGAAGCTGGTTCACATCAACCGCGTTTCGAAAACCGTCAAGGGCGGCAAGCGCTTCGGTTTCGCTGCGCTGGTCGTGGTTGGCGACGGCAAGGGCCGGGCCGGCTTCGGCAAGGGCAAGGCCCGCGAAGTGCCGGAAGCCATTACCAAGGCAACCGCTGCTGCAAAGAAATCGATGGTTCGTGTACCGCTGCGTGAAGGTCGTACCCTTCACCATGACGGCACCGGCCAGTTCGGCGCCGGTAACGTGACCGTCCGTTCGGCCCCTGCGGGTACCGGTATTATTGCCGGTGGTCCAATGCGTGCCGTCTTTGAAAGCCTTGGCGTTTCCGACGTTGTGACCAAGTCCAACGGCACCGCCAATCCTTACAACATGATCCGCGCAACCTTTGCCGCGCTGGCAGATCAGTCGAGCCCGAAATCCGTGTCGCAGCGGCGCGGCAAGAAAGTGACCGACCTGCTTGCACGTGCTGGCGGTTCGGCTGCTGAAGTGGCAGCTGATGCCGCGGCAGTTACGGAGTAATTTTGATGGCCAAAGTAAAAATCAAGCAGATCGGATCCCCGATCCGTCGTCCGGAAGCCCAGCGCAAAACGCTGATCGGCCTTGGTCTCAACAAGATGCACCGTGTCTCCGAACTGGAAGATACAGCAGAAGTGCGCGGCATGATCCGTAAAGTACACCATCTGGTGGAAGTCGTCGAAGGGTAAGACCTGACACTTCCGTGCGAATAAAAGCGAAAGCGAGTACACGACATGAAACTGAACGAACTTAAAGACAATGAAGGCGCGCGCAAGTCGCGCATGCGTGTTGGCCGGGGCATTGGCTCGGGCAAGGGCAAGACCGGCGGACGTGGCCAGAAGGGCCAGAAATCCCGTTCCGGTGTTTCGATCAACGGCTTTGAAGGCGGCCAGATGCCGCTCCACATGCGTCTGCCAAAGCGCGGTTTCAACAATCCGTTCGGCACCGACTATGCAGAAGTGAACCTGGGCATGATCCAGAAGTTCATCGACAGCAAGAGCCTCGACGCCAAGGGCACCATCGATCACGCAACGCTGAAAGCGGCGGGCCTGGCTCGCGGCGGCAAGGACGGCGTCCGGCTGCTGGCCAAGGGCGAACTGACCGCGAAAATCACCATCGCCGTAGCCGGCGCTTCCAAGGCTGCTGTTGCAGCGGTTGAAAAGGCAGGCGGCAAGGTTGAAATTCTTGCAGCAGGCGGCGAACGCCGAGCCAAGGGCGAGAAAAAGGCGGTTGCCTCCAAGCCCGCGCGCGAGAAAAAAGCCGCGAACAAGACGAAAAAGAACGATTGATCTTCGAGAGCCGCTAGATTTAGCGCCTCTTTTTCTGGCCCCTTGTTTTTGATGCACGAACATCCGATATGGGGCGGGTTGCATAGCCGCATAAGCGGCTATTCATCTCCGGAGATTGCAACAGACGCAATAGTTGGAGATGGGCCTCTGCCTCCGCAGGGGCGCGTTGCAAACTAATAGTGGGCAGGGAAGTCAAGCATGGCATCAAGAGCCGATCAGGTCGCAGCGAATCTAAGCCTGTCGAAATTTGGCGAAGCCACAGAGCTGCGCAAACGCATCTGGTTCACGCTGGGTGCGCTTATCATTTTCCGTATGCTCAGCTTCGTGCCGCTGCCGGGCGTCGATCCGGTCGTGCTGGCTGATCTCTATGATCAGACCCGTGGCGGCGTCCTCGATATTTTCAATACATTTTCCGGCGGTTCGCTGGCCCGGATGAGCCTGATCGCTCTCGGAGTCATGCCCTATATTACCGCCTCGATCGTGGTTCAGCTGGCCGCTGCGCTGTCGCCGACCCTGGCCGCCGTCAAGAAAGAGGGCGAGGCGGGCCGCAAGAAACTTAATCAATATACCCGCTATGGCACCGTCGGCCTGACCGCCGTTCAGGGCTATTTCATCGCCGTCGGCCTGGAAAGCTTTGCCTCGCAATCGGGTCTGCAGGCCGTGGTCGAGCCCGGCTATCTGTTCCGCATCGGTGCGGTTATCAGTCTTGTAGGCGGCACGCTGTTCCTGATGTGGCTGGGTGAACAGATCACCAGCCGCGGTATCGGCAATGGTATCTCGCTGATCATCATGGCCGGCATTGTCGCCCAGATGCCGACATTTGTCGCCAATCTCATGGAAGGCAGCCGGACCGGTTCGATCGGCGCCCTGACGATCGTCGGTCTGATCGTGATGGTCGCCGGCCTGATCCTGTTCATCAGCTTCATGGAGCGTGCCCAGCGAAGGGTGCTGATCCAATATCCCAAGCGCGCGACCCAGAATGGCGTGATGCAGGCCGACCGCAGCCATTTGCCGCTGAAGGTCAATACCGCCGGCGTTATCCCGCCGATCTTTGCTTCCTCGCTGTTGCTGATGCCGCTGACGGTAACCCAGTTTGCAGGCAACACGGTTGCCGGCGAATCCGCTTTCGGGGATTTCATCATCACGCTGAACCAGTATCTGGCGCACGGGCAGCCGCTCTATATGGCGCTCTATGCCGCGGGTATCATCTTCTTCTGCTTCTTCTACACGGCGGTTGTGTTCAACCCCGAGGAAACGGCCGAGAATCTGAAGAAAAACGGCGGCTTCGTTCCCGGCATTCGCCCGGGCAAGAATACCGCCGACTATCTTGATTATGTGCTGACCCGGATTACGGTGGTTGGCGCGGCCTATCTTGCCTTTGTCTGCGTCTTGCCGGAATATGTGATGGCGCAGACCAGTCTGCCGATCTTCTTCCTCGGTGGCACGAGCCTGTTGATCGTCGTCAACGTTACGGTGGATACGGTGACCCAGATCCAGAGCCATTTGCTGGCGCTGCAATATGGCGATCTGCTCAAGAAGGCGAAGCTGAAGGGCGGACGGCGCAAACGCTAAGCGCTCGTCCGGCTTAATCGACACACTATATTTTCCATTATCACGGGGGTAATCGCATGGACATCATCTTGTTGGGGCCACCGGGTGCCGGGAAGGGAACCCAGGCGAGCCTTCTGAAAGACGAACATGGCATGGTCCAGCTGTCGACCGGTGACATGCTGCGCGCCGCCGTGAATGCCGGAACCGAAGTTGGGTTGAAGGCCAAGGCGCTGATGGAAGCAGGCGAACTGGTGCCGGACGAGGTGGTTTCGGGTATTATCGGCGACAAGCTCGACGAACTCGGCTCCGAACAGGGCGTTATCTTTGACGGCTATCCCCGCACCGCCGCCCAGGCCGAATCGCTGGACGAGATACTGGCCGAGCGCGACCGCGTGCTTTCCTATGTGATCGAGCTTTCGGTCGACGAAGATGCTCTGGTCGAGCGGATCACGGGCCGGTTTACCTGCGCAAAATGCGGCGAGGGCTATCACGATATCTTCAAGCAGCCTGCCGTGGCGGGTGTGTGTGACGTGTGCGGTTCGACCGAGTTCAAGCGCCGCCCGGATGACAATGAAGAAACCGTCCGTACCCGTATGCAGGAATATCGCGCCAAGACAGCGCCGATCTTGCCGATCTACGAAGCGCGCGGTATCGTCCGCAAGGTCGACGGCATGGGAAGCATGGCCGAAGTCCATGAAGCGATAGAGGCGGTTCTGTCGCTCTGATCTGACAGAGGGAGGCAGGGGCATGGCCAAGCTGTTATTTCGGGCCATATTGGCAATGGCAGCGTTGGGCGGCACGGCCACTGCCCGGGCGGAAGTGACCAACACCGCCGACAACGGCTTTACCGTGCAGCATCAGGCGGTCATTGCCGGGGATGCCGAGGCGGTCTGGAAAGCGATGACCGCTCCGTCGAGATACTGGAACGGCGATCACAGCTGGACCGGCGACGCCGGGAATTTCTATCTCGTCCCCCAGGCCGGTGGCTGTTTTTGCGAGCTGATCCGGACGACGTCCGGAGACAATATCAAATCATCCGAGGGCAGCGTCCAGCATATGCGCGTGATCTACGCGCACAATAACAAGATGCTGCGCATGTCCGGTGCTCTGGGCCCGCTCCAGTCGGAAGCGGTCACCGGGACGCTGACCATGCAGCTGCAGCCGCAGGGACAATCGACGGTGGTCCGGTTCACCTATAAAGTGGGCGGCTATATGGAACTCCCGGTCGACCAGATGGCGACGGCCGTCGACGGGGTCATTGGCGAGCAACTGGCCCGGCTGTCGGCACTGTTCGGTGAGGGGCAGGGGGATGAACCTGCGGCGACTGAAAAGCCCTCCGAGAGCGATGAAAACGGCGGCGCCCCGGACCCTGATCAGGGCTGATTTCCCGCTCCCGCTCATCGCTTTACCAAAGCCGATAAATAGTTCTATGAAGGTTTCCTACCCGTTGCCGACTCGAAAAAGTCGACAACGATAATCGGGTCGCGCTGATATACACTATTGGGGGTATAGGATGGCCGTTTCCGATCATGTGGATTTTCCGACATTCATGGAAGGCGTCAAGAAACGCAATCCCGGGCAGCCTGAGTTCGTTCAGGCGGTGCAGGAAGTCGCGATGGATATTTTCGACTTCATCCAGGACAAGGAAGCCTATCACACGGCGCAGATCCTGCGCCGGATTGCAGAACCCGACCGGGTGATATCCTTCCGTGTCTGCTGGGAAGACGACAATCACAATGTCCGGGTCCAGCGCGGCTTCCGGGTGCAGAACAACAATGCGATCGGTCCCTATAAGGGGGGCATCCGTTTCCACCCGAGCGTCACCGAAAGCGTGCTGAAATTTCTGGCGTTCGAGCAGACGTTCAAGAATTCGCTGACCGGATTGCCGATGGGTGGCGGCAAGGGCGGGGCGAACTTCAACCCGAAGGGCAAGTCCGACGCCGAGGTCATGCGCTTCTGCCAGTCGTTCATGACCGAACTGTATCGCCATATCGGTCCGGATACAGATGTGCCCGCTGGTGATATCGGCGTGGGCGGCCGCGAGATCGGCTATATGTTCGGCCAGTACAAGCGCATTACCAATCGCTGGGAAGGCGTGCTGACCGGCAAGGGGCTGGAATATGGCGGCTCGCAGATGCGACCAGAGGCGACCGGTTATGGCGCGGTCTATTTCATGCAAAATATGCTGAAACACAAGGGCGACTCGATCGAGGGCAAGACCGCCGTCATTTCCGGCTCCGGCAATGTCGCGACCCATGCCGCCGAGCAGATCACCAGACAGGGAGGCAAGGTGCTGACGCTTTCCGACAGCGGCGGTTTCATTCACGATCCCGACGGGATCGACCAGGACAAGATCGACTGGGTCAAGCATCACAAAACCCATACGCGGGGCCGGATCAGCGAATATGCCGATCATTTCACCGGCGCCTCCTTTCATGAGGGCAGCCGGCCATGGGCCGTACCCTGCGATCTTGCCCTGCCGTGCGCGACGCAGAATGAACTGAATGAAGAGGAGGCCAGGGAACTGGTGGCCAATGGTGTGATCGCGGTGTCGGAAGGCGCGAACATGCCGACCACGCTGGAGGGCGTGCATGTCTTCCACGATGCGAAGATCATGTATGGCCCTGGCAAGGCGGCCAATGCCGGCGGCGTGGCAGTGTCCGGTCTGGAAATGAGCCAGAATTCGGAGCGGATCAGCTGGAACCACGAGCGGCTCGGCGAGATGCTGACCGATCTGATGGAAGGCATTCACGACAAATGCGTCGAATATGGCGACCAGGGCGATGGCTATGTCGACTATGTGAAGGGGGCCAATATTGCGGGCTTCAAAAAAGTGGCGGATGCCATGCTCGCTTATGGCGTCGTCTAGATTATAATTATCTTGCGCAAGCCTGTGCCATCGGCCAGATAATCGGTTGATGGCGCAGGCAAATATCCCCAAGGCGAAGCGGTATCGCCGCAAGCTCAAAGAACCCTGCGAAATAGGCTGGTGCGAGCTGATTGACCTGCCCGCATTCGGCGTCAAAAATCTGCATGCCAAGGTGGATACCGGCGCTGCCACCTCGTCGCTGCACGCGACGCGGATCAAGCCGTTCAAGAGAGATGGCCAGACATTGGTGCAATTCACCATCCCGATGGGAAGCGGTGTCCCCGACTATCATTGCGAAGCGCCGGTCTACGGCCAGCGGCGAATAAAGAGTAGCAATGGTGTCATGGAAACCCGATATGTGATAGAGACCGTTATGAAACTGGGACCGCTTGAATGGGTAGGTCACATGACGCTCGCCAACAGGCAGTCAATGATATTTCCGGTCCTGATAGGTCGCCGGGCGTTGAAACGGGGCTTTCTCGTCAACAGCGCCAAGCGATGGATGCTGGGGCGGCACCAAGAAAGATAATTTATGAAAATCGCCATGCTTGCCCGCAACCCCAATCTCTATTCGCACAAGCGTCTGGTTGAGGCGGCAGAAGACCGGGGGCACACGCTCGACATTCTCAACACCACCCGCTGCACGGTTAATATCGCCAGCCACCGGCCGACGATTACCTATAATGGCAATACGCTAGAGGGTTATGACGCGGTTATCCCGCGGATCGGCGCGTCGATCACCAATTATGGCGCGGCGGTGCTGCGGCAGTTTGAAATGGCCGGCGTCTGGCCGCTCAACGAAAGCGTCGCCATTGGCCGCAGCCGCGACAAGCTGCGCTCGATGCAGATATTCGCCAAATATGGTCTGGGCCTGCCGCTTACCGCCTATGCCAATGACCCGAAGCAGGCGGAAGAGATCATCCGAGCGGTCAATGGTCCGCCGGTGGTCATCAAGCTGCTCGAAGGCACCCAGGGCATCGGCGTGGTTCTCGCCGAGACCATGTCCAGCGCCAAGTCGGTGATCGAGGCGTTCCGCGGCGCCAACGTCAACATTCTGGTGCAGGAATTCATCAAGGAAGCCGGCGGCACGGATATCCGCGCTCTGGTCGTCGGCGGCAAGGTGATTGCCGCGATGAAGCGCACCGGCGCGTCGGACGACTTCCGTTCCAACCTGCACCGCGGCGGCAGCGCCCAGATCGTCAAGATCACGCCCGAGGAGCGGCTCACCGCCTTGCGCGCGGCCAAGCATATGGGGCTGAACGTGTGCGGCGTCGACATGCTGCGGTCCAACCACGGCCCGGTGATCATGGAAGTGAACAGTTCTCCGGGTCTCGAAGGCATCGAGAATGCCACCGGCAAGGATGTCGCCGGCCAGATCATCGAATTTATCGAGAAAAATGCCAAGCCCGGAAAGACGAAGACGCGCGGCAAGGGGTGAAGCATCGGCGTGTTGGGCGTGGATGACATTTTGAGCGACGAACTCTATTATGCAGACAATGGCTCCTGTCCTTAAAAAGATGATTGTCCTTTCGGGACTGTTTGTAACCGGCGCTGTTCTCGGCCCTTTGCTGATTGCAGCATTGGGCGCGTTGAGTCCGGAAAAAGGAAAGTTTGGCCAATCTGCAGAAGCCGCAATGTTGGTCGATAGCTATCGCGATGCATTACCGGAACAGATTCTTTGGCTGACTATCCCATCTCCGGAACTCGAAAAGAAATGCGGGTATGAAACTGATTCCGTGTTTGAGTTTGATGGGATGCGTACCGGGACTCAGGAAGATCCCATGTTAGATTACGCTGCTTATGTGACTCTAAACAGATGGCTGGATGAACGTAAAGACGAAGTGTGGGTTTCCAACGTAACGGAAAAGATAGACGCCGGGTTTTCAGATTATCACAAATCATTCCTGAGAAGATGTATCGAAGCCACGTTGTTCAAATCATATTGCATGAGTGTCGTTGAAGATTTCGGAAATAAGGTGGGACGATTGTCGAAACCGGAGAACGCGAAAATGCAGGAAGACAAAATTATTCAGCAGATCGAGTGCAATTTTGTGGATGGCGTGGCGGCGCGAAAAGGGATTGATCTTCAAACAGCGCATCGCTCGGATTCAAAATAACTAAATAACCTCATCCTCGTCGAGCAGCTGATTGCTGGTGATCGCCGTTTCAATCAGCCCCAGCCGTTCGCTCACCGTATCGAATATACGCACTTCGGCGATATGCAGCAGCGCATCGCCCTGGTTGACCACCGGCAGGTTGCTGTGGCCGATGACGATCCCGTCGACCGGGGACAGGATCGCTTCCTCGCCGTCGCCGAATATGTCGCTGATGCAGGCGACGGTATCGCCCTTGTGCACCTTGGTTCCGGAAGGCGCGACCAGCCGGCAAATGCCGCCCTTGGTCGAGCGCAGCCAGACCGTGCGCGTTGCCTGGGCCGGCGGTGCGCCGCGCTTGCTCAGCCGCTTGGTGTCGATCATGCCCAGCTTCTTGAGCACCCTGAGGATCCCGTTGACGCCGGTGAGCACGGAAAATTCGTCGAAGCGGAGCGCTTCCCCCGCTTCCATCAGCAGCATGTCGACACCGGCTTCCCGGGCCAGAGCGCGCAACGACCCTGGGCGCAATTCCGCTTCGATGATGACCGGTGGCCCGAAATCGATCGCCAGCTCCTTGAGCTCGGGATTGCCGGAAGCGATACGGATCTGCGGCAGATTGTAGCGATGCTGGGCGGCGCTGTGGATATCGATGCCGAGCGAACAATGGTCGATGATCTCGGTGGAGAAGATATGGGCCAGTTGCGACGCCAGCGAGCCCTTCTCCGTGCCCGGAAAGGAGCGATTGAGGTCGCGGCGGTCGGGCAGGTAGCGGCTGTGCGTGATGAAGCCGAACATGTTGACCACCGGGACGAAAATGACCGTACCGGCCATGCGGGCAGGGTGGAGCTTCTTCATCAGCCGGCGGATGATCTCGGTGCCGATGATCTCGTCGCCATGGATCGCGGCGCTGACAAAGATGGTCGGTCCGGTCCGCTTTCCGTGAAACACGCGGACCACCATGTTGGCCTGCATGCCCGCGGAAAGGTCGCTGATTGGAATGGCAATATCACCGATGTTGCCCGGAGCCACGATTTGCCCGCCAATTTCGAACAGATCATGCTTGTTTCTGTTGGTCATGTTTCCCCCCGAACGCCGGGGTATATGGCGCAGGAGTTTTGCAAATCGCAAGTCAAATCATGCGGAGCCTGCAATGCTGCCTGTCGTCATGCACAAATATGATGTCTGGCCAACGAACCTAGGTGCCCCATGAAGTCCCGTCTTCACTCCTCGAAAAACGGCGATCCAGCAGCATGCTGTCCAGCCAGAAAGCCAAACACCATGCCGGGAGCGATAGTCCCGCCCGGTCCACCGTAGGTCATGCCCATGGCCGACGCCATAACATTGCCGGCGGCATAGAGACCGTGAATGACATCGCCATCGACATTGAGAACCTGAGCATTGCGATTGGTTTGCGGCCCGCCCTTGGTGCCCAGCGAGCCGCTCTTGATCTCAACCGCGAAAAACGGTCCCTGGCTGATCGGTCCCAGCGTCGCCCGTGGACTGTTTCGGTGGGCGGGATCACCCCACCAGATGTCATGGGCCGCTTCGCCTCGGGCAAAATCCGCGTCACGACCCTTTTCAACCATCGCGTTCCAGTCGCTGACCGTTTTTTCCAGCGCTCCGTCGGGGAGCCCCAAATTCTTCGCCAGTCCTGCCAGACTGTCCGCACGCATCACCCATTGTGGCGGCATTTCCCCAGCGCTTCCGCCCTTCATGCCGAAGCCGTAAGCATCGACATAGCCTTTGTCGAAAATCAGCCAGCAAGGCAGGTTGGCATAGTCGAAGCTTGACACATCCTGCTCGTGGAACGCCGCGCCAAAGGCATTATAATTGGCGGCCTCGTTGACGAAGCGCTTGCCCTTGTCGTTGACCATGATCGATCGGGGAAGCGAACGCTGTCCGGCTACCAGTGTGACCCCGGTAGAGACAATTTCGCGAGGCACTTCATGGACCGGCATCCACCAGGCTTCGCGCATATTGCCAAGTTTGGCGCCAATACGCATGGCCATTTTGAGGCCGTCGCCGGTGTTGGTCTCGATCGACACCGGATGGGTCATCGGGCCGCGCAGAAAGGCGCGTTTCAGCTGCTCGTCCCACTCGAACCCGCCGGTTGCCAGGATGACGGCGTCGGCCAGTTCATCCTGCTTCTTGCCATCCTTCTCCACCCGCACACCGGTCACCCGCCCGTCGCGGTGGATGAGTTCGACCGCCCGGGCTCCCGTGACGGGCTCAATCCCGCGTTCCAGGCAGGCCTTCAGCAGACGTCCGATCAGGGCTTGGCCGCTGCCGCGTTCGTCGCAACTGGCTCGCCGCTCCAGTTCTTCATCGCTTAGGGGTTGGGGCTTTGCCTGACCGAGCGGAGAATCAATGATCGAATAGCGCGGATCGGGATAATAAGGTGACCGGGTGACCCGCTCGGCCCATTCCCCCAGTTCATCAAACGGATAAGGCGGGCAGTCGAGCGATCGACCGCCATTGATCATGCCGCCCGGATGCTCCGCATGATAATCGGGAAATTCCGGTATCGACCGGAAAGCTACCGGACCGTTTTCCTCCAGATGCCTGATCATTGCCGGCCCCGCATCCAGAAACGCTTCGGCGAGATCTGTCGGGATCATGTCGTGCGACAGGGACATCAGATATTTCAGCGCATTATCGCGGGTGTCAACAACGTCCAGTTCATCTTCATGGTGATTGTTCGGAATCCACACCATGCCTCCAGACCAGGCGGTCGTACCGCCGATCTGGTCATGTTTTTCAAACACCCGAACGTCGGCTCCCGCATCATGTGCGGCGATCGCAGCGGTCAATCCGGAGCCGCCGCTTCCCAATATTATTACCTGAGCCGTCATTTTTCTCTTGTCCCAATCTTGCTATGCTAGGCTCTGTTCGACGTAGCAATCCTCACGAACCACTATCATTTGTAAGAAATCGCCGGGTTTTTGGCTCGTCCGGGATGAGCAACATGCTATTTGGGTTCGGCATATCGCCGGCCCACGGAAAGACGGGCCCGGCCTGCAAAATGGCGCTCTTCCGCCCTTGACAATGTCTCATGTGCGGCCTAATTAACAGCCATTCGAAACCGTTTTGAACCGGCAGTACCTTTTTGGGTGCGCGCTGGTTTTGTGCGTTTTGAGTAATGTTTTTAACGACTTGGCTATGAGATAGGCGCCGGCGAATCGGTCCCTGTGGAGCATGGAGAAAAATATTGGCACGTATTGCTGGGGTAAACATCCCAACTAACAAGCGCGTAATCATTGCGCTTACCTATATTCACGGTATCGGACGCACCAGAGCGGCTGAAATTGTCGAAAAATTGAAGATTGATCCGGCCCGCCGGGTTCAGGATCTGACGGATCAGGAAGTTTTGCACATTCGCGAAACCATCGATGCCGAACATACGGTTGAAGGCGATTTGCGGCGTGAAGTTGCAATGAACATCAAGCGTCTGATGGATCTGGCCTGCTATCGCGGCCTGCGTCACCGTAAAGGCCTTCCCGTTCGCGGACAGCGTACGCATACCAATGCGCGCACCCGCAAAGGCAAGCCCAAGGCGATTGCTGGCAAAAAGAAATAAGACTTGTCTTTGGACAAGTATCTTCAAGATATTAGGTAGGAATTGATCACATGGCACGCGAACCGCAGCGCATAAAGAAAAGCGCGCGCAAGAATATTTCGGCAGGCGTAGCGCACGTCAACGCCACTTTTAACAATACGATGGTCACCATCACCGATGCCCAGGGCAATGCGATAAGCTGGTCCTCGGCAGGCATGATGGGCTTCAAGGGCTCTCGTAAATCCACACCTTATGCAGCTCAGGTTGCAGCGGAAGACGCGGGCAAGAAAGCGGCTGACCATGGTGTGCGGACTTTGGAAGTCGAAGTGAAAGGTCCCGGTTCCGGTCGTGAATCCGCTCTTCGGGCGCTTCAGGCTGTTGGTTTCACGATCACCTCGATCCGTGACGTTACACCGATCCCGCATAACGGTGTTCGCCCATCGAAAAGGCGCCGCGTCTAAAACCGCTTGAGTTTCGGGGACGGCCGCTTGGCCGGTTTCCACATTTTTAAAATTCAGAGCGGTTCCGACGTCCACAGCCGCTCTTTGAACCACTAGGGGAAGTCCATGACTGTCAACATGAAGAACTGGCAAGAACTGAAGAAGCCCAACGTCCTCGACATCAAGCCCGGCGGTGACCCAAAGCGCAAGGCGACCTTTATCGCCGAGCCTCTGGAGCGCGGTTTTGGTCTGACCATGGGTAACGCGCTGCGCCGCGTGCTTCTGTCCTCGCTTCAGGGCGCGGCAGTTACCTCGATCAAGATCGAAAATGCCCTGCACGAATTTTCGTCGCTGCCAGGCGTTCGCGAAGATGTGACAGACATTGTTCTGAACATCAAGCAGATCGCACTGAAAATGGAAAGCGAAGATGCCAAGCGTCTGCAGCTGTCCGCAACCGGCCCTGGAGAAGTCAAGGCTGGCGATATTGCCGTATCCGGCGACATCGAAATCATGAACCCTGATCTGGTGATCTGCCATCTCGACGAAGGCGCGTCGCTGAACATGGAACTGACCGTCAATGTCGGCAAGGGCTATGTACCGGCTGTCGCAAACCGTCCGGCCGATGCGCCGATCGGCCTGATCCCTGTCGACTCGCTCTATTCGCCGGTCCGTCAGGTTTCCTACAAGGTGGACAATGCCCGCGTGGGTCAGGAACTGGACTTTGACAAGCTGAACCTCACCATCGAAACCGACGGTACGGTCACCCCTGAAGATGCCATCGCCTATGCGGCCCGCATCCTGCAGGACCAGCTGCAGCTGTTCGTCCACTTCGAAGAAGCGCTGGAGCAGGTTTCCTCGCCGATCGGCATGGCCGCCCAGCAGAGCCAGGCAGAAAGCGACGCCAACCAGCTCAACCGCTATCTGCTCAAGAAGGTCGACGAACTGGAACTCAGCGTCCGCTCCGCCAACTGCCTCAAGAACGACAATATCATCTATATTGGCGATCTCGTGCAGAAGACCGAAGCCGAAATGCTGCGCACCCCGAACTTTGGTCGCAAGTCGCTGAACGAAATCAAGGAAGTGCTCTCCAGCATGGGTCTGCGTCTCGGCATGGACATCCCCGGATGGCCGCCTGAAAATATCGAAGAAATGGCCAAGAAGCTCGAACAAGAGCTGCTCGGCTAAAGGATCTGCCGTTAGTGGTGAGCTTGTCGAACCACGCTGTCGGACGGGAAGCCTCATCGGCTTCGCTGACCTCCGGTTCGACAGGCTCAACACCAACGGACTACGGGTGATGGGTTGCCCCTTAAGTCAACCTGCTGCTGGGTACCTCATACGGCCCTTTAACGAACGAAGGAAATACCATGCGTCATAGAATGAAGGGCCGCCGTATGCAGCGGTCCGGTGCTCACCGTCAGGCTCTGCTGAAGAACCTCGCCGCGGCACTGATCAAGCACGAACAGATCCTGACCACTGTTCCAAAAGCCAAGGAATTGCGACCCGTTGTCGAAAAGCTGATCACGCTCGGCAAACGCGGTGGCCTGTCCAACCGCCGGATCGCGCATTCGCGTCTGATGGACGAGACCCAGGAAAAGAAATTGTTCGAAGTCCTGGCCGATCGCTATGCAGAGCGCAGCGGCGGTTATACCCGCATCATTCGCGCCGGTTTCCGTGCCTCCGATGCCGCCCCGATGGCGATCATCGAGCTGGTTGACCGCGACGTGGACGCCAAGGGTCAGGACAGCGGTCCGGACCAGAATGCGCAGGATGAATACGAAGACGCCTAAGTCTTTCATCCTGTAGACAGTTTCAATTGATATGAGAGACCGTGAGCGATAAGCTTGCGGTCTCTTTTCTTTTGTCCGGAGTGAATATGCGCAGTCTGACCCTTTTGACGCTGGCCATGGGATTGGCCACCACTGCGCCTGCACTCGCGGCGCAGTCCGTAAACAAGGAAAATGTCCTGACCTATCCGGAAGCCAGAACCGTAGATGTCGTCGAGGAGCAGTTCGGCGAATATATTGCCGATCCCTATCGCTGGCTCGAAAATGACGTGCGCGAGGATCCCGAAGTGGCGGAATGGGTGAAGGCTGAGAATGCCGTGACCGACGCTTATCTGGAAAAACTGCCGGGCCGCAAAGTCCTCGCCGATTCGATGACGGAATTGTTTGATTTTGACGATCTCGGCAATCCCGATGAAGCGGGCGGAAAATATTTCTACGAACGCAAGAGCGGCGGCCAGAATCAGGCCGTGCTTTATGTCCGCGATGGCGCGGATGGGGAAGAGCGGATGCTGATCGATCCCGCGACATGGTCGAAAGACGGCGCCACGGCGCTGGCCGGCTGGAAGCCTTCTGCTGATGGCAGCCTGCTGGCCTATGCGGTTCAGGATGGCGGTTCCGACTGGCGCACGCTGAAGGTGCTTGATGTGGCAACGGGCGAGGTCAAGGAAGACACGGTGGAATGGGCCAAGTTCACGGATCTGGCCTGGATGCCGAACAATATCGGCTTTCTCTATTCCCGCTTTCCGAAGCCGGAAGAGGGCGCGGCGTTCCAGTCCCTCAACGCGAACCATGCGGTCTATCTGCACGTCATGGGCTCGGAACAGGCGAAGGACACGAAAGTATATGCAACGCCGGATCAGCCGGAGCTCAACCACTCCGCCCAGCTGACCTCGGACAAGGAATGGGTGGTGATCACCTCTTCCTCCGGCACCGACGAGCGCTATGAAATCACGCTGATCAAGGTGGATGCGCCAAAGCTCCAAACGCGCAAGCTGGTCAGCGGGTTTGAAAATGACTGGCGGCTGATCGATGGCGTTGGCGACACGCTCTATTTTGTGACCAACAAGGACGCGCCGCGGATGCGGGTTGTGAAGACCGACGTGAGCGCGGCGGAACCGGAATTCACCGAGGTGGTCCCGCAGAGCGACGCGGTTGTCGGCGGGGCGATGATCGTTGGAGATCGCTTGGTGATCAGCTATCTGGTCGATGCCAAAAGCCAGCTCTCCGTGTTCGATCTTGACGGCAAGGCGCTTGGCACGCTCGATCTGCCCGGACCGGGGCAGGTGGGCAGTCTCAGCGGTTCGATGAAGAGCGACGAGGGCTTTTTCACTTTTCAGAGCTTCAACCGGCCGACGACGGTGTTTCGCTATGACGGAGAAGCGGCGCCAACGATTTGGGCCAAACCGGCGCTGCCGTTCGACCCCGACACGGTCGAAGTGACCCAGCGCTTCTACAAGAGCAAGGACGGTACGAAAATCCCGATGTTCCTGGTGCATATGAAAGGCCAGGATCTCTCGAAAGGCGCACCGACTATGCTCTACGGCTATGGCGGTTTCAACATCTCGGTGCTGCCGCAATATAAGCCGGCCTGGATGGCGTGGATCAAGGCGGGCGGTGTCTTTGCCTCGGCCAATCTGCGCGGCGGCGGGGAATATGGCAAGGAATGGCATGATGCCGGCCGGCTGCAGAACAAGCAGAATGTCTTCGATGATTTCATCGCCGCGGGCGAATATCTGATCGGCGAGGGCATCACCCCGAAAGACGGCCTGGCGATCGAGGGGCGGTCCAATGGCGGATTGCTGATCGGTGCCGTGATGAACCAGCGACCCGACCTGTTCACCGCCGGCCATGCCGCGGTCGGGGTGATGGACATGCTCCGCTTCAACCGCTTCACCGCCGGACGCTACTGGGTCGATGATTATGGCTATCCGGACAAGGAGCAGGATTTCAAAACCCTGCTCGCCTATTCGCCCTATCATAATCTCATGGGCGGGGTCGATTATCCGGCTCTGATCGTCTCCACTGCCGATACCGATGACCGGGTGGTGCCGGGCCACAGTTTCAAATATGTTGCACGGTTGCAGGCGCTGGATACGGGCGATGCGCCGCATCTGATCCGGATCGAGACGCGGGCCGGCCATGGCAGCGGCAAGCCGACCGACAAGCTGATCGAGGAATATTCGGACATCTACGCCTTCCTGGCGGATGCGACGGGACTAGAGCTGGAAAAATAATCTGCGGTTAGTGGCTTCGATATCCAGAAGATTGATCTGAGCTATCGGGTCAGTGGGAAGGTAACGCCGACGAAAGAACGGATAATATCAAACAAGTGGCCAAAGTCAGCTATTTGGTAATAGATTGGTCGGCGGTTTCACGTCTGGAGTTGGGTGATGGGGTGGACGCCCCCCGACGGCATTAATGTGCCATAATG
>TARA_R110002012_G_scaffold36218_8_pt1 | contig 64953 bp, 61 predicted proteins | sample TARA_R110002012 | Tara Oceans TARA_R110002012 (sample SAMEA4396515) | marine metagenome | biome: Westerlies Biome; feature: [DCM] deep chlorophyll maximum layer (ENVO:01000326); material: water (ENVO:00002006), including particulate matter (ENVO:01000060) such as... | depth 40 m
CTGCAGCATCTCCCCGAACCCCGCCTCGTCCTCGAATACCGCCTTCACCGGCCATGAGATGACGCGGTCGCGCCACGACGGCGGCAGGCGGGACCAGTCCTTTTCGGTGGTGATCAGCCGGGCGTCGAAGACCCCGGCCCGGTCAGCCAGAAAGCGCAGGTCGGACTCGCGGAAGGCGGCGTGATCGGGGAAGGCGACGAATTCGGCCAGATCGGCCCCGGCGGCCTTCAGCGCGCGCTCGACCTTCCACGGCTTGGCGATACCGGCGAAGCCCAGCAGCGGCCCGGGCGGCGGCGGCGCGGCGGGCAACAGCCGGGCGATGAAGACCGGCAGGGGGGCGAAGGTCGCGACCAGGTCGGGATCGGCAGCCTCGAGATCGGCGGGCAGCAGGATGACAACGGCGTCGGCGCGGGCCAGTCCGGCCTTCAGCGGTTCGCGCATCGGCCCGGATGGAAACACCGAGCCATCCCCGAACGGCCATTCGTCGCCCCGGGTCTCGCCGTCGACGACGATCAGGCTGAGAGTCTTGTGCAGGGCCGGGTTCTGATGGGCGTCGTCCAGGACCAGCGTTCCGGCTCCGGCGTCGACGGCGGCCCGGGCCCCGGCGACGCGGTCGCGAGCGATCCAGACCGGACTGTCCAGCGCCAGCATCAGCGGCTCGTCACCGACCTCGGCGGCCGTGTGGCTCGCGGGATCGACGCGGATCGGTCCCTCGAGCCGGCCGCCATAGCCACGCGACAGGGCCTGGGCCTCGACCCCGGCCTGACGCAACAGGCGCAGCACCTCGCGCGCCACCGGAGTCTTGCCCGAGCCGCCGACGGTCAGATTGCCGATCGAGATCACCGGCACCCCGACGTTGACTGGATGGGAACGGGCGATGCGCCGGGCGGTGACCGCAGCCCACAGCCAGGACAGGGGTAGCAGGGCCATGCGCGTCACCGGCGCATGGCGGCGGTCGCGGCTGTACCACCAGCGCGGTGTCGACAGCTTCATCCCGGCCTCCGGGACCGGATCGGCGGGAGCAAGGGCTGCAGCGTATCCCACAGGCGGTCGAGGCCGGAGCCGGCGTCGGCGGCGGCGCGACGGGCGCGCTCACCCATGGCCCGGGCGGCTTCGGCATCGGCCAGCAGCGGGGCGATGACGGCGGGCAGGTCGGCGGGGGCCTCGACCATGACCAGCCCCCCGGACTCGACCAGGGTGCGGGTGATCCCGGCCCAGTTCGACACGTCGGGACCGGTGACGGCGGGCTTGCCCAGCCGGGCCGGTTCCAGCGGATTGTGACCGCCGACGGGCGGGGTCCCCAGCGCCGCCGAGAACGAGCCGCCCATCACCACCACATCGGCCAGCCGCAGGAACAGTCCCATCTCGCCGAGGGTGTCGGCCAGATAGATGTCGGTGGAGGCGTCGAGGGCGTGGCCGGCGGCGCGACCGGCGACCGAATGGCCGTCGCGGGTCAGGGCCGTGGCGATGGCCGGGCTGCGCTCGGGATGGCGCGGCACCAGGATCAGGCACAGCCGGTCGGTCAGGCGGCTGAGGGTCCGCGCCAGAGCCAATTCCTCGCCGTCATGGGTGCTGGCGGCGACGACCACGGGCCGGTCGCCGATGGCGGCGCTGAGGGCGGTGAAGGCAGCCGTGTCGTGGGGCAGGGCGTCCCCCGACAGCTTCAGGTTCACATGGCCGTCGATGCGGGCCCCCAGCGTCCGCAGCCGCGTGGCGGATTGTTCGTCCTGGGGCAGGATGCGGTCGAAGGTCGACAGCAGCTGCCGCGCCGCCCCCGGAAACCGCGTCCAGCCGGCGGTGGTCTTTTCGGTGATCCGGGCGCTGACCAGGGCCAGGCTCACGCCCCGGTCGCGCGCCGCCAGCAGCAGGTTGGGCCACAACTCGCTCTCGACGAAGACGCCCAGCGACGGTCGCCAGTGATCGAGGAAGGCCGCGACCGCGCCCGGGGTGTCGACGGGGGCGAACTGGTGGATCACCCCGTCGGGCAGGCGTCGGGCCAGCAGGGTGGCCGAGGTCAGGGTGCCGGAGGTGACCAGAACGGTCAGGTCCGGTCGCTCATGCCGGAAGCGTTCGACCACAGGCAGCAGGGACAGGGTCTCGCCGACGCTGACACCATGCAGCCAGACCAGATCGCCGTCGGGACGCGGTCGCCCGGCCTGACCCAGCCGTTCATCGACCCGGGCGGGGTCCTCCTTACCCCGTTTGACCCGGGCATCGAGCAGGCGCGGGACCAGGGGTTCCAGCACCCGGGTCAGCAGACGATAGGCGGCGAGGGCGAGGCTCACGTCAGATCCGCTCCAGTCCGACGAGGGCGTCCGCCTCGGCTTCCACGGCGGTCAGACGCGCGGCCCACAGCCGGGCGACCTCGGCGGGGTCGGTTCCCTCGGGATAGTCGGCCAGGTCCCAGACGATCGCGCCGCGTCCGAACGGCAGGGGCACCAGGGCGCGATCCCAGCTGTTCAGGCGAATGGCCGGCTTGCAGGACAGGCCGATGAACAGCACCGGAGCCCCGGACAATCTGGCCAGCAGCGGCAGGCCTTCGCCCATGGTCCGGGCTGGTCCGCGCGGACCGTCCGGCGTGAGAGCCAGGGCCCCGACCCTGAGCTGGCGCAGGCCGTCGCGCAGGGCCTGTGAGCCCCCCTTGGCCGCGCCGCCCTTGTCCTTGTTGGCTGAGGACCCGCGAACGGCAGGAAAGCCGAGCAGGGCCATGGCCCGGGCAATGAACTGGCCGTCGGGGCTGAGCGAGATCAGTCCCTTGACGGGCTGGGCGCGCGCCAGCGGCCAGCTGGCCGGAGACAGGGCGATGCGTGAATGCCAGAAGGCGCAGACGACGCCGCCGCCCTTGCTCCAGACCGACTCCGGCAAGTCCGTATTGACGTGGGTCCAGCGGATGGTGGCGATGCAGAAGCGCATCCACCCGGCCAGCAGTCGGGCCAGAACGGCCTGGATCACCGGATTGCGCAGCGGCCTCACGAGACTGCCGCCACGCTGACGGGCTCGCCGTCCATGGACTGCTGTTTGGCCAGCCGGGCATAGAGGTCACCGGCCTTGACCAGGGTGTCATGGGTGCCGGTCTCGACCACCCGGCCACCGGCGATGACATGGATGCGGTCGGCGTTGCGCACCGTCGACAGGCGGTGGGCGATCATCAGGGTGGCGCGCCCCTGCATCAGCCGCACCAGTGCCGCCTGGACCAGGGCCTCGCTCTCGGTGTCCAGCGCCGAGGTGGCCTCGTCCAGCAGCAGGATCGGCGCGTCCTTGATGAAGGCGCGGGCGATGGCGATGCGCTGACGCTGGCCGCCGGACAGACGCAGGCCGGCCTCGCCGGCACGGGTGGCATAGCCCTGGGGCAGGGCCATGATGAACTCATGCGCGGCGGCGGACCGGGCCGCTTCGACGATATCCTCGGCCGTGGCCCCGGGGCGGCCGTAGGCGATGTTGGCGGCGATGGTGTCGTCGAACAGGAAGGGCTCCTGGGTGACCAGGGCGATTTTGGCGCGCAGATCGTGGATCTTCAGTTCGCGGATGTCCTCGCCATTGATGGTCACGGCCCCGGCGGTCACGTCATAGAAGCGCGGCAGCAGCGACAGCAGGGTGCTCTTGCCGCCACCGGAGGGACCGACCAGGGCCACGGTCTCGCCCGGGGCGACGCTCAGCGACACGTCGGCCAGGGTCGGGGCTCCGCCGTCGGCGGCGGGCGCATAGGCGAAGGAGACGTGGTCGAAGGCGACGGTGGCGGTGCCGTCCGTCAGGCCCCGGGCGTCCGCAGCCTCGCGGATCTCGGGCTGGATATCGAGGGCGCGGAACAGGCGTCGGGCCGCGGTCAGACCCTCGGCCATCACCGTCTGCAGATTGGTCACCTGACGCAGCGACTGGCCCGCCGCCATCAGCAGGGCGATGAAGGCGGCGAAGGCCCCGACGGTGATGCCGCCGTCCCGGGCGCGCCAGCCGGCATAGGCCATCACCGCCGCGACCACGATCATCGACACCAGATTGCTGGCCGGACCGGCGAAGGCGCGGGCGTCGGCGCTCTTGATCACGTGACGCTGACGTCGGCCGACGACTTCGGCCACGCGAGCTTCCTCGGCGGTCTCGCGATTCTCGATCTTGATCAGCCGGACCCCGTCCAGATTCTCCATCAGCGCGGTCGACAGGTTTTCGGTCTCGGTCATGGCCCCGCGCGTGGCCTTGCGCGTGCGTTTGGAAAAGCGCCGCATGACCAGACTGACCAGCGGCACGGCCAGCAGGACGATCAGCGTCAGGTTCCAGTCGATGAAGGCCATGGAGACAATCACCGCCACCAGCATCAGGGCGTTCTGGGTGTAGGCGACGACGCCGTTGGTGAAGGCCTCGCGCACCAGATTGGCGTCGAACAGCACCGAGGAGACGAAACTGCCGGAATGCTGGCTGCGCAGCCGGGCCAGGTCGGCGCGGATCATGGCCGCGAACAGCCGCACCTGGATGTCGCCGACGATGCCGTGACCCAGCCGGTTGACGAGGGCGGCCTGACACAGGGCGGCGACGGTCCAGACCAGGGCGACGGCGATGATGGTCACCGGAATGGCGATCACCGCCTGATGCGGCGGGATGGTGATGAAACCCCACAGCAGGATCGGCGCGTCCTGCTGGACGAACAGGCCGTTGATGGCCGGCTCGAGCAGTTTCAGCGTCAGGGCCGACAGGCCACCGGCGAGACCGGCGCACAGCATCGAGGTGAACAGCGCCGCCTTGTGATGGGCGAGGTAGTCGCGCCAGATCCGCGCCAGCAGCGGGCGCAGGCGGTCGTCCTCTGGCGTGGCGGCGGCTGGGGTGGTCATGGCTCTCGGTCGGACGTGATGGGCGGCAAGTCAAGCCGGATGGATGACGGACGCAGTCTGAGCCGCTATGGCCGTGACATGGCACGTTACGACCTGAGCACCCGGATAGGCCGTTTCAAGGCGGGCTGGGACTATATCTGGCACGATCATGCCTTCCTGCGGGTGTGGTTCATGAACGCCCACTGGCTGGGCCCGGACCTGGTGCGCACCAACCAGCCGTCGCCACGCCAGCTGGCCCACTGGAAGCGGCAGGGAATCAGGACGGTCATCAATCTGCGCGGCAGCGACCGCGACGAGGCCTGGTTCGCGCTGGAAAAGGCCGCCTGCGCGCGGCTGGGTTTGACCCTGATCAGCGCGCCGCTCGATTCGCGCGACCCGCCGCAGCGCGAGCGCATCCATCGGGCCCGCGAGCTGTTCCGGACGATCGAGTATCCGGCCCTGATCCATTGCAAGTCGGGGGCCGACCGGGCCGGGATGATGGCGGTCTTCTATCGCCATTTCCATCTGGGCGAGCCGATGTCCGAGGCGATCGGCCAGCTGTCGAAGACATACCTGCATCACCGCGAGGGTCTGACCGGGGTGCTGGACCATACGCTGGAGAAATATCTGAACGAGGTCGAACCGACGGGGGTCAGCTTCATCGACTGGATCGACAGTGACGCCTACGACCCGAAGGCGATCCGGGCCGAGTTCAAGGCCGGCTGGTGGGGCACACTGCTGACCGAGAAATTGCTGCGGCGCGAATAGAACTCAGCCCCAGGGACCACGCGGCCGGTCGGAAGTGGTCGTATCGCCGTCGTCCCCGCCCGGTCGACGGGCGCGACGTTCCGCTTCCCACTGCCGGAACCAGCGGACGTAATTCCTCTGACGCTGGAAGACGAACAGCCAGAACACCAGCACCGTCAACAGTGAGATGAGGGCGAACAATTCCTGTCCGCCGAGGGTGGTTCCGAACAGGGTCATGCCGTCTCTCCTGTAACAGGCCGTCGCCGGTCACGGGGAACAAGCGCACCGGGGCGCGAACCGTTCCCGCCCGGTGACGGGGTCAACCGTGGGCGGCGTCGCCGCGCGGGTCGATCATCCGGTGCGCATGCAGGATGAAGAACCGCATATGGGCATTGTCGACCGTGGCCTGGGCCCGGGCCTTCCACGCCTTGCGGGCTTCCTCATAGCTGGGATAGGCCCCGACGAATTCGACCCTGGACAGGTCGCGGAACACCGGGGCGTCGAGGTGACGCAATTCGCCCCCGATCACCAGATGCAGCAGTTGGGGAGTCTCGACTTCGGTGGGCGCGGTCATGGTCGGGTATCCGGCAAGGGAAGTTATTCTGCGAGCGGGATAGGCGCACAGCGCCGCACGATCAACGGGTGAAGCGCCGGGGCGGCGCAGATCAGACTGCTTTGTCGCGGATCGGGGCGATTAAATTGCCACGGCCGCCCGTGATGGTCGCTGACCACGGCCCCGGCCTCTTCGGCGATCAGGGCCCCGGCGGCGATGTCCCAGTCCCATTTCGGCGACAGGGCGATGGCGGCGTCGAAGGCCCCGGCCGCGACCAGGGCCATGCGATAGGCGATGGCGTTGCGCTTCTCGAAACGCATGGCCGGCCACGGTTCGGTCCAGTGCGGCCCTTCCAGCAGCCGGGCGTCGGCGAGGATGGCGGCGTCGTCCAGGGTGGTGACGTCCGAGGCCGAGATCGGCTGATCATTCAGACGCGCGCCGCCGCCGAGGGTGGCCTCGAAGGTCTCGTTCAGGGTCGGGGCGTGGATCACTGCGGCGACCGGACGACCGTCCTCGACCACGGCGATGGGGATGCACCACCACGGGGTGTTCTTCATATAGGCGACGGTGCCGTCGATCGGATCGACGATGAAGATGCGCCGCCGCGACAGCCGCTCGGGGCCATCCGCGGTCTCTTCCGACAGCCAGCCATAGTCGGGGCGGGCCCCCAGCAATGTGTCCTTCAGCAGGGCGTCGACGGCCATGTCGGCGCTGGTCACCGGCGAGCCGCCGAACTTGGACCAGGTCTTCAGGCCCCGCTCGCGTTCGGCCAGCGCCAGCTGTCCCGCCGCCTGCGCCGCCGCGCGGATCAGCTTAAGGTCCTGAGTTAAGTCGTCGTCGTAAGGCATTATTTTCCGGCGATGGAAACGGCGTCAAAGGCCAGGGACGGGACGTTGAACGATCCGCGGAATTCGAGATCCGAGCCGTGCTGCAGGCGGGCGTAGAGATCGATCAGCTTGCCGGCCACGGTGACCTCGCTGACCGGATAGGCCAGTTCGCCGTCCTCGAACCAGAAGCCCGAGACCCCGGCTGACCAGTCGCCGGTATTGCCGTTCAGCGACGGGCCGAACATCGAGGTGACCAGCAGGCCCGAACCGGCGTCGGCCATCAGTCCGGCCAGGTCGCGCCGGCCCGGCTCCATGTGCAGATTGTGGGTCGAGACCCCCGGCGGCCCGGCCAGGCCGCGCGCGGCGTGGCCGGTCGAGGCCAGACCCAGCTGGGCCCCGGCCGAATTGTTCAGCAGCCAGGTCGTCAACACGCCGTCGTCAATGATTGATTGCCGCGTCACCGCCACGCCCTCGTCGTCGAACGGGGTCGAGCCGAGGCCGCGCGGGCGGAACGGATCGTCGATCAGATGGACCCCGGCCGGCAGGACAGCCTGACCCAGCCGGTCCTTGAGGAAGGAGGTGCCGCGCGCGATCGACGGCCCGGCGATGGCCGAGAGCAACGGCGAGACGACCTGTCCGGCGATGCGATTCTCGAACAGGACCGGGGCGGTCATCGAGGCGATCTTGCGCGGGCCGGTGCGGGCCACGGCGCGGCGACCGGCTTCGGCTCCGATCGAGTCGGCCCCGGGCAGATCGGACAGGTGGCGGGTGTGACGACTCTCGCCGCCACGTTCCATGGCGCCGTCCTTTTCGGCGATGACCCCGACGCCGAGGCCGAAGCCCGAGCCGTGATAGGCCCCGTCGAATCCGTGCGAGGTGACCAGCCGCCAGCGACTGGCCGAGGCCGAGGCGTGGCCGCCTTCCGACCGGACGACGCCCGCGACCGCCAGGGCCGCGTCCTCGGCGGCGACGGCGGCGGCTTCCAGCTCGGCGGCCGAACGTTCACTGCCGTCGAACAGGTCCAGATCGGGGAAGGGACCACGGGCCAGCCGGTCCTGCGGGGCCAGGCCGCAGTACGGATCCTCGGGGGCCAGCCGGGCCATGGCCACGGCGCGTTCGACCAGACGGCTGCGGGTGGCGTCGGACAGATCGGAGGCCGAGACGGTGGCCTGGCGTTTGCCGATGAAGACCCGCAGGCCCAGATCGCGCGACTCCTCGCGCTCGACGTCTTCCAGCCTGCCGTTGCGGACCCCGACCGACAGGGCCGCGCGTTCGGCCGAGACGGCCTCGGCGGCGTCGGCCCCGGCCCTCAGGGCGGCGGCGACCAGATCAGGCAGCAGATCAGCGGGGATGGTGGCGGTCGACGGGGAAGCACTGGACATACCCCGATATGGCCGACCCCCTGCTGCACCGCAACCATGGGAGCGGGGACGATCTCCGATCACTGCGGAGACATGGCGGACTCGCTACTCCAGCTCGACCTCGGCGAACCGGTCCCAACCATGGCTAGATGATCGGTGCCGTGGTGATCGACAGGCTGAGAAGGCGGTTGTCGCGTTCGACCGTGATCTGGATCCGCTCTGAACATCCACACGTCGCAATCGCGTCTATGGCCGACTGGTTCTGCGGGAGCGGAGCCACGTCGCCCAGGGTCACGATACGGTCACCGAGTTGCACGCCGGCGGCCACGGCGGGACCGTGGTCGGCAAGGCCCACGACCCGACCCGGGTCCGTGCCATCGGTTCTGAAGTCTATGCCCATGCCGATCCAGGTGGGGGCTCCTCCGGACCAGGAGGTCAGGGAAACCCGTGCTCCTTTTGGCGAGAAGACCCAGTCATAATGCTGGATCAGGTCCAGACCGATCAAACCGGACACCAATCGCCCGCTCACCCGCAGGGTGGATGAGCCTGGCCGCACGCGCAGCAGGGCATTGTGGATCACGGCGTCTCCGGATGTGAGCCGGGGAATGCGGAGCGCTCTGAGCGCTGACCCGCCTGTGGTGGTGAAACGGGCGGTTCCGACCCCGGCGATCGAGGCCAGCCGGGTTGCTTCGCTGTCGAAAATCGAAGACGCGGTCGCTCCCGTGTCGATGACCATCACGAAGCGTTGGCCTTCCAGCTCAAACTCGGCCAGCGGGACTCGGGCACGATGAATCCGCAAGGCCGTGCCGTCCGGGATCGTCCCGTTCACCATCAGGCTGGAGCGGGAAAAGCGTAGCGCAAATCGGTCAAGCGACGTCGTGCCCAGAACACAATCTATGTCTGGCTGCAGGGAATCCGGCATTATGGCCCAGCGTCGGGGGCTGAAAGCCAGCCCCGGAATATGAAGACCGACGTCGCGGATCGTCGGTGCGCGCCGCGGGCCCCCTATCGTGTTGATCCGCAGGCTGCCATCGCCGGTGAGGCCGAGTCTCCCGGCGAGCCCTTCCGAGATCGTTGAAATTCCCGCTGCCGTATCCAGAACCGCCCGTACGGCGGAGCCTGCGATCATGGCTCCGGGCAGAACAAGACGATTGCGCTGAACGACGATGGTGGTCGCGCCTTCGTCAGCCCGGGCTGCAGACATGGGTGCCGCAAGCGCCAGGCCGGAAACCACGAATGCCCGTCTGTCCATAGGGCCCAAACCTTGACCTCTCTCAGATCACCGCGAAGGCGATCAGGGTCACGGCCCCGACCAGCAGGGCGATCCAGGTCAGCAACATGCCCAGCACCCGGCCCAGCGACGTGCCCCTCTGCAAGGTCAGGCCGAGGGCGTGGATGATCCGGCCCAGGGCCAGGGTCGCGCCGACGCCGTGGATCAGCAGGACCGGCGCGCCGATCAGGGCCATCAGGATCAGGGCGACCAGTCCGGCGGGCACATATTCGCTGGCATTGCCGAAGGCGCGGGCGGCGACGGTCATCTCGGGATTGCCGGCGTCACCCAGCGAGATCTGATGACGAAACCGCCGTCGCACGACCAGGCCGGACAGGCCGATCAGCAGCAGGATCAATATGCCGGACCACAGGGCCGCGGCCTGGACGGCGGTCAGCATCTCGACGGGGTGGGCGCTGGACATGGTCAGGTCTCCCGACCGACCGGATAGAGCCGGTAGTGGTCGTCGTGGAAGGGGGTGCGTTCGTAGAACCATTCCAGGCGGGCATTGCCGTCGGCGGCGAAGGCCGGATCGGCGGCCAGTTTCGCCTCGAACGCGGCCTTCAGGGCCGGGTCGGCGGCCATCATGGCCTCGGCCAGCGGGGCGATGGCATAGGGTTCGATATATTCAACCCGGCTCAGCACTTCGGTGATCATGCCCCAGGCGAAGAAGCTCTCGCTGGACTGGGGCTCCAGCAGCAGGACGACGATATCGCCCAGCGGCTGGTCGGTCGGCACCCGCACCGAACCGGCGGGCCAGGTCCGCTCGCGGCGTTCGGCGGTGACGTCGGTGACGCTGGCCTGGACGTGACCCTCATTGGCCCGGGTCGCCAGCCTGGGATCCTTGAGACGCAGCATGTCCAGCGACACGGTGCGCGGTGCGGTCAGGGTCTCCATCTCGACGCCCTGCAGCCGCAGCCGCTCGATCAGGTCGGCGCGGTAGGCCGGGATCCAGTAGGCCACCGGCCGCTTCAGGATCAGCGACGGCTTCGAGCCATAGAAGGGCAGGGACCACAGCTCGGGGTCCGGCTGACCCAGCCAGCGCACGACCGGCTGGCCCAGCGCCGGGCTGTCGTACATCTCATAGGTGATGCCCTTGAAGGCGCGGGTCGCCGAGGGCTGGTCCTCGGGCACGAAATTGGCCGGGATCCCGGCCGGGCGCAGGGCGCGGTCGGTGGCGATGGCGGCGCGCAGGGCGGGGCCGTTATCGGCCAGCAGCTTCATCGATTCCTCGAGGAAGACATAGGTGCCCAGTACGCGCTGCTCATAGGGTTTCAGGCTGTGGTTCTCGATCAGGACGGCGGGGACGTGGGCGGCCGAGCCCCAGCCGTTGGAGAAGCGCTCGCCCAGACCGCCGTCGGACAGGCCGGCGCGGGGATTGGCCTCATCGATGCCGAATACCAGCTCGCCGGGGATATGGCCCTCGGCCTCCAGCGCCGCATTGATGCCGGGCTTGAAGGTGGCGTCCAGCCAGCCGGCGATGGCCGGGCTGCGCGACCAGACCCCGTTCTCGCCGTTGAAGCCGTAGGTGATGTCGTACTGGTAATCCATGCCGTCGGTGACGTGGATGTCGACATAGAGGTCGGGCCGGTATTTCAGCACCAGACCGCGCACGGCCTGCATCTCGACCTGATCCAGCTTGACGTAGTCGCGGTTCAGATTCTGGTTGGTGGCGGTGTTGCGCCAGCCCTGGATACGCGGCCCGCGCTGGTTGGGGCGGCTGTAGGCCCCGGCCCGCTCATGGCCGTCGACCGACAGGATCGGGATCAGGATCAGATTGACCTTGTCCAGCAGGCCGCCCTTGTCGCCGAACGCCATGTCGCGCAGCAGCATCATGCCCGCGTCCTTGCCGTCGATCTCGCCCGGATGGATGCCGGCCTGGGCCAGCAACACCGGTTTGGCCGGGTCGAATTCAGCCCCGTCCTTCGAGGCGATCACCGCATAGATGGGCCGCCCCTCGGGCGAGACGCCGAACTGTTCGATGCGGATCAGGTCCGAGGCGGCGTCCAGCCGGTCGAACCAGGCGCGGGTGGCGGCATAGTCGGGGCTGAAATCATGGGCCGGATCAAGCTCGAAATCGGTGACCCAGGGGTTGGACGCATCGACCATCAACGCCCGGCTGGCCCCGTCCCAGGCCGGAGCCGGCGGCAGGAAGGCCCGATCCCACGGCGCGGTGTTGGACACGGACGACGCGGGCGGACTCTGGGACATGGCGGGACTCACAAACAGGACTGAAAAAACGGCCAGCAGGGCGAGACGACGCATGAAGACTCCTCGGGCTGGCCGGAACGACCCCGGACCATAGGCCGCTTCGCCGTTATTTCCAGATTTGTGTGCCGTCACCGGGCAATCCCAGCCGGTCCCACATGTCGGAGACCTTTTCGATCACCGCGTCGTCCATGCGGATTTCCTCGCCCCATTCGCGCTTCGTCTCGGGCGGCCATTTGTCGGTGGCGTCGAGGCCGATCTTGGAGCCGAGGCCGCTCTCGGGGCTGGCGAAGTCCAGATAGTCGATCGGGGTGTTCTCGATCAGGGTGATGTCGCGGGCCGGGTCCATCTTGGTGGCCATGGCCCACATGACCTGTTTCCAGTCGCGGGCGTCGATGTCGTCATCCACGACGATGACCCATTTTGTGTACATGAACTGGCGCAGATAGCTCCACACGCCCAGCATCACCCGCTTGGCGTGGCCGGGATAGGCCTTCTTCATGCTGACCACGGCGATGCGGTAGCTGCAGCCCTCGGGCGGGAGCCAGAAGTCGGTGATCTCGGGGAACTGGGCCCGCAGCAGGGGGATGAAGACCTCGTTCAGGGCCTCGCCCAACACGCTGGGCTCGTCCGGCGGCCGGCCGGTGAAGGTGGTCAGATAGATCGGGTCCTTGCGCCTGGTGATGGCGCTGATCTGGAAGACCGGGAATTTCTCGACCGAATTATAGTAGCCGGTGTGGTCGCCATAGGGGCCCTCGTCCTCATGCTCGTCCAGCAGGACGTGGCCCTCCAGCACGATCTCGGCCTGGGCCGGCACCATCAGCGGCACGGTCTTGCAGGCGACCAGCTCGGCCCTGGCCCCGCGTAGCAGGCCGGCGAACTGGTATTCGCTCAGGGTGTCCGGCACCGGAGTCACGGCCGCGAGGATGGTGCCCGGATCGGCCCCCAGCACCACGGCGCAGGGCAGGGGATCGCGCTTGCCGGCCTTACGGTGCCGGGCATAGTGCTGGGCCCCGCCGCGGTGGGCCAGCCAGCGCATGATGCAGCGGTCCTTGCCCAGCACCTGCATGCGGTAGATGCCGAGGTTGAAGTCGTCTTCGGCGCTGTCCGACGGTCCCTTGGTCACCACCAGCCCCCAGGTGATCAGCGGCGCGGGCTCGCCGGGCCAGCAGGTCTGGATCGGCAGGGCCCCGAGGTCGATCTGGTCGCCCTTCAGCACCACCGACTGCACCGGGGCGGTTTTCACCACCTTGGGCCGCATCGACATCACCGTCTGCGCCAGCGGCAGCATCTCCATCGCGTCGCCCAGACCGCGCGGCGGCGTCGGGTTCTTGAGGAAGGCCAGCAGCTCGCCGACCTCGCGCAGTTCAGCGGCGGTGGTGCGGGCCTTCTTGTCGAGAGTCACGCCCATGGCCACGCGCTTCACCGTGCCGAACAGATTGGCCAGGGCCGGGATCGGGCTGATCGTGCCGTCGGCCATCACCGGCTTTTCGAACAGCACCGCCGGACCGCCGTTGCGCAGCAGCCGGGTCTGGATCTCGGTCATCTCCAGCACGGTCGAGACCGGCTCGGCGACCCGCACCAGCTCGCCCTCGGCCTCAAGCATGGCAATGAAGTCGCGCAGGGATTTATAGGCCATTCGTCGCTCCGTCCGGAGCGCATGGATTAGGCGGCGCGGCCGTCCGTGTCACGGGGGGCGTTAGGGGATCTGCCGACTAATAGGTCGGGGTGTCCGACATCAGGGCCCAGACCGGCAGGTGCAGGCAGGCGGTAGCGGCGGCGATCTGCAGGCTGTTCAGATGGGCCCGCCCGGCCTCGGCCAGCCGAATCTGTTCGGGCGACAGGGACAGGGCCTTGGCGAGGGCGTCGGTGCCGACCCCGCGCTCACGTCGCCACTGTTTCAGCCGTGTGCCGACGGCCACATCGTCCGGATCGAGTCCGGGAAACCGGTGGATCGAGCCCATGGGCCTGCCGCCTTCGCGTTTCTCCGGCGGATGGGGGCCGCCTGGCCGTCAATCCTGATCCCATTTGAAGGCCGGATCAATCCAGTCGCCGATGCGGCCGTCGGGACGGGCCAGGGCGTGGATACGCAACATCTCCTCGTCGGACAGGACGAAGTCGAAGATGTCGAAATTCTCGGCCGCGCGGCTTTCCTTCGACGTGCGCGGGATGGCGATGACGTCCTGCTGGATCAGCCAGCGCAGGGTGACCTGGCCGGGGGTCTTGCCGTGGGCGCGGCCGATGTCGGCGATAACGGGATCGTCGGCGATCCTGCCCTGGGCCAGCGGTGACCAGGCCGTGATCGACGAACCGAGGTCGGCGGCCGTGGCCAGCAGCGGCCGCAGTGACAGATAGGGGTGATACTCGACCTGGTTGGTGAGCAGCCAGGCGTCCGACACCGACTGGGCCTCGCGGAACTGGGCCGAGGGGAAGTTGGACAGGCCGATCGACCGGGTCAGGCCGCGGGCCCTGGCGTCGTTCAGCGCCCCCAGGGTCTCGACGAAGCTCGGGGTTGGCCGCGGCCAGTGCAGCAGCAGCAGGTCGGGGGTCAGGCCCAGCCGCTCGACCGAACCGGCGGCGGCGCGCTGCAGGTCACCGTCGGCGAAATCCTCGACCCAGATCTTGGTGGTCAGGAAGATGTCGGCGCGATCGACGCCCGAATCGCGGATGCCCTGACCGACCCCTTCCTCATTGTTGTAGATGCGCGCCGTGTCGATGTGGCGATAGCCGATGCGCAGGGCCTCGGCGACCATGCGCCGGGCGTCGGCCGGTTCCAGCTGCCAGGTGCCGAAGCCGAGCAGGGGAATGGAGACGTCATCGACGGTGACGGCGGGCTGGGACTGCGACATGGCGGACTCCGGGACACGGGGGCCCCCACATCTGGGGGGCGGGCGGCTGCGATCAACCGTCGGCCCGCCGTCGCCCACGAAAAAGGCCGCCTCCCGGAGGAGACGGCCCTGTTTCGGTCGCCCGGGCGCGGTGGCCTCAGGTGATGTCTTCGTTCAGCAGGCCGACCTTGAGGAAGCCCTTTTCCTGCAGCTTGTTCATGACTTCCATGAAGGAATTGTATTTCACTTCCGGTTCGGCACGAACGAAGACGCGTTCCTCGCGGCAGGCGGGGTATCCACCGCCGAGGGCGGCGCAGACGTCGGCGTCGAGGGTCTCGATCGTGGTCTGATTGTCGGCGATGAAGACCGAGCCGGATTCCTGGATGCTGATATAGACCGGCTCTTTCACCTCTTCGCTGGGGTCCGGCGGGGTCGCCGGCGGCAGGTCGAGTTTGATCGACACGGTGGCCATGGGGGCGGCGACCATGAAGATGATCAGCAGCACCAGCATGATATCCACGAACGGCGTGACATTGATGTCCGCGTTCTGCGTGATCGTTTTGCCGCCCTGTCCGGCGGGGCCTGCAAGTTTGGAGCCCATGCGCTGAAAATCTCCTTCAGGCCCGACGCGACTGCGGCGGGTTGCGCTTACGATTTATCGTCTCTTGGCGGGATGTGCCCGCCTTGTAAAGCGAACTCGAACCCAAGTCGGTTCCTTCGGCGCAGAATACACCTGCGACGCGAGTAAATCAGCCCCTGGACAGCTTGAGGAAGCGATCCATCAGGGCCGGGTCCGTTTTGAACACCCCGGTGAACCGGGTCGTCAGGGTCGAGACGTGACGGTGATGAACCCCACGGGTGGTCATGCACTGGTGTTCGGCGTCGATCAGCACCGCCACGCCTGCGGGTGACAGGTGCGAATCAAGGGCGGCGGCGATCTCCTGGGTCAGGGTTTCCTGGGTCTGGAGACGTTTGGAGAAGATTTCGACGACCCGGGCGATCTTGGAGATGCCGACGACCTTGTCGGTCGGGATATAGGCGACATAGGCCTTGCCCAGGAACGGAGCCATATGGTGCTCGCAGTGGCTTTCGACCTCGATGTCGCGCAGCAGCACCATGTCGTCATAGCCCTGGACCTCCTCGAAGGTGCGCGACAGTTCGCGGGCCACATCGGCGTCATAGCCCTGGAACCAGTCGCCATAGGCGTCGACCACGCGGCGCGGCGTGTCGATCAGACCCTCACGGTCGGGATTGTCGCCGGTCCAGGCGATCAGCGTGCGCACAGCCTCCAGCGCCTGCTCACGCGTCGGCTTGCCGGGAAGGGTGTCGTCACTGACCAGGACGGGTTTGACGGGGGTCACGCTCATGTTCAATCTCGAAGCGACGAAGTAGCGCCGGGACGATGGTCCCGGATGGACGCGCGTCGCTCTCCCTTAAATACACCGGCCCGCTGTTCGCGAGTGCGGTAGACCGGCTATATGGGAGACACACTCCGTCCTGCAAGAAAACTGAAGGCCAACGCCGCAATATGACGCTGACGCTCCACGACACCCTGCACCGTGAAAAGCGCGTGTTTGTGCCCCGCGATCCGGAACGGGTGACCCTCTATGTCTGCGGCCCCACGGTCTGGGACTTCGCCCATATCGGCAATGCGCGCCCGCCGGTGGTGTTTGATGTGCTGGTGCGGCTGCTGCGGCGGGAATACGGGGCCGACAGCGTCGTCTATGCCCGCAACGTCACCGACGTCGACGACAAGATCAATGCGAAGGCGGCGAAGGAAGGCACGCCGATCGGCGAGGTCACGGCCCGCTTTGAGGCCGCCTATCTGGCCGACATGGCGCGCCTCAACGTGTCGCCGCCCGATATCGCCCCGCACGTCACCGACCATATGGACGCCATCGTCGCCCAGATCGCCGCGATCCTGGAACAGGGCTGCGCCTACGCCGCCGAGGGTCATGTGCTGTTCGACGTCTCGTCCTATGAGAACTACGGCCGGCTGTCGGGGCGCAATCTGGACGACATGATCGCCGGGGCCCGGGTCGAGGTCGCGCCCTACAAGAAGAATCCGCATGATTTCGTGCTGTGGAAGCCGTCGAAAGAGGGCGAGCCCGGCTGGCCGTCCCCCTGGGGCGTGGGGCGGCCGGGCTGGCATATCGAATGCTCGGCCATGATCGAGGAGACCCTGGGTCTGCCGATCGACATCCACGGCGGCGGCATCGATCTGGTGTTTCCGCACCATGAGAACGAGATCGCCCAGGGCGTCTGCGCCCATGGCCACGCCCACGAGGCCGATGCCCACGCCGAATACAGCCGCTACTGGATGCACAACGGCTTCCTGACGATGGACGCCGAGAAGATGTCCAAGTCGGTCGGCAATGTCCTGCTGCTGCACGATCTGGTGCAGGCGATCCCCGGCGAGGTGGTGCGCTGGGCCCTGCTGAGCGCCCATTACCGTCAGCCGCTGGACTGGAATCAGGCCCTGCTGGACCAGTCGCGCAAAAATCTGGACCGACTGTACGGGGCGTTGGCCGACGTCGACCGATTAGCCGTTCAAGCCGGGACGACCCTTCCCTCACCGAGGTCGCATATCGTTGATGGTCATCTGAAGACGAGTGGGTTCCTCGGAGCAATTGAGGATGACCTCAATACTCCGGGCGCAATTGCGGCGCTGTTCGCCCTTTCGAACGGTATTCGGGCGGCCCTGATGGGTGAGGTGGACTGGCAAATCGTTTCTGATACCCGTGCCGCGCTTCAAGCGTCTGCCAACCTGCTGGGCGTCCTTCAGGTTGATCACGCGATGTGGTTCGACGCCGGTGTCGACGACTCCTTTAAGGCTGAGGTCGAGGCGCTGCTGGCCGAACGAGTCACCGCCCGGACGGCGAAGGACTGGCCTGAAGCCGACCGCATCCGCGACCGGCTCAATGCCCTGAATGTCGTGGTGATGGACAGTCCGGCCGGCGCGACCTGGCGACTGAAGGGCTGAGGCCCGGGCTGACCCGGACTGCGGCATGCGGCCGCAGTCCCGGGTAAGCCGGGGGGAGGATGGTCGTCCGCGCGTAGATACTGCAGGAGCTGACCGGTCGAGGCTGTGCCTGACGGCATGGCCATCCGGCAGTGTTCACTGGAGACCACCCATGACCAGAACCCATATGACGTCGCTCGCCATCGCCGGCCTGCTGGCCGCGCTCGCCTCCGGCCCCGCGGCGGCCCAGACCGCGCCGCAGCCGGCCGGTGCCCATGCCGGCCACGCCGCCCACGCCGCAGCGGCCCAGGCGGCTCCTGAAGCTCCGGCGGCGGAAACCCCGGCCTGCCCCGGCATGTCCGGCATGTCCGGCATGGACCATTCAGCCATGTCGCCCGAGCAACGTGCGGCGATGATGGAGCGGCATCAGACCATGATGGCCGCCCATGGCACCGCCACGGCGGATGCAGCCGGTCACGCCGGCATGGCGGGCATGGATCATTCAGCCATGACGCCCGAGCAACGTGCGGCGATGATGGAGCGGCATCAGACCATGATGGCCGCCCATGGCACCGCCACGGCGGATGCAGCCGGTCACGCCGGCATGGCGGGCATGGATCATTCAGCCATGACGCCCGAGCAACGTGCGGCGATGATGGAGCGGCATCAGACCATGATGGCCGCCCATGGCACCGCCACGGCGGATGCAGCCGGTCACGCCGGCATGGCGGGCATGGATCATTCAGCCATGACGCCCGAGCAACGTGCGGCGATGATGGAGCGGCATCAGACCATGATGGCCGGGATGGACCATTCGACCATGTCGAGTGAGGAGCATGCCGAGATGAAGGCGAAACACGAGGCCATGATGGCCTCCTGTTCCGGCATGTCGGGCATGGAACACCCTGCCCCCGACGCCGCGGCTGAATCCGCCCACCAGCACTGAGACCAGCGCCTGCCGTCGGTCAGAGGGCCGGCGGCAGGCGGCTAGCGGGCGCTCATCAGTTCGTTGGCGATTTCGGCGGTCAGATAGCCGTCGGCGATCCGGCCGTTGGCCAGCTGCCAGCGGCGCAGGGCAGCGCGGGTGTTTGAGCCGATAACGCCGTCGATGCCCTGGGTGTCATAGCCGCGCCGGGTCAGGGCGGCCTGGGTGCCGATGCGCTGCTCGCGCGACAGGGGGGCGTCGTCGGGCCAGGTCGCGACCAGTCCCGGCTTGCCCGAGATGCCGTCCGCCGTCAGGCCGATGGCCAGCGCATAGCTGACCGAGTTGTTGTAGCGACGAATCACATAGTGGTTGGGCAGAGCCAGGAAGGCCGGGCCACGGGCCCCCTGCGGCAGCAGGATGGTCGCATTTTCCAGCGCTTCGGCCTCGGTCGGGGTGCCGCCGCGGGCCACGGTCACGCCGCGCGCGGCCCAGAAACGCCACGGATGCTGCGGTCCCTCGGCTTCGGCATAGTCAAAACCGGACGGCAGGGTGACCTCATAGCCCCACGCCTGGCCACGCTTCCAGCCGGCCTGGGCCAGCAGGTTGGCGGCCGAGGCCAGGGCGTCGGCTTCCGAGCCCCAGATGTCGACCTTGCCGTCGCCGTTCTGGTCGACACCGAGGCGCAGATAATTGTCGGGCATGAACTGGGTCTGGCCCATGGCCCCGGCCCAGCTGCCTTTGAGTCCCGCCCGGTCGCGGCGGCCGTCGATGACGATATCCAGCGCGTCCTTCAGCTGGGCCTCGGCCCAGTCGCGACGGCGGCCGTCATAGGCCAGGGTGGCCAGCGAGCGGATCACGTCCATGTCGCCCTGGACCTGACCGAAGCTGCTCTCATTGCCCCAGATCGAGATCAGGATCTCGGCCGGGACGCCGAATCGCTGGGTCACCTCCCACGGCACCCGGTCATACCGCTGGCGCGCCTGGGCGATTCGCGCCGGGCTGGCGGCGTTCTGGATATAGGCCCCGGCGGGGCGGCTGAACTCGGGCTGGTTGCGGTCGAGACGCAGGACACTGGCGTCCGGCGTCAGTCCGGCCAGTTCGCGCTCATAGGCGGCGCGGCGACTGCCGCCGTGGCGGCTGAGGAAGCCCTGTTTCCAGCCTTCGAACCCGGCCTGATCGGCGGCATCGGCGGGGGGCGGCGCGGGGGTCGGCACCGGGGCCGGGGTCGGAGCCTCACCAACCGGCGTGGCCGGGGCATGCAGGCTCGGCAGGGTCTCCGGGATCATCGGCGCGCAGGCCGTGACGCAACCGATCAGGAGAAGACGAGAGCTGAACCGCATGACCTTGGACATAAGTTTCCTGTGACGACCTGCTACGCTAGCGCGTGAGTGATGAATTTGTTGCCCTTCAAGGGCGCGGCAAAAGATGAAATAGCCGCTAACCACGCCAGTTTGGCGGGGCGACGGAGACACAGTCGCCGTCTGACTATGGCGAGGCGTTGACGGAACCGCCGCGTCTCTCTATACGCACCGCTCCGCCGCAGGGTTCGCCTTGCGGCTTTCCCGTTTGTTTCGCCTACAGGACAAGACCATGAAGGTCCGCAGCTCGCTCAAGTCGCTCAAGGGTCGCCATCGCGACTGCAAGATCGTGCGGCGCAAAGGCGTCGTTTACGTGATCAACAAGACCGACCCGCGCTTCAAGGCGAAGCAGGGCTAGGGACTGCGCTCAAGCAGCCCGTCGCCGTGCGACGGGCGTTAGCGCACCGAGGTCTGAACTACCCACAGGGTCGCGGGCGTTGTCCGCGGCCTTTTTCGTGCCTGCCGTTGAGCGTTTCGCCCCGGCATGGTTAGCGTCCGCGCTTGAGTTTTTTACTGACCCGAGGAGATCCCCATGGCCGACGACGGCACCTTTGACGCCAGCCCGGACATCCTCAACGCCACGGCCCAGGGCCGTCTGCGCACCATCATCGAGCGCCTTGAGCGGCTCGAAGAGGACAAGGCCGCCATCATGGCGGACATGAAGGAGGTCTTCCTCGAGGCCAAGGGCGAGGGCTACGACGTCAAGATCCTGCGCAAGGTCATCCGCATCCGCAAACAGGACAAGGCCAAGCGCCAGGAAGAGGACGCGATCCTCGACCTCTATATGTCGGCGCTCGGGGAGATCTGACCCTGAAGCGAACCGGTTTCGGTGGCGGCAAGGGCGGTTCGAAGAAACCGCCCGCCAGTCCGTTCGAGGCCGAACGCAAGGCGGTGCAGCGCGCCGCCCTCAATGCCCTGAAACGCGCCCGCCGCTCGGCCGAGAAGGCGGGCGTTTCGCTGTCTGAATGGGAGGGCGAGTTCCTCGAGTCGGTCGGCGACCGCATCAAGACCTACGGCCGCGCCTTCGGTGACCCCGAAAAGGGCGCGCCCGGCCAGGCCCTGTCGTCGATGCAGGGCCGCAAGCTCAAGGAAATCACGAAGAAGGCCAAGGGCGAGGCGCCGAAGCGGCGCTGGGGGCGGAAGAAGTCGGCGGAGGAGTAGGTAGCCTTCGCCCCCTAGATCAGCAGCATGATGGCGTTGCCGAAATTGTGCATCAGCACCGGCAACAGCAGGCTGCGGGTACGCAGGACCATCCATACCGCCAGGAAGGACGGCAGGGCCGTCAGCGCCATCGTCAGCGGATCGAATGAGAAATGCCCGTCGCTGTAGCCGAACGCATGACCCAGCCCGAACAGGGCGCAGGACAGAACCGCCCCCCAGCCCCACTCGACGCCCAGCAGGCGCACGCGCCCGAGGAAGGCGTGACTGAGGGCGACCAGCAGGATGCCGCGATAGAAGGGCTCTTCCTCGAAACCGGGCATGGTCAGCTGAAAGGCGATCGTCTCGCCCGACGCCGGCTCGTTCGGAAACACCCAGGCCAGGAGGGCGAAGAAGCCCATATAGACAAGGGCGACCGGCAGGGCTGTTTTCAGGCTGCCGGCGGCCTGCACCAGCGTCAGGCCCGACCGTCGCCAGCCGAACCCCGGCAGGGCGGCGATGGCCAGCGTCGCCAGCAGGGCTAGCCCCTTGCCCTGCCAGTTCCAGTCGCTCACCGGCAGAAGATCGGGCAGATGGCCGTAGCCGCGCGTCAGCAACACGTCATTGAGCAACACGAGCGCGGCGGCGACCAGCAACCAGCGAACGGACAGCTGCCCGGGCCGGACAAGGCCGATCACGACCCCCGCAAGCAGCAGGAGCCCGATTACGCCCGATATTCCGATCAGACCGTCCATACGATTGTCTCCGCTGGTTTGACGCGACGAGACCTAGCGGTGCCGCTTCCGGCGGTCTGCTCAAAAGCCGGCGGAACGTATCTCAAAAGTCGACCTGCACAGGGCGGCTGGCGTCCGGAAAGGTCGCCGCCGACGGTGGGGTCGCTGCGGGCGGGGGCAGGGCGGCCAGACGAAAGGCCCCGGGCGTACAGTCTTCAAATTCCCGGAAAACCCGATTGAAGGACGGCAGGGAGGCGAAGCCGCTGTCCAGCGCGATCGCGATCAGCTTGTCCTGCCTGCGCCCGGGATCGGACAGCAGGCGGCGCGCTTCCACCATGCGGTTGGCGTTCAGAAAGGTACGGAAATGATCATGGCCCAGCTCGCGATTGATCAGATGGCGGACGGTGCGCTCGGACGCGCCCATCATGGCGACGAAGCGATCAAGGCTGAGGTCGCCGTCCAGATGGACGCGCTCGACCTCGATCAGCCGGTGCAGTCTCGCGACCAGGCCGGACGCGGCCGGGGCCGGTGACGCGACGGGATCGGCGGGGGCGGGTTGGCGACCGGCGTCAGGTGCAGCGTCGGCGTGGAGGCGCGCATCCAGCTGCAGCAGCCAGCCGGTGAACACGAGCAGGGCGGTGTTCTGTACGATGGTGAAGCCCCGCGGGCCCCAGTCCAGGCCGAGCACCACATCGACGACCAGGTCCGCGAGCAGCTGGGCGGCCAGCAGGACCACGACAATCACGCGCGATCGACGGCGGATGTCGATCAGATCACCCCGGAAGTCCCGGGCCAGCCGCCAGCCCAGATGGCCGATCATGGCAAATCCGATGGCGACCAGCCCCCACGACAGGCCCCGGTCGGCGAGGGCGGGCCCGAACAGGCCGCGATCGGCGCTGGCGATCAGGATCCACGCGACCCCGGTGGCCAGCACCAGACCCCGGGGCCGGAAGCTGTGATCGAAGACCGTCAGGCAGTACCACCAGAGGAAGACGGCGGCGTAACCGCTCAGCAGTCCGGCGACCTGTCCGGCCGGTCCCGACAGGCGCAACGCAGCATCCGGCGTATTGCCGGCCAGGAATCCGCACAAACAGACGGCGAGGGCGATGAAGACATAGGCACCGCGGCGGTCGCTGCGGCGTGCAGCCATGATGGCTGCAAGGATCAGAAGGGTCGCGCCGGCGACACGGACGATGACGTCGACTTCCTGGGGGGTCATGGGCGGAGCGTGGCGCTGTCAGGGCGGTGTGGCAAGCGCGCACGGCAGCGCAAGCCGTCGTTCTGGCGCGGCCGGGTGAGGGACGATCGGTGAGAGGGAGCCCCTCACCCTTTCGCCTTGCCGGTCGCCTTGCTCCCGGAGGCTCAAGCCCTCTCCCGCCGGGAGAGGGAGGCGGAGGTTAGCCCGCCTCTTTCAGCACGCCTTCCAGCCCCTGTTCGCGGACCTTGCGGTACAGGGTGGAGCGGCCGATGCCGAGGCGGCGGGCGATTTCGGACATGTGGCCGGCATAGACCTCGATGGCGTGCTGGATCAGGTCGCGTTCGATGTCTTCCAGCGTGCGCAGATGACCGCGGTCGTCGAGGATGCGGATCGGGGTGTCCGGCAGCGGCGGCAGGCCTGTGGATCGTTCTGTGGATGAAGCGTCGTTGGCGCTGGTCGCGGCCGGTTCGTCGGGAACCTGGGCGATGCCGGAGATGGCCGGGAAGTCGTGCGGCTGCAGGAAGGGGGCGTCGGCCAGGACGATGGCGCGATAGACGCTGTTCTCCAGCTGGCGAACGTTGCCGGGCCAGTCGAAGGCGCTGAGCAGGGCCACGGTCTCGGGGGCGCAGCCGGCGATACGGCGGCCTTCCTCGACGTTGAAGCGGGCGACGAAATGATCGATCAGGGCCGGGATGTCCTCGCGCCGTTCGCGCAGGGACGGGGCCTCGATCGGAAAGACGTTGAGGCGATAGAACAGGTCCTCGCGGAAGGCGCCTTCCTTGACCTGCTGGGCCGGGTCGCGATTGGTGGCCGAGACGATGCGGACGTCGACCTTGACGGCACGCTTGGCCCCGACCGGGTCGACCTCGCCCTCCTGCAGCACGCGCAGCAGCTTGACCTGCATGTCCAGCGGCAGTTCGCCGATCTCGTCGAGGAACAGGGTGCCGCCGTTGGCCTCCATGAATTTGCCGAGGTGTTTGTCGCTGGCCCCGGTGAAACTGCCCTTCTCATGGCCGAACAGGATCGACTCGACCAGATTGGCCGGCAGGGCCCCGCAGTTGACGGCGACGAACGGCTTGCCGGCGCGGTCGCTGACGCCGTGCAGGGCGCGGGCGATGACTTCCTTGCCGACGCCGCTTTCGCCGGTGATCAGCACCGGGATGGTCGATTTGGCGGCGCGGGTGCCCAGCGACTTGACCATACGCATGGCCGGGCTGGTGCCGACCAGATCGTCGAAGGTGGTGCGACCGGCGACGTGCTTCTTCAGCCGACCGACCTCGGCCGTCAGCTGGGTCATCTGCAGGGCGTTGCGCACGCCGATCAGCAGGCGCTCGGCCGAAACCGGCTTGACGAAGAAGTCCTGGGCCCCGGCCTGCATGGCCTTGACCACGGTCTCGATACCGCCGCTGGCGGTCAGGACGATGACCGGGGTGGTGACCCCGGCGGTGCGGATCTCGGCCAGGCATTCGAGGCCGGACATGTGCGGCATGACCATGTCCAGCAGCACGACATCGGCCCCGCCGCCCCTGGTCAGGCGGTCGATGGCCTCGCCGCCGTTTTCGGCATGGACCACGGCATAGCCCTCGCGATCCAGCACCGCCTGAACGAGGCGACGCTGGGTCGGGTCGTCGTCGACCACGAGAACGGTCTTGGCCATGGCAGAAACACCCTTTTCATCACCGGTTACGGCCGATCCTCGTTCAAGCGGGACTGGCTCGTTTCGGGACGGTTTTACCCCCGACAAGGTGAAGATCGGGTTGGAAGGGGTGGTGAGTCGGGGGTTAACGGGCGGGGTCGGTCTACGCCCGTGGTCTTCAGATTGCCCGATCGGCTAGCCGATGATAATCTACGGCTAGCCGAGGAGAAGCCCATGGCCTTTCATGTTCGCGATGCCGAAACCGACGCCCTCGTGCGCGCGCTGGCGCGGCAGCGGGGCGTGGGTCTGACCGAGGCCGTCCGTCTGGCGGTTCAGGCCGAGCTGGAACAGGGCGAGGCCGGTCTGCAGGACAAGCTGCGGCGGATGCAGGGCGTGTCCGAGACCGTCGCCCGCTGGGAGCCGACGGGACTGACGGCCGACAAGGCCTTTTTCGACGCCGAGTCGGGCGACTGATGTTCGTCGACGCCTCGGCCCTGTGCGCCATATTGCTGGGCGAGCCCGAACAGGCGGACCTGCGGCTGAGGATCGCCACGGCGGCAGCGGTTGAGACCTCGCCCGTCGCGGTATGGGAGACGGTGCGGGCCCTGGTGCGCGAGCGGGTGGTCGATGTGCCGATCGCCTATGCTGCGGTTCAGGCCTTTCTGGATGTGGCCGATATCACGGTGACGCCGATCGGCCCCGAGGAGCAGGGACTGGCGATCGAGGCCTTCGACCGGTTCGGCAAGGGCCGCCACCCGGCGGCACTGAACATGGGCGACTGTTTCGCCTATGCCTGCGCCCGCAGCCGGGGCGTGCCGCTGCTGTACAAGGGCGACGACTTCAGCCGGACGGATATCGACGGCTAGGGTCCGACCCCACTTGGCGCTCAGAACAACCGAGACCGAAGGGGCTGTCCTTATATGCCGTCATCCTCGGGCTTGGCCCGGGGAGCCATCGATCAGCAGTTTCGATCTTTCGATCAGGGGAACTTCCTTGATGACCACGCGAGGTTCCGAGCGCTCGCACGGCGGATAAATGGGGCCTCGGGACAAGCCCGAGGATGACGGGGGCGGGAATCTATTGACGACGGATCTTAGCGGACGGTGTCCGGCGAGACCGGGTGAGCGTGTGCCTCGTCACTGATCTCGTGCGGCTTTCTACCGTGGATCGGGTGCCGCCGGGCATTCCGGCGTACCCTCCTGGTGGCGGAGGCGGATGCCATTGACGATCAGGTCGGGGAAGACCGGCGCGGCGGTCTCGAAACGGCCGGTGGCAAAGGCCTCCCGAATATCTACGGATTCGTTGTCACATACCGGCGGCATGTATTCGGCCCATACGAACCAGCGGCCGTCCGGTTCCAGCTTGAAGACGGACACTGTGGTGCGGTGAGCCAGGAGCACGTCCTCGCTGCCGTCACGGTCGAGGTCGAGCATCCGTGCCTCGCAGACCGACGCTTCCCGACAGTCTCTGAGGATCTCCCTCAGCCGGGGGTATTGAGCGATGAAAGACGCGGGCAGGGCTGCCCCCTCGGGAATGGCGCGGATGCGGATGTCTTCGGCCCGCACGTCGGAGCCGCGAGCTGATTGGATGACATAGCGATCCGCCGCCTGCGCCGCCTTGGCCCGCGTAGCGATGTCGGCATTGGTCGAGGCGGCCAGACGGGTCAGGGCCGCCTCGCCGGCGCGGCCGCTTTCGAAGCGCAGGAAGCGATAGTCGAACTTGTCCGGCGTCACGGCCCCGCGCGCCAGCCGGGCGGTCTGATCCGCCACCGACAGCCGGGCCGGGTCGGCCAGCGGGCTGAACAGGGCGAGGATGACGGCGACACTGAGGATGGCAGTGGCGATATTGGTCGGCTCCAGCGGGCGCATCCAGTCGCCGCGCCGCCAGAACGGTTGCAGGGCGGCGAAGCCATAGCCGACAGCATAGGCGAAGCCGACCACGGTACAGGCGGCGGCGATGATCCGGTCCGGCGTCAGGCCGTGCTGGCCGATGCGCAGGGTCAGGCCCCAGACGGCGATGATCATCAGCGGGCTCAGCAGCACGGCGGCGACCCGCACGGCCACGCGCAGCACTGCCGGCGGCAGGTTGTCGGCCAGACCGTCCTGATAGGCGGTGTTGATCAGGATGATCAGGGCCGCCGCCGCCGCGAGTACAAGGGCGGTGGCGCTGCCGGTGTCCCACAGGCCGTCGAGGCCGGTGAAGGGCAGGGCGGCGAGGAAGCCCGCCACCAGCACGGTGATCACCAGCAGCAGCCACGACAGCAGCATCAACGCGACCGAGCGCACGCCGCGGATCAGGGCATCGCGCACATCGGTCAGCTGAACGGCGATGGAAAAGGCCACGGTGGTGACCGGGATGGCGAACCATTCCTGCCGGAGCAGGTTCTCGAGAAATTTCAGCCCGATGATGTTGAACAGGGCGGCCCCGAGGATCAGCAGCAGCCAGAAGGCCCCGGTGAAGCCGATCGACAGGGCCAGCTGGACGCCGGCCTTCCAGGCGGTGTCGAAATAGGCGGGGAAGGGGGCGAAACGCCGCCGGACCTGATCCGCCGGCACCACCAGATGGTGGGCGATGAACAGGGCCGCGGCGGTGAAGGCCAGCATCGGAAAGCTGAGGAAGGGCGGGTGGTTGAGGGTGCTCAGCGACTGACGCGCCACGTCATGCCAGGCCAGCAGGGCCAGGGACACGCCGGCCACGATGGTCCAGATCGCCAGGGTGCGCAGGCGCAGCCGCCCGACCCCGGCCAGCAGCACCACGGGCAGGAAGGCGCTGACCAGCAGCAGGGGCGCGAACAGGGTCGGGACAGTGGCCGGCCAGGCCCGGATGGCGTCGTCGCCGTAGCCGGTGCCGACCGAGCGCCACAGCAGATACAGGACCAGACCCTGGGCCAGACCGATGCTGATGCGGATCAGGGCCAGGCCGCGCCGGTCGCCGCTGGTCAGGCTGGAGCGGCCAGTCCCGCCGTCGGTGGTTTCAGTGTCGCCGAAGATGGTCATGCGCGCGCCCCCCGTAACCCGGGCATGTGACCTGAAAACGCGACCGGAGGCCAGCGCTGTCGGGTCAGGTCCGGCGGACGGCCCGGGCCAGATAGCAGCCGCGCGGGGCGAAATGCAGATGCACCTGTTCGGTCGCGCCAATTTCGAACCAGTGGGCCAGACGGGCGTCGAGGTCGCGACCGTCGATGACCTCGCCCTCCAGCATCATGTTGCGTCGGTCATAGACGCGCAGCGACAGCGGCCGTTTGCGCAGCATCTCCGGGGCCGGACCGGTCACCGGTTCGACCTCAACCGCGGCCTCGCGCACGAAGATCGGACCGGCGGCGCGATAGGGCGAGCCGGGGTCGGTGAGATGGGTGTGGTTGACGAGGACCAGGCGCTCGCCGGCGTCGGCGTCCCTCAGGCTGACGCGGCAGGGGGCGCGGCCGGGCAGATCGGCGGTCCAGCGACGGGCCCCGACGGCGGCCAGCTCGCGGTCGGACATGGCGAAATAGGGAACGAAAGGGGCCAGCGGCAGGGCTTCGATCTGATAGGGCATGGGGATCTCCTTTGACGAGATCCATCCTGCAGGGCGTGGGTCAGCGCGTCTGGCGGCTTCCGGACCTGGCGTTGGGCCGTTGCGTCGGAGCCCGGCCCTGCCCACTATGAAGAGCATGAACGCCCCCTTCAAAGCCCCGACCGCCGACGCCCCGCTGTGGGACCTGTCCGACCTCTATGACTCGCGCACCGACGCCCGGATCGAGGCCGATCTGAAGCGGGGGCGGGGGCTGGTCGCCGAATTGGGTACCCTGCAGGGACAGCTGCTGGCCCGGCGCGCTGATGCGGTGGAACTGGGCAAGACGCTGGATCAGGTCATCAGCCTGTACGAACGGGCGACCGAGGCCCTGGGTGGACTGGGGGCCTATGCCTTTCTGGCCGCCTCGACCGATCGCAATGACGCGGCGGCCCAGGGCTTTGAGGCCAATATCCGCGAGAAGCTGACGGCCATCTCGACCCCGACGGTCTGGGTCACGCTGGAGATCAACCAGCTGGAGGAGGCCGAAATCGCCGCCGCTCTGGCGGATGTGCCGACGGCGGCGCGCTGGACGCCGTGGCTGCGGCGGGTGCGGGCGATGAAGCCGCATGAATTGTCGGCCGAGCTGGAGACCTTCATCGCCGAACGGGCCCCGATCTCGGCCCAGTGGCCGCGTCTGTTCGACGAGACGCTGGCGGCCATGAAGGTCAAGGCCGGCAAGGATGAGCTGACCCTCGCCGAGTCACTGAACCGGCTCAGCGACCCCAAGGCGACGCAGCGCAAGGCGGCGGCCGAGGGACTGAACGCCGCCCTGGCGGCGCGCGCCTCGACCCTGGCGCTGGTGCTGAACACCGTGGCCGCCGATCAGGCGATGGAGGGCAAATGGCGTGGGTTCAAACGCCCCGCTGACGGCCGCCATCTGGGCAATGAGGTCGACGGCGAGTCGGTCGATGCCATGGCCGAAGCGGTGGCTGCCGCCTATCCGAAACTGTCGCATCGCTATTACGCGCTGAAGGCCAGGGCTCTTGGCCGGGACCGGCTGGACCAGTGGGATCGCAACGCGCCGATCGAGACCAGCGCCCCGCGCGGCTTTGACTGGGCCCAGGGCAAGGCGCTGGTGCTGGAAAGCTTCGGTGATCTGGGGCCGGAGTTCGCCGAGCGGGCCCAGGGCTTCTTCGACAAGCCGTGGATCGACGGGCGAGCGCGGGCCGGGAAACAGTCGGGGGCCTATTGCCATCCGGTCAGCGCCAACCGCCACCCCTATGTTTTCCTGAACTGGATGGGCGAGCGTCGCGACGTCCTGACCCTGGCGCATGAGCTGGGTCATGCCGTGCACAATACGCTGGCGGCGGATCGCGGCACCCTGCTGGCCGACACCCCCCTGACCCTGGCCGAGACGGCCTCGATCTTCGCCGAGGGCCTGACCTTCGACCGGCTGCTGGCCACGGCTCCGAAGGCCGAACAGCGCGGCCTGCTGGCCGGGCGGATCGAGGACGGGCTGAACACCGTGGTGCGGCAGATTTCATTCCACCGCTTCGAGACCCGTTTTCACGACGAGCGCGCCGCGGGCGAGGTCTCGGCCGACCGCATCGGCGAAATCTGGATGGAGGAGATGGGCGCGGCGCTGGGCCCGGCGGTGACGCTGAATCCCGGCTATGAGCACTGGTGGAGCTATGTCAGCCATTTCGTCCACGCGCCCTTCTATGTCTATGCCTATGCCTTCGGCGACCTGCTGGTGGCGGCGCTGATGGAAACCCGGGCGAAGGACCCCGAGGCCTTCACCCCCCTGTATCGCGAGCTGCTGGCCGGGGGCGGGACCCGCACCTATGTCGAGGCCCTGGCCCCGTTCGGTCTGAACCCGCGCGACCCGGCCTTCTGGACCATCGGCTGCCGCCGGCTGGAACGGTTGATCGACCAGTTCGAGACGCTGGTCTGAAATCCGGCCATTGACGCAACCGGACTGGCGCGCGAGCGTCGCTCCATGCGCACCCTGATCCTCGCCGCCGTTCTGGCCGTCGCCCCGCCGACCGCGTCCGCTGTGGCCCAGACCCCGCCGCCCGCCAGCGCTGAGGCCCGGGCCTCGGCGGCGGGCTACAAGGCCCTGACCCTGTGCAGCGCCGTCCATAATGCCGAGGCGGCGGGCGGCAGCCGCAGTCCGGACAGCGTCGAGGCCAATGAGTTCGTCGGCATCTATCCGACGCTGGATCCGCTGATCGCCGACCTGCCGGTGACCACGACCGGTTCGACGGTCAGCGTCGCCTGGGATGAAACGGTCGCCCCGCGCGTGGCCGTCTATCGCCCGGGGGCCGGTTGTTCGATCATGCCGGTCGGCTGGACCGGCCCGGCCCCCGCCAGCGCGGGCCCACAGCATCGTCACCCCGTCGCCGACCTCCCCATCGCCGCCCCGAGCGGCGACATGCAGGGCTTTGCCGCCACCATCGTCCGGGCCATGCGCGGCGGCTATGGCGACGGCACCAACACCACCGGGGTCGTCGTGGTGCAGGACGGCCACCTGATCGGCGAAAACTACGCCCCGGGCTTCGGACCGGATGTGCCGCAGCGCACATGGTCGGTGGCCAAGAGTCTGGCCGGGACCGTGATCGGGGCGGCCGTTCAACGTGGCGAGGCTGACGTCAGCGCCCCGGCCGCCATCGCCAACTGGCAGGTCGAGGGCGACCCCCGGCGTGCGATCACCCTCGACAACCTGATGCGCATGGCCTCGGGCCTGACCAGCGATACGGCGGGCAATCGTACCGACGCCCTGTATTTCGGCGGCACGGCCGTCGAGGAACAGGTGCCGGGCTGGCCGTTGATCGCCAATCCGGGGACGCGCTTTCGCTATGCCAACAACGACATCCTGCTGGCGGTGCTGAGCCTCGCCCCGAGCTTCGCGGATCACCCGCCCGCGGTCCTGTTCGATCAGCTGGGCATGCAGGACACGGTGGCCGAGACCGACTGGCGCGGGAACTACATGCTGTCGAGCCAGGTCTGGTCGACCGCCCGCGATCTGGCCCGCTTCGGCCTGCTGTATGTGAACGACGGTGTTCAGGACGGACAGCGCATCCTGCCCGAGGGCTGGCGCGCCTATGTCTCGCGTCCGTCCGGGCCCCAGCCCGAGGGTGAGTTCGGCTATGGCGCGACCTTCTGGTTGATGAACCGGTCCGAGGGCGTGCCTGCCGACACCATCGCCGCCTTCGGCAACCGCGGTCAGTATGTCGTCATCGTGCCGGGGCGCGACATCGTCATCGTCCGGCGCGGCGAGGACCCGACCGGCCATCGCTTCGACATCGCCGCCTTCACCCGCGACATTCTGGCGGCGCTGGATCGGCGCTGAAACCCCGGTGGCCCTTGAGCCGGGCGCGGGCATCGCTATAAGACGGCCCATCGACTCGCCACTCCGGACGCAATTCATGGCCGTTTCCCGCAAGCCCGCCGCCGCTTCCAAGACCGCTGCCTATGTGCACGGCTCGCAGGAGATCAGTGAGCAGGCGTCGACCTTCTCCAGCTTTATCACCCTGTCGAAATGGGGCTCGCTGGCCATCGCCGCCGTGTTGCTGGCCCTGACCATCGCCTTCCAGCCGGGCGGCAGCATCATCGGCGGTCTGTTCGCCGGTATTGTCCTGACCGCAGTCGGCGTATTGGCCCTGAAGTCCAAGAAATCACACTGACGGTCAGGTCGGCGGGGATGTTTCCCTGTCGGCTTTGACGCACCCTTACGGATCAGCCTAACGTCGACCAGTTCAGTTCCTGAACGGGGAGATTCGCTTGGCCTTCGCCATAGCCGTGACCCGCGAACGCCGACAGGGCGAGACGCGCTGTGCCCTCACTCCGGAGACAGCAAAAAAGCTGATCGCCCTGGGCGCGACCGTGACGGTCGAGGCCGGGACGGGGGCGGGATCGTCGATCCCTGACGATGACTATGTCCAGGCCGGGGCCCGGGTGGCCAAGGACACCCAGGCGGTGCTGGCCCATGCCGACATCCTGCTGAAGGTGCGCGGGCCGACGGCCCAGGAAACCAGCGCCCTCAAGCCCGGGGCCATCGTCGTGGCCCTGCTGGACGCCCATCGCGAAAAGGACACGGTCTCGGCCATGGCCGGGGCCAATATCACCGCCTTCGCCATGGAATTCGTGCCGCGTATCACCCGGGCCCAGGTGATGGACGCCCTGTCCAGCCAGGCCAATCTGGCCGGCTATCGCGCGGTGATCGAGGCGGCCTATGCCTACGGCAAGGGCTTCCCGATGATGATGACGGCGGCGGGCACGGTGGCCCCGGCCAAGATCTTCGTCATGGGGGTCGGCGTCGCCGGACTGCAGGCCATCGCCACGGCGCGGCGCATGGGGGCGGTGGTCACCGCCACCGACGTGCGCCCCGCGACCAAGGAGCAGGTCGAAAGCCTCGGGGCCAAATTCCTCGCCGTCGAGGATGAGGAGTTCAAAAACGCCCAGACCGCCGGCGGCTATGCCAAGCCGATGTCGGCCGAATACCAGGCCAAACAGGCGATCCTGACCGGCGAACACATCAGGAAGCAGGACATCGTCATCACCACGGCCCTGATCCCGGGTCGCGCGGCCCCGGTGCTGGTCACCGCCGAACAGGTGGCGACGATGAAGCCGGGCAGCGTGCTGATCGATCTGGCGGTCGAGGCCGGCGGCAATGTCGAGGGGGCCAAGCCCGGCGAGGTGGTCACCACCCGCAACGGGGTCCAGATCGTCGGCTACACCAACCTGCCCGGCCGCATCGCCGCCGACGCCAGCGCCCTGTACGCCAAGAACCTGCTGGCCTTCACCGGCCTGTTGATCAAGGACGGGGCCCTGAACCTCGACCTCGAGGACGAGATCCTCAAGGCCGCCGTGGTCACCCACGGCGGGGCCGTGGTGCATGAGGGGGTGAAGGGATGATCTCGTCGAAATTCAGAGATGGCCTCGCGGCATTTGCGTTGCTGGTCATGATCGGGGGATCGGTCCTTGCCGTCATTGCGTTTATCGGCGCGGTAGCGCTTGCGATCGGCAATGGGGTGAACGTCGCCAGCGCCCTCGGTCACGCCCTGGGGTCTTCAGTCAGGTTCGTCGGTGTCTGTATTCTGGCCGGCGGTGTCCTGCGACTGCTGGTCAGCATCGACGCGCGTCTGGAGGCGAAATCCTGATGGAACACGTCGATCCCCCCGTCGTTCGCTTCGCCCGCCCTGCTCCCTTCCCCCTCGAGGGGAAGGGCTTCGGAGTCTGACCATGGAACACGTCGATCCCACCGTCTTTCGTCTGGCCATCTTCGTGCTGGCCATCTTCGTCGGCTATTATGTCGTCTGGTCGGTCACCCCGGCCCTGCACACGCCGCTGATGGCGGTGACCAATGCCATCTCCAGCGTCATCATCGTCGGCGGCCTGATCGCCGCGGCCTCGGTCTCGGGTGAGGTGAGCGGTCCCAACGCCATGATCGCCAAGGGCGCGGGCGTCGCGGCCGTGACCCTGGCCAGCGTCAACATCTTCGGCGGCTTCATGGTGACCCGGCGCATGCTGGCCATGTATCGCAAGAAGGACAAGCCGGCCGCCCGATGACCTTTGATCTGGGCCAGTTCGCGCTGATCGTCTCGTGGGGGGCCACGGGTCTCGGGCTGGGCCTGTGGCTGTGGAGTTTCGTCCGCGAGACCGACGCCATCCGCAAGCTGCGACTCCAGGATTTCGGCGTGGTGCTGGTGTTCTCATCGGTGCTGGTGCGGGTCGTGGCCCAGGAACGGGCGATGACGGTGTTCGACTGGGCCTGGATGGTGCTGGCCCCGCTGTTCATCGCCGCGGCCCTGTGGCGGCTGTCGCGCACCGGTGACCTGCCGGGGGCGGGGAAGCCATGATGCGGCCGTTCCTGCCGATCCTTTTGCCCATCGTCGCCGCCACCCTGCTGGTCGCTGCCGGGTCCACTGTCGCGCGGGCCCAGACCCATGTGGGCGCACAGCATGACCAGGGCGTGCACTGGGCCGTCGCCGCGCCGCAGGGGGCCAGCTGGTCGCTGGCCTGCCGCTTCCCGCCGGTGACGATGGAAATGAGCAACTATGATCGCGCGCACTGGGCCAATGGCCTGACCCGTACCGGCCGCGGGCCGATGGCCGGGCGGCTGCCGGTCGATAACGGCTATTGCACCCTGACCAAGACCGGCGGCCCCGGGGCCGTCGCCATCGCCATGGTCCGGAACGGTGAGATACAGGCCCGGGGCACGATCGATCCGGCGCGTCCGGCGTCGGTCGGGTTTCTGTAGGTCGGAATGACAAGGGGAGGGACGCCATGAATGCATCCATCGCGGCTCTGGCCTATCTGGCGGCCGGCGTACTGTTCATCCTGTCCCTGCGCGGGCTGTCCAGTCCCGAGACCAGCCGGCGGGGCAATACCTTCGGCATGGTCGGCATGGCCCTGGCCATCGGCGTGACCCTGCTGACCCTGGGCGGCACCGGGGCGCTGGACCCCCGGACCCTGGCCCTGCTGGCCGGCGGCGTGGCGGTCGGTGGCGGTCTGGGCGTGCTGATCGCGCGCAAGGTGGCCATGACCCAGATGCCGCAGCTGGTCGCGGCCTTTCACAGCCTGGTCGGTATGGCCGCCTGTCTGGTCGCGGTGGGCGCGGTCTATGCGCCGGTGGCCTTCGGCATCGACAATGGTCTGGGCGGTATCAAGATCCAGTCGATCATCGAGCTGTCGCTGGGCGTGGCCATCGGGGCCATCACCTTCACCGGGTCGGTCATCGCCTTCGCCAAGCTGAACGGCAATATGAGCGGCGCGCCGATCATCCTGCCGGCGCGGCACCTGATCAACATCGGCCTGGCCCTGACGCTGGTCTTCCTGATCGGCATATTGATCGGCACCGGCGGGTCGGCGGTCTGGGCCTTCTGGGGCGTGTTCGCCATCGCCCTGATCCTCGGCGCGACCCTGATCATCCCCATCGGCGGGGCCGACATGCCGGTCGTGGTGTCGATGCTGAACTCCTATTCCGGCTGGGCCGCGGCGGCGCTGGGCTTCACGCTCGAGAACATCGCCCTGATCATCACCGGGGCACTGGTCGGCAGCTCGGGCGCGATCCTCAGCTACATCATGTGCAAGGCCATGAACCGCAGTTTCATCAGCGTCATTCTCGGCGGGTTCGGTGGCGACGCGGGCCCGGCGGGTGCCGACGGCGCGGTCGAGACGCGGCCGGTCAAACAGGGCAGTGCCGAGGACGCCGCCTTCATCATGAAGAACGCCTCCAAGGTCATCATCGTGCCCGGCTACGGCATGGCCGTGGCTCAGGCCCAGCACGCCCTGCGCGAGATGGCCGACAAGCTGAAGGAGGAGGGGGTCGAGGTGAAATACGCCATCCACCCCGTCGCCGGCCGCATGCCCGGCCACATGAACGTGCTGCTGGCCGAGGCCAATGTCCCCTATGACGAGGTGTTCGAGCTCGAGGACATCAACAGCGAGTTCTCCTCCGCCGACGTGGCCTTCGTCATCGGGGCCAATGACGTCACCAACCCCGCCGCCAAGACCGACACCGCCAGCCCGATCTACGGCATGCCGGTGCTGGACGTCGACAAGGCCGGCACCGTCCTGTTCATCAAGCGCGGCATGAGCAGCGGCTATGCCGGGGTCGAGAACGAACTGTTCTTCCGCGACAACACGATGATGCTGTTCAGCGACGCCAAGAAGATGGTCGAGGGGATCGTGAAGGCGCTGTGATCCCTGTCGCGCGCCGGGGGAGAGACGAGATGACCGTGCTGCGATGGCGCATCGCGCCCCTGCTCCTGGGGATCTGCCTGGCGGGGGCCGCCTGTCGTCAGGCCGATCCTGTCAGCGAGCCCGACCGGGACGAGCGGGCCGGTCAGGCCAGCCCGGCCGCCGGCTCGTCCGCCCGGGTCGAGGTGCCCAAGGTGGAACGCGAAGGCGTATGGCAGCCGACCGCCGGCGGGACCCAGATTCCGCTCTGGCCCGAAACCGTTCCTCTCGCCAAACCCGACACCGGCGATCACCCCGAGGCGACCGGCAACGGCTCGCCGCTCGTCGGCGGCCGGATGTGGCACTGGGCCAGCTACATCACCCGGCCGACCATGACGATCTATCGGCCAAAGGGGCGCAACACGGGTGCCGCGATGCTGGTCCTGCCCGGTGGCGGCTTCTACGCGGTGGCGACGGACCTTGAAGGCACCGAAATCTGCGACTGGGTCGTCCGGCAGGCCATGACCTGCGTCATGCTGAAATACCGGACGCCGCAGGTGTGGCCGAGAGAGAACGGCGTGCAGCGGCGGCCGGACGTCTTGCTGGGTCTGGAAGACGCCCAGCGCGCGATGGGGTTGCTGCGCGAGCAGGCCGACGCCTATGGCGTCGATCCGCACAAGATCGGGGTCATCGGTTTTTCCGCCGGGGCCTATCTCGTGACGAACATGAGCAATACCGAAGAGCGCACCTATCCGCTAACCGACGCGGCGGATCGACAGTCTCCGCGGCCCGACTTCGCGATCGTCGCCTATACGGCCCGTGTTCTGGACACCAGCAAGGGGCGCAACGAACTCGAACTGGCACCCTGGGTGAAAATCAGCCCGAACGCGCCGCCGACGCTGATCATCCACGCCATGAATGACTCCGTCGACGATGTTCGCCAGCCCATGGCCTATGCGCTGGCGCTGAACGACGCCGGCGTGCCCGTCGACATGCGCCTCTACGCGAAGGGCGGCCACGCCTTCGGTATGCGCCCGACTGCCGATCCGATTACGCGCGAATGGCCGGGACAGGTCGAGCAATGGCTGCGCTCGCTCGGGATCCTGTGACGCCGGCCCAATTCGCCCACCGTCTCGAGACGACTACGATGTTTGGCGCGGCCCGGAGCCAAAGCTGGGTCACTAAGCCGCTGCCGTCTCGAACTTCAGCACTCCCGCCGCGGCCATGTCGGCGTGCAGCGCCTCGGGGCTCCAGTCGAAGCCGTTGGGCCAGGTGAGCGCGCCGAAATCGAGGAAGACCTGCTCGAAGAAGGCTTGATCGTGAAGCGGTTCGGCTACCGGGCGGATATCCTTCAGCAGGCCGGAAAAGTCCCACTCTCCGGCGAGGCCGTCGGTGAATTGCAGCCATAGCCGGTAGGGGCCGACGATCTTGTAACGGCGGACGTGGACGACTTCTCGCATCACTTCTTATCCAGACCGGGTATGCGCCCCAGCGAGCCGCTCTCGCCGCGTTCCGCGCGTGCCCAGGTCTCCATCAATTCGGCAGTATACATCCGTCGCCATCGCTCGACAAAACGGGCGATCCGCGGCGGCAGGCGGCCGACCATGATTTCACCGGTCCGGATGTCGACCAGGGCGACGCTGGACTCATAGTAGGCGTGGAAATGCGGCGGCGGATGATCGTTGAGATACATCCGGATCGAAATTCCGAAGAACCACGATATCGTCGGCATTCGCTTCCCTAGCACGACGGCCGGGCAATGAGAACAAAAGAACAACATGCGGCCGCCCTCGGCTTTCTCAAGCCGGAGAAATACGCTGCCGTGGAGCGGGAACGGCGCTGGCTGTGCACCGCTCTGCCGGACCTACCCTTGCTCCGGGCCGAGGCGATCGAGGATCTCTATATCGACGACTCCCGCCTGCGGCTGCGGCGGGTGACACCGGTCGGCGGCGGTGAGCCGATCCTGCGCCTGTCGAAGAAGGCCGACCTCGCGCCCGACAAACGCTTGATCACCACCCTGTATCTGACTGCCCGCGAGTTCGCCCTGTTCGAGGGACTGCCCGGCAAGGTCCTGCGCAAGACCCGGCACTACTACGCCGCGGACGACGTCACCCTGTCGGTCGACCGGTTCGAGGGGCCGCTGGCGGGCCTGTTTCTGGCCGAGGTGGAATTCGCTGACGACGCGGCCATGGCGGCCTGGCCGGATCCGGTCTTCGCCGGGCCCGAGGTCACGGACGATCTGCGCTATACCGGCGGCGAACTGGTCCGGGCGGGGCGGCCCGGGCCGGGACCGGCTGTTTCCGGATGACCCCCGCTGCGTCAGTCTGTCCGCCCCTTGCGACACTGCGTCTGGGCCCGCCGCGGCCTCTCGCGCGTTAGGCTGTTTGAGCACCGGCCCATTGCGGCCAAGGCGCTGGAAAGTCTGCCCCCATGGTCAACAAGATTCTCGCCCCCGACGACCGCGCCCTCGATGAGGAGAAGGACGCCCAACCCGTCGTCCACCACGCGCCGAAAGGGTTTTCGGACCGGTTCGCGCTCGGCTTCACCCGACTGCTGCGGTTCTGCGCCGACACCTTCTTCGCCAAACGCTACGGCCACCGCGCCATCGTGCTGGAGACCGTGGCGGCGGTGCCCGGCATGGTCGGGGCGACGCTGCAGCACCTGCGTTGCCTGCGGGAAATGAAGGATGACGAGGGCTGGATCCGCACCCTGATGGAGGAGGCGGAGAACGAGCGGATGCACCTGATGACCTTCATCCAGATCGCCCAGCCCACCTGGTTCGAACGACTGGTGGTTCAGCTGGCCCAGGCCGTCTTCTACATCGGCTTCTTCCTGCTGTACCTGATCTCGTCGCGCACGGCGCACCGGGTGGTCGGTTATTTCGAGGAAGAGGCGGTGATCAGCTACACCCTCTATCTGAAAGAGATCGATGAGGGCCGCTCGCCCAACGTCCCCGCGCCCGATATCGCCATCCACTACTGGAAGCTGCCGGCCGATGCGACGCTGCGCGATGTGGTCCTGCTGGTGCGGGCTGACGAGGCGCATCACCGCGACGTCAACCACGGCTTCGCCAGCACCCTGGCCGGAAACCCGACCGACGAGACCGCATCCGCCCCCTATCCGCCCCACGCTACGGAGCTGCGGGGCGCAGCGTGAGGGGGAGACGGCCCGGGAAGCCGCATCCCGGGCGACAGGGAGCGGCTGTCTCCGGCTGACGCGCGCGCCAGACCATTTTTGTTTCAGGTCGACTCGACCTGAATCCAGAAAATGGTCCAGATTCAAACTGGAGCGAAATCTGAGCCGAGCTGGACTGCGTCCAACTCAACCGATTTCGCTTTAGGGTACCGCAACGCCGCCCGGAACCGATTCGCCCCATGATGACCGCTGCCGAAATCATCGCCCTGCTGGACCTGCAGCCGCTGGAGGGCGGTGGCCACCATCGCGAGATCTTCCGCGACCCGCGCGAGGTCGACGGGCAGTCGATGGGGGTGACGGCCTATCTGCTGCTGGCGGCGGGCGAGGTCTCGGCCTGGCACCGGGTCGAGGCGGGCGAGCTGTGGCAGTATCACGACGGCGCGCCGCTGGAGATCCAGATCGCCGGGGCCGTGACCGTCACGGCCACCATGGGACCCGGCCTGAACGCGGACCAGACACCGCAGCTGGCGGTGCCGACCGGGGCGTGGCGCACGGCGCGCAGTCTGGGACCGTGGACCCTGATCGGCACCACGGTGGCCCCGGGGCTTAACCTGGGCGGCGGTTTCGAGATCGCGCCGGACGACTGGTCGCCGGCCTGACGGGGCCGACCCCGGATCACCGGGGCCGGGCCGTTGGCATCAGCTGCGCGGGGTCTTGGGTTTGTAGGGTTTTGCCGGGGGCTTGCCGCGGGCGTCCTTGGGGGCCCAGGGACGGTCGCCACCCTTGGGCTTGCCCTTCCACGGCTTGTCACCGGCGGCGACGGGCTCGGCGTCGGACTTCGGGGCCCAGGGCGTCCTGGCCGCAGCGGGCTTGCCGCCGTCGGTCTTCTTCACCCACGGCTTTTTCGCGGGTTCGCCCATCTCGACACGCCCGGCCCAGGGTTGTTTCTCGCCCGCGGCCGGAGCCTCGCGCTTGACCCAGGGCTTCTTGTCACCGGCGGGGGCAGCGGTTTCGCGCTTCGCCCACGGCTTCTTCTCGCCATCGGCCGGAGCCTCGCGCTTGACCCATGGCTTCTTCTCACCGGCCGGGGCCGCGTTGTCGCGTTTGACCCAGGGCTTCTTCTCGCCGTCAGCCGGAGCCTCACGCTTGACCCACGGCTTCTTGTCACCGGCCGGGGCCGCGTTGTCGCGTTTGACCCACGGCTTCTTGTCACCGTCGGCCGGGGCGTCGCGCTTGACCCAGGGCTTCTTCTCGCCGCCGTCGGACCTGCCTTCATAGGGCTTGCCGCCGGGACGCGGACGACGCTCGGCCGGCTCGCGCGGGCCGGGGGCCACGGCGGAGTCGATCTTGACCCCGTCCTCGAGTCCGGTGGCGATGGCGGCGAGGAATTTGGCCTCGGCCTCCTTGGTGATCTCGAACTTGGTCTCGCGGTCGAAGATGCGGATCGAGCCGATGTCGCGCTTGGTCACATGACCCAGGCGGCAGATGGTCGGCATCAGCCATTTCGGGTCGGCGTTCTTGTCGCGACCGACATTGATGCGGAACCACGACATGTCGCCGCCCCGGGCGAAGTCGGTATAGGGCATGTCGGGCTGGCCCTTGTCGTTGACCCCGGCCTGCTGCTGGCGCTTCATCCGGTCGTCGTCATAGACGTCCTCGGGCGACGGCAGCTTCTTCTGGTACAGGCGGATCAGGGCGGCGGCGATCTGCTCGGGCGAGCTCGTCTCGAGCAGCTGCCGGCCCAGGGCCAGCATGGTCTCGTCCTCAACCGGGGCGATCAGGGCCGGATCGGCCAGCATGCGCTCGCGGTCCTTGGCGACGATCATCTCGGCGCTGGGCGGACCCGACCATTCGGCGGTGATCGAGGCCGAGTTCAGCATGATCTCGACCTTGCGACGGCGGGTATAGCTGACCAGCAGGACCGAGACGCCCTTCTTGCCGGCACGCCCGGTCCGGCCCGAACGGTGCAGCAGCCCGGCCTTGTTGACCGGGATCTCGGCGTGGATCACCAGACCCAGATCGGGCAGGTCGAGGCCGCGGGCGGCGACGTCGGTGGCGACGCAGACGCGGGCATGGCCGTCACGCAGGGCCTGCAGGGCCTCGGAACGCTGGCTCTGGGTCAGTTCGCCGGACAGGCCGACGACCGAGAAGCCGCGCTCGCGCAGGGACGAGGTCAGGTGTTTGACGCGCTCACGGGTGTTGGCGAACACCAGCGCCCCGGGGGCCTCGAAATAGCGCAGCACATTGACGACCGCGAGTTCGACCTCATTGGGGGCGACGCGGATGGCCTTGTATTCGATGTCGGCGTGCGAGGTGTTGCCCGCGACGGTGTCGATGCGCAGGGCGTCCTTCTGGTAGGTCTTGGCCAGCTGCACGATGTCGCGTGCCAGCGTCGCCGAGAACAGCAGGGTGCGGCGCTCGGCCGGGGCCGCGTCGAGAATGAAGGTCAGGTCTTCCTGGAAGCCCATGTCCAGCATCTCGTCGGCCTCGTCGAGGACGACGGCCTTCAGGGTCGACAGATCCAGCGAGCCGCGCTCGACATGGTCGCGCAGACGGCCGGGGGTGCCGACGACGATGTGGCAGCCGCGGTTCAGCGCCTGGCGTTCGACCTTGGGGTCCATGCCGCCGACGCAGGAGACGATGCGCGCCCCGGTCGGGGCGTACAGCCACTGCAGCTCGTTGGAGACCTGCAGGGCCAGTTCGCGGGTCGGGGCGATGACCAGGGCGACCGGTGCGCCGTATTCGGAGAATCGTTCGGCACCGCCCAGCAGGGTGTGGGCCAGGGCCAGGCCGAAGGCGACGGTCTTGCCCGAGCCGGTCTGGGCCGAAACCAGCAGGTCGCGACCGCTGCCGTCTTCATTGGGCGCGGCTTCGAGAACGGCGGATTGAACAGGCGTGGGCTCGGCATAGCCGCGCTCGGCGAGGGCGCGGTCAAGCGCAGGGTGGCTGGCAGGGAAGGGCATACATATTCCGTAGGGCGCCGGGATGACAGGGGCCAGCCACAGGGCGGGCGAACGGAGGCGCGGGGGCGGCCATGTGCGGCATGAACAAGGCCGAATGGTGGTGCTCCGGCCCTTGTTTGTCGATTCACGATATCTGAAGGTACAAATGATTGTCACGGCGCTCCGGGGGAAGGGGCCGTGAAAGGGGAGATCGATCATGCTCAGAACCATACTTTACGTCACCACAGCCTTGACGCTGATGGCGTCGCCGGTCCTGGCCCAGGAGCCGTTGCGGCTGGGGGGCGAGGTCACGGGCGAGCTGCGATCCGGCGACGAGCAGCTGAGCAGCGGGGAGTTCGTCGACACCTACGAATATACCGGTCGCGCCGGCCAGCAGATCGGTTTGCGCCTGACGTCAGACGATTTCGACCCCTATCTGATCGTGCGGGGGCCGGGTGACTTCTCCGAGGACAATGACGACGCCAGTGATGACGATCGCGGAGCCCTGCTGAATCTGAGACTGCCGGCGGACGGCACCTACCGGGTCAGCGCCACCAGTTTCCAGAGCGGTGAGCGCGGTACCTATCGGCTGCGGCTGGTCGGGGGTTCGATCGCCATGCCGCAGACGTCTGGAAGCGGCGGCAATGACGGTGCCGCGCAGGTCCAGCTCAATCCCGGCGTCACCCGCGGCGAGCTGGACCGGGGCGACCAGACCCTGTCGAGCGGGGAATATGTCGATCGCTTCGCCCTGCCGGTCCGCCGCGGCCAGACCTATGACCTGTCACTCAGCGCCGACGGGTTCGACCCCTATCTGATGGTGCGCGGGCCCGGCGATTTCAGCGAGGACAATGACGACGATCCGGCCCGGCGCGGCACGCGCGACAGCCGTATCCGCTTCACCGCCCCGGCCGACGGCGAGGCCACCGTGGCGGCCACCAGCTATGCCGGCGGCGAGACCGGGTCGTATGTCCTGAGTCTCGACGGTCGCGGGACGCGCCCCGGAGTGGCCCGGGCCGCTTCAGAGACCACTTCGCTGCGGCTGGGCGAGACCCGGGAGGGATGGCTGTCTCCCTCGGACAGCCGGCTGGAGAGCGGCGAATATATCAATACCTTCGTCTTCGACGGGCGGCGCGGCCAGAGGCTGGACCTGCGCCTGACCTCGGGAGATTTCGACCCCTATCTGGCCATCAGCGGGCCCAACGATTTTTCGGACTTCAACGACGATGCCGACGGCACCACAGACAGTCGGTTGCGGGTAACCCTGCCGGCTGACGGTCCGTACCGGATCGTGGCCACCAGCTATGCGGCCGGAGAGATGGGCCCCTATCAACTGTCCGTCCTGGCTGACACAGGGCCGACCCGGGCCGAGCCGGCGTCTCGCCCGGACGAGCGGGCGAGCGCGGGCGGCCGGATCACGGTCGGCCAGACCGTCGCCGGAACCCTGGGCAGCGGTGACGAGACCCTCGACAGCGGCGAATATGTCGACACCTACAGGTTCACCGGCCAGCGCGGACAGCGGGTGGCGGTCGAGCTGACCTCGTCAGCCTTCGACGCCTACACCATCCTGCGCACGCCCTCGGGCGAGCAGCGCGAGAATGACGATGGCGAGGACGGCACGGACAGCCGGCTGGAGACCGTCCTGACCGAGGATGGCGACTATGAGGTGATGGTCACCTCCTATGCGGCCGGGGAGACCGGCTCCTATCGCTTCAGCGTCAATCCCAGCCGCGGCTCGGCCCGGCAGGCGTCGGTGCAGTCGGGCGCGCGGGTGTTTGCGGTCATGGTCGGGGTGTCCGACTACGGCGGCGCGCAGAACGACCTGCCCTATACTGACGAGGATGCGCGCAAGCTGGGTGAGGTGCTGGAGCGGGAAGGGGTGTTGAACCCCGCCAGTGTGGTGCTGACCAATGCCCAGGCGACGGTCGGCGGTGTGCGTTCGGCCTTTGCCCGGGTCGCGGCCGAGGCCGGGCCGGACGACATGTTCCTGTTCTTCTTCTCGGGTCACGGCGATCAGGCCGACACCGCGGTCAGCGGCGTCGAGCCGGACGGCCGCAGCGAGTCGATCGTGCTCAGGGACGGACAGATCAGTGACGTCGAGATGTCCGGACTGTTCGCGTCGCTGCACACCCGTCTGTCGCTACTGGTGCTGGATTCCTGCTTCTCGGGCGGCTTCGCCCGCAATGTCGTGGACCGGCCCGGTGTCATGGGCCTGTTCAGCTCGGAAGAGGACCTGACCAGCGCCGTGGCCGAGAAATTCCGCGCCGGCGGCTATCTGTCCCACTTCCTGCGTACCGGCATGGCCGGCGAGGCCGACGGCGACGGCGACCATCTGGTCACAGCCGGGGAACTGGCCACCTATCTGCGGCGTCAGTTCGTGCGCGAGGTCGATGACGTCGAGTCCGAGACCGCCGACGGTCAGCGCAACTACCAGAATCTGGTCATCGATCGCGGCGGGGTCCAGGTCGACGATGTGATCCTGCGACTGGCGGCGGCGGAGACCGTGAGCCGGGGGAACTGAGAACGGGGCTCCGGCCGGTTGTGATCTGGCCGTGCTCGACGGTCAGGCTGAGCGACGCCGGTCGCTGACGGTGTCGCGCCGGGCCGCCTCGGCGATCGTCTGGAACAGCTTGCCGGCCTCGATGGGCTTGGCGACGTAATAGTCGAAGCCATTGGCCAGGAACTGCTCGCGTTCGCTGATCATGGCGTCGGCGGTCAGGGCGATGATGGGAATCGTGTGGTCACCCGCCTCGCCCCGGCGTATGGCGCGCACGGCGGCGATACCGTCCATAATCGGCATGTGGACGTCCATCAGCACGAGATCAAATTGACTGGACCGGTGCGCTTCGAGCGCATCGAAACCATTGTCCACGACGGTTACATGGCAGCCCAATGATCCCAGCAGGGCACGGATGACCGCCTGATTGGTCGTATTGTCCTCGGCCACCAGGATCGTCAGATCAGCCGGCAGGGTGTTTTCATCCTGCGGAGCTATCGCTTCCGGCGGAGACGTCGGCTTAAGCGGCAGGGTCACCGTCATGACCGTGCCCTGACCCGGCCGGCTGCTTACGGTCACTTCCCCGTTCATCATTTCGCAGAGCTTGCGGGTGATGGCGAGCCCGAGACCGGTTCCGCCGTGGCTGCGGGCGGTGCCCGCATCAAGCTGTTCGAAGGGCTGGAACAGGCGTTTCTGTGCAGATGCCGATATGCCGCATCCGCTATCCTCGACGGTCAGCACCACGCCGGCGTCCGCGCGAGCCAGTCGCAGACTGACCTGGCCCTCGCTGGTGAATTTGATGGCGTTCGAGACGAGGTTCAGAATGATCTGGCGCACCCTCAACCCATCGGCGGCGAACCACTCGGGGACATCGGCCTCCAGGTCGATCTCGAATTTCAGCCCCTTGTCCTCGGCGACCTGAAACCAGAGTTCGCAGGAGTTCTGGACGAGGGTCCTGATGTTGAGGGTCTTCACATCCAGGTCCATCCGGCCGGACTCAATTTTCGACAGATCGAGGATGTCGTTGAGGATGGCGGTCAGCGCCTGGCCGGAGCGGACGATGGTGTCGACCTGGGTTTCCTGTTCGGGGGGGAGCCCGGCACCCTGCAGTGCCTGGCTCATGCCCAGTACGCCATTCAGAGGCGTGCGCAATTCGTGGCTCATCATCGCCAGGAATTCGGATTTTGCCCGGCTTGCGGTCTCGGCCCGCTTTTTCGCGGCTTTCAGCGCCCGGGTGTTTGTTGCCAGCTTCCGGTCGGCGAGAACCTTGGCGGTCACGTCGGGCAGGGTGGCAACCAGCACGGTCTTGCCGTCGATCCCCCTGAGCGAGCTGGCAAAGGGGCGGATGAACAGTTCGCCACCGCTGCGCGACCGGAACTTCCAGGGGCGGGTGGGCCTGTAGTGCTTTTCCTCAGCCGAACTCAGCTCGTGACGGAAGAGGTCATGCTCGCATTCCGAGAGCACATCCAGGACGCTCATCGTGGCGAATTCCTCCCGGCTCCAACCGAACAGGGACAAGGCTTCCTCATTCACCTGCAGGAAGTCCAGTGTGACGGGATCGACGATCCACATCGGGGCGGCATTGTTATCGAAAATGGCGCGATTGAAAGTTTCTTTGGTTTTCAGCTCACTCACATCGACGATGACCGAAGCAGTGCCCCCGTCCGGCATCCGTCGATCATCAAACTGGTACCAGCGCCCATCCTGACGCGCCTGTTCGATCGATGCGCCGGAAGCGCGCGCTGTCAGCCGGTCTTCCGTCCATTGACGACGGCCGTGCTTGTCCCTTGCGGCGACGTACGTCGGCCGGATCTGGACCAGAATGTCCTGGAACAGCATGCCCTTGGCCAGGTCGACGCCGTTGGAGCAGGCGATTTCGGCGTACAGGTCGTTCCAGGTGCACAGGCGATCGTCAGGTCCGAAGAAGGCCAGGCCGGCGGGAGCCATATCGAGAGACAGCTGCAACCGTTCCAGGGCGTCGGCCCGGCGCTGTTCGGCCTGAACGGCGGCATCCCTCGCGTGCGTGATCTGGTCGATCAGACTGGCGTGGTTGCGGGCGTTCTGCTGACGATCGAACAGGACCGTTCTGGCATGGACTGCGGCAAAGAGCAGGGCCGCGATCATGCCCAGACCTGCCGTCAGCAGGGGGCTCCGCGTCGCACCATCGATGGTCGATATGACCCAGGTGGCGGTGAGGGCACAGGGAATGGCCACCAGCAAACCCAGGCGTGGAACCGCTGCATAGGCCGCAATGAGGAATTGCACGCCGGCGGCCAGCATGACCAGGCCGACGATCGGGCCGAGCGGTGAGGCGCTGATCGAAGCGATGACCGGGCCGATACACAGGATCGATGTGCCGAGCAGTCCGCTGATATAGGGGACGCAACAGTCGCGCCCGATCTTCCTGATCAGGCCGAACAGGAGCGGGCGCAGTGTCAGATAGGCCGTGCTTATCGCGACCCAGAGGGCTGCACCGGCCCAGTTGTCGATCGCGACCAGACAGAGAACGCCTGCAGGAACGAACACAATCCGGGCAGCCAGCAGCCAGCGGTAGTCTATTTTGTCGCCAACATCTGAAGTCTGGTCAGTCAAAGTCCTGGTCCGGCATTCTTCACAGTCAGAATACAAACCAGCGGTATACAAACGAACAATGAAATTAGCGGAAAAGTTGTGCTCCACGACCCTTTTTTGATGCCTGGGGGGTAAATTGCGTGACATGCACCGTCCGCCGCGTCAGGACGCGCACGCCACCGGTAAAAGGACGTGTCGGCTTGCCCTCCGGGCGGTATTCATGCGGCACCACCCGGTTCGTCCGGCCCTCTGAGAGCTCCGCCATGTCCGATCATCAGACCTACGACCTCGCCGCCGCCGCCCGCCGCTGGTTCGGCAAGATGCCTGACGCCCTGACCGAGCGGGAACGGCGGGTGTTGAAACGGGCGGCCGCGCGCCAGACGGTGTCGCGCAACACCAACCTCAGCTTCGACGAGGACCTGACCTTCGGCCAGAGGCTGGCGGACCATGTCGCTTCGTTCGGCGGGTCGTGGACCTTCATTGTGGGTTTCGGCGTCTTTCTGGGCATCTGGGTGGGGTTGAATCTGCTGCTGCTGCGCAGCGCCTTCGACCCCTATCCCTTCATCTTCCTGAATCTGATCCTGTCGATGCTGGCGGCCATCCAGGCCCCGGTCATCATGATGAGTCAGAACCGCCAGGGGGTGAAGGACCGGCTGGCCGCGGCGCATGACTATGAGGTCAATCTGAAGGCCGAGATCGAGATCATGGCCCTGCATGACAAGCTGGACCAGCTGCGCACCCGCGACATCGAGGCGATGCTGCAGAAGCAGGAGGAGCAGATCGCCCTGCTGACCCGGCTGGTGCAACAGGCCCCGCCGTCAGCGGACTGAGATCAGCGCAGGGCCCCCAGCAGGCCACCGCTGGACAACAGGGCGGCGTCGGCCAGGGCCGGACCCAGCATCCAGCCGGCCGGAGCCGCGATATAGACGGGATCCCAGCGCGGCAGGAATTTCTGCTTGAAGGCGCGCAGCCCCTCGAAACCGTACAGACCGCCGCCCTCGGCATAGACGAAACTACCCAGTCGGGTGACCGGGGATGACAGCCGGTGCGGGTCCAGACCCGACAGCGGGGCCATGCTCATATCGCACTCGGCAAATCCGTTCGTCTTGCCCCACTGCATCAGCCGGATGAACAGCAGATCCATGGCGTTCTTCGGTGCCCCGGGTCCGTAGCGCATCAGGTCGATCGACAGCACCCGGCCGTCCGGCGTGCGCCACAGATTGGCGAAGGCGACGATGTGGCCGTCCACGCGCAGCACGGCGGTGGGGAAGCGACGCAGATAGGCGCGATCGAACCGGCCCAGGCTGAAGCCCTTCTCGACTCCCTGATGGCCGGCCAGCCAGGCGTCGGACACCGTCTGCAGATCGTCGGCGACGGCATCGAAGCCTTCCGGGGGAATGATGTCGAACGTGGCCCCGTCGCGCTCGCCGCGATTGATCGTATGGCGCAGCGGAGCCCGGTCGGGGCCCTCCAGACCGAAGTCGGCCAGGTCCACCATGGCCGTTTCCCCGATCTTGGAGGCGACCAGACCGCAGTCGATGAAGTCCGGCAGGTTGCGCCGCCGCACGCCATAGAAGACCGGTCGGGCCCCGTGCCGGTCGCACAGTTCGCGAAAGGCCCAGATGGCGACGCTGCGATCCTCGCGTGGGCCGACGGGTTCGCCCATGGCCACCCAGGCGCGGCCGCGCACCCCGTACTGGATGAAGCTGCGGCCCGAGGGGGAAAACAGCAGGGACTTGTCGCCCAGAAAGGCCAGGTTGGCATCGGGAGCCGGGTCGTCGGCCACCGCCAGAATGGCTTCGGCCCGCGCCAGGTCGGCCGCGTCGGGCTGTCCCGGCGAGACCTGCCCCGGCCGGCTCAGCCGCCAGGCGAACAGCAGGACCGCCAACGCCGCCGCCCCGACGGCCGCGCGCAGGAAGCGCGGTGCGTTCTGCTCGGTCAGGAAGGTCCACCACAGGTCGTCGCGATAGGCCACGTCCTGATAGGCGAACAGGCCCAGCCAGCCGGCCGCCCCCAGCACGACGACGATGGCGGCCACGGCGCCGGGGCCGATTGCGGCGGAGCCCAGGCCCGCCTCACGGTGGAAGGCCGGACGGCTGACCAGCAACAGCAGGGCGACGGCGCTCAGCATCAGGGCCTCGCCATAGCCCAGCCCCTTCAGCACACAGGCGGCGGCAGCGGCCAGCAGGGTGATGACGGTGGCCCGCCAGGCGCGGCGTAACCGGCCCAGCAGGCCGAAGGCCAGAAACAGCAGTACGACTCCGGCCAGGCTGGCGACGAAATGCGACAGATCGATCAGACCGGCCGGGGCCAGACTGGCCAGCAGGGCCAGATGCGGCACGCTGTCCGGCGTGGCCGCTGACAGCAGGGTCAGGGTTCCGGCACCGAAGGTCAGCAGGGCGAACAGGGGCGGGGCCACCTCGCGCCAGACGGCCTCGCTGGCCTGCAGGGCACGCTCGCCCAGTCCTGCGGGGCGACGGGTGCGGTAGGCGCTCGCGGCGGTCAACAGGCCGGCGATAAGCAAAGGCCCCAGCCCGTAGATCAACCGGTACAGGATCAAGGCCCCGGCGACCTCGGCGGTGCCGGTCGCCGGGCCGATCACGGCGATCATCACGGCGTCGAAAACCCCGATCCCGCCCGGCAGGCCGCTGATCGCCCCGATCAGTCCGGCGATCCCGAACACGGGCAGGAAATGCAGCAATTCCCCGCGTCCGGCGGCGGGCAACAGGACATAGAGGATGGCGGCGGCCGCGATCCAGTGCACCGTGCTGGCCAGAACGATGGCCAGCCGGACCCGGCGTTCGGGCAGAAACTGTCCGAGCCACCCGACGCGGGGGGCCAGCACATAGACGGCCAGGGCCTTCAGGCCGAGGACGCCCAGCAACAGGCCGGTCCAGAGCGGCAGATGGGCCCGGGCGGCGACGTCGGCCACGACCCCGGCGGTGCCGATCCCGATCACGGCCAGGCCGCCGATCAGACTGATGCCGGTGCCGGCAGTACCGACCAGGGCGACGTCGCCGCCCGACAGGCCGTCGTCCTGATAGGCCCGGTAGCGAAGGCCGCCCGCCAGGGCCAGTCCGGGCGGTCCGGCATTGGTCAGGGCGAAGGCGGTGATCGAGGTGACCGCGGTCCGACGCCAGCTCACGGTCCGGTCGAGACAGGCCAGGGCGAACCGATCAAAGGTCGAGGCGACGCCGAGACTGACGGCGAGGGCGATCAGGGCCAGCCCCAGGGCCGACACCGGGGTCGCGTCCGCCGCGGCATTGACCTGATGCCAGTGGATCCCCTTCAGCTCGCCGCTGATGGCCAGACCCGCCGCCAGAAAGATCACCGCCCCGACCAATGGCCCGACCCAGCGCAACCAGCGACCGGGTCTCCGGGCGTCGGGGTCAGAATCGATCGTCGCTGTCATGGGAGACCGGGCGGAAAGACGACGCGAATGGATCGTCGGGACCGGCAACCTTTGTCGGGTTCGGTGCCCGGGTCAATTCCGGAGCGGTTGCGACGGCTGGAGGGGCGCGGCAGGCGCTGCGCGTTCCGTCTCAAGCGAGTTCCAGGAACTCGCCCTCGGGTCCGTAGGCGGCGAAGCCGTTGATCCGGCCGGTACGCACGGCCTCGACCATGGTCTGCAGGGCCGTCTCGATCTGCGCCTTGTCAGGAGCCCGCCCGACGCGTCCCCCCAGGCTTGCGGCGAACACCACGCTCCACGGCGGACCGGCGCGGTGCGACTCCGAGACCAGGGCCGCGAAATCGGCGAGCTCCGCCGGAGCCTTGTCGACGCACATCAGCGGCGCGAGCGCGCCTCCCTTGCCGGCGTGAAAGAGTCGGCTCTGTTCGGGCGTGGCATGGTCCGGCAGTTCGGCACCGGCAAAGACAAATAACAGCCGTTGCGGCTCGGACTGGGCGGCGGCGGCAGCCAGAAGCTGCGCGAAATGCATGTTACGGTTCATACCGTGCGGCATACGGGAAAGCGCACGTCCTGTCCTGCGACACCGTGAAGCTGTGGGGGGCATATTCGACGGGCAGACCCTGCCCGGTTCGCCAACGCTCTGAAAGAAATGGTGGATGCGACAGGGATTGAACCTGTGACCCCCTCGGTGTGAAGCGCCTCAAAGGCAATTTCAGGACACTTCACGGCTGTGCATAACTCGATAAGTCTCAGAAAAATGATGATTTAATTTTTCAGCGTTTTTCTTGCTTTTTCGCGAAATTCTGCATCGTCTGCCCCACTGGTGCCCCAGAAAATGCTAGTCTGGGTGGCGTTTGATTTGCAGCGCAGGCGCGAGGAGAGCGCGTGGTGGCCCGCCTTCAACTTAGCACGGACCGCCAGATCGCGGCCCTGAAACCCGCTGACAAGGTCTATGAGATGTCCGTCGGCGACAGTCGCGGGCTCGGCGTTCGTGTCTTCCCAACCGGGCTGAAGCAGTTCGAATTCCGCTATGTCGCCACCAACGGCGCGCGCCGCCGTCTCTGCCTCGGGGCCTATCCGGATCTGTCGCTCGCCAAGGCCCGATCGAAGGCCGCCGCATTGCGGATATCGGTCGTCGACGGAGGCGATCCCGTCGCGGAGATGACCGCGGCTCGCGAACGGGCGCGAACAGGCGAAACCCTTGATGAGCTGGCCGAGGCCTATTGGCAGGCGGCGACGGTGGGGCTTCACGGGGGGCGTCGCCGGCCCAAGCGAGACGTCACCCTCAACAACGAACGCCAGACCTGGCGCAACCACATCCAGCCACGTCTGGGCGCTCGACCGTTCACGGAGATCCGGCGCGCGGACGTCAAGATATTCATGCGGACACTGGTGACCGAGACCGGCATGGCGGCCGCCAGCGTGGCGTCCATCGGCTCCCTTCTTCACGCGGTTCTGGGCTTCGCGGTGCTCGAAGAGCGGATCGAGGCCAATCCCGCGCTCGGTCTGGCCCGGCCGCTCGCGCTGACTCCTCGTGAGCGCATGTTTGACGACGCGGCCTTGAGAACGCTCTGGGACGCGGCGTCGGAGGCATCGGTGCCACGCGCCCCGGGTGAAAAGACGGCCGGAGTCCATGCTCGCCTGGAACCGGTCATGGGACTGGCGATCCAGCTGTTGATGCTGACGCTGACCCGCCGCACCGAGGTCGCCGGGGCCCTCAAGACCGAGTTCGACCGCGCCGCGAAAATCTGGACGATCCCGTCCGAGCGGGCCAAGGCCAGACACCAGCATGTCGTACCCCTCGGGGCCGATGCACTCGAGATCCTGGAGGTGGCCTGGGCGCTTGATCCGGGCAGTCCCTACCTCTTCCCGTCCGAGAGATCTCCCGGCCAACACCTGGATCCGCACGCGATAACCCGCGCTTTCGCGCGGACCTGTACACGCAGAAAACTGGCGGTGGGCTCACCCCATGACATCAGGCGGTCCGGCGCGACGACGCTCACGGGGCGCTACGGCGTCAGCCGCTTCGTGGTCGGGCTGGTGCTCGGACATACGCCCAACGAAGGGGCGGCAGTCACCAGCGTCTATGACCGCCACACCTATGTGCCGGAAAAGCGCGCAGCCCTGGAGTTGTGGGCAAGCCACCTCGTCAGGCCCGGGAAAGCCGTCGTGCCAACGCGCGAGGCTTTGTCGGTCGGGGCCAATACGCATGTCGACGAAGCCAAGGCGAGGGCATTGGCCCTGTGTCAGAAGGGAGAACTGCATGAGGCGGTGCTGTCAATCTGCATGGAGCTGTCGAGCCATCCGGACACCGCCAGTCCGCATCTGGCCATCCTCGGCAAGGTCGGACTTGAACTCGCGGCGGCGGGTTCACACGATCAGGTGGCGGGCTGGATCGGCGGGTTCCGTTAAGGGTTCGGAGAGGTCCGGATCAAGCCAGGTGACATGCGACCGCCGTCGATGAAACCTTTCATGGGGTCGCGTTCCGCCTGCCTGGATGGCGCAGGGTCATGGACACAAGCCAGATGGTCGCCAGCAGGGCGAACACGGCACCGCCGATGAATGTCGCCTCTGGGCCCATCCGGGACCAGAGCAGGCCGGCGACGACGCTGGCGGCCAGCAAGGTCGCGCCGCTGGCGAGGTTGAACAGGCCAAAGACAGTACCCCTCAGGTGCGACGGAGCCGTATCGGCGACCAGGGCCGCCAGCAATCCCTAGGTCAGCCCCATATGCAGCCCCCACAGGGCGACCCCGAGCAACACGCCGGGAACCGTCGCCACAAGGGCGAGGACGACGTCGGCGGCGATCAGCACCGCCAGGCCCAGGACAAGAAGCCAGCGCCGATCCATTCGGTCAGAGAGGCTGCCCGCGGGGGCGGCAACGGCGGAATAGACCAGGTTCATCACCACCATCACCACGGGTACGAGAGCGATGGCGAGGCCCACGTCCTGCGCTCGCAATACCAGAAACGCCTCGCTGAACCGCGCCATGGTGAACACCGCGCCCAGCGCTATCACGGCCCAGAAGCCGCCGCCCATCGCAAGCACGTCGCCCCACCGGATCGGCAAGCGAAGACGGCGAACCCCTTCGACGGGGCGTGGCTCCCTGACCGCGAAAACCAACACCAGCACCGCCAACACCGCAGGAACCACGGCCCAGGCGAACACGGCCCGGATATTCCCCGCGAGCACCATCATCAACGCCATCGCGACAAGCGGTCCGGCGAAGGCGCCGATGGTGTCCAGCGACTGGCGCAGACCGAAGGCGGCGCCGCGGATCGGGGGTGGTGCGATGTCAGCAACCAGGACATCGCGGGGGGCGCCTCGAAGGCCCTTGCCGATCCGGTCCGCGAACCGGGCCCCGAACACCTCCCACGGGGTCACCGCGATCGGAAACACCGGCTTGGTCAGCGCGCCCAGGCCATAGCCGGCCACCGCCAGCCATTTGCGGTGGCCAAGCCGGTCGCTGAGCCAGCCGGAGAAGACCTTGGTGATCGAGGCCGTGGCCTCGGCGACGCCTTCGAGCAAACCTACCAGCGCGACGCTCGCGCCGAGCCCCGTTACCAGAAAGACCGGCAGCAGGGCGTGAATCATCTCCGAGGAGATATCCATGAACATGGACACGAAGCCGATGGCCCAGACGCTCCGGGGCACCGCTTTCAGGCCGGTCCTGAGAGGCGCGCTCATAGTGGGAGTCTAGCCCTGACCGACAGCGCGACGGCTCCGCCGGCGCGCGGTCATGGCAGGGACAGGACGACCCGAAGCCATCCGATGTCCTGGAAGTATTCGAGCGACTCGAACAGCGGATAGGCGAAGGCCATCACGGCGCCGTCCCGCAGGGTGCGCAGGAAGAACACCGGGCGGATCTCCAGGGTCTCGGAATCTCGCCATCTGGAGGGATCGGGCCAGAAGCGCGGCGTGCGCGCCATGTAGGCGGCATAGGCGGCACCGAACGCCTCGCTCAGCCACGCTTCCTCGCGCTTCACTGTTGCGCGGAAGACGAGCGCCGCGATCAGCAGGAACAGCAGCGCAATCGTCAGGCTGCCGGTCAGGGCGCCCATGCCGAACGCGCCCATGAAGCTGAAGACATAAAGCGGATTGCGAGAGATGGAATAGGGACCGCGATCCACGATCTCGGCGGTCTTGCGCCCGCCGATATAGAGCGAGCACCAGGCCCGCCCGATTATGCAGACCGCGATCAGCGCAAGCCCGCCCATTTCGAGCAGTTCGGAAAACAGGCCTTCGCCCCCGAACGACCGGGAAACCGCCGCCAGCGCCAGGACGGCGAGGATGCCGACGAGCAAGGCTACCTTGCGCAGCTGCTGGATCTTCTGAAGTCCGGCTGTCGAAATTTGTCCGGTCATGTCGAAACGCTCATTGGGTCAGAGGAAGGAAAACGGTCGCCGGTTCGGCATTTCGCCGTCGACGGGAGACTGCGACGTACACGCCGCCCATCCGGACGAGGGCGTTTTGCGCCTCCACCGGGAGGCTGCCGCGATGGTCGGGTGTCGGTCCAGGAGGGAGGATTCACGGATGACGTTCCCGAACAGGCGTGGACAGGCGCGCCAGCAGCGTGGGGGTGAAGATCAGGATCAGGGGCACGCCCGCCAGCAGGCCGGTGATGATCGCGATAGCCAGGGGCTTCTGCATCGCCGAGCCCTCCCCGAGGCCCAGCGCGAGAGGTGCCAGGGCCAGTATGGCGATCAGGGCCGACATCAGGATCGGCCGCAGGCGGGCCCGGCCCGCGGCGATGAGCGTGTCAGGATGCGGCCGTCCGCCGGTCGGCAGTTCCGCCAGGTAGAAGACGCCCAGCTCGGCGACGATGCCGATCACCATGGTCAGTCCCATCATCGCCGAAATGTTCAGCTCCGTGCCCGTGACCCAAAGGCCGAGAAAGACGCTGGAGGCGGCAAGGACCAGGGTGGCGATGATGCTTCCGACGGCGGCCCAGCTTCGAAACAGATAGAGGAACAGCAGGCCGACAAGCAGCAGAGCCGAGACGAAGACGACGGCGAGATCCCGGAATGATTTCTGCTGTTCGGCATACAGGCCGCCATACTCGACGCGGACGCCGGACGGCAGGCTGAGCCCCCCCACGGTCCGGGACACCTCGCGCATGGCCGAGCCCAGGTCGCGGCCTTCGAGACGCGCGGTGACGGCGACGAGAGGCTGGAGATTCTCGCGGGTGATCTGCGGTTGGCCCGGGGCGATCGACAGGGTCGCGATACGCTTCAGCGGCAGGGCGTGGCCGTCCGGTGCCCGCAGCGGGAGGTCTTCAAGGGTGCGCACGCGGTCGCGTAGCGAGCCTTCGGTCCACACACGAACGCCGACCAGCTTGTCGCCCTCCTGGATGTGGCCGATGACCGACCCGCCGGTCAGCATGTCCAGCTGACGGGTGATCGCTTCCGGGTCTAGCCCTTCGAGGGCGGCAGCCGGTCGGTTGACGGTGATGACGATGGCGTCGCCGGCGACCCGCAGCCCGCCATCGACCTCGATCACCCCGCGAATTTTTCCGATGGCATCGACGACCAGGGGGGAGGCGGCCTTCAAGGCGGCCTCGTCCGACCCCAGCAGTTTGACCTCGATGGGTTGCGGCACCGCGGTCAGGTCGCCGATCAGGTCCTCCATCAACTGGGCGGTGGAGATGGTCAGACCGGGGACGGTCGCTTCGATGCGCCGACGGACGTCCGCGGTGACCGCTTCGATCGGCCGTCGTCCCTTGGCCTTCAGGCGCACAAAAAAGTCGCCCTCATTCGCTTCGGACAGGCCGCCGCCGAGTTGCAGGCCTGTCCGGCGCGAATAGCTTTCGACATCGGCGGTGTTCTGCAAAATGAGCTCGACCTGCCTCAGCAGTCTGTCGGTCTCGGCCAGGGAGGTGCCCGGCGCGGCGTAGTAGTCGAGGATGAACCCGCCCTCATCCATCTTCGGCATGAAGCCGGATCCGACGCGGGTATAGGCGAAGCCGCCGACGACCAGCATGACCATGCCGACGATCAGGGCGATCCGCCCCGGGGCCTTGAGAACGCGGCGCATCAGCGTCTCGTAGCGCCCGCCGAAGCGATCGAGGATCGCTCCACTCTTTTCCGCCTGCTGCACATCGCGGTCCCGGACCCAGCGGTCGGCCAGAAGCGGGGCGACGAACAGGGCGAACAGGAGCGAGACCGCCAGTGCGGCGGACATGGTGATCGCCAGGGCCTTGAAGAAGCCGCCCGTGACGCCGCCGAGGAAGGCGAGGGGAGCGAAAACAAGGACCGTCGCCAGGCTCGATCCGATCAGGGGGCGGATCATCTCCGAGGCCGTCTCGAGGACGCTGCCGCCGGCGTCGGAGCCGCGATGGCGCTCCTGCAGCCGTCGCATCAGATGCTCGAGCATGACGACCGCATCATCAACGACGAGGCCGACGGCCGCTGCCATCCCGCCCAGGGTCATCATGTTGAAACTCATGCCCATCAGGCCGAGCACGACGGTCGTGGCGGCCAGCGTCGCGGGCAACAGCAGGGCCACGATCAACATGAATCGCAGACTGCGCAGGAAGATGAAGAGCACGATTCCGGCCAGCAGCGCGCCCAGGAGAATAGCGTCCCGCACGCTTCCGGCGGCGGCGGTCACCAACTGCGACTGATCGTAGTAGGTGACGATCTGGACGTCCGGCGGGGTCTGTGACGCGAACTCTGCGATGCGCCTGCGCACCTCCTTGACCAGGGCGACGCTGTTGGCGTCCGGCGTCTGGCGGATATTGAGCAGGACGGCATCCTGGCCCTGCGAGGTCACCCGGGTCCATTGCGGCGTCTGACGGGTCACGACCTGGGCAATGTCGTCCAGTTCGACGACCCCGCGGGTTCCGGTTTGGACGACGGTGCGCCGAATGTCGTCGATGCCTGTCAGACGATTGTCAGCCAGAACCAGATAGAGCCGATAGCGGTCTTCCAACCGACCGGTGGCCACCACCACATTGTTGGACGACAGGGTGCGGGCAAGATCCTCGATCGACAGGCCGAGCGCCTGGAGCCGGGCCGGATCGGCGAGCACCTGATACTCCTTCTCCTGACCCCCGAGGACAGTGACGCTGGCCACGCCGGGCACGGAGGACAGCAGGGGTGCCAGCTGGAGGTGCCCGAAGTCGCGCAGTGCGATCGGATCGCGACTCGGCGACACTAGGGCCAGACCCAGCACCGGAAACACGGTGGGGTCCATGCGTCGGACCTCAAAGCGCGTGCCGGCCGGGAGGTCCGGGACCACGGCGTTCACGGCGGATTCCGCCTGCAGGGTAGCGGCGACCATGTCGGCGCCCCAGGCGAAATTGACCGACAGCTCCGCCGACCCGCGACTGCTGGTGGAGCGGACGCCGACGACGCCCGGCACGGTGCGCAGGGCCTGCTCGATCGGACGGGTCACCTGATTGACCATCTGGTCGACGGGACGGTCACCGGCGTCGAGGGCGACGACGACGCGCGGGAAGTCGATGTGCGGGAACAGGCTGACGGGCAGTCGCAAGGCCGAGGCGGACCCCGACAGCGCCAGAAGCACAAAGGCGAGAAGGATGAAGCGGACCTGGCCGCTCAGCCAGCGGCTCATCGCGTCGCCGCCGGAGCCGTGGACGGGACGGGACCTTCCCGTGTCTTCATCCCGTCCGACAGGGCCGGACCGCCCTCTATGACGACGCGATCACCCGCCCGCACACCGCGGGTGAGTTGCACCACATCGGCCTCTTCCAGACCGATCGTGACGGGCCGACGCGCTGCGATGTTGCGGTTGACGACGAACACATACGGCTGGTCCCCGTCATAGAGAACCGCCGCCCGCGGGGCGACGATGGCGTCGGGCAAGGTGCTGACGACGATCTCTCCCTTGAGTGATTCACCCGGGAGAACCGGGCTGCCCGGCGGCAGGGAGACGATGACGGCGGCCAGGCGTGTGGCCGGCTCGACCCGACGGTCCACGGAGGCGACGCGAGCCTGGACCGCCGCCCCGTCGTCATGCAGGCCGGTTAGGCGGATAGCCGTGCCGGAACGAATTCTCTGGGCGTCCTCGACCTCGACCCCGAGACGGGCGTTCAGGAGATGGGTTGAGCCGAGACTGGCCACCGCCCCGCCGGCACCGACGAGCGCGCCGGGGCTGGTGGGCAGGCTGTTGATGACGCCGCTGACTGGCGCGCGGAGCGTGATCCGCCCCCCGCCAGTCAGGCGGCGCAGGTTGGCGCTGGCTTCCCGGGCGGTGGCCGCGGCGGCGGCGGCCACTGTGACTTCGGCGTCCGCGGCGAGCCCGTCGGCGCGAAGCCGCTGAAGCCGCGCGTGTTCGGCGCTCGTCACGCTGGCTTCGCGGGCGAGCCGATCGAGATCGAGACGGGTCGCCGGGCTGGCGGTCAGGGTCACGATCGGCTGACCGGCCTGCACGGCCTCACCGACAGTGACGTGGATCTGGGCCACCTGGGCCTCGAAGGTCGCCGTCAGGGTCCGGATGGCCGCGGGATCGAACTCCACCTGGCCGTAGGCCGTGACGGTCTCGTCCAGCATCCGGGTGACGACGGCCGCGGTGCGCACGGCCGCGACGGGCGTCGCGGCCGTGTCCGCCGGTTTTGAACATCCGGCCAGCGCCAGTGTCAGTGCCGCCACTCCCACCGTGATCCGCATCATTTCGCTTCCCCGATCAAGGCACCCGACGCCAGTTCCAGCGCCACCCATTGTTCCGACAAGGCCTGATCCAGGACGGCGAGGGCGATCTCCTTGTCGGTGAGAGCCTGACGCGCGGTCTCGGCCGTGACGCGGGCGATGTCGCCGCGCGCGCTGGCCCGTTCGAAGGCTTCGACGGTTTGCCTCAACGGCGCGACCTGGGCCTCCAACGCGTCCCGCTGGCGCAGGCCGATCCGGTAGGCGGCGATCAGGGTGGTGATCTCCGAGCGCGTCGAGAACAGGCGCGCCTCGTATTCCGCGCGAAGCTGTTCGCGCGTGGCGTCCTGCACCGCGATCGCGCCACGGTTCCGGTTCCACAGCGGCAGGTCGAAACCGATCGCGACGCCGTTCGTCCTCACGGCGCCTGTGTCCCGCGTCGCGTTCAGCGCCAGATTCAGGCGAGGATATTGCTGAAGCAAGGCAAGCCGCAGATTGGCGTCCTGGGCGTTATAGCCGGCGCTCAGGGCGGCCAGGTCGAGCCGTTGGCGATACGCCCGTTCGACCAGATTCACCGGGTCCGGTGGCGGGAGATGAGACAGCGGCGGATCGCTCAGGGCGACGACGGCGTCGGGAGACAGACCGAGCGCGGCGTTCAGCGCGAACCGGGCCGCCTGCAGATCCCGCTCGGCGCTCCGGGCTCGGTCGCCGGCGTCGGCCGCCGCGATGCGCCGAGCTTCCAGATCGTTCGCCGACAGATCGCCGCGCGCCACCGCCCGAAGGGTTCGACCCAGGGCGTCGTCGGCGGCGCGAGAGGCTTCGAACGCCAGCCCCCGCACGGTTTCCAGTCCGCCGATGCGGGCGGCCACAAGCCGCGCCTGGCCCGCCGCCTGCCATTCCAGCCAGGCGACGTCGAGCCGCACCTGATCGCGGACGGCCCGTGCGGACCGCTGTCTCAGGGGGCGCATGTAGAAGCTGGAGGTGTCGATCCCCAGGCCGCCGGCGATGGCGTCCACGAGGCCGGGGGCGGAGACGGGACGATCCAGACTGAAGGAGAATTGCGGATCCGGAAGCAGCCCGGCCTCGAACACCTGGGCATCGGCGACGCCGAGCCGGGCGCGATGGGCCCTCAGTTCGGGGTTGGCGATGACGGCGATGAGCCCCAGCTGGTCGGGAGACAACGGCCGGGACAGGTCTATGTCCACCGGGCCGGGCGTGGAACGCTCAAGACCAGCGGCCGCGAGGTTGAGGTCCTCGGAGCTCGGATCCGGCCGGGGACGATCCGGCAGGTCGGCCTGACGATAGGTGACACAGCCCCCCAAGGCGATCACGGCCAGACCCACGGGCACCAAGCGGGTCAGTCGCCGGTGCCCGGCGCTGTGAAGCGGACCGGGCCGGGGACCGCCGGAGCGAGGGCTCAGTTCACGCACTCGGGGCCTCCGACATCCGGTTCCCGGCCGCGTGGCGGGCGCGCCGTGCCCGGCGGAGGGATCACGACCGGGCGAGTGGGTCCGGCGCCGACGGGTCCGGCTCGGCAATCCATCATGGTTCCGATCCGCTACCGGCACTGTCGACTTCTCCGGCTGCGAGGAAGTTCAGCCTGACGCTCAGCCCCGGGCGATTCGAGCCCAGCACGAGATCCGCGTTGTGGAGCGAGGCGATCGCGGCCACCAGGGCGAGCCCCAGGCCTGCACCCGGGGAGTGGCGGCTGTGGTCGAGGCGGTAGAAACGACGCGTTACCCTGGACACCGCCTCGTCCGGAATCCCGGCCCCCGTATCCCGGACACAGAGAACGGTCCTAGACCCGTCGTCATGCACCTCCAGGATGATGTGAACGGGCTCGTCGGCATGGACGATGGCGTTTTCCACCAGATTGGACAGCATCTGGATAAGCAAATCCTCATCGCCGAGGATCAGCCTTTTGCTGTCGGCCAGAAGCGCCATGGTGTGACCGGCCTCGTCGGCGACAGGCTGATAGGCGTCAAAAACCCGCCGGATCAGGGCTGACGCATCCACGGGCACGAAGGCCTCACGTCCCGCGCCCGCCTCGATCTGGGCGATGCGAAGCAGGGCTGCGAAAATGTCCAGCGCGCCGTCGAGGTCGGTCAGGGCGTGGTCGATCGCCTCATGCAGACCTTGGACCGTCCCGGACCGGGCGCGGGACTGTTCCAGTCTCTGGCGCATCCGGTTGAGGGGCGTTCTGAGATCATGAGCGATGTCGGAGGATACATGCCGCATCGCCTCCATGGATGCCTCCAGCCGCTCCAGCATGCGATTGAGATTGTCCCGCAATGCCGCGAACTCAGAGCCCAGGCCGATCGGAGGCAGCCGTTCGCTCAGATGGCCCTGCATGATCCTCGCCGTGGCGGTGTTCACTCGCTCAAGACGCCGGGCCAGGATGAGGCCCGCCGTCAGGCCGCCCAGGGCGGCGAGAACCGCCATGCCCGCGGATCCCCAGAGCGCGATCTGCGCCATCCATTCCTGCAGTTCGTGCACCGCATAGGTCGTCTTGCCGACCACCAGACTTCCGTCAGGCAGGGGCGTCGCGAGGGTGCGGACCAGAATCGGTTCGTCGGCGCCCGCGCCGCCGTCAGTCGGCGCTGGCATGGCCACCTGGCCCAGACCGGGGCCTTGCGGGGCCTCGAGCGGAAGCTCGCCGGCCAGACGGCGACCGTTCCGGTCAAATAGGGCGTAGGAAAAAGGGCTGCCGAGCCGCGTGCGCGAGGAGACCCGGCGCTCCAGGCCGGGAAGATCCGAAGCCGCCTGGTCGGCGAGCAGAACCCGGCTCTCGACGCGCAGATCCTCTTCAATCGAGGCGTTGGCGTAACCGGTGACCGCCCACTGGAACGCGCCGAACATCAGGGCGCCGCCCAGGGCGAAGATCACGGCGAAGGCGGTCGCGAGACGAAGCGCGGAGGAGGCGAGGAACCTAGGCGCGGTCATCGATCATATACCCCGCGCCTCGAACCGTGTGGATGAGGTCGTGACCGAACGGTCGATCGACCTTGGCTCTCAGGCGACTCATATGGGCGTCGACAAGATTGGTCCTGGGATCGAAATGAAACCCCCAGACCTTGTCCAGGAGCATGGCGCGGGTGACGACCTGACCACTGTGCCGGGCGAGAAACTCCAGCAGTTTGAATTCCTGGGGTGTGAGATCGAGCCGGGTCGTACCCCGTCGGGCAGTCCGTGCGCCGAGGTCGAGCTGGAGGTCACCCACGTCGATACATGTTCTCAGATCCAGGACCGGCGACCGTCGGCCGAGCGCCTGGACCCGGGCCAGAAGTTCACTGAAGGCATAGGGTTTGACCAGATAGTCATCTCCCCCGGACTCAAAGCCCTCGACCCTGTCCCTGACACCGCCGACGGCAGTGAGAAAGATAACCGGCGTGGACTTGCCCGCCTCGCGGACCGCACGGACGACGGACAGGCCGTCACCGCCCGGCACCATCCGGTCGATGATCAGCACGTCGTGCGCGCCTTCGAGCGCCAGATGCAGTCCGTCGTCGGCGGTTACCGCGATGTCGACCGTGTGACCGGCCTCGGCGAGCCCGCGGGTCACGAACTCGGCGGTCTCGGCATCGTCTTCAAGAAGCAGGAGTTTCATTCTGGCGTCCCGGCAAGGGAGACGCCGCCCCCGTGTCGGGGGCGGCGTGGCGATCAGGTGTAGTCAGTCGTTGTCCTCGGGGCCTTCATTGGCTTCGTCGGCCTCTTCGGCGACCGCGCTGACGCCGCCGCTGGTCATGTCGACGGCATAGGTCGCCACCCGGTCGCCGCTGGCGACCTCGACTTCCCACTTTCCGCCGCTCTCATCGTCGAACGAGGCCTCCATGGCCTTGCCCGAACCCTGGCGTTCCGCGATCGCGACCGCCTGGGCCAGCGAAACGCGCGCGCCGTTGACGGCGGCGATCTCGGTCCGTTCATCCGGCCCGGTCGCGCCGGGATTGGCGGCGATCGCCGCGCCGCCGACGGCCGCGGCCGAGATGAGGGCCGCCGCAGAGAGGCCGAGAACAAGGGATTTGCGGGTCATACTGGTCTCCATCCACCCCAAGCGGGTGCGAAAGTGACTCTAGCCACCTCAACCTTCGCCAACGCTCTCGGCCACATTACAAAGGCGCAAGCCGTCCGCGCCGTCGGTCGCCGGGAAGGAGCTTCCGCAAGGATCACGACGCCGACCAGAACATTTTGCGGACCAGGCGGTGCCCGGCCAGTTCGTGGAGCACGGCGAGGCCGGCGTGGCCGACGAGATAGGCCCAGACCAGTTTGGAGAACAGCTCATGGATGCCGAGACCCGTCGCTCGCACGGGTTCGGGGAGCACGGTCAGGAGGGTCAGCGCTCCGGTGACCGCCATGACGCTGATGACGATCAAGCCCAGTCCGTGAATCGCATGCGCGAATGGATGAGTGCCCTCAGCGGGCAACCGGCCATGACGCCATTCCGAGACATGGAGCCGGAAGTCGCGCCAGACGGTTAGGGTCGCCTCCGGAGAGAACCACGGCACCAGCAGGTGGAACGGCACTTCGCCCCGGCGCACCAGGGTCCACAGCCAGTAGGCCGCGAGCAGGCCGAAACTGGTCAGGCCGACCCACTCGTGGAGCTCGAATGCGAAATTCTCCGGTCGACCCGGCTTGGGCGCGATCATGAAGTTGATGATCACCAACTGGTGGATCACCGCCACGGCCAGGAGTCCGTGCAGGATTTTCGTCAGCAGGCTTCGATTGGCGGACATTGAGCGGATCTTCCGGAGATAAGGTCAACAGTCTTCGGAGCGCCGGCATGGCCCCCTGATCTGTATTACGCGGCGTATTCGGCGATCCCTCGGGACCGCTCTACTTCAAAAATGAGAAGCATTATCGATTCGGCGTGTACTGGCCGTTCGACAACAGCGCTTCCGCCGGGCCAGAGGCATCGGCACCGGCACCGTTCCGATCCCGAACCGTTCAGCCGTCGCCATCAGTGAAACCCGGTCCGGCATGGTCATTGATCCTTGAGCCGCCGCAGGCGTCGGGTCAGCTCCCTGAGGAGGAGCTGACGGGTACGCGGCGGCATCTTTCGCCAGGATCGGACTTCGGGGACCGAACGACCGCAGCCCACGCACCAGCCGGTGCGACCATCGAAGCGGCAGACGTCGGTGCAGGGAGAATCGGAACTCACGGCCTCGTCTCCGGGCGCCGGTCGCTGATCCCGGCCGAGCCGGGCTCACGCGGCCCGGCTTCCGCGAGTGGGGGCCGGTTCGTATCCAGGGTCGAACCGATACCGGATCCTGCATCCCGGTTTGCCCGCCAGCCGGTATCCTCGGAGCGTGTCCTGCTCATGCGCCTGGCCTAGCTGGAATAGCGGCGGATAATGGCGATCAGCTCGTCGGTGCCGATCAGGCGGTCATCCTCGCTCAGATCGGGATGGGCGACGTGGTGTCTCAGGTGGTCCTCGATCAATTCATTGAGCAGCCCGCCCATGGCCCCGCGCGCCGCCGCGACCTGCTGGAGAACCTGCGAACAATCCGTTTCGGTCTCGATTGCCCTCTCGATCGCAGCCAACTGACCGGCGATGCGTCGGATGCGCGCCACGAGTTTTTTCTTGCCGGTGACCGTATGTCCCATGGTTACTCCCCTATAGTATATCGCGACGGCATGCGAGACTGGGCAAAGGGGTGCCGTCCTCCGGGATCGTCCAGGAACTCAGTGGCGTCCCAAGGTGACCCTTCGATGTTTTCTCCGCTTCGTCACGCCCCCTACCGGCACCTCTTCATGGCCCAGGTCTCGGCCCTGCTGGGAACGGGGATGGCGACCGTCGCGCTCGGGCTGCTGGCCCACGATCTGGCGGGGGCGAGTGCCGGGGAAATCTTGGGCGCGGCCCTGTCGATCAAGATGGTCGCCTACATCGGGGTGGCACCATTCGCGAGCGCCCTGGCGGCGAGACTGCCCAGAAAAATCCTGCTGGTGTCGCTCGACATCGTTCGAGCCGGCGTCGCGGTCAGCCTGCCGTTCGTCGGCGAAGCCTGGCAGATATATGCCTTGATGACTGTGCTCTATGTCGCCTCGGCCGCCTTCACCCCGGCCTTCCAGGCCATGATCCCCGACCT